>Ga0157373_10004527_pt1 | contig 10455 bp, 12 predicted proteins | sample C65metaG_FD_113460 | JGI IMG/M metagenome (GOLD analysis project Ga0157373, IMG submission 113460) | Corn rhizosphere microbial communities from Kellogg Biological Station, Michigan, USA - C6-5 metaG | ecosystem: Host-associated > Plants > Roots > Rhizosphere > Soil | place: USA: Michigan...
AGTTGATGCAGGCAGAGAGCAGGGCCGAGAGGGACTTGCTCGTTCAAGATAAGGGAGCGTCCTAGACGCACGACCTTTCAACTCATCGGCACAATTGCGGTTTCTACATAGATTTAACGGATACCACATCCACGTACTTGTACTTCTTCCTTGCAGCTTTCACAGCTTCCTGCTCAGCAAGCAACGAGCTCAACGTATCGGCCTCGTGAATCAACTCGATCATCTTCCCCTCAAAGTCGTTTCCGACACGTAACGTGACCCTCAGCCTGGGCGTGAATGCTTTCGCGACCTTCTTCTTGGCTGTTGGAGCGACAACGGGTTTCGCGAGCAAAACTTCTTCCACACGCTCATTTACTGGAGGAGCAGATATCTGCTCTTCGGGCTGAGACGTACCGAATAGGGCACGACGCATTTCTTCTTCAGTTAATTCAGAGCTCATAGAACATCTCAAAGTGGGCAGTAATCAGCTCGACGAATTCTACTAGGATGGCGGCTCAAGCGTGTCCTCTGGGAGCATGTACGGCCACTGTGAATTCGTGCTACATGGTCACAACATTTCAACGTGGTAGTGGGCCTGATAGCGATAAAAATGATGCAACGTAAGCTAGGCTATTGAGGGCTTAAGGGGTCATCGCAATGGTTGTCTGGCTTCGTCTTCGACAACTGAGTGAACTGTTCCAATGCGTTTTGGAAGTCCTCCAATGCAAAGCTTACCGGCTTGCGCCCGGCGATCCATTGTGTGTGTCGAGATTCCAACTTCCAGTTTGTCGGAAATACTTCGACCGAAGCGCCGCCAGTGGACGGTGTCGCTCATGCGCTTCTGTGGAGGCTGGAAATGGAGCGCGTTCTTTCGAGCTATGATGCTGATAATTTTCGCGTCCTCCTTCAGGTTCGGCTTGAAAAACGATTGAGTCAATTTTGGACGCTATGACATGGAGCCATGTCTGACTTTTCTTCAAGGCATATGCTCTGAGCATCTGATGGATGCAGCTGCTCGATCTTTCTTCATTCATAACAGATAGCCTTATCAGGTGCACCAAAGGGCCTGTCGAATGCCCTCTATTTCTTTTCACCGCGTCGTTGCTTTGTTGCGCCGGCAACGCTCCGAGCAGTAGAGCACCTCCTCCCAGCAGCGCGCCCATTTCTTTCTCCAAGTAAATGGTAGGCCACACGTCATGCAGGTTTTGACTGGGAGCTCACTCTTTTTCAAAACGACTGACCTTCATCCAGTTTTGCGAGTAACAACTCGCCGCGTCGCCATAACGCCTGCTGTTTGGATTCATCCATGTGGTCGAGGTTTTTATAAATCATGGCCATGCGCTGGTTGCCGCGAAGGCGGTCGCCGTGGCGCATCAGGAAGTGCCAATAGAGCGAGTTGAACGGGCAGGCATCGCCTGTCGTGCTTTCGCTTACTTTGTATGCGCAGCCACGGCAATAATCAGACATACGCTTGATGTACTGCCCGCTCGCGCAGTAGGGTTTCGAGCCTAGATATCCGCCGTCTGCGTGCATAACCATGCCGAGTGTATTGGGCAGCTCCACCCAATCGAAAGCGTCCATGTAGATCGCCAGATACCACTCACATATCTGACTCGGTGCGATACCTGCCAGCAGGGCGAAATTGCCAGTCACCATGAGACGTTGAATGTGGTGAGCGTAGGCATGCTCAAGGCTCTGGTTGATGGCTTGGCGCATGCAATTCATCTGCGTGTCGCCCGTCCAGTAGAACTCTGGGAGCGACCGCGAATTACCGAATGCGTTGCCGTCGGCATAGTCAGGCATCTTCAGCCAATAGACGCCTCGGACATACTCCCGCCAGCCGATCAATTGTCGAATAAAACCTTCGGCAGCGTTCAGCGCAATGCAGCCCGACAGGTACGCCGATTCAACATCGCTGCACAGCTGACGAAGATCCAGCAGTCCAATATTCAGCGCGGCGCTTATTCGGGCATGAAACAGGAACGGCTCGTTACAGGCCATCGCGTCTTGGTAGTCGCCGAAGGCTGCCAGGCCCCAGTCGAGGAAGTAATCCCAGAGGGCCTGAGCTTCGGCATGGGTTACCGGGTAGTCGAATGTGTCGAGCGTGCCGTAGTGGCTTGCGAAATTTTTGGCAACTAACGCAAGAACATCTCGGGTAATTGCGTCAGGAGTAAAACGTGCGGGTGATGGAGGCCTTACGCCCTTGGGTAAAGCCTTTCTGTTTTCTGCATCAAAGTTCCATGCACCTCCGACCGGGCTACCGTCCCCATTGAGTAATAGCCGGCTCTTGCGGCGCATCTCGCGATAGAAGAACTCCATGCGCAGCTGCTTTTTGCCATTCGCCCAGGTAAAGAACTCGGCACGGGAGCAGAGAAAGCGAGAATCCGAATGCCATTTTATCGCTAAACCACAGTCCTTTATCGATTGCTCCAAGCGCCAGTCGCCGCACTCGGTGATGTGGATTTCATCCGGTCGCAAAAGTGCGCGCCACCGCTCTAACTCGCGAGGCACCGATCCAGTATTTTCTGGGTCATCGAGCTTTACGTACTGCACCTTGACTCCCCGTTGCTGCAACGCCTCGGCGAAGTGGCGCATAGCGCTGAAGATAAGGGTGATCTTTTGCGGATGATGAGGAACATGGCTGGCTTCTTCCATCACCTCGACCATGAGCACGGTATCGCATTCGATATCAACGGCCTGTAGTGAGGCGAGATCGAACGACAGCTGATCACCTAGGATCAGGCGAAGGCTGCTAGCTTTATTCATCATTACCTCTTGCAGGCGACGTCTTGCTGCCAGTGGCGCGTTTGGTATCAGGCACTACGCAGCCCTCATCGCGACACCGAACGCTGCCATCAGGATGGGGCAGCCATGCTAGATGCGGACGCAAGCGACAAAATAGGCGATAGCCAAGGTTTAGAAGTGGCCTAGTCGAACGCCATGATAACGGCTCCGCCCAGATACCAAGGCCCGCTGCTCGCCAGCTCCAAAGCGTCGCGTCTAAGCCAGTGACCCAGGTTCCATCGCCCAACCTGGCGTGCAGTATCGACTGCATTTCAACGAGCGTGAACCCAAGAGATTTTGCGTCGAAGGTAGGATCGCTGATGTCCACAAACAGGAGACGATCCGGTGCTGCTCGCGCATTTAGGATCTTGATCTCCCGGGCGCAAAGAGGGCACTCGCCGTCGAAATAAAGCGTCAGTGGCCACCGATCATTCTTGTACAACTACTGATACCTTGTATAAGTTTTCAGACAAGATATGCTCAAAAAACTTCGATGACAACCGGGCCTAATCCTCGAAACGAAATCAGGTTCCAAGCGGTGCCTGATCGGGGATTTCAGGTTTGTTTCTGGGACTGGAGCTGAGACGTGTGGCCACGGCAGCTTGCCGACCTGATTGTGACGTTCGTCGTCTCACTGCTTTTCGTTCGTCTGATAGCTAAACGTGTTGCTGATCACGCCGATAAACCTTTTAACACCCAACAGGTGGTTTTCCATGTTCAATAAAAAAATCAAGAATCAGCTTGAGGCTCAAACAGCTGAGTTGTCGGAGTTGCGCCAACTGCGTGATGGCCTACACCGTGAAATGCTGACGCTGAGTATCGATACTAATTTTGCAATTACCACCTGCAACGACAATTTTGCACAGGCTTTGGGGTACACCCAGAATCAGCTTATAGGTCGTGCCATGGCCGACATTGTTCCGCAGTACGTTTCCAAACTTCCCTGTTTTCACAATTTTCGGGCGGCTGTCGCCGCCGGTAAGTCGATATCTGATGAATACAGGTACCTGCATGCTGACGGCTCATTAGTGTGGATTCATGCTCATTGGCAACCCGTAGCTGATGCGACTGGCCGGTTGAGTCATATCGCAGGCTATGCGACGAACATTACGTCCAGAGTGGAAAAGGCATCGGAAAACGCATCGTTCATTGACGCGCTACTGCGCTCGACGGCGGTCATTGAGTTCGATCTATCCGGGCATGTAATCACGGCGAATGAGCAGTTTTTAAAAGCGATGGGTTACAGCCTGGGACAAGCGCAAGGAAGTCATCATCGTATTTTCTGTCGGCCAGAGGAGGCTTCTTCCCAGCAATACAGGGATTTTTGGTTGACGTTGAACAAGGGTGAGTTTGTCGCTGGCCGATTCCAACGTGTTGATAGTCGGGGTCAGACGGTATGGCTGGAGGCGAGCTATAACCCGGTCTACGACACCGAAGGAACACTGCGCAAGGTAGTTAAGTTTGCAACGGTTATTACCGAACAGGTTGCCCGTGAACACCAAGTCAGTGATGCTGCACAAACGGCATTTGAAATCTCCCAGCAGACTGACGTTACTGCTCAACGTGGTGCGATAGTGGTTAACGACACTATGCACACCATGCGCAAAGTCGCTGGGGATATGCAGGCTGCCTCGGGTGGCGTCGAAGCGCTTGGAAAGCAGTCGCTGTTAATCAGTTCGATCATTCAGACCATCAGTAGTATTGCTCAGCAAACGAACCTTTTGGCATTGAATGCTGCGATTGAGGCTGCACGCGCAGGTGAGCAAGGCCGAGGTTTTGCAGTCGTCGCGGATGAGGTTCGACAATTGGCCGGGCGCACCAGCACGGCGACTGAGGAAATCGCATCAGTTGTTTTGGAAAATCAGAAGCTGGTGGATCAAACTATAGCGGAGATGGCGAACAGTAAGTCCCAAGCTGAGCAAGGTCTTGAGCTAGCCACGCAGGCAGGGCAAGTTATTGTTGAAATTCAGGACGGAGCCAAGAAAGTTGTTGAAGCGGTTGGTAAGTTTGCGACTCAGGTGGCTTAGCACGCTCAATCGTACTGCGTTGGAGTTCGCCCCTAAGGAGTTGTCGAGTGTGTGCAAAGTGAGGGGGAACAACACATGCTTGGCGAGATCGACGGTTCGGGCTTGTTAGGGTTGTCGTTGAGCTTTGGCCTTCGTTACCAGTCATAGTCACATCCGGCAAACCAACCACGCTTGGCTAGTTGTTCAGTTACGTCAATGACGCCCGAGTCACCAAAAAAACCGGTGGTGTTTGGGTAGTGAATACCTGCCAGCGACACCATCGACACCTCGGTCTTGCGGCCGAAGTACGATAGAAAATGCCAGCCGCCAGCTGTACTCCCCACGTGTGGAAAATTGATCGCAGCTTTATCTGTTATGTAGTGCTCGCGTGAGGCGCGTTTGAGATCAAAATCAAATAGTGGCTGAATCATGGAAGCTTTCTGAGTTGGGCTAGACCTTGCTTGATGTGGCCGGCGTTCTCGCCGATGGTCTCAAGGGCGCCACGCACGTTGTTTGCCTTGTCCCGGCGCCACCGCCTCCACCACAGAAAGAAGTCGACAACGATCTCATTGTCCTGAGGGTTGAAGCCGAGTCCGTATTGGGTTTTGAAATCGAAGGGGGGCTTCTGCTGTGCGGACATAGGGGATCCTCGCCGGTTGGCGTGATTCGTTGAACTGGGTGATATGCTTTGCTGCTTATCAAACAAGGACGTGGGTAATGGCCGGTAAAAAGCTTGAAGCGTTCCGCGAGTGGTTCACGCCGCGTAAGCGGTTATGGGCAGGGCTCGCTTTGCTTGTCACTGGGGTATTCGGGCCGCTTTTGTATCCAAGCATAAATGGCTATTGGAGTATCTTTATTGCTCCTGGGATCGTGTTTATCTGCAATGCAAGGAATCCCGAAGCTCGCGATAAGCGCTGATAGCCTCGCCGTCTGGTGCTGTTCAGCGATAGGGGTATTACGGGGGACCGGCATGGAGCTGGATTAAGGCGTGTTGCTTGTTCCGCAGTTGCGGCGGTCTTCCCGGTAGCGCTGCGCGTCGCTTATGAACCGACCGCAAGCGGCTTCTGGATGTAAAACTCAGCTGCGTCGGGGTATTGGTCCAGCGCTTCGCTCAGCGTCACATACTGGCAGTCAACACCTACTCTCGCGCTCTGGCATCCACGTAGGCCTTGGGCCACGGGATGTCGGTGTCGCGGTGATCGCAAGCGCCGTCCCGCGTAAACACCTGGGCCTTTGCCAGGTCGGTGACGTACCCAGAGCCACCAAAGCTCCAGAACGATAAGCCGTCGCCGACGTAGGCGTGACTGTGGCTGTCTTGCAGGTAGAACTGGCCGTCCATGGATTATCTCCAGTTAGGCGCCGGCCTCCGGATGCAGCGAGAAAGATTCTTATTGAAGGTCGCGGCGATAAACTCAGCGCATTCTTAACAGGGAGCATCGCTGCAATGGAACTGAAGTCGCCGAGCAAAAACATATGGATAGTGGGCGGCGCCGGGGTGATCGCTGGCGCCGCCATCATCGCCACCAACTCAGAAGGTTTTGTGCATACCTTGGGTGTTGGCATTCTTGCCGGGGGCTACCGCTTTCGCTGCAGGTGGCCGGTTTGTTGGTGATACCTTTACGGCCCCATCAATGTTTCCGTAATCGAGCAGGCTGACAGTAAACCAGCATAGCTTGATCGGAATTGATCAACGGCGGAAACGAAATTTTGACCAACCATGCTTGTATTTAAATGACCCCGTGTCTCCTCGAAGGACATAGAGGGACGTCCGGTAAAATGCTGTAAATCGAGAGAAGCCGAAGCTTCTTATCTTTTTGTAGACCCAAACCCATCCGTGGTGATTGGTAGTTTTGGTGGGTCTCAACACCATTGACGCGTTCCTTGTAGGGTTAATTTGGCGCAGATGATAGCGATGTGCCCCTACGCAAAGGCTGTCAATTAATAACGGAGCGGAACTTCTTGTCGCGACGGGGTCTTTGGCCAAATTCGTTTGAATACAGCATCTTGCCAACCTTATCCAACTGAGTTGGTTTTTACCCTTGATCCCGCCTTGTATGCGGTTTTTTTTCGCCTGGAGAAAAAACAATGGCACGAATTTCAGCTATCCAAGCGGGCAGTCGTGACGCGTTGGCCTTCCTCGATATGCTCAGTTGGTCCGAAGGGACCAGCACATCGCCAGCCACCGCCCTGGATGGCTACGACGTCATCGTGACGGGCATGGACAGGAAGCCTGAGATCTTCACGGATTTCAGTGATCACCCTCTTCGCAAATGGACGACGCTCGAAGGTCATCAACAGTAAGGGGCTGACATCTAATGCCTCGGGCCGGTACCAGCAGATGCTCAAAGATTGGCCGTATTGCCGAACGCTGCTGACCCTGTCGGACTTCAGCCCGATCAGCCAGGACCTGCTGGCTCTGCAGCACATCCGCGAATGCCACGCACTACCGGACGTGCATGCAGGCCGGGTCGGAACCGCAATCGAAAAGTGCCGGAATATTTGGGTAAGCCTGCCTGGTGCAGGGTATGGCCTGTGTGAATACCGGCTTGATGATCTGATCCAGCAGTACCGCTTGGCGGGGGAGCACTGTCATGACGGCATTACGGAAAGTGTCCCAGCGCAAACGCAACATACCCTTCGTCATCCGTTTCCCGTGCTTGTTGATCAGTAAGTATTTGGAGTGGGGGCGCACGTCCCTTTCTGTTATCTCCCTAACCAATTTCCCGAGGCTGTTTTCTCCGGCTTCTGTTCGCATCAGAGTTCTGAGTTTCTGCCTGGTCAGATAGGCCAGATCAGCTTTGGTTGATCGCTAGCAAAAACTGACCTTCGACACTTTGTGACCCGCGCATTGGAGTAGGGATTTCCCTAACCGCTTTTCCAGTATTCCTACATTTGAATAGGGATGATCTGATGGTTGCATTGGTGTCAATAAGCCACTATTTGGCCAGGGGCTCATAACCTGTCCACCAGAGGCGACAGGTTATGAGCGGGAGACAGGCAGTGAGCAAACAGACTCCATCCATTCTGCAGCTTTTGCCCGGTTTCGCGTGAGGAGTGCCAGCCAACTGAACTACAACGATCTTTATATGACATCAATTCTTCGAGCTGACTGATTCCGCTTGTGAATTTCAGGTTCCGAAGTCACGAGAAATCGAGCCGGTAGGTGCGTTGGCGGCATTGTTCGACTTTTACGGATGTTGGCTGCCGAAGTAGCGTCCATGTTGTACCGACCTTCCTCAGAGAGATAAAAATGAACGTCAGGAATATGAATCTGGCTCCAAGGTCTGCCGCCTTCTTCTCACTCATTGTCCTAGTGGTTTTTGCTCTGGGCATTGTCGCCGTGATGCAAATGGGCAAGCTTCGAGAGTCGGAGCAAGATGTCGAAACTAATTGGATGGCGAGCATCCGTGAGATTGGCAAGATGCAGGTGGGCGTCTTGCGTCTGCGTCTGGAAAGTATCCGTATCACCGTGACCACTGACGAACAACAGCGCCAAACCCGCATCGCTTCGTTGAGCGGCTACCGCAGTACGCTGAAGGACACCATCAGCCATTACGAGCCCCTGGTTACCGGGCCGGCAGAGAATGAGCTCTACCGGGCAGTCGAAGGCGATGTGCAGCAGTATTTCAAGCTGTTGGATGAGCTGGAACCTTTGTTGCGAAGTGGTGATGACGCCGCAGCTGTTGCCCTGATCAATACCCGCATCAGTCCGATGACCAATACCCTGCAAGACAACCTGAACAAGCTTGCGGACTTCAACGATGAGGGCGCCAAGCGTTCAGGTCTGGATGCTGCCGCGACGTACAGCAATGGTGTGACGCTGGTGATTGGCTTGCTGGTGGCGACCGTCATACTTACCGTGGTGCTGGCTGCAATGCTGACCCGCAGCATTACGACGCCCATTAGCGATGCGTTGGCCGTGGCCGAGCGCATCGCCGGCAGCGACCTGTCCAAGGAGGTCGTGATCATTGGCCGTGATGAAGCCGGTCGCCTGCTGGCCGCTTTGGCGAAGATGCAGGGCAACCTGCGGGAAACCATCGCTCGTATCGCCGATTCCTCCACCCAATTGGCGTCAGCCTCTGAAGAAATGACTGCTGTAACCGAAGAGGCCAGTCGCGGGTTGGTGCGACAGAACGATGAGGTCAATCAGGCCGCGACGGCAGTGACCGAAATGAGCGCTGCGGTGGACGAGGTGGCACGCAATGCCGACGCCGCCGCCCAATCTTCCCGCGAGTCCATGGAATTCACGCGCTCGGGTATCGAGAATGTGGCGCAGACCCTCAAAGCCATCGAAAGTCTGGCCAGCAACGTGGCCAGCACGGGTGACCAGGTCAAGGCCTTGTCAGGCAAAGCTCAGGACATCAGTAAGGTGGTCGAAGTGATTCGCGCGATTGCCGAGCAGACCAACTTGCTGGCGCTTAACGCTGCTATTGAAGCTGCCCGCGCGGGCGAGCAAGGTCGCGGCTTTGCGGTGGTGGCTGATGAAGTGCGTGCCCTGGCCCACCGCACCCAGCAGTCGACCCAGGAAATCGAACAGATGATCAGCGCGATTCAGGCGGACTCGACCCAGGCAGTGGGCGCCATGAACGTCAGTGCCCAGATGGCCAGCAGCTCAATCTCTGTGGCGCAGAATGCCGACCTGTCGCTCAAGCAAATCGCTGAGGCCATAGCCCAGATCAATGATCGCAACCTGCTGATCGCCACCGCCTCCGAAGAGCAGGCTCAGGTGGCCCGCGAGGCGGACCAGAACCTGACCAGCATCCGAGAACTGTCGATACAGAGCTCGGCAGGTGCCAATCAGACCGCCAGCGCCTGCAGTGAGATGGCCAACCTGGCTATTGAACTCAATCATCTGGTGGCGCGCTTCAAGGTATGACATGCGTCGTTGTCCTGGCCTGTACTTGCCATATCAGTCGCACCCTCATCGGAGGTGATTACGTTTGCGAGTGTTCGAATCCCTGGTTTCCCGCCAAGATTCAAATGAAAGCCCCGCACTGCGGGGCTATTGCGTTTCTGGGGGCTGGTACCGCCGCCCTCTGAAAATATGATCGTTTCCGCATCATTTCAGGCAGTTGCCGCAACTCGTGTCGAGTTACGGTTAGCCGGATGGCTTTACGATCTGCGCGCCACGTCGGTAAACCGTCTCGGTTACTCGGTCGGGCCTTGCTGGTAGTGGCAGAAGAGGGCATGCCCGCCGATGCCCGGACCGGTATATGCCGAGCCAGCCGACGGAGGGGCACGCGTCTTACCCCAGATAGGCGCCGCCCTGACCACCGGATGCAGCGAGTCGGAAGAAGGCGAAACTAAAACCGACAATACCGTCTACCTTTCAAGGGGTAATCCCTTTTGGAGAAAACGGTCATGTTTAAATCTCGCTCGCTTGTAGCCGCTGTTACCTGCCTTGCTTTGGCTGTTGGCTCTGTGGCGGCTGTGGCCGACCCTGGTAATGGGAAGGGCCAAGGCAATGGAAAAGGCAACTCCCAAGGTGGTCAAGGCCATGGCAACCAGGGTAACAAGGGGAAAGGTTCGAGCGGGGATGATTGGGCGCGCGGGCCTAGCATTGACCGGGGCGGTGTATTGGGTGTGGTTGGTGGCTATCGTGACTATTGGCGCCCAGGTCCGTCACTGCCGCCCGGAATACAAAAGAACCTGGCTAGGGGAAAACCTCTTCCTCCAGGCATCGCCA
>Ga0157373_10004530_pt1 | contig 10453 bp, 11 predicted proteins | sample C65metaG_FD_113460 | JGI IMG/M metagenome (GOLD analysis project Ga0157373, IMG submission 113460) | Corn rhizosphere microbial communities from Kellogg Biological Station, Michigan, USA - C6-5 metaG | ecosystem: Host-associated > Plants > Roots > Rhizosphere > Soil | place: USA: Michigan...
CCGGCCCGGCCAAGGACTTGTCGCTGCGCATGCGTCAGGCCTGGCACACCGCCAACGGCGACCAGCCGGATGGCGACGCCAAAGAGTTTCGCCTGATCGCCGACTACCCGATCAACGTGTTCTGATCACCTAAGGTTCTGCATGAAAAAGCCCCGGTTTCTCACGAAATCGGGGCTTTTTTGTAAGCGTTCGGCGCGGATCAATCCGGCTTGTGATCGCCACGAATCGAGAAGTTCGACATGTGTTCAAGCCCTTTGATCAGGCCAGAATGGTCCCAGCCGCTGCCGCCCAGTGCCGCGCAGGTGCTGAACACTTGCTGGGCGTTGGCGGTGTTGGGCAGGTTCAGGCTCAGCTCCCGTGCGCCTTCCAGGGCCAGGTTCAGGTCCTTCTGGTGCAATGCGATGCGGAAGCCCGGGTTGAAGGTGCCTTTGATCATGCGCTCGCCGTGCACTTCGAGGATCTTCGAGGAAGCGAAGCCGCCCATCAGCGCTTCACGCACCTTGGCCGGGTCTGCGCCGTTTTTCGAGGCGAACAGCAGGGCTTCGGCAACCGCCTGGATGTTCAGGGCGACGATGATCTGGTTGGCGACCTTGGCGGTCTGGCCATCGCCGTTGCCACCGACCAGAGTGATGTTCTTGCCCATGGTCTGGAACAGTGGCAGGGCGCGGTCGAAGGTGCCCTGATTGCCGCCGACCATGATGCTCAGGGTCGCGGCCTTGGCGCCGACTTCACCGCCCGACACTGGCGCGTCGAGGTATTGCGCGCCGGTGGCGTTGATTTTTTGTGCGAACGCCTTGGTCGCCGAAGGGGAGATCGAGCTCATGTCGATCACCACTTTGCCTGCGCCCGTGCCTTCGCTCAGGCCGTTTTCGCCGAACAGCACATCGTTCACCTGAGGGGTGTCAGGCAGCATGACGATGATGAATTCAGCTTCCTGCGCCACTTCACGCGGGTTGCTCAAAACCGTCGCACCACCTTCGACCAGGGAGGCAGGCGGGGCGACGAAGTGCTTGGACAGGAACAGTTGGTGACCTGCTTTCTGCAGGTTTTCTGCCATGGGCAGGCCCATGATGCCGGTGCCGATGAAACCGATGTTAGCCATAAGATGTTCCTCTTTTTTGTCTTGGGAGGCGGGCGCCGGTCTGGCAGCCCCCTCGATGTGCTTTTGATTCTGGCCGCAGGCCGTAGGAGCCCGGCTTGCCAGCGATCTGGCGCGAAGCGGCAGCAAATCCGGAGTGCACGGTTCAACTGATGCGGCCGGGTCGTCTGGTTTTACTGCCGGTTCCCGGCAGATCGCTGGCAAGGTGGAGCGCCACCCCGGCAGCTCCTACGCCCTCCGGGCAGAAGCAGATCTGTGTAAGTCGTTAGATCAGGTTGTGGGTCTTCAACCAGCCAAGCCCCGCTTCGGTGGTGGTCAACGGCTTGTACTCACAGCCGATCCAGCCGCGATAACCCAGCTTGTCCAGGTGCCCGAACAGGAACCCGTAGTTGATCTCGCCAGTCCCCGGCTCGTGGCGCCCGGGGTTATCGGCCAGTTGCACGTGGCGAATCACCGGCAGGTTCTTTTCCATGGTCCGGGCGAGATCCCCTTCCATGATCTGCATGTGATAGATGTCGTACTGCAGCGACAGGTTGCGGCTGCCGACTTTCTCGCGGATCGCCAGGGCCTGGGCCGTGGTGTGGAGGTAAAAGCCCGGGATGTCGAGGGTGTTGATCATTTCCATGACCAGATCGATGCCCTGAGCCTGCAGCCTGTCGGCCGCGTACTTGAGGTTGTCGACGAAGGTCTTTTCGATCAGCGCGTCATCGAAGCCCTGTGGTTTGATTCCGGCCAGGCAGTTGACCTGGGTGTTGCCCAATACTTTGGCGTAGGCGATGGCCAGATCGACCCCGGCGTAGAACTCCTCGACCCGGTCCGGGTGGCAGGCAATCCCGCGTTCGCCCTTGGCCCAGTCGCCGGCCGGCAGGTTAAACAGCACCTGGGTCAGGCCGTTGGCGTCCAGTTCGGCCTTGATTTGCGCCGAGCTGAAGTCGTACGGAAACAGATATTCGACCCCGCTGAACCCGGCGCTGGCTGCGGCTTCGAAGCGTTGCAGAAAGTCCAGCTCGGTGAACAGCATGGACAGGTTGGCGCACAGACGTGGCATGGTTCGCTCCTTCTTCTCTTTATTCGGTGGCGTCGATCAGTCGAGCAGGCTGATGGCGGTCGGGGCGTCGGCGCGGGTATCGGCCAGCGATTCGAACTCGTTGATCGCGTTGATCTCGGTGCCCATCGCGATGTTGGTGATACGCTCCAGGATGACCTCGACCACAACCGGCACGCGGTATTGCTGCATCAGGCTGGTGGCTTCGGCGAAAGCGGCCTGGATGTGCGCCGGGTCGCTGACACGAATAGCTTTGCAGCCCAGGCCCTCGGCGACCGCGATGTGGTCTACGCCATAGCCTTCCAGCTCAGGGGCGTTGATGTTGTCGAACGCCAGTTGCACGCAGTAATCGATGTCGAAGTTGCGCTGCGCCTGACGAATCAGCCCCAGGTACGAGTTGTTCACCACAACATGGATGTACGGCAGCTTGAACTGCGCGCCCACGGCCAGCTCTTCGATCATGAACTGGAAGTCGTAGTCGCCCGACAGCGCGACGACCTGGCGGCACGGGTCGGCCTTGGCCACGCCCAGCGCTGCCGGAATGGTCCAGCCGAGCGGGCCCGCCTGACCGCAGTTGATCCAGTGCCGCGGCTTGTACACGTGCAGGAACTGCGCGCCGGCAATCTGCGATAGACCGATGGTGCTGATGTAGCAGGTGTCCTTGCCGAAGTACTGGTTCATCTCCTCGTACACGCGCTGCGGCTTGACCGGTACGTTGTCGTAGTGGGTCTTGCGCTGCAGGGTGCGCTTGCGTTCCTGGCAGCTGGCCAGCCACTGGCTGCGGTTTTTCAGCTTGCCGGCGGTGTGCCATTCGCGAGCGACTTCCAGGAACATCGCCAAAGCGGCGCCTGCGTCGGAAACGATACCCAGGTCTGGCGTCAAAACGCGACCGATCTGCGTCGGTTCGATGTCGACGTGGATGAACTTGCGCCCCTCGCTGTACACCGAAACGGTGCCGGTGTGGCGGTTGGCCCAGCGGTTGCCGATGCCCAGCACCATGTCCGATTCCAGCATCGTTGCGTTGCCATAACGATGGGAGGTCTGCAGGCCAACCATGCCGGCCATTTGCGGGTGATCGTCCGGAATCGTGCCCCAGCCCATCAGGGTCGGGATCACCGGGATGCCGGTCAGCTCAGCGAACTCCACCAGTGCATCAGACGCATCGGCGTTGATGATGCCGCCACCGGCGACGATCAGCGGACGCTTGGACGCATTGAGCATGGTCAGGGCTTTTTCGATCTGGTTGCGGCTGGCCTGTGGCTTGATGACCGGCAGCGGCTCGTAGGCGTCGATGTCGAACTCGATCTCGGCCATCTGCACGTCGAACGGCAGGTCGATCAGCACCGGGCCCGGACGGCCGCTGCGCATTAGTTGGAAAGCCTTCTGGAACACGTAAGGCACCTGGCCCGGTTCCATGACCGTGGTGGCCCATTTGGCGACCGGCGCGGCAATGCTGGCGATGTCGACGGCCTGGAAATCTTCCTTGTGCATGCGGGCACGTGGCGCCTGGCCGGTGATGCAGAGGATCGGGATCGAGTCGGCGGAGGCCGAGTACAGGCCGGTGATCATGTCGGTGCCGGCAGGGCCGGAGGTGCCGATGCACACGCCGATGTTGCCAGCGATGGCGCGGGTGTAACCCTCGGCCATGTGCGAGGCGCCTTCGACGTGACGGGCCAGCACGTGATCGATACCGCCGAGTTTCTTGAACGCTGCGTACAGCGGGTTGATGGCAGCGCCGGGGATACCGAATGCGGTATCAACCCCTTCGCGACGCATCACCAGAACGGCGGCTTCGATGGCTCTCATGATGGTCATTTGTTAGTCTCCTGAACGCTTTTGGTTTTTATACGTGTTCGATATTTTTTGTACGTAAACAGCGTGATTTGAATTGAAGTTTTTGTGAATGGCTGCATTTGGCAGTTCTGTCGGTATTAGGAGTATCGAATGGATCGTTACACAGAGGTGCGCAGCTACGTGCTGGTCGCCACCCACGGCAGTTTTGCCGCGGCAGCGCTGGTCGAAGGGGTGACGCCGGTGATCATGGGCCGGCGCCTGAGCGCGCTGGAGGATCGACTGGGGGTGAAGCTCATTCACCGCTCGACCCGCGGCCTGACCCTGACCGATGCGGGCGACTCCTACCTTGAGAACGCCAAGCAGGTGCTGCAGTCGTTCGAGGAACTGGACGCCAGCATCAGTGAGAACGAAAGCAGCGTGCGCGGGCACCTGGTCGTTTCGGCGCCCGCAGGCTTCGGTCGTCAACACGTGGCCCCGCACGCCCCGGAGTTTCAGGCGCGTTTTCCTGATCTGCAGCTGTCGTTCAACCTCACCGACAACGTGGTCGATCTGGTGCGTGAGGGTTATGACATGAGCATCCGCATCGGCGAGGTGCTCGACCCCAACTACGTGGCGATCAAGCTCTACGCCAACAAACGCGTGGTCTGCGGCTCCCCGGCGTACTTCGCCGAGCATGGCCTGCCGCAGACGCTGGAAGAGCTCGCCGAGCACAACTGCCTGTCGTTCAACCTGCAGGGTGGGCAGCATCGCGGCTGGACCTTTCAGCGTGACGGCAAGCAGGTGGCAATCAAGGTTGCGGGCAACCTCTACTGCAACGATGGCGAGTTGCTTTATGACTGGGCGAAACGCGGATTAGGCCTGTGCTGGCGGTCGACCTGGGAGATTCAGAACGAGGTGGAAAGCGGGGCGCTCGTCACCGTGCTCGACGAGTTCGCGCTGCCCAGTTACGACATTCAAGGGGTATACCCGCAGCAGCATTATCTGCCGGCGAAGGTGCGGTTTTTCATCGCGTTCCTGAAGGAGGTGTACAACCGGCCGGGGTATTGGAAGCAGGGCTGAGGTGGTCGTTTGCCTCTCTTTAGCAGTCCGGCTTGCCGGCGGCAGCGACCTTGAATCCGCCATCGCCGGCAAGCCGTGCTGCTACAGAGAGATTGTGGTCGGTCAGTGATGGGCATCGCTGACTCAGATCAACTCCACCGAAATCGGCGGCAATCCGCGAATCTCACCCACAGCCACACCTGGGCCCTTGGTCAGGTACATGCCGGTGTAGGAACCGGTGGTGATAACCAGGTCCGGGGTCACGCTCTGGCCGTTCTGGGTGTGGTGATTGACCAGCCACGGCAGCAAACGACGCGGATCGCCCGCCGGGTTTGCGCCATCGCCGGGCACGATGTCTTCGCCGGCATAGGTGAAGGTCAGCGCGGGTTCCAGAAAAGGAAAGCTCGGGTCATAGGGCACGAAATCGCCGACGATCAATGCGCCGTGGTTGAGCAAATCGCCCAAAGCCAGCAGCGGATCGATCTTCGGCCAGGCGATGAAACGGCTGGAAACCACTTCGATGGTCGTGCCCATGGAGCCGATGCTGCCGAGCACTTCTTCATCGGAATAGGCCTCGGCGCGTGGCGCGAATTCGCGGTTCAGGCGAAAGGCGATTTCCAGTTCCAGAATCGGGTGCGGATAGTCGACGATTTCCACCTGGCTGCCGCTGGCAAACAGGCCGTCTTCGGGGAGCAGAGCGCCGTTGATCGGGCCGCCGCTGGTGGATTTCGAACCGACCTTCCAGCCGCCGACGGTGGTATCACGCAGGCGCAGGATTTCCCGTTGCAGCGCGTAGGCTCCGGCGGCATCGGCGGGGATGTAATCAGGGCGGATTTCGGTGATTTTCTGACCGTCGCGCATGGCGTCGACGATCAATTCGGCAATGTTCGCTGGGTGAGACGGTTGATTCACGCGGGACTTCCTTCAGTCAATTGAATGGAAAGCGCCCCACGACCTGAACGCCCAGGCGTGGAGCCAGCGCGTCTACTCTAACCCCATTTGCCGACCGTGCAGAACCCTGCGCGGCGAATCAGCCGTTCTGGCAGCCTTCACCCAGGCGGGTATACGCCATGTTGTGAGTCACACCTTTGCTGTCGACATAGACCATGTGCGATTCAACCGGGCCGCATGCCGTGGAGACGTTGCTGTCACTGGTCATGCTGATGACTTTGGCGATATCCAGGTGCTGCGAATAGTTGTATTCCACCGCGGGCGGCACCGACTCTGGTGTGGCGTTGGTGGTGCCATTGGCTGAGGCGAAGGCGCTGAAGATAGACAGCGCGGCAAACAGTGCGTATTTCATGAGAGGGCTCCAGCGGGTGTTTGGGTCAGTCAGAAAACTGCGTATTGGGCACACTTTAAGTGGTGACACCGGTCGATTAAAAATGGTCGCTATGGATACGGCTTATCGTTGAAAGTGATAGCCAATTGAGGCGTTTAAAAAGATTAATCGTTAGGCCGTGAATAACGGTCGACAAGTTGCAAGTTCAACCTTTTTCACAATCATCACCCAGGCGGGTGTATTCCAGTTTGTGGCTGACGCCCTTGCTGTCGACGTATTCCATCTGCGCCTTGAGCGGGCCGCATTCGCTGCCTGCGGCGTTGGCGTTGCTGATGCGCACGATCTTGGCGATGTCCAGGTCATGGGTGTAATCGTACTGCTTGTCCTGGGTCGAAGCCGCGCTAACGCTGGCGGCGCTATCGTTGGCCGAGGCAAACAGACTGAACATCGACAGGGCGGCAAACAGTACGTATTTCATGACGGGTTCCAACTCATCGGGTAGCGCAAGAGGGTCAGGAGACGGGCTTGCTGATGGGGTCATTCTAGGGAAGCGGGGAGTCGAGGAAGAAATACTGTCTGTCGATAGGCGTCATCATTGCCGATGATGCAGCGGGCAACTTTTATTAATCGTTTTTCGGTAAAAGACTCTTGCCGAATTTATTGAAATTGAACGAAGCGGGTTTATTCCATGGCGCACTTAAAAAAATACTTTGAAGGACTATCGGAATAAACCTTTGGGGCATGCGTCTGGCTGATGACACTCACTGAACGCAGCATGCGTTCGCACTTACATTCGGTTCGAGAACGTTGCCCATGAAAGCCCCCACCCTTCGCTCAGTCTTCGCTGCTGCCGCCCTCACTCTGGCCACTGTCGGCATCGCCCAGGCCGCGTCCGCAGCGCCCATCCACAACATCGTGCTGGTGCACGGCGCCTTCGTGAACGGCGCGGGTTGGAAGCCGGTGTACGACATTCTGGTCAAGGACGGTTATCACGTCTCGGTGGCGGCGCATCCGTTGACCTCGTTCAACGATGACGTCACCGCCGTCAAACGCATCCTCGCGATGCAGGACGGCCCGACCATTCTGGTGGGGCACAGCTACGGCGGGGCGGTGATTTCCAACGCCGGTTAAGACGCCCACGTGGCCGGGCTTGTGTACATCGCGGCCCATGCCCTGGATGTGGGTGAAACCGAAGCGGCCAACGGCAAGCTGTACCCGAACGCGACCAAGGCGGTGAAGAAGACCGACGATGGCTTCCTGTACCTGGACCCGGCGTTTTACCCCGCGGATTTCGTCGCCGATCTGCCCAAGGCCCAGGCTGAATTCGAGGCCAACGCGCAGTTCCTGACCTCGGCCTCGGTGTTCACCACCCCGGCGACCGTCGCGGCCTGGAAGACCAAGCCAAGCTGGTACGCGGTGGCCAAGTCCGATCGCATCATCAACCCTGATCTGGAGCGCATGTACGCCAAGCGCGCCAACGCCCACACCATCGAAATCGACGGGGCGAGCCATGCGGTGTACGAGTCGCATCCCAAAGAGGTGGCGGCGTTGATCGAACAGGCGGCTCAGCATGCGCTGGACGGCAAGTAAGTTTTGGGAGCGGGGGACGAATGCGGTGGGTCACCCAAAAAATGGTGTAGCTGACCCACCGCGTTCGCTGCCGTCGTAACCTCCGACGTCTCCTGCAGGTTAGGCCCAGGCCTTTGCCGCACTGCCCAGCGCCGGGTAATCGATGTAGCCGCGCTCACCCCCGCCGAAAAAGCTGTTGCCGTCCGCTGCATTCAACTGATGGCCTCCACGCAACCGCTCAGGCAGGTCGGGGTTGGCGATGAAGGGACGGCCGAAGGCGATCAGGTCGGCGCGGCCCTGTTGCAAGGCGTGTTCGGCACTCTGCAGATCGTAGCCGCCCGCGAGCATCAGCACCCCTTTGAAGTCGCCGCGCAGGCGCTGGATGATGACGTCCCAGCGCGGGTCGAACTGTTCGTCGCGCACGGTGCCGACCATGGCCGGTTCTACCAGGTGCAGGTAGGCCAGGTTCAGTGTGTCGAGTTGGCGAACGATGTAGCTGAAGGTTTCCTCAGGGGTTTCATCGCCCATGCCCATGAAACGGCCCATGGGCGTCAGGCGTACGGCCACCCGATCGGCGCCGACTTCCTCGACGATGGCGCGGGTCACTTCCAGCACCAGACGGGCGCGGTTTTCCAGCGAGCCGCCGTATTCGTCGTCGCGTTGATTGCTCGCCGAATTGATGAACTGATCCAGCAGATAGCCATTGCCCGCATGAATTTCCACACCGTCCATGCCGGCCAGCACCGCGTTGCGCGCCGCCTGGCGGTAGTCATCGATAATCGCCTTGATCCCTTCAAGCGTAAGCGCCTGAGGCACCGGCACATCGCCCCAGACACCATTGCCGTGTTCGTCGAGAATGAAGGTCTTGCCCGGCACCGGCAGTGCACTCGGTGCGACGGGCAGGGCGCCACCGGGCTGGAATACGGGGTGGGATACGCGGCCCACATGCCACAGTTGCAGGAAAATGTGCCCACCCTCGCCATGCACCGCGTCGCTGACCTGTTTCCAGCCGGCGATCTGTTCGGCGCTGTGGATGCCCGGCGTCCAGGCGTAGCCCTGGCCCTGTTGGGAAATCTGCGTGGCCTCAGTGACGATCAATGCGGCGCTGGCACGCTGGCGGTAGTACTCGACGTTCATCGGCGTCGGCACGTTGCCCGGTTGTCCGGCGCGGGAACGGGTGAGTGGCGCCATGGCCACGCGGTGGTTGAGGGTCAGGTTGCCAAGGGTGATGGGCGTGAACAGTTTCATGGTGTGGCCTCGTCGCGAAGGTGTGTGTGGCCTTCACGGTAGGGCCTGGGGTGGCGGCAGAGAATCGGTTGGTGGCGCAACGCTGAGTCGCGTTTTATGCAACGGCGGGGTGGGTCTATTAGTGAAAGGCGACAATGCTGGGACGACTGGAGGTGTTTTCCTGTGGGAGCGAATTCATTCGCGAGAGGTCGGCAAGGGCTACCCATCTTCATCGCCTGCGACACAGTCTCGCGAATGAATTCGCTCCCACAGAATGATGGCGGAGTATCACTCCAGCGAGGGGGCGTCGCCGAGCATTTCCTGCATGAACCCGATAAACGCCTTCACTCGCATCGACCCCCGGTGATTGGGCAGGTACAGCGCCGAAATCTCGCCCCGCGCGTTGTCCGGGTACGCGGGGCTGTGTTCGAACAGTTCGAGCAGACGCCCCTGAACCAAGTCATCGTCGATCAACCAGTCCGGCAGCAGGGCGATGCCGCAGCCCGCCAGCGCCAGTTCCCGCAGCACCTCGGCGTTGTTGCTCTTGAAGCGCCCGCTGACCGGCACGCGGGTTTCGCCTTCGATGGACAGAAACGTCCACGCCTGTTGCGGGTTGCCGTAGTTGAAGCGCAGGCAGTCGTGGCCGGACAGCTCGGCGGGTGTCGCGGGCTGGCCGTGTTCGGTGAAGTACTGGGCACTGGCGATGACCCGGCGACGAAACTGGCCAACGGTCTTGCACACCACGCCGTCCATGGGCGCCGGCATGCCGAGGCGGATCGACAGGTCGACCCGCTCGGCGAACAGGTCGACGATGTTGTCGGTCAGGGTGATGTCCAGGTCCAGACGAGGGTAGCGATGCATCAAAAGGCCCAGGCGCGGCGCTATGATGCGTCGGCCGAAAGCGGTGGGTACCGAGATGCGCAGCGGGCCCGAGGGTTCGTCGTCGCTGTCCATGACCGTGGCATCGGCGTCGGCGACATCGTCGAGGATCTTGCGCGCTCGCACGTAATAGGACGCGCCTGCATCGGAGACCGTTACTTGCCGGGTCGAGCGGTTGAAAAGCACGGTGCCCAGTTCCGCTTCCAGCGAATCGATCATCCGCGTCACGCTGGAGGTGGCGATCCCCAGTTTGCGTGCCGCTGCCGAAAAGCCCTTGGCGTCGACGGTTTCCACGAACATCTTCAAAGCGAGCAGCTTGTCCATCGACCTTCGGTATCCCTGCGAAGCGTGGGGCGCAGTGTAGGCGGCGACAAAGGGCGCGCCAATTGGCTGATTGGATAGCATCGGCGGTCATGGCATTCCACCCAGGAATCCACTCCATAAAAAACATGAATTTTATTTATGCTGATCAACCCTCTACCGTGTGCGGATATTCCCCGGACTCGGAGTCAAGATGACC
>Ga0157373_10004532_pt1 | contig 10450 bp, 8 predicted proteins | sample C65metaG_FD_113460 | JGI IMG/M metagenome (GOLD analysis project Ga0157373, IMG submission 113460) | Corn rhizosphere microbial communities from Kellogg Biological Station, Michigan, USA - C6-5 metaG | ecosystem: Host-associated > Plants > Roots > Rhizosphere > Soil | place: USA: Michigan...
AATCGTCTGACCGCTTCCGATCGGCAGCGGCGAATCGTCGTACGCGCGAATCGCGAGCGCCTCGTCGACGAAGATGTGCCGCGGAATGGCATTCATCGCCGAAAGCACGACCTCGTCGCGGATGCCGTCGGCGCGAAGACGCTCGACCATGCGCGCGCGCGTGCGGTCGGACGTCATCCCGATGCCGCTCGTTGCGCCGGTGCGCGCCTTCATCGCCGCCTCGTCAGGCGCCGCGCGCGCGGTCGAGCCACTGCGTCACCTCCGCCATCTGATCGCGGTTGGTCAGGTCGATCTGCAACGGCGTGACCGATACATGGGCGCTCTCCACGGCGTGGAAGTCGGTGCCTTCGCCCGCGTCAGCGGCTGCGCCCGCTGCGCCGACCCAGTACACGGTTTCGCCGCGCGGGCTCTGCATGCGGACGACGTCCTCCGCCTTGTGCCGGCGGCCCAGCCGCGTGATGCGGTAGCCGCGGATCGCGGCGCGCTCGACATCGGGAACGTTCACGTTGAGAAGCCACGCGCCGGCGGCGCGCCGGCGATGCCGTTCGAGCAATTCGAGTGCCACGGCAGCGGCCGTCTCGAAATGCGCGGCGGTTTTCGACGCCAGCGAAATGGCGACCGACGGCACGCCGAGCAAAAAGCCCTCCGTCGCGGCGGCGACCGTGCCGGAGTAGATCGTGTCGTCGCCCATGTTCGCGCCGAGATTGATGCCCGAGATCACCATGTCGGGCAACGTATCGAGCAGGCCGGTGACCGCGAGGTGAACGCAGTCGGTGGGCGTGCCGTTGACGAACAGGAAGCCGTTCGGCGCGCGTCGCACCGACAGCGGCCGATCGAGCGTGAGCGAGTTCGACGCGCCGCTGCGGTCGCGCTCGGGCGCGACCACGGTGATTTCCGCGTGCGGCGCGAGCGCGGCCGCGAGATGCTCGAGGCCCGGCGCGAAGTAGCCGTCGTCGTTGGAGAGAAGGATGCGCATCGGCGCCGCTGTCGCTGGAGATTCGGCGTGCGCGCCCCGTGCGCGAAAGCCCGCGGATTCGGCGCGAATTATAAGCTATCCGCTGTTGCGCAATCCGGCGGCGAGGCCGTTGATCGTCAAGTGGATCGCACGCTGCGCGCGCACGCCGGTGTCCCCCGCGCGGTAGCGCCGCAGCAGCTCGACCTGCACGTGGTTCAGCGGATCGAGGTACGGAAAGCGATTGCGGATGCTCCGGGCGAGCGTCGGATTGTCCTCGAGCAGCGCGCGCTGGCCGGTGATCGCGAGATAGTGGCGAAGCGTCAGCGCGTGCTCGTCGCGGATGCGCGAGAAAATCGTATCGCGCAGCGCCTCGTCGGGCACGAGCTCGGCGTAGCGGGATGCGATCGCGAGATCGGTCTTGGCGAGCACCATGCCCATGTTCGACAGCGTCGCGCGAAAGAACGGCCAGCGCACGTTCATGTCGGACAGTAGTGCGATTCCGCCGGGGTTTTCGGCGACGTAGGCGTCCACTGCCGAGCCAAAGCCATACCAGCCCGGCAGCATCAGCCGGCACTGCCCCCAGCCGAACACCCACGGAATGGCGCGCAGGTCCTCGATGCGCGTCGAGGCGGTGCGCGACGCCGGGCGGCTGCCGATCTTGAGCTCGGCGATCTCGGCAATGGGGGTCGACGCGCGGAAGTATTCGTTGAATCCGGGCGTGTCGTAGACGAGCGCGCGATAGGCCCGCAGCGCGTGCGCCGACAGCGCATGCATCGCGGTGAAATAGCGCCCGGCGCAATCGCCGAGCTGCTCGACGTCGAGCAGGCTCGCATCGAGCGTCGCTGCGACGAGCGTCTCGAGGTTGCGCCGTCCGAGATCGGGATCCGAATACTTGCTGGCGATGATCTCGCCCTGCTCCGTCACGCGCAGTCCACCGGTGACGCTCCCCGCTGGCTGCGCGAGGATCGCGTCGTAGCTCGGACCGCCGCCGCGCCCCACGGTGCCGCCGCGCCCGTGGAAGAGCCGCAGGCGCACGCCGTGGGCCTGCGTCGCCTCGACCAGCGCGCGGCACGCGCAGTAGATCGCCCAGCTCGAGGCGACGTAGCCGCCGTCCTTGTTGCTGTCCGAGTAGCCGAGCATCACTTCCTGGCGGTCGCGCCGGCTCGCGACGAATCTCCGATAGGCCGGCAACGCGAACGCCGTGCGCATCGTTTCGCCGCAGCGCGCGAGATCGTCGATCGTCTCGAACAGCGGCACGATGTCGATGGCGACCGACTCGCCATCGGCGAGGCCGGCTTCCTGAAGCAACAGCGCGACCTCGAGCAGGTCGGACAGCGACTGGCACTTGGAGATCACGTAGTTCGCCAGCGCGTCGGCGCCGAAGCGGGCGCGGATCTCGGCCGCGGTTCGCAGCACCGCAAGCTCCGTGTCGACGCGATCGGAATAGGCGAGATGCGGGGAATGGAGCGGCCGCGGATTCGCGAGCTCGCGAACGAGCAGGGCGACGCGCGAGTCTTCGGCGAGCGCCGCGTAATCGGCGGTCACTCGAGCGCGTGCGAAAAGCTCGGTGACGACCGCTTCGTGCACGTCGCTGTTCTGGCGCAGGTCGAGCGTTGCCAGATGGAACCCGAACACGTCGGCGGCGCGGCGCAGCGGATCGAGCCGCCGTTGCGCGAGCGCTTCGGCACCATGCAGCGCGAGCGAATCGCCGATCGTGCCGAGGTCGCCGCGGAATTCGGTCACGCTCGCATACGGCGCGGCCTCGGCCTGCACGGGACGCGCGGCCGTGAGCCCGGCGAGTTCGCGCGCAGTGGCGGCGAGCCGCGCGTAGACGCCGATCAGCGCCTGCCGATAAGGCTCGTCCTGCCGATGCGGATTGCGATCGCCCGCGGCGTCCGCCAGCGCGAGCAACGCAGGCGACGGCGTCACGAGCCGCGTCGACAGAGACAGCTCCGCACCCAGCCGATGCACTTCTTCGAGGTAATGCTCGAACGCGACAGCGGCCTGCGCGCGAATCGCGTAAGCCAGCGTATCCGCTCCCACGTTCGGATTGCCGTCGCGATCGCCACCGATCCACGAGCCCATCCGCACGAACGACGGCACGCGCTCGCGCGCGAGGCCGAAGCGCGCGGCCACCTCGCGCTCGAAACCCGCATACAGCCGCGGCAACTCGGCGAGCAGCGTATAGCGGTAGTACGCGAGCCCGTTGTCGACCTCATCCTTCACTGCGAGCCCGGCAAGGCGCAGCATCGCCGTTTGCCACAGCTCGAGCACCGACGCCGACAGGCGTTCAGCGAATTCCGCGGTCTCGGCGGGCGTGAGGGGCGTCCGGTCGCGCCACGCGAGCAGGCGCGCGATCTCGCGCTCCGCGTCGAGAATGCTCTTGCGTTGAACTTCGGTCGGGTGCGCGGTCAAAACCGGGCTCACGCGCGCATCGTCGAGCCAGTGCGCGAGCGTCGCGCCATCGATGCCGGCGGCGGCGATCCGGCCGAGTGCGTGAGCGACGTCGCCGCGGCGCGGCGGCGATCCCGCCATCGCGTGCGCGCGGCGACGGCGATTGCGATGCACGTCCTCGGCGATGTTCGCAAGATGCGAGAAATAGCTGAACGCCCTCACCACCTCCAGCGTCTCGCCGATCGGCAGCGGGTTCAGCAGCGCGGCAAACGCGCTGCGCAGCTGGCCGGCCTCGGCGCCGCTCGCGCGGCGAAAGCCGATCGCCGTCTGGCGGATCGCCTCGACGCGCTCGAACCCGGCCGCGCCGATCTGCGCGCGCAGCACGTCGCCGAGCACCCGGCCAAGGAGCCGCGTGTCCTCCCGGAGCGGCAGATCCTTGTCGACGATGTCGGGAGCGTTCATCGGATGTTTTTCCCCCGCCAGGTGAGCAGGCTTGGGGCGAGGCGATGCTAGCATTGGCGGGTCGGACCGGTCGTCCGTTCCGACGGACTCTCGACGAATGAAGCCCGTTCCGACGGACTCCCGACGAATGCATACTCCGCGCCGCGCAGGCACCGAAGCGAGCGTCGCCGATCTCGCAGCCCGCGCGCGTGCGCTCCGCGCGACGACGCTGCACGAGCTGTTCGCGCGCGATCCCGCTCGTGTCGACGCGCTGACGTTCGAATGGAACGACTGGCGCATCGACGTTGCCAAGGAACGCCTCGACGCCGAGACGCTCGACGCACTCGTCGCCGCTGCGGATGCGGCGAATGTGTCGCACTGGATCGCGGCGCTGTTCGCGGGCGAGAAGATCAATTTGTCGGAGCACCGGCCGGTGCTGCACACCGCGCTGCGCGCGCCGCCGTCCGCCGCAATCTTCGTCGACGGCCTCGACGTGACGGTCGAAATGCGCGCGACGCGCCAGCGCATGTCCGAGCTGGCGCGCGGCGTGCGCGAGGCGCGGCGGAAGGGCGCCACGGGGCGGCCGTTGCGGTCTGTGATCAACATCGGCATCGGCGGCTCGGATCTCGGTCCGCGGCTCGTCTGCGATGCTCTCTCGGGTCCCGAGCACTTGCGCGGCGCGCCGGACGTCGTGTTCGTGTCGAACGTCGATCCCGAGCATCTGACGCGCGCGCTGGCCGATCGTGATCCCACGTCGACGCTGTTCATCGTCACGTCGAAGACGTTCACGACGCAGGAGACACTCGCGAACGCGCAAAGCGGGCGCGAGTGGCTCGCGCGGCATCTCGGCGTGGGCACCGACGTCGCGCCGCATTTCATCGCGGTGACGTCGAACGTCGATGCCGCCCGTGCATTCGGCGTGCGCGACGCCGACATCCTGCCGATGGCGGAGGGCGTCGGCGGCCGGTACTCGGTCTGGTCGGCCGTCGGGCTCGCGATCGCGATGCGCGCAGGCTGGCAGGCGTACGCCGACCTGCTCGACGGCGCGCAGGCGATGGACACGCACTTCCGCATGGCGCCGCTCGCGCGCAACGTGCCTGTGCTGCTCGGCCTGGTCGGCTACTGGAACGCGCGCTGGCTCGGCCATGCACAGCGCGTCGTCGTCCCGTATGCGCAGGCGCTCGCGCGGCTGCCCGCCTACCTGCAGCAGTTGCAGCTCGAAAGCAACGGCAAGAGCGTCACGCGCGACGGCGAGCCCGTCGACGGTCCCACGGCGCCCGGGCTGTGGGGAGACGTCGGCACGGACGGTCAGCACGCGTTTTTCCAGTGGTTGCACCAGGGAACGCACGAGACGCCTGTCGAATTCATCGTGCCGCTGCGCGCCCGGCATCCGCTGCGCGACCAGCAAACCCTGCTCGTCGCCAACGCGCTCGCGCAAGCGCAGGCGCTGCTCGTGGGCCGCGGCGAGCCCACGCTGCGGCCGGAGCTGGCCGCGCGGGGACTTTCGGGCGCCGACCTCGACGCCGCCATGCGCGCGCGCCGCTGTCCGGGTAACCGCGCGTCGACGACGTTGCTGCTGCCGGCGCTGGACGCACGCACGCTCGGTGCGCTTCTCGCGCTCTACGAGCACCGCACGTTCGTCGAGGGCCTGCTGTTCGGCATCAATTCGTTCGACCAATGGGGAGTCGAGCTCGGCAAGACGCTCGCGAAGCCGATCCTCGCGGCGCTCGAAGGCCGGGCGGAGCTGCCGTACGACGTCGATCCGTCGACGCGCGCACTGGTCGCCCACGCCGTGCGGTCAGCGGGGTAGCGCGTTCGTGGCCTGCGCCGCGTAGGCGCTGCGGATCGCCTCCGCGAGCGACGTCACCGCGGCCGCGTACAGGCGGCTCTTGTTGTAGCGCGTGATCACGTAGAAGTTCGGAAACGCGATCCACAGGCTGGTCGAGCTCCCGTCGCCCTCGGCGGCCTCCTCGAGCGCCAGCACGCCCACGGGCTCGGGCGACAACGGATCGGGCAGCAACGAAGCCGCGACGCCGTCCGCGTTCCACGCCGCGAGCGGGCGGCGCTCGGAGATGCCGCCGTCGAGCCGCGCCATCGTGGCCTCGCGCTGCGACGGCGCGACGCTCGCTCGCGTCCACACCGGCTGTCCGCGCAGCCAGTCGTGGCGCGCGAGATAGTTCGCGACGCTGCCGATGGCGTCGTCGGCGCTTTGCCACAAATCGATGTGACCGTCGGCGTCGAAGTCGACGGCGTAGCGTCGAATGCTGCCCGGCATGAACTGCGGCACGCCGAGCGCGCCCGCGAACGAGCCCTTCGGCGCCAGCGGCGAAAAGCCTTCGCTGCGCGCAAGCAGCAGGAACTCGGTGAGCTGCCCGCGGAAGTAGTCGGCGCGCCGCGGATAGTCGAACGCCAGCGTCGACAGCGCGTCGATCGCCCGGTAGGAGCCGGTATTGCGGCCGTAGAACGTCTCGACGCCGATGATCGCGACGACGATCTCGGGCGGCACGCCGAACGACTGCTCGGCGCGCGCGAGCGCCGCCTCGTGCGCCGTCAGGAACGCGACGCCTTCGCCGATCCTCTGCGGCGTCAGGAACTGCGGCGCGTATTCGTACCACTTCGGCGGCTCGACGAAAGGCCGCTGCATGGCCGCGACGATCTTCGGCTGGTATTTCGCATCGGCGAACCAGCGCGTCAGCGTCTTGCGCGAAAACCCATGCTCGCGCGCGAGCTGATCGATGTAGGCGCGCACGTCGGCACGCCCGGCATAGCCGTCGGCGGGTGCACCCTGCTTGCGCGCGGGAGCAGCGTGCGTATCGACGGTGAAAGCGAAAACGGCGGCCGCGAGCGCGGCGAGGATGCGGTGACGCGAATTCATGGCGGGTCTTGCGGACCGGCGATAGTACCATCGCTCCCTGCGAAACGAAGGCGGCGCGACGTGCGCGTCGCGATCGCACGCATTTCAGGCGAAGCGTTCTCCCCATCGTGCACGCGCTCTATCCGCTGTTTCGGCCGCTGCTGTTCGCGGCCGACCCCGAAGTCGCGCACGACGTCGCATTCGGCGCGCTCGACGCAGCCGCACGTGCGGGCGCCGCCCGGCTGTTCACGCCACGACTGCCGGCCGACCCGGTCGAGGCGATGGGCATTCGCTTTCCGAATCGCGTCGGCCTTGCGGCAGGACTCGACAAGAACGCCGGGCATCTGCCGGGACTGGCGACGCTCGGGTTCGGCTTCCTCGAGGCGGGAACGGTGACGCCGCGACCCCAGCCGGGCAATCCGCGTCCGCGGCTGTTCCGCGTCCGCGAAGCGCGTGCGCTCGTCAACCGGCTCGGATTCAACAACGACGGCGTCGAGCGCTTCGTCGCGAACGTCGACCGTGCGGGCTACCGCGGCATCCTCGGCATCAACATCGGCAGGAATTTCGACACACCGAACGAGCGCGCGGCCGACGACTACGCCGCGTGCCTGCGGGCGGTGTACACGCGCGCGAGCTACGTCACGATCAACATTTCCTCGCCGAACACCAAAGGCCTGCGCGACCTGCAGTCGGATGCCGCGCTGGCGGCGCTGCTCGCGCGGCTGACGGGCGAGCGCGACGCGCTGGCGGAGCGCCACGGGCGCCGCGTGCCGCTCGCGGTGAAGATCGCCCCCGACCTGACCGACGATGCGGTGGAGGCGATCGCACGGCTGCTCGTCGCACAGGGCGTCGACGGCGTCATCGCGACGAACACCACGCTCGCGCGCGATGGCGTCGAGGGGCTCGAGCACGCCGCCGAGGCGGGCGGCCTGTCCGGGGCGCCGCTTGCGACGCGATCGACGGCGGTCGTGCGCACGCTCGCGCGCGCACTGGACGGCGCGCTGCCCATCATCGGCGTCGGCGGCATCCTGTCCGGCGCAGATGCGCGCGCGAAGATCGACGCAGGTGCGACGCTCGTGCAGCTCTACACCGGATTGATCTATCGCGGCCCGGCGCTCGTCGCCGAATGCGTGCGCGCGCTGGCGAGTGCCGAGAGGCTGGCCGGGCGCGTTCGGGCTTGAGCAGCGGCCGAATCGCCGCCGGCTTCGCGGCTGTCAGAGCACGCTTTCAGCGCTTCTGCCGCGCAAGTCCGACGAGATCGACGTCCGCGGATTCGATCCGCGTCGCGATTCCCAGCTCCACGGCTCGCGGTCCCCGGATCCACTCGATGGAATCGCACGGAGTCTGCAGAATGATCTCCATCACGCGGTCGGCTTCCGAAGGCATTGCCCACCGCAGGAAGCGCCTGATCTGCGCCAGTCCATCGCTGTAAGGTGTAGTGACGCAGCGGCGGGAATTCTCGACCCCCACTGTCGAAGTCGCGGGCTGATGCAGTCCGATCGTCGCGCGCGATCCGATGAGCACGCGCTCGGTTCCCGCCATGAAGATCAGCGCGCACGCCGACGCACACCCGAGCCGGGTCATCGTTCGGAATTCCCGAACGCGCACTTCCCTGGCGAGACTCAGGCCGTCATCGACGATTCCGCCGGGCGACTCCAGCAGCAGCCACGGCCGGGCGCAAAGGCGCGCCGCGCTCTTCGCGACGACGTCGTCGAATTTCAGCGTCGCCGCCCGATTGATCGCACCCTGAAGCGCGATCACACAGGTGTCCCCGTGCGTGCCGCCGATCACGAAGCGGCCGCCGTCGAACGGGACCCGTTCCTCGCGCGCCCGGTCGAGGCTCGCGAAGCGCTGACGGGCCCGCTCGCGCAGCGACGAGGCAGCATCTCCTGCGCGGCCGTTGACGATCACGCTGGCGTACCACTGCTGCGCGCGCTCCGGATCCTGCGGACCACCGAGCCCCTTCTCGTACAGTACGCCGATGCTGTACTGCGCCTCGGGATCTCCCTGCTCCGCCGCCTTCAGGTACCAGCGGGCGGCCTCGCGGTAATCCTGCGCGACGCCCTGCCCCTTCTCGTAGAGGACGGCGACGTTGTATTGCGCCGATACGTTGCCGTGCTCGGCCAGCGGAAGCCAAAGCGACAGCGCCGCTGCGTACTCGCCCCGGTCATAGGCGGCGATGCCATCCTCGTACGGTCCGGCGATCGCTTGCGCGCTCACGAGGCAACAGAAGAGAAGCCGCCCGAGCGCGCTCGCGGCGCGTACGCGGCTGGCGCGATGCTCGGCTGCCCGATACGCCGGACGCCACGCGCGCGCCAGCCGCTTCATCGATCGCCGACGAGAATGCGCGCGTGCGCTTCCGCAACCACGACGCCTTCCTGGTTCGTGGCGAGGCCGTCGAGGACGACGACGCCACCGGCATGCATCGGCTTGGCGAGCACGTCGGTCACCGTCCATTTCGTCGTCAGCGTGTCGCCGGCGCGCACCGGCGCGACGAAGCGCGCGTTGTGCTCGAGGTACGCGACCGCCGTGCCGTGGAAGTACATGCCGACCGCCGCGCCCATGATCGACGACGTCAGCATGCCGTGCAGGATCGGCGTGCCGAAGCGTGTGCGCTTCGCGTACTCGGCGTTCACGTGGTGAGGATTGAAGTCCCCGATCAGGCCCGCGCCCAGCACGATGTGCGTCTCGGTGATCGTGAGCGCGCTCGAGAACGTGTCGCCGGCGCGAACATCGGCGAAGCGGCGGCCGCTGCCCTCGATGGCGTTCATGCCGGGACGGAAGCGTTGCGCGCGCGCAGCGCGGCCAGCTCGGCGAGGCAGAGCTCGGTGTACGCGATGCCGGCGTAGATCGGCAGCACGAGGATGTTGACGACGGGTATCAGCGACAGCGGCGCGAGCACGAGCCCGAGTCCCATCAGGCGCATGCGGGTCTCGCGCAGCACGGCGCCGAGCTCGGATGCGCTCGCGTGCTCGGCGAGCGCGTCGTAGCGGAACATCCGCTGCGACAGCCAGGCATTGAGCACGAGCGACGCGGCGACGTAGGCCGGCGGAATCACCAGCAGCGGCAGCGTCGCGATCCACAGCGCGGCAAACGCGAGCAGCGCCGCCAACACGTTGCGCAGGCTGCCGCCGAGCGTCCCGCCGCGCCGCGCCGCGAGCTGCGGAAAATGCCGCGACGCGACGGTCTTCACGATGACCGGCATCGTCAGCACCGCGATCGCGGCGAGCGCCGTCGCCGCCGCGAGCGCCGCGAGCGCCAGCACGACGACAGCGCCGGCGGCGACCCGCTGCCACGCCGCAGCCTCCGGTTCGGTCCCGAACGCGCGCAGCAGCAGCGCGTTGGCCGGATCCCACGCGAGCACGCCGATCGCGATCCAGACGACGGCGGCGACGAGCAGCGGGAGCGTCGCGAGAGCTGCAATGCGCGCGGTGAACATGATCGGCAGCGCGCGGCGCAGCGCGCCCGCGATGGCAGTCACGCGGAGCTCAAACGGAGACGGTCTCGAGCTCGAAGCGGTCGGAGAGCTCGCCGATGACACTCGTGAATGCGCGGTCGATCAGCGGCTCGGCCTCGACGAGGCGCGCGCGATTGCCGCGGAAGAGCCCGGCGAGCGCGTCGGCCGTCATCGACACCGCGCGCTGGCCCTGGCGATTGGTGAACAGGTAATTGCCGCGCAGCGGGCTGATCCAGGCGAGCTTCGCGAACGAGAGCTGGCCGTCCTCGTCCTCGAACTCCACCCACATCCCGCGGACCATGCTGTGCGCGATCTCGAGATACTCGTCGTCGAGCACCGCGGGACCCGT
>Ga0157373_10004535_pt1 | contig 10448 bp, 8 predicted proteins | sample C65metaG_FD_113460 | JGI IMG/M metagenome (GOLD analysis project Ga0157373, IMG submission 113460) | Corn rhizosphere microbial communities from Kellogg Biological Station, Michigan, USA - C6-5 metaG | ecosystem: Host-associated > Plants > Roots > Rhizosphere > Soil | place: USA: Michigan...
ACCAACTTCCGGTTAATGACAATCCTGTATAATCATGAAGCACCAAACCGAATACATAAGCAATTACAATCGCCATAAAAAACGACGGTGCAGAAATACCAATCACACTTACAAAAACTGATGTGGTATCTAACCATGTGTTTTGTTTTACAGCAGCAAGAATTCCCAAAAATATTCCGACAATAATGGCGAATAACATTGCAGCGCATGCCAGCAAAATCGTTCCTGGCAAGGCTTCCATCAAAACTTGTGTCACAGGTTTTTTTGTTTGGTAGCTTCTTCTTAAATAAGGAACTTTAATTGCAAAATTTTCATTTCTGCCAATTGGAATAAAAAAGCCGTGCAAATCTTTTTGCTTGATTTCTTCTTTTGAATGAATGGCAATAGGTGAAATATCATTTACATAAAAAACAAATTGTTTCCATTTTGGCTGATCGAGATACAATTCTTTACGAATGTTATCCATTGTTTGTTTATCGCCAGTTTGTCCCAAAACCATTCGTGCAGGATCACCAAAAGCCTGGAAAATAAAGAAGACGACAACTACAACACCTGCTAATACAAGTACGCCATAAGCCAGTTTTTTTATGAGGATTTGAAACATGAATTAGAATTTCAATTTTCCGTTTAAAAAGATTTTCTCAAGAAAAGTTAAATAAAGCAAACAAACAAATAACACCAATTTTTATTTTGCCTTCCAGCTATTATTGCTTTCAAATTTATCAGGAATAAATTCATTTCCCAATTCAATTTTATCAATCGAAGAAAATGGTTTTGAAATCACAAATGTTTTTTCTTTGTCACCATTTTTCCAAACTTCTGCTGTATATTTTTCAATTGATGTTTTCCCATCTTTTGAAAAAATAGTTAAATAAACAGGAACCGGTAAGCCGCCTTTATTTTCAATCGTAATCTTAAAATTGTTTTTATCCTTTTCTACATTTTTAATCGACAGATCAGGATATTCCCAACCAAAAAACCAACGGTTCCAAAACCAATTCAAATTTTGTCCGCTCGCATTATTAAAACTGTAAAAGAAATCATACGGCGTCGGATGTTTTCCATGCCAGTCGTTCATGTATTGATGAAGCGATTTGAAATAAATTTCATCACCTAAAAGATCCTGCAAAACATAATAACACAATCCTCCTTTTCCATATGAATTAGCAAGATAAGCATCGGTGCTATATTCTTTCGTATTTGTAATTAAAGGAACATATTGGTCTGTGCCGGAGATGCGCTCATAGCGCGTTTTACTGAAAATTCCCTCGTCTTCCGGCTCTCCCATTTTTGGTGAAAGAACCGATTCGCCGATAGTTGCCCAGCCTTCATCCATCCACGCATATTGTGTTTCATTGATGCCCATGAAAAATGGAAAATAAGAATGAAAAATTTCGTGCGTGGTCAACTGCACGGCATCTTTATGTGTTGGCGTTGGATTGTCATTTACCATCATCGGATATTCCATCTGGTCGGTGCCATCAAAAACGGTAATGTGAGGAAATGGAAACGGATATTTTGGATAATAGTGACTCGTCAGATAAACAGTTTGATGCGCCTGGTTGGCTACATCAAAATAGTCTTTATGAATTTTGTTGTAAGCCGCTTCAGCAACGGTTCTTCTTCCTGTAGAAGAATCAACGAGAACCGAACTTGCATCCCACAAATAATGATCGCTTAATGCAAATGCAAAATCAGTCACGTTGGTGGCAGAAAACTTCCAAACGCCGGTTGCATCGTTTTTAAAAACATCATTTTTTGAATAATCAGTTGAATCAATTACATGAATAATGGTTGTGTCAAGTGAAGCAGATTTTATTTTATCCAAAATATTTTTACTAAAATTATCTTCTGCATTTTGTCTTTCGCCTGTTGCCCAAACCACATATTTTGTTGGCACCGTAATCTCTACATCAAAATTTCCAAAGTCATTATAAAATTCCTGCGAACCATTGTAGCTCCACGTATCCCAGCCGTCTACATCATCATACACAGCGAGCCGTGGAAAAAAGTAAGCGATAAAATAAGAAGTGCTGTCAACCATTCCGGTGCGAACCGGCGAACCTGTATTCACTTTATAATGCCAACTGATTTCAAAATTAGTTTTGCTATGTGGCAAAACTTTTTGTGATGGCCGAATATAAAGAAGCGTATTTCTCATAAACGCTTTTTTGCGGTCCTGGAAATTGGTAATATTTTCTTCACCAATTCTGAAAGATTCAATTTGCACTCCGTCATTCAAATCTTTTTCTGCAATATGACTTTCGCGCTCAACACCTTTTTTATAAAGATTAGGGTAGAGACGAATGATCACTTCTTTCAAAGTATCAGGACTATTATTTTCAAAAGAAATCATTTCACTTCCTTTCAGCAGTTGAGTGGAAGGATCAAAACTTACTTTGATATTGTAATTCGCAAAATTCTGCCAGTAATTTTTTCCAGGTTTTCCTGAATCAGTGCGCGTTTGATTTTTATAAGCATTTTGAATGTTGGTGGTAGTGAATAATTGTTGCGATTGGGCAGCATTTACCGAGAAAAAAATTATAGAAACTAAAAAAGAAAAGAATGGTTTCATACAAAGCAATTGATATTTCGGTAAAAATAGCAAAACAATATTATTAACTTTTGAAACAAATCATATCCGGAGAATTGAAAACCGGATGCTCTTTCATCTTTATCTCAATTGAGGATAAAGACTACAATTTGCCCAATTTCCGCAACGTCACGCACTTCCTCTTTTTAATTTAAAAAGCTTTAATTTTAATTTGTATTCAGAAAATTGCTTCGTATGTTTTCAGAACCAGGTTTAGAAAATTTTTCTTCTTTTACATTCCGTGAATCTATGGAGCAATTCATTGAGAATTCACCGGTAGGAATTCATATTTTGGATGAAAAGGGCCTGATTCTTTTTGCCAACAAAGCGGAACTAAAAATGCTTGGTTACGAGAGAGAAGAATACGTTGGCCATTCTATCGTCGATTTTCATGCCGATCAATATAAAGAGTTTGATTCGTCCTACTTTAGCATCAATAAAAATATTATCAACCTTGAGACCAAACTGAAGTGCAAAGATGGCTCGGTGAAAGATGTTTTGGTCAGTTGTAATGCTTATTTTGAAGAGAATCAATTTAAACGCCTTCGTTGTTTTTCACGCGACATTACTCATCTGAAGCGATCAGAAAAACTGTTGCGTTTTTTAAACTATGCCGGCGAAGAATTGTATGCTTCGCATGATACAAAAGAGGCGCTGGATAAGATCATCAAACTGATCGTTCCACATTTTGCCGATTGGGTGGTTATTAATGAACTGCGTGATGGCTTTGCCCATCTTCTGAAGATGGCTCATGTTGATCCGGAAAAAGTAAAATGGGCTGAAAAATATCGTGAAACGCATCCCGTGGATATGAATGAAAAACACGGCTCCCTGGGCTGGGCATTGCGAACCGGCGAAGCAGTTCTGTATTCCGAAATTACTGAATCCAACATTGAAGAAGGTTCGATGGATGATGAACAAAAAGAAATATTGCGCCAGCTTTCGATTCAATCCGTAATGATCATTCCGATGAAGATCAAAGGACGCGTTACCGGCGTGATTTCATTCATATCCTGTAACCCTCAAAATAAATTTACCGAGACCGATTTTAATTTTGCAAAAGATTTTACCAACAGAATCGCTTTGGCGCTTGAGAATGCCCGCCTGTATGAAGAAGTGAAAAAGGACATTGAAGAAAGAATTGAAATTGACAGGAGAAAAGATGAGTTCATCAGCATTGCCAGCCACGAATTAAAAACTCCTGTCACCAGTTTAAAAGCGTACACTCAAATTCTTCAAAGCACCTTTGATGAAGATAAGAATGAAAAAGCGTCTGCGATGCTCGGTAAAATGGACAAGCAGATTGATAAGCTGACCAGCCTGATCGTAGATTTGCTTGATGTTACAAAAATTGACAAAGGCGAAATGGTTTTTGATTTTGAAAAGTTTGATATTAATGAACTGATCACAGAGATTGCCGAAGAGATGCAAAGAACAACCCAAAAGCATAAGATAAAACTGGAACTGAACGACTGCAAAAAAATTAAAGGCGACAGGAACAGGATAGGGCAGGTTATCGTGAATTTTATTTCGAACGCTATCAAATATTCTCCCGGAAAAAATAAAATTATTGTTTCATCCAAATGCGACGACAAAAATGTAACTATTTCTGTCAGAGACTTTGGGATTGGAATTCCAAAGGCAGAACATACTAATATCTTCAAAAGGTTTTATCGTGTATTGGGCAATTATACTTTCCCGGGCCTTGGATTGGGCTTATATATTTCTTCAGAAATAATCAAGAGGCATAAGGGAGAAATTTCTTTTCAAAGTAAAGAAGGCAAAGGCTCTACGTTTTATTTTCAGATTCCTTTGAGAAGGAAATAAAGGAATAGTCTGAGTTGCAATGATCGGTGTCGTCGTGTAAGCTTCCATAAAGTTCATCCATTTAAAAGTTGAATAATTAAACCAGCCTAAATTGCTTGAAGTGATGTGTAAAGTGTCTGTTATGAAATATTACCCATTCTTTATAATTCAATTCGCCCATTGTCGGGTTTATTGGTTTGTCTGTTGGATATTTTAGGAAATGATTGTCAAAGTTGTTCAATTCAATTTTAAGATTGTCAATTGCAATGTTCAAACTAGAATCTCTAAGTGTTGGAAGTCCTTCTGTGGGTAGAACAGGGGATTTAAAGCCTATTGGCATATCATTATCCGTGTTAATAACAAATAATTTAATTTTTTGCTCTTTGTCTGGCGAATAGTGATGTTTTTGTGGCTCGTTCCCGTTAGAAAACCGAACTGCAAAAGCCAAATGCTCTACCATATGTTGGGCAGTCATTGCTCCAAATTCTGGTTTGTCGTCCACTTGAAGTTTGGTTAAAATCTCAACCAGTTTTGCTCTGTCTAAAATATCAATCATGGGAGGGTTGTCTTTTATTGTACGTAGTATTGTCCAACTTTCCAAAAGTTGTTTTACCTTTTTTTGTTTAGATGTCCGAACTTTTGGAAAGTTTTTCATTCGACTTACTTCCTATTTATCCCACGCTATTTTAAGTTCTACCGGTTGCCGGTGATATTCTAAAAAATATTCTTTGCTTCCAAAAATATCTATAACCTCTTTTTTTGAAAGTTTTGTAACTAAATCCGATAAGTAGGAATTATAAGAACTAAACTTCCATTCTTCCGGTCTTTTTACAAATCCATGGTGTAAAGGATTTGTATGAACGTAATGAATAACTTTACAAATACTATTATTATCCTCAATAATATTGCACTTCATATTCGGCATAAATAAACTCCCTTTCCTTTGATACGTTTTATTAAAAGACTGCGTATAACTGCTGAAAAGATTAGAAAATGATTTACTGATCTTTTTTTCAATTAATAATTGAAATTCTTCTTCCGATAAGTTTTGATACAATTTAAAGAGAGGTAAAGATTTTATTTCTTGAAATTCTCTTGCATAAATTACAAAATGAAAATGATTAGGAAGCAGGCAGTAGGCGTGTAATTTTACAAATGGCAATATATGCTCCGAAACTTTGTTAAGAAAGAAATAATAGTTTTTTGTTTCCTTAAATAAATTCTCAGCACCATTAGCATGGTTGAAAACATGATAAAAGTTTCCGGGAGTCATATCTGTAAATTTACAATTAGTTTTTTCCGAAATGGTGCAGAACAAACTTTTAAGTTATAAAACTTTCTCCCAATTCAAACTTTCCAAAAGTTTTTTGCAGTCTCTTAGATTAATTCGAAGTCCGAAATAAACTTTTGGAAAGTATCCGAACTTTTGGAAAGTTGTTTCAGAGTCTGAAGTTAGGAAACTTATTGTCCAACTTTCCAAAAGTTTATTAATTCGAAGTCCGAAATAAACTTTTGGAAAGTATCCAAACTTTTGGAAGTTGTTTCAGAGACAGAAGTTAAAAAACTTTTTATCCAACTTTCCAAAAGTTTTTTAATGGATTCTCTGACTTTTGGAAAGTTCTTTCAGAACCTGAGTTCAGGAAAAGTGTTATCGCACTTTCCAAAAGTTTATTTACAAAATAGATATTCCCTTTATTTCTTCGTTTACTGATTTTCTAAAATAAACTTCCTCATTATATTCAGCGCCATTACAGAAGTAACTTCAATGTTTTTTACGCGTTCAAATCGTTGTTTTAATTTTTGAACTACCTGCTTTTCTTTATTGCCAACAGCGATAAACACAGTGCCCACCGGCTTTTCATCTGTTCCGCCGCCTGGTCCCATAATCCCGGAAACTGCAATTCCATAATCTGTTTTCATTTTCTCTAACAAACCCTGCAACATTTCTTTTACGGTCTCCTCACTCACTGCACCATACTTTTCAAGTGTTTCTTTTTTTACATGAAGAAGTGATTCTTTAATGTCGTAAGAATAACTTACGATACTTCCTTCAAAATAAGATGACGCGCCGGGAACAGAAGTAATAAGGCTGGCAATTGAGCCGCCAGTGCAGCTTTCAGCAGTTGAGATTGTTTTTTTATTTTTCAATAAAATCTTTCCCAACACCTGTTGCATCGTTTCGTCTTCATCAGTTACAATGTAATTCTGCACCAGTTTTTTTAATTGTTGAAACTGATCATTGATGATTTTTTCAGTTTCGCTTTTGTCAAAACCTGAAGTAGTTAATCTCAATCTCACCATTCCATAATTGGGCAAATACGCAAGACTGATTTCATTTGGCAATTGCGCTTCAAAATCTTTTATAATTTCTGCAAGGGAAGATTCGCCGATGCCTGCAGTAAGAATGGTTTTATGAATAATCGTTGGAAGCTCAAACTTTTTTTCAAGATAAGGAATCACATCATGCATGATTCCCTGCATTTCATAAGGAACGCCGGGCATGCTGATAAAAATCGTTCCATCTTTTTGAAAGATCATTCCCGGTGCAGAACCGCGTTTATTTTGAATCACTTCACACACATCCGGCACCTCCGCTTGTTTTAAATTTACTTCACTCACAGGCTTGTGATAAATCTGCTGAAAAAGATAATTTACATTATCCAAAGCTCCCTGGTTAACGACCATTTTTCCTGAAAAATATTTGCAAAGAAGTTCTTTGGTAATATCGTCAGAAGTAGGTCCAAGTCCGCCTGTGATCAGCACTACATCCGCAGTTTTATTTTCAGATTCCAATGCATTCCATATTTCATTGCCATCATCGCCAACTGCAATTCTTTTACTAACGGTGATGCCTATGCGATTTAATTGTTGCGCCATCCATGCGCTGTTGGTATCTATCACTTGTCCTATCAATAGTTCATCACCAATGGTGATGATCGTAGCATTAATATTTTTCATCCGGCAAAATTAATCCGCTAACAGGTAAGGAAAACCATGTGCTTGAAATTATTCTTAAATTATTTTGAAAAAATTTCCTCTGTTATTTTATAGATTAGCAGAATAAATCAAAAACCGTCAGCGCCTAAAATAGAATCAGGAATGAAAGCTTTTGACGAAATAGCCGGCCAAAAAGTTCAACGCATTGAGGCATTAAGTGATGGAGTATTTGCTATCGCATTTACGTTGCTTGTGCTGGATATCCGTGTGCCATTAAGTAGCGAAATAAATAGTGAAAAAGATCTCCTCGTTGCTTTTGCTGAACTTTCTCCACGGCTGCTTGCTTATTTTCTTAGTTTTATAACGCTCGGTATTTTCTGGGTTGCTCACTCCTCTCAATTGTTTTTTATAGAAAAAAGCGACAGAAACTTTGTGTGGATCAATCTTTCATTTTTGCTGTTCGTAACTATCATTCCCTTTACCACGGCTTTTTTGAGTGAATACATTACATTCAAATTTGCCGTGATGATCTATTGGTGTAATCTTTTTTTGCTGGGCCTGATGTTGTTTTTAAGTTTAAGGTATTTGGACAGGTATCATTTTTTAAAAACTCCCGGCACACATACCATTGAAATAAAAAATGCTATGATAAGAAGAGGTATCATTGCCCAGTCATTATATGCTTTTGGTGCATTATTATGTTTCGTAAGCACTTATTTAAGTATAGCAGTGTTATTAGGAATTCAGCTTTATTTTGCCATAGGATCATTTTCAAAATTATCTGTCTCCAAACGGAAATAATGCATTCGAAGAGAATAATAAATGAAGTGTTTTTATGCAAACAATCTTTTAGTTTTGATTCTTTTGATTTTGTAAACCTTAAAAATAATTTTATCCGTTGAAAAAAATATTTCTATTCGTGTTCCTCTTCTGGACAGCCCATTCTTTTGCTCAAAATGCAGAGAAACAATTTAATGATGCGTTTAAAAAAATGACGGATGATCCAACTTTCAAACATGCAACGATCAGCCTTTATGTGATCAACACAACCACAGGAAAACCAGTCACAGACGTGAATTCAGAAGTAGGCGTGGCTCCCGCCAGTTGTCAGAAAGTGATCACCGCATCAACTTCGTTTGCTTTATTAGGTCATGATTATTCTTACAAAACAACCATTGGGTACACAGGAAATATAGTGAACGGAGTTTTAAATGGAAATCTTATTTTGAAAGGTAGTGGCGATCCTACTTTAGGAAGCTGGCGATATGATCAGACAAAAGAAGAAAATGTGATTGCCGATTTTAAAAACGCAATACAACAGGCAGGCATACACGAAATTACAGGACATGTATTTGCGGATAAAAGTTTGTGGGGTGATGAAGCAACACCGAATGGCTGGGTTTGGCAGGACATTGGAAATTATTATGGCGCCGGAGCGAGAGCATTGAACTGGCGCGAAAATCAGTACGATCTTTATTTGCATTCCGGAAAGAATATTGGTGATCCTGTTGAAATTGCAGGAACAAAACCTTCATTTGTTGCCGGATTAAATTTGAAATCAAAGGTTACTTCTGCGGCAAAAGGAACAGGCGACAACAATTACATTTATCTTCCTTTGAATGATCCGTGGGGATATGTAAGAGGAACCACGCCGGTTGATGAAAATCATTTTACGATTTCAGGAGCAATGCCGCATCCGGCGCTGCAACTGGCTTTGACACTGGAAGCAGCTTTAAAAAATCAACCGATAGAAAAGGTGGCTGCTGATTATCCGGCCAATTATAATCTGCAAACTTCTAAAGTTTTTTACACTTATAATTCGCCGGTTCTTGACAGTATTATTTTCCATTTTCTGAGGCGCAGCATTAACTTATATGGTGAAGCGCTCATCAAAACATTGGCCTATAAGTTTACCAACGTTGGCGCTACTGATAGCGGAGTTCACGTGATTCAAAAGTTTTGGAAAGACAAAGGCATCGAGCCTTATGCGATTAATATCGTTGATGGCAGCGGGCTTTCTCCGTCAAATCGTGTTACCACCAAATCGCTGGTAACTGTGATGGAATATGCCAGAAAGCAAAGCTGGTTTCCTTCTTTTTATGATGCGCTACCAACGATCAGTGGTTTTAAAATGAAAAGTGGTTCTATCAACGGCGTTATTTCTTATACCGGATATTTAAAAGGGAAAGACAACAGTCAATATACTTTTTCATTTGTGATCAACAACTATGATGGCAGCGGAAATGAAGTACGGAGGAAGATGTGGAAGTTGCTGGGAATTTTGTAAATCAGGTAAAAACCAAGAAGGTTTATTTCAATGTTCGTTCGTTAAAAAGTGTTAGCAAAAACCTTCTTGGTTTATCACCATACAGTTCAAAAACTTTTGGAAAGTTTAGATAATTTTTTCCCTGATTCAGACTCTCGAATAAACTTTCCAAAAGTTACGTTTTACCAAAGAGTTCAAAAACTTTTGGAAAGTTTAGATAATTTTTTCCCTGATTCACACTCTCGAATCAGGTAAAAACCAAGAAGGTTTATTTCAAACTTTCAAAAACATAAGAGCTTGCCAAAAACCTTCTTGGTTTATCACCATACAGTTCAAAAACTTTTGGAAAGTTTAGATAATTTTTTCCCTGATTCAGACTCTCGAATAAACTTTCCAAAAGGTACGTTTCGCCATAGAGTTCAAAACTTTTGGAAAGTTTAGATAATTTTTTTCCTGATTCAGACTCTCGAATAAACTTTCCAAGAGTTACATTTTACCAAAGAGTTCAAAAACTTTTGGAAAGTTTAGATAATTTTTTTCCTGATTCAGACTCTCGAATAAACTTTCCAAGAGTTACGTTTTACCAAAGAGTTCAAAAACTTTTGGAAAGTTTAGATAATTTTTTTCCTGATTCAGACTCTCGAATAAACTTTCCAAAAGTTACGTTTTATTATAGAGTTCAAAAACTTTTGGAAAGTTTAGATAATTTTTTTCCTGATTCGACTCTCGAATAAACTTTCTAAGAGTTACGTTTTACCAAAGAGTTCAAAAACTTTTGGAAAGTTTAGATAATTTTTTTCCTGATTCAGACTCTCGAATAAACTTTCCAAAAGTTACGTTTTACCA
>Ga0157373_10004537_pt1 | contig 10443 bp, 8 predicted proteins | sample C65metaG_FD_113460 | JGI IMG/M metagenome (GOLD analysis project Ga0157373, IMG submission 113460) | Corn rhizosphere microbial communities from Kellogg Biological Station, Michigan, USA - C6-5 metaG | ecosystem: Host-associated > Plants > Roots > Rhizosphere > Soil | place: USA: Michigan...
GTCAACGAACTGGGCACAAAGGGTGTGGGTGAAATTGGCCTGGCAGCGATGCCCCCGGCTATTGCAAATGCCATTTATCATGCCACGGGAAAGCGGATCAACCAGTTTCCGATACATTTTGATAAACTATTGTGAGTTTAGATGTAAAAGCCGCTTATATTTGTGCCCTATGAATAAAGTTAAGAGCCTATTGCTACTGGTCTGCATTGCAGGATTTTTTGTAGCCTGTAAGAAAAACAAACCTGTTGATGTAGAAGCACAATTTACTGCGGACACCCTCGCAATTAGTAAGTACATCAAAGCAAACAATATTCCCGCGATCAAACATGAGTCCGGAATTTTCTATCAGATTATTGCTGCAGGCAGCGGAAGTGTAAAATATACAACGGCAACGCAGGTGACTGCCGATTACCAGGGGAAAATTATGGGTGGCAATGTTTTCGACGACTCTAAAGGAACGCCGATTACGTTTACCCTTGGACAAGTGATCCAGGGATGGAACATCGGGATTCCGTTAATACAGAAAGGTGGCCAGATCAGGCTGTTCATTCCATCTTATTATGGTTACGGCACCAGAGATATGGGGGCCATCGCTCCGAACTCGATTCTTGATTTTAACATCAAATTGACTGATGTAAAATAACTTAAAACTTATCGGTAAAAAAAAGACCCAGGCTTTACACCTGGGTCTTTTTTGTTGTAGGAAGGTGCAAGCGATCACATCACGTTCCTTGTTCCCGCTTTATAATAAAGTTCTGCAAGTGTCTTTTGATATCCGGAGATCATTTCTTCACGTTTGATCTTCATGTCGATCAACTTCGATTCCCGCGTATTGATCAGGAATAAAGTACTTTCACCAAGATCAAATTTAGACGACTCTCCCTCCAGCAACAGCTGTTGGTTGTCAATACTTTTCACCTGCACATCCAGCTGTACCTGATAAGCATCCAGGCTGTTGTAACTGGAGACGATTGCATTTCTGATTTCCCTGTTGGATTGCTGGAGATCGTAAGCCAGCTCCATTCGTTTCAGCTTCACTTCCTTCAGCTTCCCGCGTTCAGCACGCAGGAAAAGAGGAAAGGCAAACTCAATACCAACCTTGTAATTGCTCCAGTTGAAATCATAATAATCGGGCACATATCCATCAAAACTCCTGCGACTTGAGAGCAGGGAACCGGTTACATTGAGCTTTGGCTTCAACATTTCCGCACGATAAGCCCGCTCAATCCCCAACTGCTGATCTTTAGTCCTCAATTTCAGCAGATCCGGATGGTTCCGGTCGGCAAAGTTCAACAGGGTGTCGAGCAATCCTCTGCGTGAAGATTCGGGTAGTCCTGTTGCCGGTTGTGGTCTGGCGTATTCGGGCAGCTCCAGGGGATCTCCCTCATCATTCCACAGGTGATTGGACAGGGTTAGTCGCGCATTGAGCAGTTCAATTTTCATCTTTTCAAATTGAATTTTCCGGTCTTGCACTGTGATTGCAGCCTCTACAGAATCTATGGTCGCCTTATCACCCAATGCCGTCTGCTGACTAATGGCCTTAAAGCGTGTTTCGGCAAGTGTCACCCCTTCATTGATCAATTGAAACTGACGGTAAGCAAAATACCAGGCCCAATAGTCCTTCACAATATTGTACCATACGGTGTTCACCTGCTTCACGCGCTCCGCCTCAGCATAGTTCAGCATCACCTTGGCCTGCCGCAAGGTGTTCCTCCTTGAATCGATCAACAGCCCTTGTCCCAACGGAATGCTCAATCCAACCCCTGTCAGTCCGTTTCCGGAAGTCTGATACTCGGGATTAACGTGATCTCCGACACTGCGGTCGTAACCGATCTTCAGATCAGCCCCGGCAAGCCACAGCGGGATCTTCAGCTCGCTCATCCAGCGGTTATAATACTCACTTCTCCCAAACACCTTTCTGTCGAAACCAGCCTTAATTGCGGGATCAAAATAACCCAGCGACTGCATCACCGTTGCCTTTGCCGACTCGCTGAATAAGGCAGCCTGCTTCACGATGGGGTGGTTACGAAAAACCACCTCCTGCAGGTCCTGTAGCTGAAATGTGTCCGCAGTATCTGGCTTTACCTGCGCATACATGCTATTGTCAGACCATAAGATCAGCAGCACGACCAGTATGAGGTATCCCGATATCTTTCCTTCCTTTCTCACCTCTTCCTCCTTATTTTTTTGATTCATCACTATTTCCCTTTGGCTCCCTTTCGAGGCTTGGTGGGAAGCCATTCAGCTGTCGCCAGATCTCATACCATACAGGCACGGAATTGAGGATCACCCGTCCATATACACCAGAACCCTGTCGAAGTTGTATGGGCCAGGGTTCATCTTTTTCAGGCACTGGCGTCAGCTGTTTTACCAGCACACGGTAAGTTCCTCCAGCGCTGCTCACACGATCAATTGAAAACACCTGACCTGCAAATGTTCCGACGGCTACCGACGGCCAGCCCGAGAACTGCACAGATGGCCAGCCTTCAAACTGCAGCCTGACCTCACTGTTGTCCAGGATCAGCGGTACATCCATGGCATTCACGTAAATTTCTGCAGCTACCATTGGATTTTTTGGCTGCAGAGTGGCAACGGATTCACTTTCTTTAATATTTTCACCAATACCGGCTTTCATTGTTTTGATGACGTAACCATCCTGAGGTGCCCGGACAGCATACAATCCACGTCTGAAGTCAAAATTTGCAATTTCATTGCGCAGCTTGGCGATGTCCCCTTTGGCGCTAGCCTGACTGGACAAGGCAGTCCCCATATCGGACTGCGCTTTACCCAGAGACTCCTGGTATTTAGCCCTGATGTTGTCCAGTTCAATCCTGGCATTGAGTAAACCCTGCCGTGAGCTGTTCAGCTTATTTTCCTGTGCGATGAGCTTGGCATTGTCGTTCTGAACATTCAGGCGTCTGGTTTCAATATCCGTAAGTGAAAACAGTCCGTTTTTAAAACCCTGTTCATAACGTTCCAGTCGCGCCTGACTCACCTTGTAATACTGACGTACCGCTTCCAGGTCGGCGCTGTCGCTGGTGACATAGTTGATGCTTTGTTTCACTTTGTTTTCTGCAGAAACCAGCTGAAAACGAAGGCCGCTGTTCAAAGCCGAGATCTGCGTTTCCGTAGCCCTCATCTTTTGCTTCGCAGCATCTTCACTACCCTGCTTGGCCATCAGTTGCTCCTGTAAACGTTGTGGCAGCTCCGGGTCGAAGTAAGATTGACTAAGCTCGGAGATCAATAAGATGGTATCCCCTTTTTTTACTTCCTGACCTTCACTCACGTACCAGCGTTCAATACGTCCGCCGATCTGGTTTTGTATGGTTTGTGGACGATCCTGAGGACGTAGAGCCGTTACTGTTCCGCGACCGGGGATGGTTTGGCGCCATGGCAGAAACAGAATGATGATAAAAAAGATGAAGGCAATGAGCATAATGCGTTCCAGCATGAGGACCTTGCGGATCCTCAGCAGTGAAGCAGTGGATTTCTCTGCCAGGTTCTCCCAGTTTTTCTTGTGCTCCAATTCTTTTAGATGACTAGCCATGGTATCCCCCCTCTCCGTCTTCAAGTTCCATATCAGTCACCACCGCCAGTTTCTCGGCACTCGTCACCATATCAAAAACTGTGTTCATGTTTGTCATTAATTTCTCCACAGCATAGCTGATCTGAACCACGATCACTTCAGCTGCAACAAATTGCCCAAAGGTCATCTGACGTTCGATCACAAAATAAGAACCCATCAGCAGCAATGCACCCATTAATATCGCACGTATGATCACTGAGCTGGCGAAGAACTTACGCAGTACCCTGAAGTGATCTGTCCGGGCTTTCAGGTATTTGGAGGTAATCTCATCGGTACGCTCCTTTGCCTGTTTCATTTTCTCCCTGTTGTCTCTGTAATCGTCCAGATTGGCGGCAACATCTTCGAGGTAAGCCACCACTTCGTACTTATGCTCTGATTCCTGAATGCTTGTCCTCACGGCATCTTTATAATAAATTGCCAGGATTAACGCCAGGACCAGGATGATGAAGATACCGAAGGCCATATAAACCGGATGGTAGAATGACAGCAATATGGCGCTGAAAAAGATGAGCACGGCGGCAGATACGATCTCCACCAGCAGCTTGGTGAGTCCTTTCTGAACGGTAAGGATATCAAAAAACCGATTGACCAACTCAGGCGGATATTCGCCGACGAGCTCTTCCTTTTTTATCCTTGGCAGTCGGTAGGCGAACTCCAGCGCCGTCCTTGCGAAGATCTTCTGCTCCACATATTCGACGAGTGTGAGCTGTCCGATCAACAACAGACCACCAATCAGGATGCCAATCAGCACTACTGCGATCAGGATATAGGTAGAGCTGTACATGGAGCCATTGCTCAATAAATTAAAAATTGCGGTGGTGCCCAGGGGCAATGTGAGGCCTAAGAGCCCGATCAGCACGGCATATAAAAAGATATAATTAATGGTCGAACGTTCGAAATGTAATATCCCGACCAGTCTCTGCCAGGGCCTGAGCGCCGGCACGTTATGTTTTTTCTTCATGATGGAACATGTTAGAATAATAAACAAATGAAAATTTTCAAGCTATGAATGCCCCTCAGATATACACCAGGGCGTAGGATACTTTTTATACCAGCTCGGGAGGCTGAGTAGGAATGGCCATAGATGGCCCGGCAATAAGTGCGAACAGGTATACACGGTTATGTGCCTCTAATGCAATAGGGTCTTTGAATGAGAGCTTATTCAGATCGGGCAGCTCAAAGAAGAGTATCTTTTTAGCTATCCTGCCTGAATTATCTTCCTTTGCTTTATCTTCTTCCTCGGATGGCTGCTCATTCTTTAGTGTAGAGATCAGACAGGATAGTTTGCTGGTAATGGAAATCCCTGTCTTCAGGCCAAAACCTAAAAACAAGCCGATGCTTAAAACATACATGATCCATCTCTTTCTGAAAACTCCTATCATCCTGACCGCAAATATAATCCGCTCAGGTTCCCATCAAAGCGCTGCGTAATGTTCGTTACGGCCGTTTTAGGGTATTTTACATAGTCATGACGGCACATTAGAAAGTTATTAGAAAGATGTGTTCAGTTATTAAATTCTATTGTGAAAACATTGGTCATTGGAACCACTCCGGTTTTGATGCAGGAGGAAATATACATGGGTTTCTGAAATGGACCAATTAGGTAGCTTCTGTCTATTTAGAATAATTCAAAATAAATTGAGTGGTAACAAGTATATTATATAGATTTGCCGCAATTAAGAAACAATCCAAATAACAAACATGAAGAAAACAATACTTTCACTAAGTCTCTCGCTATTGTGTTTACTGTTTGCTTTGCCCGGGATGGCGCAGCAGAATGCAGTATTGAAAGGAACCGTAATTGCCGCTGACGGGAAACCAGTCTCTTATGTAACCGTGTCCGTTGTTGCTTTAAACAGAAGTGACATGACCAATGACAAAGGGGAATTCAGAATTACACGTTTGAACGCTGGCACATACAAGGTGGCGGCAAAAGCTCTCGGATTACAAACTCAAGAACAAGAAGTTACGCTAACATCAGGGCAGACCACGACGATCAAGTTCACCCTTTCCGAAACCTCTGAGAAACTGGAAGAAGTGCACATATCTTCTACGAAGCGCAACAAATTTGCGGATAAACAAACGGAATATGTTGCCCGTATGCCCTTAAAGAACCTGGAAAACCCACAGACCTACACCTCAGTGAATAAAGAACTGATTGCAGAACAGGTAATTGTGGATTTCAAGGAGACCCTGAGAAATGTTCCTGGCGTAATTCCCAACAATAACCCTGCGGGGGGAACGGGGGGAACGATCAGGGGATTTAACGCAACTACTACAGTAAGAAATGGTTTGGCTGTACAATCCTACCAGTCAGATCCCATCAATATTGAAAGGGTTGAGGTCATTAAAGGTCCTTCCGGTACCTTATTCGGCAGTAGCATCATCAGCTTCGGCGGACTGATGAACCAGGTAACAAAAAAACCATTGGACAGCCTTCAGGGTGAAGTAGGAATCACACTTGGCAGTTATGACCTCAATCGGGTGACGGCAGATGTGAATATGCCTTTGAATGCAGAAAAAACAGCCTTATTAAGGATCAACACCGCTGCTCACCGCGAAAATTCATTTCAAAACTTCGGTCATAAACGCATGTACACCTTCGCACCGAGTTTCTCCTACAAAGTGGACGACAGGCTGTCTTTCTTGTTCGAAGCGGAATTCAACAAAACCAACCGCTCCACCGTGGCCTATCATCAGTTTCTCGAAAGAACACCGTATAAAAACTTCAAAGACATTCCTTTTGCTTTTGAACAGTCTTTGGGCGGAGCAAACATTGATGCAGAACTTACCGCCAACAACTTCTTTGCAGAAGCAAAATATATCATTTCAGATGAATGGACATCGACAACCAGCATCGCCTACGGTGAAAACCAAATTGAGCACAGCAACCAGATTTACCTGCAATGGGTTGACGGAGCAGCTGGAAACAGTGTAAACAGAAATGTATTCAACTATGGACCAAGAATTTTCAGCTCATTGAATGGGCAGCAAAACTTTAACGGAGATTTCAAGATCGCTGGTTTAAGAAACCGGGTGCTGGCCGGTGTGAACTTCTATACCTATCGCGGCTTCTTGCGCTTTACGAACCTCGGCACGTATGATGTCATCAATTTTCCACTGCCAGCTACGGGAATACCTGGGCTGAACAGAGAGCGTTTGGATAATGCAGTCGCATCGTCGACAACACAGACTAACACCATTAATAAGCAGGGCTCTTACAGTGCTTACGCTTCGGACGTATTAAACGTTACAGATCGCTTAATGGCAATGTTAAGTTTGCGTGTAGATCGCTTTGAAAATTCAGCGCCGATAGCCAATGGCATCAGTGCGACATCTGGCGCTTATCAGCAAACCGCATTTTCTCCAAAGCTGGGATTGGTTTATCAGGTGCTAAAAGACCAGGTATCGGTATTCGGTAATTACATGAACGGTTTCCAGAATACAGGTCCACAAACACAACCGGATGGCAGCATCTCTATATTTAAACCAAGACAAGCCAACCAGTGGGAAGGTGGTGTAAAAGTAGAACTGTTCGATAAAAAACTGAATGCTACTTTCAGCTATTATGACATCAAAATCAGCAATGATACCAGAACTGAGGATGGTACAGGTAGGTTCATTCAGGATGCCACCTCGAAAAGTAAAGGATTTGAAGCAGAGCTGATTGCCAATCCTATTGAGGGTTTAAACATCGTAGCCGGATATGCAACCAACAATTATAAAATCATTCAGGCCAACTCAAATGTAGGTAAGTACATCGCTCAGGTGCCCACGGATTATGCCAACCTTTGGGCAAGTTACAAATTTACAGGGCCAGTGCTGAAAAATATGGGTTTGGGCATAGGCGGAAACTATGTGACTAAATGTTACTTTGATGCCGGAAATACCATCGTCATTCCTGGTTATACGGTAGTGAATGCTTCGTTATTTTACGACCAGCCAAAATGGAGGTTTACCTTAAAAGCCAACAACCTGACCAATGAAAAATACTGGACAAACTATGGTATCCCTGAAACCTTAAGACAATACCTGGGAAGCATCAGCTTCAGGTTCTAGGTCCGGTTCGTACGTTTACACAGTTCAACAACGTCATCCTGAACTATTCAGGATGACGTTGTGCATAACTATCATTTCTCATCGCATATGTTCACTACTCCAAAAAATACGCTTAAGTCCAAAAAGTCAACTTTCAGAAAAGTCTGTGAATGGCTGCACCTCTGGTTGGGATTGGTTTCCGGCATTGTGGTATTTGTAGTCTGTCTGACCGGCGGGCTATGGGTCTTTCGGTATGAGGTATGGCGCATCACGGAAAAATACCAGCGTGTGGTTCCCCAGCAAAAAGCTTTGCTTCCCCCTTCCGTGATTATTGCAAAATCGAAGGATCACCTTGTAGCAAAAGGCGAGGGTTCATTTGTCTTCGGAGCAATTACCTATGGCGGCCGGGAAAAATCGGTGAGCTGTAGTTTTGAGGGACCAAACGAGCAGCGTGCGAGCATATATGTCAACCCCTATACAGCGGAAATTTTAAAGGACAAACGAGAGCCCTCTGCCGCAGAGAAATTTTTCATATTTGTAAGGGCTGGTCACCGCTTCTTCTGGCTTCCACAAAAAATTGGGAGCCCGGTAGTGGGCATCAGCTGCATCCTTTTTGTAATCATCCTTGTTACAGGTTTAGTCTGGTGGTACCCGAAAAAATGGACTTCCAAAACAAGGGAAAAGAGCTTCAGTATTAAATGGTCGGCAAAGTGGAAACGTCTGAATATTGACCTGCATAACGTGCTTGGATTCTACACCTTCCTTTTTGTTTTTATTCTAACCATTTCGGGGATTGTATATTCTTTTGACTGGTTTGAAAAAGGCTTATACAGCACCCTTACCTGGAAGTCTAAAAAAGAAGTACCCCCGCACCCGCTTTCTGACACGACCCAACTGTCCCCAACAAAAATTCAGGAGCCATTGGATGTGCTTTGGAAACGGATAGACCACCTGTATAATGGTCAATATGGCCGTTTGTTGATCGAAGCTCCTCATGAAGCTAAAGATCCTTATGAAGTTTTTGTAAATCGAGGTGACGGCACCAGGATCTATGATATGGCTTTTCATTATTATGATCGGCACACGCTGAAAGAACTTCCCAACCTTAATGAACGGGCTATACCTTTTACTCAGCTTGCTCTTGGGGAAAAGATCTTCAGGATGAATTTTGATATTCACACGGGCCAGATATTGGGTTTATCAACCAAGATCATTGCGTTCATTGCCTGCATCATCGGGGCCAGTTTGCCAATTACAGGAGTAATCATCTGGTACAACCGCAAGTGGGGTAAAAAGAAGAAGGTCGCGAGCTGAGCCAGGATGTACCAGATTCAAGTTCAATCCCGCGTTACACTGTTTCAAAAGCATAGTTTACAACTTGGCGATTGTTAAAAGCAGTGAATTGTAGGAGGTTTAAGCTATATTTAAACCTTAAGTCATGAAAACAATCTTCATTCTATTCACTTTTTCACTACTATTCAGCATCGGCAGGGCGCAGCAAAAGTTACCGGTAACAGACAAGTCAGGACAACCGCTCAACTATGGTATCAGCCACCTGCTTTCAAAGATCGACGTGACCTTAACTACAGATCGGAAGACTAAGTCCATCAGCCCCTTTAATCCAATCCCTAATGATCCGCTAGGAACGATTGTATATCTTGAAGATGCCACCTCTGTCTCTATCAGCACCCGCGTCAGAAAAGATAGCCTGAGCTATTATCGTTATTCCGTTTTTGAGAATGACACCACCGCAGTTAAGTCTAATGCAAGGCTCACAACGATAGATTATGTCTGGCCCGAGGGCAGCGATTTTCCCGGCTATGTGACAATGAACCTGGGAATATCGGATGTGCGGAATAAGAAAATTACCATCAAAATTTATCGCTTACCTGAGGAGAGCAAGGTGACCACCCTGATCATTTTCAACAAACCGCTGAAAGCTGCTCAGCTCAAATCAGCAAATTTGATCAGCAAGGGTCGCACACTGAGGTATAACGTTCCGGAATTGCGTGCAGATATGCCAATTATCAGAGAGCTGAACGATGTTAAGGCTTTAAAAAACGGGATCAGGTTGAATGTAACTCAGAAGACCCGCGGCATAAAGCTTACAATTGGGAAAACAGACCTGGACTTTGTATACCATGTCGTGCTTAAAAAGAATTCCGGAGGCAAAGAACAGGTGGTATTTCTGTCGAACAACTGGACTTACGAAGGCAATAATGATGATCTGTTTAATTTCATACCGGCGAGTTACTTCAGTGAACCCGGATCCTACGAATTGATTGTTACCCCGCTCCTGAGCCAGTCGTCACAACCGACCACGGTTGGTTCAATCAAAGGAGCAATATCATTTACGGTCGCAAAACCACCCATCACTTTCGGCAAAGGCGAAATTTCCATTGGACTGTTACTCCTTCTCCTCCTTGCAGCCACTACTTTTATACTGATCAGGCGAAATGCCAGAAAAAAAATAACCATTGCCAATCGTCAGGCGGAAATTGCAAATACCGAGCTCGAAAATGTACGGTCCCGGCTGAGCCCCCATTTCGTATTCAATGCCCTGACCGGGATTCAGAACCTCATGAACCGGAATGAAGTAGAAAAAGCCAACAGCTACCTCAGTAAATTTGCAAGGCTCACCCGGAATATCCTGAACGGACAACAGCTGATTGCGCTTAAGGATGAGCACAAGCTGCTGGAAGACTACCTCTCGATGGAAGAGGTCCGATTCAATTTCAATTATGAAATACACCCCGACATCGGAACTGAAGAATTGGAAGTGATGATCCCCTCCATGCTACTGCAGCCTTTCCTGGAAA
>Ga0157373_10004540_pt1 | contig 10438 bp, 8 predicted proteins | sample C65metaG_FD_113460 | JGI IMG/M metagenome (GOLD analysis project Ga0157373, IMG submission 113460) | Corn rhizosphere microbial communities from Kellogg Biological Station, Michigan, USA - C6-5 metaG | ecosystem: Host-associated > Plants > Roots > Rhizosphere > Soil | place: USA: Michigan...
CTTACGAGTCCTTCCTGCCTGAGAAGAACCTCATCTTCGGTGGCGTGGCAAAGCGCTCTGCCTTCGTGATCGATAAGGCAGGCGTGATCCAATATGCCGAAGTGCAGGAGCACCCGAAGGATCTGCCTGACTTCGAGGCTGTGAAGAGCACTCTACGCTCATTGTAATTCCTCTCTTTTTCAAAAAGGCCCGCATTAAAAATTCGTGCGGGCCTTTTTCATTACCGGATCGCGATCCGCTTCGCTATCGGCATGTGCTTGTTCAACCAGGCCAGCGTGAAGAAAATGCGCAGTCTCAGGCGCACGCTGAGGGGCAGTTTGGTCCTACCCGCCAGCACGGAATTGATGGCGCAGAGCATTTTGAATTTGTTCACCGGCTGGAAGAAGATCTGGGCAAAATGGATCTTGTAGAAATTTTCGATGAATTCCCAGTAAAGTCCGATGCGGTCACGGCTCATTTTTTCAAAACGCTTCATCTCAGGTGTGAGAGCGCTGCCTTTTTCCAATGCATCCAGAACGACCTTCGCTCCATCTTGGCCGCTGGCCATGGCGAGCATCACTCCGCTGGAGAAGATGGGATCGATGAATCCAGCAGCATCCCCAATGCGGACCAGACGTTCAGAAACGAATTTTCGATTCTGATAGGAAAAGTCCGTAGTCACATGAATTTCCGAGAGCAGCTTCGCATTCTCGAATCGTTGAGACACCGCTTTCGTATCCTCGACCGCAGCATGGAAAATATCTTCCGGTTTTTGGCAGGCGGCCTTGAAATCCGCGAGATCCATCACCAGACCCACGCTGGTTTTCCGTTCATTCAGAGGGATCATCCAAAACCATGAATTGTGGCGGCGCACGATGATGATGTCTCCCTGCTCCTCACCCTCCGGCATCTGCACATTTTCAAAGTGCCCGTAGATGGCGATCTTCCGATGGCCGGAATAATACTTCCGCAGGGATGCCTTGTTTCCGGTGAAATTCGACAGACCGCTCGCATCCATCAAAAAGGCAGCACGGGATTCCTTTTCTTCCCCGCCCTGCCGATAATGGACGAGGACCTGATCCTTCCCGACCTTATACCCTGTTACCAGACTCTCCTCGCGAACGACAGAGCCCAGCTCCCGCGAGTGATTGAGCAGAATCTGATCGAACCTGGAGCGCTCCACCTGGATGGAATCCGGGAACTCGGTGAAAGAGCCTTTCGAGAAATCCAAGCGATTGTGACGGGTCGCATCACCCATCCAGAATTGAGCGCCACGCTTTTTCTGGAACCCTGCGGTGGAGAGTTTTTCCCATACACCCAGATCATCGAAGATGCGGCGATTGTAGGGCAACAGTGATTCCCCAATGTGGAAACGTGGGAATTTCTCCTTCTCCAATACCAGCACACGTTTCCCGGCCTGTGCCAAAACGGTGGCAGCGGTGGAACCGGATGGGCCCCCACCGATGACGATGACATCCCAGTTTTCTGCAGCGGCGATGGAGTCCATGAGTGAAATTCAGGAAAAGTTTCCTCCCCTTACGCGTCCTGCTATTAAGCGGCCAGCACAGATATTGCTTTTCATGAAAAAGCAGCAAAGGATGCCCGGATGCACGATGACATCTCCCCCAGCCACACATCCTATGATGTCGTTGTCATCGGGGGTGCCCTATCAGGCTCCGCGACGGCGATGCTTTTACTGAGAAAAAATCCCGGACTGCGGGTGCTCATCGTCGAGAAATCCGAGACACTGGGTCGCCGCGTGGGAGAGGCGACCGTAGAGGTAAGCGCGTATTTCCTGGGCCATGTTCTGGGCCTGACTCAGTACTTGAATGAAGCCCACATCTCCAAACAGGGCCTGCGGTTTTGGTTTACCAACAAGGACGTGCAGTCCCTCGATCAGGCCAGTGAGATCGGCCCCCGTTACCTGGCACGCCTGCCTTCCTATCAAATTGATAGATCAAAACTGGACGAGGAGGTTTTACGCCGCGTAATGGAAAGCGGCGCGGAAGTCTGGCGCCCCGCCACGGTCAGCAAGCTGATATTGAACGCTGGCGGCATGCAGGAACTGGAGGTGAAACATCAAGGGCAGAAAATTTCCGTGGAAGCGCGCTGGGTGGTGGACGCCTCCGGTCTGGCCGCTGTGATTTCCCGGCAGCAAGGCTGGCTGAAGAGCAATGATGCGCACCCCACCGCCTCCGCATGGGCGCGCTGGAGCGGAGTGAAAGATTGGGATGGCCGCGAGCTGGCTCAAAAATTTCCACAATGGGCGGGCCGTCTTCACGGCACACGCGGCACGGCGACCAATCACATCATCGGCGACGGTTGGTGGAGTTGGTGGATTCCTCTCAAAGGTGGGGACATGAGCGTGGGCGTGGTATTCGACCAACGGATCGTCGATTTTCCCAAGGACGGCGGCAACGTGGCCGAACGGTTGAAGACGTTTCTCATGCAGCATCCGGTCGCACGGGAAATCCTGAAAGATGCGGCTCATGTGGAGGGAGATGTCCACTGGCGGAAAAATCTGGCCTACTACAGCACGACCTTCGCCGGAGATGGATTTGCCCTGGTGGGAGATGCGGCCGCATTCATGGACCCATTCTACAGCCCTGGCATGGACTGGATCTCCTACAGCTCCAGCTACGCTGCGCACCTCATCACGAAGCAAAGAAAGGGAGAAATGACTCCGGCCTGTGTGGAAAAGCACAACCGGGATCTGGCGACCAGCCACAGCCGCTGGTTCAACGCGCTGTATAAGGACAAATACGAATATCTGGGCGAGTACGATCTATTGAATCTGGCGTTCAAGCTGGACCTGAGTCTCTACTACTGGGGGCTGGTCCATCCGGTTTTCGAACTGGGGGATGAGGCATTTCTGGAAGCTCCCTTCTCTCCTCCCAGCGGCCGGATATTTGCCGCGCTGATGCGGACCTATAATCGCCGCTTTGTAAAAATCGCCCGCCGCCGCAGACGCCTCGGCCTGTTGGGAAAAATGAATGCCGGTCAACTGACCTTGCTCAATGGCTTCCTTCTGGAGCGCTCGGACTGTCTGCGCATCTTCGGCATGCTCAAATCCTGGGCGAAACTGGAGCTAAAGGAAGGCTGGAAAAGCTGGGGCAGGGAGTTGGAAGAACGCAGAAATGCCTCTCCGCAGGCGTCCGGCAGGGGCGACGTCGTAACTATCAGTGAATAGAGATCCTTATTCGCCACCACCGGACCTCTTGGAAAGAGGCCCTTGCCTCAGAGCCCAAATACAGAGGCCAGTTCTTCTGCCGTAATAGGACGCCAGTCTCCTTCCTCCAGATCTTCAGGCAGCTTCAGTCCGCCGATGGAGATGCGCTTGAGTTCCAGCACGTGATTTCCTGCTGCGGCAAACATTCTCCGCACCTGATGGTAACGTCCTTCATGAAGGGTGATGAGCGCTTCCTTTTCTCCCACGACTTCCAATTGCGCCGGTAGCAGCGGCTTGGTCTCGCTGTTCAGCATGAGAGTGCCGGAGGCGAAAAGCTCTGCCTCGTGCCCTTCCAGCGGGCGATCCAGCGTGACGTGATAGACTTTCAGGCAGTTCGACTTCGGATGGATGATCTTGTGCAAGAGCTTGCCATCATCCGTCATGAGCAGCAGGCCTGTGGTGTCCTTGTCCAAGCGGCCTACGGCATTGAGACCTGGGTTTCTGCGGGAAAAGCGGATGGGCAGCAGGTCGTAAATAATATCGTCCGATTGATCCGTGCTGCATGTATAGCCATCCGGCTTGTTCAGGATGATGGTGAAGGGAGTGGGTGGATCAAGAGGCTCTCCCTTGAAAAAAATCCGGTCGTGCGGCGGCACATCAGACTCGCCCAGAACTTTTCCCGTATCATCCGTGACCGAGCCTGCACGAATGATTTTCTGCACTTCCTTGCGGGAACCGTAGCCGAGATTGGCGAGGAGTTTGACGAGTTTCATAGGCAGGGAAAAATCAGCGTTTGGTAGCGGAGAGAATTTTGAAGGTCTTGTCCTCGGCAATTTTCCGCCAGGCCATGCCGAGGGAATCGAGAACCGCTTCGTAGGGGAGCTGGCGATTCGCGACGAGCAGTAAATTCCCTCCCCGCTTCAGCGCCGTGTGCGCGGTGGTAATGAAAGTTTTGCCCAGCCCCACATCCGTGACCTGGCCGGTATGGAATGGCGGATTGCTCACGATGCCGTCATATCCGCCGGGGATGCCCAGTGTGACATCATGCCAATGATAGCCGATCTCCCGATCATGGGCTGATAGGTTGAGCCGCGCGCAATCGAGCGCCCTCACGTCCGCCTCATAAAGATCGATCTTACGGATATTCGGGCAGCGCTTCAGCACTGAGTCTGATAGAAACCCCCAACCTGCTCCCAAGTCTGCCACATTTCCATGCAAGTGTGCAGGCAGATGATCCGCCAGCAACTGCGATCCTGCATCGATGTGATCGCAACTGAAAATACCAGCCTCCACCGCGTATCCGGAAATGCTGCGCCTTTCCCCCAACTGCCGCCATTCCGCCAATACTGCATCATCCGGCGCTCCTTCAGAGCTGTTATAAAACGTGCGGCATTTGTTTTTTTGGATGGAACCAGGCGCACCGAATGCCTTTGCGAATTCCTTTTCAAAACGCCCTGCCCCCGCCGTGTTTGGCATTGCCACCACGATGCGGCCTCCGGGTTCCAAATGATCGTAGGCTGTGGTAAACCACGCCAACGTCTCATCGCGCGATTTCCCCGGCAGGATCAAGACCAGCGGCCACCTGCCCTCCAACTGGTCCACGCGGGAAAATCCCGCCTTTTCCCACTTCTCCGCCATGGGGCGGAATGGCTGCCAGCCGATCACCACCGGCCATGCCTTGAAATCCACATGCGGCTCCGCACCGAGAAACAAGGCACGGGCAGGCAATGGCAATGCCTCCTCACCAGAAAAAGCGAGCAGGAGGGTTTCAAGGGCAGCGTTCACGCCGGATTCTTGAGATCGTTCCGCGCAAAGGCAAACTCCGTAACGATCTTTCCACCGATGAGGTGCTCCTGGATAATTCGCTCCAGCACCTCCGGCGTGCAGGAGTGATACCAGACACCTTCCGGATAGACCACCGCCACCGGGCCATGCAGGCACACCCGCAGGCAGTTCGCCTTGGTTCTGAAGATTTTGGAATTTGCACCAGACGCCAGACCCAATTCCTTCAGGCGGTTTTTCAAATACTCCCAGGATTCCAGCCCGTCTTCCCTGGAGCAACACTTCGCCTCGGACTGATCCGCGCACAGAAAAATGTGCCGCTCGATGTTTCCGATACCCAGGCTATCCGCCGCCTTCTGCAGTTCGCTCATTCCACAGTTTCCCGCGTTACCGCAGTCTTCTCAAAACAGAAATCATGAATCCGTGCCTTTTTGCCGTCCGCTGGTCCTTCATGGACATCAGTGCCCTACGGGTGATGGAAACGGTCCGATCAATGTGGAATTTCCTCATGATCTCTCCCTGCAGACTGAGGAAGTCTTCAGCCCCCTGCTGCGGCCAGGCTTTCCACAACGCATGAAGACGGTCCGCAATGGCCTCCGGTGCATAAGGAGGAAACGTCCACTCCGCAGGCATGCTGAGTTCCTCCACGGCACCGGTGGTGGAGGCCATGGTGGCCACCCCTGCTAAAATGGCCTCCAGCGGAGCCATGCCAAAAGTTTCCGCGCGCGAGGGATGGATGACCAGAGAGTAATTCCGCACCAGACCCACGTAATCGTTCACCCGCCCCAGATAATGACATTTCGCGCGGCGGGGCCGGGAAAGCAGTTCCTCCTCATCGACCGGGCGGAGGCCCGTGAAATCACAGTGGAGAGTGGGAAAATCCGGATAGCGCTCTTCCAGCAGATCCACGGCACGCAGGAAATCCGTAAAACCCTTGCGTGGTTTTTCCGAGCCGGTCACCAGCAGGCGGCTGGGAAACTCTGGACACCACGGCACAGGTGGATGAAGCTCTTCATCACAGAATCCCTCCTCAAAAAGACCCGGTTTCTTTTTCGTCCATTCGCTCAGCCGGCTTTTCAGCTCCTCCCCTTCGACCAACAGATGATCACATTCATCACACTGGAATTTCTCAAAATCCCGGCGTGTCATCCCAGGCGTCCGCAGGATGGCCAACACGGGAATCCCACCGTAACAGCGGGATAATTCCAGCGCCAGAGGACACTCCGTGTGATCATTCGCGACAATTACCCATGGCCGGATGCCCGCCTCCCGCAAGATCCGGCTGGTGGCTTTCCCAAATGATCCCAGCCCGGTAAGCCGCACCTGTAGGCGGCGGGGGCGATGAAAATAACTTTTCGCGATGGGGATTCCCAATTCCTGCAGGTGATCGTGCAGCCACCCCTCCGTTCCCAGAAGAACGGCAGGCCGCAGATCCTTCATCAGGGAACTCGCCATCATCCGGGCCAAGGATGTCTGGGCACCGGCGCGTGCGCTCCTTTTCTGAATGAATAAAACGTGGCGGTCTTTTGGCATCTGCTCTCTTCTGCGAAATCAGGCTTTCTCCTGAAGGGCTGGATTAAGGATTGGATCCGGAATTGTAAACACATTCCGCACCACTATCTGCCAGAGATCATCCGCACAGATAACAGGCCGGATCAGACTCTCCACTCCCGGTTGGGGGATGAACCCCTCATCTCCAGCCAGATAGGCGTGGGATGGCATGGGCATTCCCAACTGGAAATTCGTGAAAACGATCGGCAATCCATGGCTCGCCATCGCCGCACATGAGCTGCTCTTCATCCAATAGGCAAAGGGAGTGGGAGAGAGACCCCAGTCCGCCACCTGCAGCAGCCATGAAATTTCCCGAGCGGGACGCCTGCCCAATTTGAGGCACTGAATATCAGCAGCTGCAGCGGTCAACCGGTCCCAGCCTGCGTTTCCATAGCCGGTTTCCCCGACGGAAATGATGAACGGTGTTTTTCCAGACTTCCGCGCCTCCAGCCGCAGCGCCTTCACCATCTTCTCTGCATCCCATGTGGGAATAATCCGTGCGAATAAAAGCGCCACCACCGGATCGGGAGGCATCTCCATTTTCACGGGCTGCTCCATGGAGGAAAGCACGTCTGCGGGCGTGATTACACCAGGTAGCAGGGAGTGGTGCCTGATATTGCTGCCAATAGGCAGCAGCCTTACGCGAAATCCGGCCCGCGCCAGTTCTTCCTGATGGGAGGGAGTGGAGACAAACATCCACCGGGGATTCAGCAGGTGCAGCCCCTTTTTGAGATCTCGGGTGCGTGTGCGCTGCCGGAACCAGCCCCGCAGCCCGGGGAATTCACCTAGCTTCGTCCATGTTTCATGCATGGTCACCACCCGGGGCAGATTCCCCACGGCGCGGGCCAGTTCCACCAGTGCCGGGAGATAGCGGCGGCCGGTTTTGAAAAGTTTAGGGTAAAACTGGATATTCACCCAGTCCGGGGAAAACCCAGCAATAGCTGCGGGAAAGTGCCGCAGCCGCTCCAGCACGCAGATTCCCGGCACATCCACCATTTTCAGCCGGATGCGGACATCTTCCGTCAGGCCCTCCAGCCATTCCCGCTCCACCGCACCTGCCGGATGCAGTGGCAGTAGCAGCACTTCACTCCCCGCCCGTGCGGCAGCCGTGGCCAGATCCAGAGAGTAATCCGTCACACCGCAAGCCCCTACGGCACGTTGCCCGGGAATCACAAAAATTACACGGGAAACGGCAGAAATCACCCTGCGAGCTTTACGGCGCAGCCGATCCGCTGCAAGAGGCCATTCTTGGATCCATAAAAAAAAGCCGACGCCCGTGAAGACGTCGGCCATGGGGTGAGGTTCTTGAGAACCCTTGCTGCTTACTCGGCAGCCACAGGTTCTGCTACGCCTGCTGCTTCAGCTTCAGCGGCCTTCTGGTCGCGGAGCCATGCACGGCGGGACATCTTCACGCGGCCTTTTTCGTCAACGCCGAGGCACTTGGCGGTGATGACATCGCCCTTCTTGACGATATCTTCCACCTTCTCGGTGCGGCCTTCAGCGAGTTCGGACACGTGAACGAGTCCGTCCTTGCCTGGAAGCACTTCCATGAATGCGCCGAACTGGGTGATGGAAACAACCTTGCCGGTATAAACCTTGCCCACTTCGATTTCCTGGAACATGCGGTCGATCATCTCCTTGGCGCGATCCAGCCCTTGTTGCTTGGAAGCGTAGATGTGAACGGTGCCATCGTCCTCAATGTTGATCTCGGCGCCAGACTCGGCCTGGATGCCCTTGATGTTCTTGCCGCCTGGTCCAATGAGCTCGCCGATGCGGTCTGCTGGGATCTTGACGGAAACAATGCGTGGAGCGTGCGGGCTGAGTTGCTTCGGCTCGACGATGGACTCGGCCATCTTTTCGAGGATCTTCGTGCGGCCTTCCTTAGCCACCTTGATGGCGTCTTCAAGCAGCGACAGGGAGATGCCTGGCAGCTTGAGATCCAACTGATAGCCGGTCACACCTTCGGAAGTACCGCAAAGCTTGAAGTCCATGTCGCCGTAGAAGTCTTCCGAACCGATGATGTCCAGCAGGAGCTTGTGATCCTTGAGGGAACCATCGTCATTCTGCTCGGTCACAAGCCCCACGGAGATACCACCCACTGGGCGGATGAGGGGAACACCTGCATCCAGAAGTGCCATGGTGCCTGCGCAAACGGAGGCCATGGAGGTGGAGCCGTTCGATTCCATGACTTCCGAGGAAACGCGGATGGCGTATGGGAAGACGGATTCGTCCGGGATCACTGGCTCGATGGAGCGCTCAGCGAGGGAACCGTGACCGATTTCGCGGCGGTTGATGCCACCCATGCGGCCGGTTTCACCGACGGAGAATGGAGGGAAGTTGTAGTGAAGGATGAAACGCTTCTCGTCTTCACCACCGGCGTAGTTGTCGAAGTGTTGCTTCTCATCGGCTGGAGCCAGCGTGGTGATGGCGAGCGCTTGGGTTTCTCCACGGGAGAAAATGGCGGAGCCGTGAACGCGTGGCAGGGTGCCGATTTCTCCGTAGAGGGTGCGGAGATCGCCAATGGAGCGACCGTCTGCACGCACGCCTTTCTCCATGATGGAGATGCGGAATGCCTTCTTCTGGAGGTATTCGAATGCCTGCTCCACGTCGAAGTCGGTCGCCTCAGGAGCGCGCTCCTTGATGGCGGCTTCCACTTCGTCACGCAGGGCGCCGACCTTGCGGGCACGCTCGGTCTTGGAAGGAGCGTAGATGGCGGCTTCGATGCGGTCACCGGCGATTTCGTAAGCGATCTCGAGGAGGTTTTCCTTGGCGAGGATGGTTTCGAAGGAGCGCTTTTCCTTACCGGCAAGGCGGACCAGCTCTTCCTGGGCTTCCACCAGCTTCACCACTGCTGCTTGGGCAAAGTGGAGGGCCTTGATGAACTCGTCTTCCGGAAGTTCGTCAGCCTGACCTTCGATCATGATGACGTCGGTCTTGTTTCCGACGTAAATCAGGTCGAGATCGCTCTCGGAACGTTGATCGTGGGTTGGGTTGATGAGGAACTGACCGTCTACCCGGCCCACACGCACTGCACCGATAGGACCGGCGAAGGGGATGTCGGAAAGAGCGAGGGCGGCGGAAGCACCGTTCATGGACAGGATGTCCGAATCATTTTCACCGTCCGCACTGAGGAGGATGGCGATGATCTGTGTGTCGTAGAAATAGCCTTTCGGGAACAGCGGACGCAGAGGGCGGTCCGTCATGCGACAGGTAAGGATTTCCTTTTCAGTAGGACGGCCTTCGCGCTTGAAGTAGCCACCTGGGAACACACCGGCTGCGGTGGCTTTTTCCTTATACTCTACGGAAAGTGGGAACCAAGTCTGGCCAGGCTTCACCTTGGTGGCGGAAACGGCTGTGACGAGGATGATGGTGTCACCGCAACGGACGGTCACTGCGCCATCGGCGAGTTTGGCAATCTTGCCGGTTTCGAACGTGATCGGGTTGGTGCCGACGTCGCTCGTCAGGGTATGAATATTCATGTTTTGTTTTCTTTTCTGTGCGTACCGCCCGCCGAGCCGGATGCTCTGACGGGCATTCTTCTTTTCAGACAAATTCCGCTGCCCGCTTGATCGCGAGCAACGGAGGAGTGTCCGATGGTCTGGCGCCGCAAGAATGAGGGCTCAGGCCATTTGCAAAAACAGCCACGGGGTTTCCCTCGTGGCTGTTTTGCGAAATTTGTTTAGCGGCGAAGTCCGAGGCCTTGGATGACCTGCTGGTACTTTTCTTCAGAACCACCCTTGATGTAATCCAGAAGCTTGCGACGCTGTGCAACGAGCTTGAGGAGGCCACGGCGGGACGAGAAGTCCTTCTTGTGGAGGTTGAGGTGATCCGTCAGGTGAAGGATGCGCTGGGTGAGGAGGGCCACTTGGTATTGGGCGCTGCCGGTGTCTCCTTCGTGGAGTTGATATTCTTTCAGGTTGATGTCGCTCATGATCGTAGGGGATGGGTCCAGCATGC
>Ga0157373_10004542_pt1 | contig 10436 bp, 11 predicted proteins | sample C65metaG_FD_113460 | JGI IMG/M metagenome (GOLD analysis project Ga0157373, IMG submission 113460) | Corn rhizosphere microbial communities from Kellogg Biological Station, Michigan, USA - C6-5 metaG | ecosystem: Host-associated > Plants > Roots > Rhizosphere > Soil | place: USA: Michigan...
CGAGAACGAAGAGTATTTAAAGGACAAAAACGTCAAAGCCTACTTGTTCGCCATTGGCGAAGCCGAAGGCGGTGACTATCACGCGAAATACGGTCATGGCTGGGCCGAGGGTTTTAAAACCGGAAAATGGACGTTCACTGACGAGTCCACCCACCCGGGCGCCGGCTACGGCGGAAAAACTACGGCATCGGGCTTGTATCAAATCAACGTTACCACATGGCGCGAGTACGGCGAGAAACAGGGACTGACGGACTTTTCGCCCCATACCCAGGACCTTATTACCGTCGACATTCTTCGCACCCTCGGAGTGATCGACAAAATCAAGGCCGGAGACATTCCGGGTGCAATGCCGAAGGCGGCCACAAGGTGGGCGGCACTCCCGGAAGGGCCAGGCAAGAAAAACCACTACCCACCTCAACCGTTCGCCGAGTATCCAAAATTTTTGGCGAGCTACAAATCAGCTGGAGGAACGACTAAATGAAAACCCCGGCCCTCCTGCTGCTCGCAATCTATTGCACGGCTACAAGCCTGGCGTTTGCCGGTGGCCCGCAAGTGCCAAACGACAAATATGGGCCAGCCGGCATCGCCGTCGATGAGCCCTTGTTGTCGGCCAGGTCCAAGTTGATCAAACAAGGATGGAAGCCAACCCGGATGCACACCAACGATAGCTATGAATACAGTGGAGTCGAGCGCGAGCTGGCCGCTCGGAATTTCCTGGAACTCGACACCTGCTCGTTTGATAGCTCGCGCTGCATCCTGTTCTATTCAAAGAAAGGTGCCTGTTTACGCGTCGACACCATTGGTGAGCAGCTTGAAGACATGACGGTTACGCGGTGGATCGATGAATGTCCGGATGTGCCTTCAGACGCTAAATAGCGGTGACGTAAGTTAAAAAAGCAAAGGGACAAGCCATTGAAATAAATCAGTCCCCTTTTTCCGCCCCCCCCTTTTCCCCGAGGCTTGCTAGGCAGGGCATGTACCTCAATACACGATAACGAAAGGCCATATGAACTTTCGAAACTTTTACTAAGTCAATAGCAGAGAAACAGAAATGGATATAAGTAAAATAATTCCCAGCTTCGTCGACGGCACCAAAACAGACGCCATGCAATACTACGGCCTACTTGGTGACTATATAGGTGGCTTTTGGGGCACTTTGATTGGCGCATTCACTCTAATTGCGGTGTTTCTTACGTGGCGAGCAACGCGACATACCGAGTATAGATCGAAGACATATCAAGTATTCGCTGAAATGTTAAGGACCCACGAAGAAATCGTGTCCTCCATGCAAGTTAATGGATTCAAAGGAAGAGATGCCCTTGTTCTTGTATTAAGTGAGTTCTACGCGATATACAGGATTACAAAAGCAGTATCCATTAACGGCGCTGAATGGGACATTAACAGTCGAATAGACATCGCATACACGTATACTTTTTTTGGCCCTCACGTAGTTACCACAAAGGCCTTAAAACACTACAATCAAGAAGAAATAAAGAAAGTAAACGACGCAATAATTGAAGCAAAAAGATCAAATAAAGATTCAAAAAAAACATATTCAGGCCATCAAAACCGACTATCCCACTACTTCAGAAACCTATATTCAGCTTACGTTTTCATTGAGTCATCCAGATTGAGAAAAAATGAAAAATTATCATTAGCAAAAATTCTTAGATCTAAACTATCCAACTATGAGCAGGCAATAACCGCCTTGAATGTCATTAGCAATCTTGGACAGGAGTGGGAGAGATCAAAGATTCTATTGAAATACAAACCCATAAAAAACATTCCTGAAATGTTTTTTACATTTGACGAAGATTTTACGCTAACCAAAAGATTTCCTTACATAAACTTCGAATGGGAATCATCTGTAAAAACCACGTTAAAGTCTCACTCTTTTAGATTGGGCGGTAGTCGCCTTGTTTACATTAGAGAAACCCCAAGAAAAACATGACATGCGCTAATTTTTAATAGACCTATATATTTACACTCCAAGACCCCTTAAAAAACAGAAACGTATTAATGCCCACAAACCGGAGACACCGAATTTAATTATCCAAAACTCAAATCACCACCAAGACGATTACAGCGACCACTATGGCACAAAAAAATAGTTCTCCCGCAAACAAAACCTCAACACAAAAACCAAAGAACCAAAAAAAACCAACAAAAAATAAACGCGTAAATTTTTCACCTAACACTGTAAAACAAATAGCATTTGAGGCTCATTTGTTTTGCTCCAATCCAACTTGTTGCAGATTCACCTCCTATTCAACTTCCAGTGGCAAAGCTAGGGCAATCGCAGAAGCGGCGCATATTAATGCAGCAAGTGCGACAGGCCCACGACCAAGCACGGCGTTAACGAACGACGATCTTAAATCGGCAACTAATGGCATTTGGCTTTGCAAAATTTGCCATGACAAGATTGATGGCGATCAGAGTTTTTACACAGAAGCCATGCTAAACGAATGGAAAAAAACACATTCAGAGTTCGTCCAGAAACTAGTTGGAAAAGATTTCGATTTAGTGCACTTTGAATTGTATGCTCGCAGCCGAAACATAGCCCAGAGCATTAGTTTTTTGGGCTTCCTCGAAGGAAAGCGAGTCTTTTTTGAGGCCTTGGATGTCGAGCACCCAGATCAGGTATTAGAGTCACTTATTGAAATTCGCTCACGAATCACTAACGCAAGAGGGCAAATGAAGCCGGGAGAGACAGCTTCGAAAATCCTTCTTGATATGAATAGAAACATCCGAAACTTCCTGACGGCCAACCCCCAACTTAACAACCTGAAGTGCGACGGCAGTGATCCGGACTTTATTAAGTTCTGGAATGAACTACAAACTCTACGCAGCGACCTTTTACCAAAGGTTATAGAAATGGCAGACGATGTAAAATATGAACTAAGCACTGAACTAAAAGACGAGCACAGACGACTACAAGATTTAAAGCAAATTTACACCCCCACCTAGAAATACTGCTTTTATAAACCACTTATTATTCTTCAATGGGTCGGGAGCGGCCGCTCATGAGCGTCCGCTTTCAACAAAGAGGACTGATTTATTTTCTGAAAATAAATCTGCCCCCTTTTCCCTCGCCCCCTTTTTCCATCTATGGTTATCGCAACTCCACTGCAATACTCTCTAATGGCGGCATGCCAGGTTTATTATCCCCAAAGGCTGGACAAATAGACGGCTCTTTGATTACTGTTCGCATTAGTTTAATGCACTACAATTTTCTTGTTCACACGACACAATCAGACATGGAAGCACAGATTTATGTCAACACCAAAAAAGCACCATTACATACCCCAAGGCTTACTCAGAAATTTTTCATTCGACAAAAACAAGAAGAAGATCAACTTCATTGAAAAAAACTCAGGAAAGCCCCTAAGCAGTAGCATAGGGAAAGTAGCTAGGCAGCAATATTTGTACAGGTATGCTAATGAAGGACCATGTATCGAAAAAAGTTTTTTTGGTGAAATTGACGACTTAGGTATAGTTGCCATAGACAATATCATACGTGGCGCGTCGATCAATACATTGACATCCGATGATCATAGAAACTTACGAAGATTCGTTTCCGCACAAATCTTGAGAGTTCCGGTTACGCTTAAACAATTAGAAGAATTCGAAGAAGATATTTCAGTTGCTTTTAACGGGGATTACTCAGTAATTAAAAATGACTTGCAAGCTGACTTCCTGAACTCCATTTTAAAAGGAGTGGGCCTATACGAGTCTTTGCTGGCCAAAAAAGACATGACTGTAATGTTCTTTAAAGATCCAGCCAATAGCTTTATTATTGGGGATGTACCTGTCATCCAAAGAAATTACGATGGTAAATCCACGTCGCAACTTGGACACTCTCCGGCCATCCCCGTTGTGGACTGGGACTTTATCGCGCTGCCTATTTCACCAAAGTACCTATTGATATACTACAAAAAAACTAGCCACGACGAAATAAAACTGCTTGCATCGGAAAACAATGACTGGCAATTCATACAGTCTGACACTTTCGTGTACGCTCACGCGCATGAACAACTCTCCCTGGGGCTCAAGGAGTACCACAAGAACTGCTATCGGTATATAGAATCAATTGACCCCGAGTACCTAAAAAAATACTCCATAAAGTTTGGGGACAAAATCGAAGTCGCCCGTCCAATAATGGCTTTCACGGACGCTGCCAAGGAACAGATGAGGAGTCTACTTTCTCAGGCATCGAAAGGCGAATAGCGCTGTGTAATACCGCGGAGGCTGAGAAGGTAAGTAGAAAGGGGACTAGAAAAGGGACGGATCTATTTTTCAAAAAATGACTAAAAAATAGATCGCCCCCCTTTTTTTGGTCCGCTTTTTTTCCCCTTTTTTGTTCGAATGGCCTACAAATTTGGCGGGAGCGAACGACACCCAGGCTCTCTCAGCAAATTTTTTCAGCCGAACCGTCCGACGCATAACACGATATGGAAATTGCCTCAATAGGAAAATTCCTCTTGCTGTAATACAGTGCATGGCACGATACGACAACCTTCAAGGAGATTGGTACATGACACTCGACCGCCAAGGACGGATTCTATTGAATTATCTCGTTGGCAAGCTCCCACAGATAACGCCAGGCAGACCACAGGGTTATGTGGGGTACAAAAAAATTCACGATGATCTAGGGCTAGCGATGGAGCGCGGAACATTTGGCGAAAGCTTGCAGGCGCAAGGCTTGAATAATTTGGCAGCTTGGACAGCTGAATTGGAGCTGCCTGCAATTACAGGGTTAATTATCGATCGCGACCCCGAGAAGATGCGCCCCGGACCAGGCTACTTCAAATTGTTCGGTCGAAGAGACGAAGACTACCCGTGGTGGGAAAGCGAAATCAGGAAAGCGAAGGAGTTCGACTGGGCACAATTTATAGCGAATGATCCACCGCCTCCTACCCCGCCAGCGATTGATTTAACAGAGCCACCGGGTCGCGTAGAAACCACAGTGAGCCGCATCATCCGCGATAGCCTCCTCTCCCGACGTATAAAACTACTACACGACTACAAATGCCAGCTATGCCAGCATTCAATCGAGTTACCGACCGGCCTATTTTATGCAGAGGCGCATCATCTTCAACCGCTCGGCGCACCACATAATGGGCCGGATATCGAAGCAAACCTCATATGCTTATGTCCGAATTGTCACGTCGAACTTGACTATGGCGCCCGCAGCCTACGTATTGAAGACATCACCGAGGTTTCCGAACATGTGATTGACCAACGGTTCATCACCTATCACAACGATAAGTGCTTCAAGCAATAGATCTGCATGCAACTGGGATCGTGCAAATAAAAAGGGGACTAATAAAAAGAATCAAAAGGAATCAAAAGGGGACTGATTTATTTTATAGAAAAAATCTAAAAATAGATCAGTCCCCTTTTGCGTGGATAGAGTCGGCATTATCAAAACAAACCGGCGATATTCTTTACAGAGATATTCAAGCTGCTTTGGCAGATGCTTTCTCATCAATCCCTAGCCAGACTCCATACTTTGTTAATCAGGGGTCCGGCCTAGAGACATTCAGCGCAGTCACAGAAGAAATGCGTGAATTAAGTGCTGCACGGATCATTGACTTATCTCCACTTAATAATGAAAAAAATATAGAGGAGATACTGAAGTATGAGATTTCAAAGAATGAATCTAATCATGTAGATCACGCAGATGCAATTGCAGCGGTAGAGACTAGCTTTGATTTACTAGCAAGCAAGAAAATCTCAGATACGTTAGTAAGCAAATTTTACAAAAAAACGATTCTAACAAGCTTAAAACTTGTAGACCTCCCGCAGACCAAGTTGTTTTCCGCTTTTGGAGAAAATCAAGGCTGGGAAAAAAATATTTTATTGATATACAGCATGAGACGTACACAGCTAAAATAAGCAACCCAATGAACTTATTGGGGTATGGCGATACAGGAAAGGCTTTTACGGTAGAAAGGAGTCGTCCTTATTTTATTATATCTACCGAAGCACTGCCGATTGAGGCCGTAGTAATTTCTTTAGATTCCAACAACCCCTCACTACCCTCTTACAGGACATACATAGGGTTAATTCACTCACATACCGAAATTATGATCTTATCTTCAACCGCCTCGCTTACTCAAAAAGGCTGGAACAAAACAGAAATTGATACCAGTGAGATAAAGTGGGAGTATCAAAGCGCCTCCTGGAAAACTGTAGTTGCCAGCCCTTCAGTTCTCTGGGAACGAGGATTAGATGCTGCATTAAATAAGATTCGAGAAAACCTTGAGGGAATTGCTAAGAAAGCAAGCGCGGATTAGCAATTCTACTGAAAATGGGGACGGGTTTATTTTCCGAAAGTAAATCCGCCCACATTTCTTGTAAGATTATTAAAAAATGATTAAGCAAAAAAACAAAAAAAGAGAGCAAAAGAGAACCAATTTACTTGTACAAAATCGATCAAAACCATTATTTTCAGCTATAGATATTAAAAAATTACTTCCCAGCATTTATTATTCATTGCCATTTTGAAATAGAAAAAAGTTAGCCCCCCCCCCCTTTTTGCTTATAGCGGGGTGCAAATGGAGTTTATAGATGGAAGCGAAAGATTTAATGACATTAGCACTCTCAGGCGGCGCATTGCTTGTTTCGTTCGCAGCGCTATATTTTTCTCAACTGCACAAACCTTCCAGCGCGATGCTGATACTTCTCGAAAGAACATTTACACCTGAGTCAGTTCTAGCGCAACTTGGAGACAATATTTACGACACGCCTAAGAATCGACTTATTAGCCCTGCGATAAGACATCTTCGATACACATTAAGCAACACCGGAAAACAGGCACTATATGTAAAATCTGTTGAGATTCTCAGAGGACCTGATAAGCGCGGGCATATGAGATCAAATCAATCGTTCACGATTTTGTACGATGCCGAGATAACTTCTTGCCTTCTCGACCCAGGGCGGATTCTGCCAATTAATATAAGCCACCCTATCGATTTCAAGCTGCCATCTGACTTTAACTATGCTTTTAATACTTATGAACTAGTCAGCATTGAATTGATTTCGTCTGACGGCGCGCGTTATCAAATATGTCATGACATTTCAGATCTAGGAGCCAGCGGACCAGACTTCCATCATCCTCTGTGGGACGGTGTCGCTCTTGGTGCTCCAGTGAGAGGCTCCGGTTTTATGTAAAAACGATCAATCAGCCCAACTACGAAATGGTTTTTTTAACTAAAAAGTGGGCTGATTTATTTTTTTGAAATAAATCACCCCCATTTTAATTGTTTTATGGATACAAGCGACAAGGATACTCTAGCCCTTTCTGCTCATGCCATAACTTTGAAGATCTATATATTTCGGTCTTCAAGTAATCCTCATCACTAAATGATTGCCTGAGGACGGGCTCAATATGAGCAGCACACACACCCTTTCGGCCACCAAGTACAGATCGCAACCCACCGCAAAGAATATCAACTGCATCATGCCCGCGGACATAGTGCCATGCGGGGACTTCAGGTAAATTAGCGATAACAGCCCTGAGATCTTCAAGACTACTACAGACACCTAATCGAACAGCGCGAGCTAAAGCTGCATCTTCGTCATAGGTCCAGTTTTCTCTAAAGAACTGAATAGGCTTAAACTCTTTCAGACTTACCTTAGCGGTCAAACTATTAGCCGCTCGAATTTTCCCAAATATCATTGCCCGACTCAAGACTGCATCTACTACTGATCCGTTCATTTTTGTGAAATGCCTAACTGCGTTGGCATCTGCGTATTCCGCCAAAACATTCTCGATGCAATTGGCTCGTAGCAAAACGCCTTCAAGATCTCGCGGCTCTGTTGAAATTACATTATCTGGAAGAAGATAGCCTGTAAGCCAGTCATAGTCGTTATCAACGATACCCATGGCCCGAATATTCTGCAGGGTTTTGCTGGAGTTAATACGTTTTACAACCTCAATTAGCTTATACTTACCATTGCAATCAATTAAACTTGTATCGCCACCGATTCTAGGCTTGAAAAACCTAATATCAGTCACTCCCTCCAAAAGCCAAAAAATTGTTTTTGGCTCGGCAGCAATAGTCATGTTTATTTCTGAAATTATATCTCCGACTTCCCTTGTACAAATCATTCCCCACGATCTCCATCATCCAGCGCTTGCATAATTTCGTAGTGATCACCAACGATAAATGGTGAGTGCGTCGCTACCAAAGCGTCGAAACCTACAATGCTGGACATGTACTTCAGATCTTCAATAAAAGTCTTTTGCCAAGCGACATGCAATGAAATTTCGGGCTCATCAATTAATAGCAAAGTATTCGCGGGAGTCTTGAACAAAAGTTCGTACGTTATCACTATCTCATGCTGCTCCCCGGAGGAAAGCGCTTCGATAGGTATGGGATGACCATTAAAAGAATCCAACACAACCAAGCCTTCATCCTTACGGATTGCCAGTTTCTTGTTTGTGAATTTATTTTCGATCAATTTAAGAAGTGCTGAACAGCGAATTGCAAGCTCATTGAATGAGTCGAGTTTTTTCTCACTATCTTGAACGAAGAGGCTTATCGCCTCGAGCTTTGCATCCGACAGAGCGTCAATATCGGACGGCAGCACAGGCCCTTCCAGAGATGCTAAAAGCCCAATAGTGCTCAATTGGGATTGCCGAGTTTCAAATCGAAGCAAGCGCTGTTTTACTTCTGCGGTACTATATGTCGCCTGATTTTCCATAATCAATCGATGGGGAAAGGTTTGATCAAGCTCCTGCGCTCGCTTCGCATATTCAGCATTAACAATTTTAATCTGTTTAACCATATCACTAACGCATTCTAAAATCTTCGCACCACCATTTGCCTCACTTGCAAGCCCAGACAATCTGTGCGTATCAATGATTTTTACCGACAGAGTATTGCGGACGCTATCGAAGTATGCCGAATTAGCCCTTTTCTTTTTCTTCGCGCCGGGAAGATACTCAGCAATTACATCATGAGCTTCAACAAGTGTTCCGTCACGTACATCCCTCCATAAACCTTTCTTTAGCTTAGATAGCCAAGGCTTGGACTCGGCAACGCTTTCCGAGAACTCTAGCATTTTAGTATCGAGACCCTGAGCATGTTCGATTGAACCATCGGGGCGTTGGAAGGTTACATCAACAGCACCGGTAAACACGCCAGTTTTATTTTCTGCTAATTTAGATTGGCGCTGAGCTGTAATTACCAAACCATTGTCCATCTCGATGCGACAGAGCCGGAATGGTATCTTCGAGAGCGCGACCAAATCCCAATCTAATATAAACTTTAAACATTTAAGTACGGCTGTTTTGCCTACACCATTTGGCCCATGAATGATGGTAAGACCATCATTATCTAAGTATATATGGTGATTATAAATTCCATACAACTTTGACAGATATACATCTTTAACTCGCATGAATCACCATAACGTTGCAGTCCTTTGAACGCCCATGATTGCACATTGCCAGCTTTTTGAAATAGGAAGCTACATTTTTTTTCAGGCATGCTATGACCCATCTGTAAGGTGCCCCCCGCAATACACCAGACAGCACGGCGCTAAAGCGTTGACGGTGGCGAAACCGAAATCAGAAATCGTAGCCACTTGTCGCTCCTACCCACGCCAGAGGCGGCTGTTCTGGATGATCGCTGTCGGTCGAAACTAACCACAATCGATCTTCGTTTGAGCATCACTACTTTCGCCCTAGCACTTGAAGCTGAAGTCCAGAAGCCCCCTCCGAAACAGCAAGTTAATTATCTCCGACCTCAAAGATCACGGCCTAACCAACCTAGGCATCTCCACCCCCTCCCCCAACCTCTCCACCCCCAACCGCACCCTCTCCCCACCCTGCTCAATCACCACCCCATCCCCCTCCACCACCACCAATTTCACCCCAGGACTCACCCGTTCCCCCTGCAAAAAGCTCCTCGGCGGTCCGTCGTTCAAACTCAAAATAGCCACCGCCCCACGACTCCCCGCCATCACCCCACTGACCTTGATCTCCACCGGCGCCGTTCGATTGGAAAACCACTGCAACGCCGGGTTATCGCTGCGCGCCGCAAGCAGTTGCGGGGTGGCCGCCGGGGTGTGGGATTCGGCGGTGGTCAGGAGCAGGGATGACCAGGTGGCGATGCCGACCAGGGCGGCCAGCAGTGCGGCGGCCTGGATGATTTGGGGGGGTGAAAAGCGTGCGGTGTATCTCATGGGCTGAATCTCCTTTTAGTCCCGGTGACCAGACTACGCGGCAATTCTCACGGTTTTATTTCACACGCCTTACATGTTGGCCGTGCAGGATGGTTTTTTGGGACGGGCTGAACGCAAAGGAGTGCGCATTCGATGAACCGGTGCAGGCAGCAGGGTTTTACGCTGATCGAGTTGATGGTGGTGCTGGTGATCATCGGGATCGCCAGTGCGGCGATCAGTCTGAGTATCAAGCCCGATCC
>Ga0157373_10004545_pt1 | contig 10431 bp, 13 predicted proteins | sample C65metaG_FD_113460 | JGI IMG/M metagenome (GOLD analysis project Ga0157373, IMG submission 113460) | Corn rhizosphere microbial communities from Kellogg Biological Station, Michigan, USA - C6-5 metaG | ecosystem: Host-associated > Plants > Roots > Rhizosphere > Soil | place: USA: Michigan...
CGCCCTGGTGTTCTGGATTTTCTGTTTTGGTATGTCGCGCTATTCCATGCATCTGGAACGCAAGCTCGACACTGGCCACAAGCGTTAGGAGTTCTGTAAATGAGTGAAGCAATCAAAAAGCCTGTAGGTCCTGAAGGCATTATTCAAATGCAGGGCGTCAACAAGTGGTACGGCCAGTTCCACGTGCTCAAAGACATCAACCTCAACGTCAAACAGGGCGAGCGTATCGTCCTGTGCGGCCCATCGGGTTCCGGCAAGTCGACCACCATCCGCTGCCTCAATCGTCTGGAAGAACACCAGCAGGGCCGCATCGTCGTCGACGGCGTGGAGCTGACCAACGACCTCAAGCAGATCGAAGCGATCCGCCGCGAAGTCGGCATGGTGTTCCAGCACTTCAACCTGTTCCCGCACCTGACCATTTTGCAGAACTGCACCCTGGCTCCGATGTGGGTGCGCAAGATGCCCAAGCGCAAGGCTGAGGAAATCGCCATGCATTACCTGGAGCGCGTACGCATTCCGGAGCAGGCGCACAAATTCCCGGGGCAGCTGTCCGGTGGTCAGCAACAGCGTGTGGCGATTGCCCGCGCGCTGTGCATGAAGCCGAAAATCATGCTGTTCGACGAACCGACCTCGGCGCTCGACCCGGAAATGGTGAAAGAAGTGCTCGACACCATGATCGGTCTGGCTGAAGACGGCATGACCATGCTCTGCGTGACTCACGAAATGGGCTTTGCCCGCACCGTGGCCAACCGCGTGATCTTCATGGATAAAGGTGAAATCGTTGAGCAAGCGGCGCCGAATGACTTCTTCGATAATCCGCAGAATGAGCGGACGAAGTTGTTTTTGAGTCAGATTTTGCATTGATGGTATGTGCGTAAAAACAACCCGGCCTTGTGCCGGGTTTGTTTTTTGTGGGTCAGGAAACGGTCAGGGTTTCGTGTTCCTTGTGCACTGTGTGCGTGAAACCTCGCAGGTCTGCGCCTTCAGCCAAGGTCTGGATATCGACGAGCATGTAGGGATGACGATCCAATAAGCGCATCAGCAGCACCAATGCTTTTGGGGGAAGTAACTCGCCCCGTTCGTAGCGAGAGAATGCGTTATGCCCGCCACCAGAGAGCAGTTGCACTGTCTCTTTCTGCGTCAGGTGCAATTTGCGTCGAATTCGTTTCATCTCGGCGCCGATCATTTGTCTGCCAGCGAGAACCAACTCATCACCGGCATCACAATAACGCTCAGCACTATCGGTGTCGAAATCCCATTCCACTTCACCGCACTTCTGGCACTCCCAACCAGATAGATCGTCTACTCGGCGCTCCATGCCTTTGACACTCAGGGTTTCTCCGCGACCCTGGAAATGCCTCATTCCCTCACGTGCACCGCAGCTGACACATTGCTGGGTTTTCATGGGTTTTTCTCCTTGAAGGAGATTACCGGTGGGCTGCCGCCGGGGCGATAGGTCACCTTGATGTAAATCTCCTGATCTCGTGAATTGATGTGATACACGTCTTGCCAGATTCGATGATCGTCATAAGTCGTCATCGATTTGTACAACATCCTGGTTTGTAGCTCGAAAACGATCTCTAGCATTTCGCTGAGGTTGAAGCCGAGCTTCTCAGCTGATTTGACCGAAGCTTTGGTGAAAGCTTTTTGACCTAACCGCCTCACCTCAGCCTTGATCACCGCCAATTCGTAATGGGGTGTGTTCTTTTCCATAAGAAACCAAAACCCTGTCCCTGAAATTACCCTTAAAGGGTAATTTTGACCAATCGAAAATGCCGCTCCATGTGTCTCCGATTGACCCTAGGTGGTTGCCGTCCTACACGGGTCTGACTAACATGTCAGAAAATTCATCCTATGATTGGATGAAAGGGCGAATCCTATGTCAGACATTTCTCCACTTATCAAACGATCCTTGGTCGATCAGGCCCTGGATCAACTCCGCCAGCGCATCAACAGCGGTGCCTGGCAGGTTGGCGAGCGATTGCCGACCGAACCCGAGCTGTGCGCCGAGCTGGGCATCAGCCGCAATACCGTGCGCGAAGCCATGCGCGTGTTGGCGTTTTCCGGACTGATCGAGATTCGCCAGGGCGATGGCAGTTACTTGCGCGCCGTGGTCGATCCGCTCGATACGCTGAAAGCGTTGTCACGCTGCTCGCTGGATCAGGCACGGGAAACCCGGCACATTCTCGAAGTCGAGGCCATCGGCCTGGCGGCGTTGCGCCGTACCGACGAGGACCTCGTCGCCTTGCGTGAAGCGCTCGGCACCAGCGGCAGCCACTACCACGGCGATCTCGACACCTATATCGCCTGCGATCTGGTGTTCCACCGTCGTCTGGTCGATGCCGCGCACAACCCGACCCTCAGCGAGCTTTATCGCTATTTCTCCAGCATCGTCGGCGCGCAATTGCGCCAGACCCTGAATAACGTCCCGCGCCGTCAGGAAGTGTTCGACTTGCATATCGAGTTACTCGATGCGGTCGAGCAACGCGACCCGGAACGGGCCAAAGCTTTGTCGAGGCAGTTGATCAATGAACCTTGAAACCGAGAAATCCATGTCCCGCAGTGAGCTATCCACAACCCCAAAGCGCACGGCAGAGCTTGAAGAGCTGCTGATCGACGCTGAGGCCGACGACGAGCAAGTGCAACAAAGCCATCCGCTGGTGCGCCGGCCGTGGTTGTTGCTGCTCGGCTTGATTCTGGTCGCGCTGAATTTGCGTCCGGCGCTGTCGAGCATGGCGCCGCTGCTCAGTGAAGTGTCGAAAAGCCTCGGTTTGTCGGCGGCTCAGGCCGGTTTGCTGACCACACTGCCAGTGCTGTGCCTGGGATTGTTCGCCCCACTGGCACCGATTCTGGCGCGGCGTTTTGGCGCTGAACGGGTGGTGTTGGGAATTCTACTGACACTGGCCGGCGGGATTATCTTGCGCAGCAACTTCGGCGAGATCGGCCTGTTCGCTGGCAGCGTATTGGGCGGCGCGAGTATCGGCATCATCGGAGTTTTGCTGCCGGGCATCGTCAAGCGCGACTTCGCCAAACACGCCGGCACCATGACCGGCGTGTACACCATGGCGCTGTGTCTGGGCGCGGCGATGGCGGCGGGTTCCAGCGTGCCGCTGAGTGAACATTTCGGTCACAGTTGGGCGATGGGCCTCGGTTTCTGGGTGATTCCGGCGCTGGTTGCAGCGGTGTTCTGGCTGCCGCAAGTCGGGCAGAAACATGGCGCGCACAATGTCGCTTATCGTGTGCGCGGGCTGCTGCGTGATCCGCTGGCCTGGCAGGTGACTTTGTACATGGGCCTGCAATCGTCGCTGGCCTACATTGTGTTCGGCTGGTTGCCATCGATCCTGATTGGTCGCGGCCTGACGCCGACCCAGGCCGGTCTGGTGTTGTCCGGTTCGGTGATCATCCAGCTCGCCAGTTCGTTGGCTGCGCCGTGGCTGGCGACGCGCGGCAAGGATCAGCGTCTGGCGATCGTCGTGGTCATGGCGCTGACTCTTGGCGGGCTGTTCGGTTGCCTGTACGCGCCGATTGAAGGCCTGTGGGGCTGGGCGATTCTGTTGGGGCTGGGGCAGGGCGGTACGTTCAGTCTGGCGTTGACATTGATTGTGCTGCGTTCGCGCGATTCCCATGTCGCGGCGAACCTGTCGAGCATGTCTCAGGGTTTCGGTTACACGTTGGCGTCGATGGGGCCGTTCGCGGTCGGCGTGGTGCATGACTGGACCGGCGGCTGGAATGCCGTGGGCTGGATCTTCGGCATCATTGGCACAGGCGCAATCATCGCCGGCCTCGGCGCCGGGCGTGCGCTTTACGTGCAAGTGCAAAGCGAAAAAATCTGACGCATAACCCTTTTTTGGGGCCAGTGATATCCAATGTGGGAGCGAGCTTGCTCGCGAAGACGGTGGTTCAGGCAAAGATCATGTTGAATGTGCCGGCCTCTTCGCGAGCAAGCTCGCTCCCACAGTTTTTGGGGCGCCTTGAAGATCTTGCGTGGTATTCGGTTTACGAATGCCGATAGTGTTTCTGCGCATTGCAGATTATCGTGCTGGCACTCTGTACCTATTTTGGAGTTTGCCCATGAGCGAAGCCCACGCCGCGTTGATCACCCGCTTCTACCAGGCCTTCCAGCGCCTCGATGCCGAAGCCATGGCCGCCTGCTACACCGACGACGTCGTGTTCAGTGATCCGGCCTTCGGCGAACTGCGCGGGCGCGATGCCGGCGACATGTGGCGCATGCTCACCACTCGGGCCAAGGATTTCTCGCTGACTTTCGACAACATCCGCGCCGATGAGCGCAGCGGTGGCGCACATTGGGTCGCGACCTACCTGTTCAGCCAGACCGGCAACATCGTCATCAACGATATCCAGGCCCGCTTCGTCTTCCGTGACGGCAAGATCTGCGAACACCACGATCACTTCGATCTGTGGCGCTGGTCGCGTCAGGCCCTCGGTTTCAAAGGCCTTCTGCTCGGCTGGACGCCGCTGGTGCGCAACGCCGTACGCGCTCAGGCGCTGAAGGGACTGAAGGCATTTCAGGCCGGTCGCTGATAAGATCGCCGCCTGTTTCCTACACGCCTTGATCCCGAAGTGACCAGCCTTAGCGAAAAATCTGTCGAAGTTGCCGAACCCGTGAGCAAGTCCTGGTTCGTCTACCTCGTTCGCGCCGCCAATGGCTCGTTGTACTGCGGGATCAGCGACGATCCGGTGCGTCGTTTCGCCAAGCATCAAAGTGGCAAAGGCGCACGGTTCTTCCTCTCCAGCCCGGCGATGGCGCTGGTTTATACCGAACTGTGCCGCGACAAGAGCGATGCGCTGCGCCAGGAACGTTTGATCAAAAAACTCAGGAAGAGCGCGAAGGAATGTCTGGTCGCGTCTTATCAATCTGACTGATTGGTTTTCTTCAGTCTGGCCTGTCGTACCTGACGCTGGCATTCGTTTACTTGCCAGGCCGCGAAGGTCCAGAAATCTGCAAGGGTTTCAACGATCAGCACATCGGCAGCGATGTCACGGGTGTGGGTCGCGGCGTGTTCGATTTGGTGCGCGATTTATATCCACCAGCCACGCCGATCCATTACAGCCTGGAGACCAAAAACATGTTGGGTGCTAAAGGCTCAGGACACGATTCAGGTTCGGCGCATTGAGTGGAATGCGGGTTGGAGCGATATCGCAGCAGCCTTCCTGACCATCAAACGCGCCGCGCCGACGCTACTGGCCATGCCGATATCGCGTGAGCGGTGATGCATGCGCTGACCAACGAATCCCTTAACGTCAACAGGAAGCGGCGCAGTCGCTGGTCAACCCTCGAAGGGTACTCATGAGCGAACCCACGCTACAAACCCCGCCGGCATCAGTGGTGCAATCAACCGGACGCAGAGTGCGGACTTTTAGCTTCGCGAACCGGAGTCGGTGTTGGGCGGCCACATGGGCAAATGCCTGGGGGGCGGCTTTGTAATGTTGCTGCCTGATGGTAAGCAGTTCCACTTCGACGAAGAGCAGTTGGAGCATGCCATGAGTTACGACTCGGAACAGAATATCTACAGGGTGCCGGATTATCTGGGCGGTATGTATGCGCTATTGCTTAACGAATCGGAAACACTAATCCGCCGCCGTTATTACAACAAAGGGCGCACATGCCGGTTCGGGTTTTACACCAGTGATGCGAACCTTTGGGAGGAGGACGAAAAAGCATTGCAGGTGAAAGTTTCGGGTAGCAAAGATATAGGGGATTTCCGGTTAATTATTAAAGTGGTAGTGGCAAAGTGATCAAAATTATCCCATTCGGAGACATTGCCACGAAGGACGAGTTTGAGCGAATCAAAAACATCACGCGTAATGATGTGGTCGCGGGGTGGTGAATGAACCCGGCGCTGGCGGGGGTAATGCCGGAAAATACCGCCGGGTTTGGGGGTAAAAAATGATCGGTTATATAGGATTAACGAAATATGTCCCTTTTTGTCTGATTATGCGAGTGAGCAATTATTCTAGAAAATATAGAATCGATGGGCGGAAATAACTTAGGTGCTATACAGTACTGAATCGAAGCGGCTATGGGGATCAGGATCTCCCTGTGTGTAGGTGAAATCTATAGGTGAGAAAATCCTCAATGATGTAATTCGGCTTCTAACAATGCAATCGTCGTGCTGATTGACTTCATAGTATTTTAGGTTGTTCTTCGGGTCTCTGTAATAGATAAGGTCTTCGTCAGCGTATGCAAATATTAGAGTGTGCTCTTTTTCAAAGTTGCGCGCTTTAACTTGAAACTCGACATTGGTTTCGGGGTCATGCGCTCGTTGTAGGAGCATATATCCTATCAATACTGATAAGAAATCTCGAGGATCTAGATAATCTATAGTTATTTTGAGTGTCCTTGTCTTGTATTTAACGGGGGGTTCATTTTTCACTGAATAATCGTAAGGGCGGACGGAAGTAAACGTCACTGTCAGATCTGACAGGTTTTAAGACGTTTTTGGAATGCGTTAGGCGTCGTTTGGTAATAAATGAAAAGTGGCGGCGATTGAGTGGCGGTGAAGTTGTATGTGTGCGATTAGTTTGGTGTGGTGTATGTGGGTGTACTGTAAGTCGTGTGGAGGGGAAGGAAGGATTGTCTCAAGTGATGCATTATCTTTGGAGTTCGCCCGACTTTACTGCCAATGCAGCTCTGTAAAGTGTGGTCATAGTTGGGTAGTCAATTTAACGTTCATCCATCCGTTTACTTCCCCTTCAGATGAAGCGGTTGATCACCTACTTTTTAGCCGCTAGCGTAGCCTTCCGCGACAGATAGCGGGACTTGTTTGAACAATCGGGTTCTTTAACGTAGTGACGAGGGCTGGACCCTCGCCACTACATATCATTGCTCAGCCGGTACTAACTTATCCAATACTTGATTGATCGCCAGTTCGGCGAGCATCACTACTTGAGCAATACCTTGCGCGGTCTTGCGGTGTGGGCCTTCGAGCACTCCGGCAAAGTCGCCGAGCATCACGCTGGCAGATCCCAACGTTTCGCACGCATCGACCAGCAACGGTTCGGTGCCGGATTGTGGGTTGGCCATGTAGAGGCGGTTGGGTTGGTAGGGCGTGGCCATGATCTGGGCGGTGGGTGGCCCTAGGTAATGGTTGAGTGCGCGTTCGGCGGCTTCGTTGAGTTTTTTCGAATCGAGGGATTCGTAGGGGGATGTCGGATTGGTGATGGTTGCCGGGTCTATTACCGGCGGGGTTGGCGTTACTTTGAACATGGTGACTAACCTCTTTGAGGCCGCAACCCTTAAGCCGCTAAGCGAAAGGGTGGCGGCTATGCGCAAGTTAGCGGACCGGTAGTCACCTAAACCCGGCGCACCCGAGGGTGCCATGCGCACAGCCACCATCAAGTGCAGGCGAATGCCTGACTGGATAGACATGTGCAACCGTGGTGACTAGCCGAGCCGCTAAGCTCGATCACTGTGAATCAGTGACCGTCCCAAATTACGCAGCAAGTCCAAGGCGCACAAGCCGGCGGATTCTGGCTTACGCGTAGGCAGAGGCGCAAGAATTTGTGGGCCTTTGCGCGTAACACTGAGTGTCTTTAAACGGATGCGAAAAATGGCGTGTAATAACCGTTGAGGTCTATGGCTTTACCTGTCAGGCAGTGCGCTAACGCCATGTCTGGATGACGCGATCACTGCAGCACTCTTATCAATCTGACTGATCAGTTCCCATCAGGCAGATCTGTAGGCTGCTAAGCAAATGCACGCTAAGCTGCGGGCTCACTATCTGAGCGGCGGAGCCGAGCATGTCCGAGTTGATTCTGCATCATTACCCGACCTCCCCATTTGCCGAGAAGGCCCGTCTGCTGCTGGGCTTCAAAGGCTTGTCGTGGCGCTCGGTGCATATCTCGCCGGTGATGCCGAAACCGGATCTGACCGCCCTGACCGGCGGCTATCGCAAGACCCCTGTGTTGCAGATTGGCGCTGACATCTACTGCGACACTTCGTTGATCGCTCGTCGTCTCGAGCAAGAGAAGGCTTTGCCAGCGTTCTTCCCCGAGGGTCAGGAGTTCACCACCGCCAGTTTCGCCACTTGGGCTGACTCGGTAGTGTTCCAGCATGCGGTGAGTCTGGTGTTCCAGCCGGAATCTGTGGCCGTGCGTTTTGCCAAGTTGCCGCCGGAAGCGATCAAAGCGTTTATTGCCGACCGCGCCGGTTTGTTCTCGGGCGGCAGTGCCACACGTCTGTCCGCCGAACAAGCCAAGCATCAGTGGCCGACGATCATGGCGCGTCTGGAGCAGCAGTTACAGCGCGAGCAAGGCGACTTCCTGTTCGGCGAGCCGTCGATTGCTGACTTCGCATTGGCGCATCCGCTGTGGTTCCTCAAGGCTACGCATGTCACGGCTCCGCTGGTGGATGAATATCCGGCTGTTTCGGCCTGGTTGAGTCGAGTACTGGGCTTTGGCCATGGCGCGGCGAGTGCGATGACGTCGGAAGAGGCGCTTGAGGTCGCACGCAACGCTACACCGGCGGCATTGCCGGATGAGCAGTTTGTTGATCCGAACGGCTTCAAGGCTGGCCAGCAGGTGGCAGTCTCGGCGACGGATTACGGGGTTGATCCGGTGGTGGGTGAGTTGCTGTTTGCCGGCAGTGAAGAGCTGATCATTCGTCGCGAAGACGAGCGTGGCGGCGTGGTGCATGTGCACTTCCCGCGATTCGGCTTCCGCATCGAAGCCCGCTGATCTCTCAAGTCTGATGCAAAACTTTGTAGGAGTGAGCCTGCTCGCGATAGCGGTGTGTCAATGGCGGATTTATCGACTGACACACCGCTATCGCGAGCAGGCTCACTCCTACAGGTTATTTCAGGGCGGCGAGAATCTCGTCCGGGTCAAATCCGCGAATCAACGTGCCATTCACGTCGATCAACGGAATCCCGCGTCCACCCAATGCCTCATACGCCTTGCGCGCCTCTGCATCCTTCTCGATATCGAACTCCTTGAACGCAATTCCTTTGCTGTCGAGAAAGCGTTTGGTCTGCTTGCAGTAGCCGCACCAGTCGGTGGCGTAGAGCACGACATTGGCCTGCGCCCGCGTCTGCTCCGAGACCATTTGTGACGGGTTGAATACCCGCTCAATCTTGCCCCAGTTCTGATAGACCACCACGACAAGCAGTACCAGCAGAACCTTCTTTAGCACATTGCCGAGCATCAGTTGCGGCGCTTCAATTGATCGGTGAGCGACGTTGGCAGGCCCTTGATCACCAGGGTGCCAGCCTCTTCGTCGTATTCGATCTTCGAGCCCAGCAGGTGCGCTTCAAAGCTGATCGACAGGCCTTCGGCGCGGCCGGTGAAGCGGCGGAATTGATTCAGGGTGCGTTTGTCCGCCGGGATCTCCGGCGACAAGCCGTAATCCTTGTTGCGGATGTGATCGTAAAAGGCTTTCGGACGCTCTTCGTCGATCAGCTCCGAGAGCTCTTCCAGGCCCATCGGTTCGCCGAGTTTGGCTTGGCTGCTGGCGTAATCGACCAGGGTCTTGGTCTTCTCGCGGGCGGAGTCTTCCGGCAGATCTTCGCTTTCGACGAAGTCGCTGAACGCCTTGAGCAGCGTGCGGGTCTCGCCCGGGCCGTCGACGCCTTCCTGGCAACCGATGAAGTCGCGGAAGTATTCCGAAACCTTTTTGCCGTTCTTGCCTTTGATGAACGAGATGTATTGCTTGGACTGCTTGTTGTTCTGCCACTCGGAAACGTTGATCCGCGCCGCCAGGTGTAATTGGCCGAGGTCGAGGTGACGCGAAGGGGTCACGTCCAGCTCATCGGTCACCGCCACGCCTTCGCTGTGGTGGAGCAGGGCGATGGCCAGGTAATCGGTCATGCCTTGCTGATAGTGGGCGAACAACACGTGACCGCCAACCGACAGGTTCGACTCTTCCATCAGCTTCTGCAGGTGCTCGACCGCGACTTTGCTGAACGTGGTGAAGTCCTTGCTGCCTTCCATGTATTCCTTCAGCCAGCCGCTGAACGGGAACGCGCCGGACTCCGGATGGAACAGGCCCCAGGCTTTGCCCTGTTTGGCGTTATAGCTCTCGTTGAGGTCGGCGAGCATGTTCTCGATGGCTGCAGACTCGGCCAGTTCCGTGTCACGGGCGTGCAGAACTGCGGGCGTGCCGTCGGGTTTTTTGTCGATCAGGTGGACGATGCAATGACGGATCGGCATGGGCTTCTCGGCTGTAGGAAGGGAGGAGGGCTGGCTCCCCCGAAAAAGCGCTAAGTGTACCGCAACCACTGGTTTTGGCGCGGGTTGTAGGGCAAAACCGGGGCGCGCACTGACGCATATGCAGTTTTTTACCGATTTAGCGCAATAAAGCTGACCAAATGGGTAGCTAGAGGCGGATATTTCCCCGTCTCTGTGCTAGTTTTGCCCGGTCTTACGCGAAGTCACTGCGTTAAGCGTGCAATCAGCATTTGTCAGGTCGAACCA
>Ga0157373_10004548_pt1 | contig 10424 bp, 10 predicted proteins | sample C65metaG_FD_113460 | JGI IMG/M metagenome (GOLD analysis project Ga0157373, IMG submission 113460) | Corn rhizosphere microbial communities from Kellogg Biological Station, Michigan, USA - C6-5 metaG | ecosystem: Host-associated > Plants > Roots > Rhizosphere > Soil | place: USA: Michigan...
CGAGCGACATGTTTCCAGTTGTTGCCACATCGCACCAGATTCCGATTTTGCTGTCTGAATATGCGTCAGTCACACAATGTTGACTGCCGCCCATCAGCGTCGCTGATGTGGCCCATCCGCGGTCCAGGAGGCCGCCATGTATCGACGATTGCTGCTCATTGCGTTTCTCGGTTTGACTCTTTCGGCATGCGTGCCCTACTACGACGGAGACTCGAGCTATTACCGTTCCGAGGTCTAAACCTCACCGGCGCCGGTCTATTACGGCGGTGGGAGTTACTACTCGGCGCCGCGCTACTATTCGGCACCGAGGTATTACCAACCGGCGCCACGCTATTATCCGGCACCGCGCTACTACCAACCCGGCCCTCGCTACTATTCACCACCGCGGGCGGCCTATCGGTCTTATCCGAGTCGGGGCGGCTGGGACGGCCGTGATCGGGGGGGTTGGGATGATAATCGGCATGGCGGGCGTGATCATCGAGGACGGGGCGATCACGATGGACGGGGCGGTCGCCGCTGATCTCCAGATAATTGAAAGCGGCGCATCGAGCGCCGCTTTTTTTCGTCTGCAACAAACCCTGTGGGAGCGAGCCTGCTCGCGATAGCGTCGGGTCAGTAGCATCAAAGTTGGCTGGCACGCCGCTATCGCGCGCAGGCTCGCTCCCACAGGGCTTTTCATTCAGGACTTCTACTCGTTGGCCAGATCCGCCAGCGGATGCCGACCTTCCCAGGCCTTGTGGAAGTGCGCCTCCACCGCCGCTTCCGGCACATGGTTGATGTCCGGCCAGTGCCAGCGGGGTTTCTGGTCCTTGTCGATCAACCGGGCTCGCACCCCTTCGCTGAACTCAGGATGCCGGCAGCAGTTGAGACTGAGTGTGTATTCCATGCGGAACACGCCGGCCAAGGACAAATGGCTGGCTCGGGCGATCTGTTCCCAGACCAGATGGGCGGTCAGCGGTGAACCTTCGGTCATGGTCCTGGCGGCCCGGGCGATCAGCGGGTCCGGATGGTCCACCAGCAAGCTGAGGGCCTTCCAGGCGCAGCGCACGTCGCTGACATCCAGCCATTCGTCGATTTGCGGTCGACATGGCAACCATTGGGCTTCGGGTAATCGGTCGAGGGCTTCGCGCTGCAAGGCCTTGAGCAGGCTGTTGAGTTGCATGTCGGTCTGTTCCTGCCAGTTGAGCTGCAGCAGGCCGTCGATCAGGTCGTCCTGTTGTTCATCCAGCAAAAAACGGTCGGCCAGGTCCAGGTCGATGGCATCCCGGGCGTTCATGTGGGCGCCGGTCAGGCCGAGAAACAGTCCGAGCTTGCCCGGCAGGCGCGACAGGAACCAACTGGCGCCGACGTCCGGGTACAGGCCGATGCTGATCTCCGGCATCGCCAGGCGACTGCTCGGTGTGACGATCCGGGTGCTTGCGCCCTGCAACAGGCCCATGCCGCCGCCGAGCACATAACCATGGCCCCAGCACACCAAAGGCTTGGGGTAAGTGTGCAAGTTGAAGTCCAGGCGATATTCCGCCGCGAAGAATTGCGCCGCCAATGGCGGCACTTCACCGGGATGGGCCCGGCAGGCTTCCACCAGGCTGCGTACTTCGCCGCCCGCGCAGAAGGCCTTGGCGCCGTTGCCACGCAGTAATACACAAACGATTTGCGGTTCCCGGGCCCAGGCATCGAGACGATCGCGCAAGGCGTTGATCATCGGCAAGGACAGGGCATTCAAGGATTTTTCGGCGTCCAGGGTGGCGATACCGATGCGGGCTCCAGTGGTGCCCGTGAGTTCTTCGAAGTGCAGATTCATCGTGACCTCGATCAGAAATTGAATATTCAGTATGAACGCTGCGTGGGAAAGTGCCGGTTCTGCGTCAGATCAATTGACAAGCCATGTAGGCTTTCCTAGGGTGCGCCCATTGTTTTTACCGGGTGCAATCATGACTGCTGACGACCGTATCAAACTCGAACCGAGCTGGAAGCAGGCGCTGCGTGCCGAGTTCGACCAGCCCTACATGGCAGAGTTGCGCGAATTCCTGCGACAGGAGTACGCCGCTGGCAAGGAGATCTATCCACCGGCCTCGTTGATTTTCAATGCCCTCAATTCCACACCGTTGGACAAGGTCAAGGTCGTGATCCTCGGGCAAGACCCCTATCATGGGCCGGGCCAGGCCCATGGCCTATGCTTTTCGGTGCAGCCGGGCGTCCCGGCGCCGCCGTCGCTGGTGAATATCTTCAAGGAATTGAAGCGCGACCTGAACATCGACATCCCCAACCACGGTTATCTGCAAAGCTGGGCCGACCAAGGCGTGTTGCTGCTCAATACCACCATGACCGTGGAGCGCGCCAATGCCAACGCCCATGCGGGCAAGGGCTGGCAGCATTTTACCGACCGGGTCATCGAAGTGGTCAGCGCCCATCAGCCGCATCTGGTGTTCCTGCTATGGGGCGCCCATGCCCAGAGCAAGCAGAAGCTGATCGACGCCACCAAGCACCTGGTACTGACCTCGGTCCACCCATCGCCGCTGTCGGCTTATCGGGGCTTCCTGGGATGCGGGCATTTCAGCCGGACCAACAAGTTTCTGGAACAACACGGCGAGGCGCCGATCGACTGGCGGTTGCCGCCGGTTTAAGTGTTCGGCAATGCGGGCCTCATCGCGAGCAGGCTCGCTCCCACAGAGGATCCGCGGTGCTGGCACGGATCCATGTGGGGGCGGGCCTGCTCGCGATGAAAGCGCCACGGACGATCAGACGGAACCCGGTCGTCGCATCCAATACCTGAACAACGGCTCCGCCAGAAACAACACGAACAACAGTCGCATCACCTGCAATGCCGTCACCAGCGGTACCGACAATTGCAGCGTCTCCGCTGTCAGGCTCATTTCCGCGATGCCACCGGGCATCATGCCGAGGGTCAGTGAACGCAGGTCCAGACGGGTCAGCATGCTCAGGCCCAAGGCCGCGAGGGTGGCGATCAGCATCGTCAACACCGTGCCGATCAAGGTGCGCCCCATGAACGAGGGCGCCCGGCGAAAGAATTGCCGGTTGAAATGACAACCCAGGCCGCTGCCGATCAGCCACTGGCCAATCTGGCTGCCGCCATGGGGCAAGCCGATGTGCAGGTCCCAACCGATACTGACTGCCGCACTTACCAACAGCGGCCCGAACAGCCACGGGTTGGGTTGGCGCAGGCGTTCCCAGACCCAGGCGAGCAGGGCGCCCGCCGGGAACAACAGCACCAGCCACAACCAATCCACGGTGGTGGCGTGCTGCACCAGAGCGCCTTCGCCCAACAGGTATTTGAAGGCTGCGGGCACGCACAGCACCACCACCAGGACCCGCAAGCTCTGTCCCGCGGCGACGCGGCTGAGGTCCGCACCATTGCGCGAACCAAGGTTGACCATTTCGCCGGAACCGCCCGGCATGCTGGAGAAGAAAGCGGTGGCGCGGTCTTCGCCGGTGCGGCGCATCAGCCACACACTCACCACGCTGGACACGCTGGTGATCAGCGCGCCGAAAAAGATCAGGCCGAAGTGGCCCAGGACCTGCTCCATCACCAGTGGGGTGAAGTGCAGGCCAATACCGATGCCCACGATCCATTGGCCGCATTTACGGCCGCCGGGGATTTCCTGCAGTTGCCATGGCGTCAGGCAGCGCACCAGGATGATCGCCAGCAACGAGCCGACCATCCAGGGCAAAGGCCAGCCGATCAGGCTGGCCAGATAACCGCCGGTCAGACCGACCAGCGGTGTTCCCCACCATTGTCTGAAGGTTGTTTCAGACATCGGCCACGGCACGTCGTTGGGCGGCGCGGCGACGCCAGATCCGCAGCAGTAGCATGACCAGCATGATCGCCGTCAGGATCCAGCAGCCAAAGGTGATCGGGCTTGACCAGAGGATCTCCAGCGCACCGTTGGAAATCGACAGCGCACGCCGCAGGTTCTGCTCCATCAGACCGCCGAGGATGAAACCCAGCAGCACTGGCGACAGCGGGAAGTCCAGCTTGCGCAGGATGTACCCAAAGATGCCGATGCCGGTCATCAGGAACAGGTCGAACGTGGTGGCGTGCACCGCGTAGACACCGATGCCGGTAATGATGGCGATGACTGGCACCAGTGCCCAGTTCGGTACTGCCAGGATACGGGTGAACACGCGGATCATCGGAATGTTGAGGATCACCAGCATGATGTTGGCCACGAACAACGACGCGATCAGGCCCCAGACGATGTCCGGTTGCTGTTGGAACAACAGTGGACCGGGGGTGATGTTGTACAGCGACAGCGCGCCGATCATCACCGCCGTGGTGCCCGAACCGGGAACGCCGAGGGTCAGCATCGGTACCAATGCGCCGCAGGCAGCACCACCGATGGCGGTTTCCGGCGCGGCGAGGCCACGCTTGTCGCCCTGGCCGAAGGTACCGCTGGCGCCGGCGATGCGCTTCTCGGTCATGTAGGCCACGGCACTGGCCAGGGTTGCGCCAGCACCCGGCAGTACACCCATGATGAAACCAAGCACGCCGCAACGCAGGTTCACGACGAACACCGAGGCGGCTTCCTTGAAGTTGAACATCATCCGTCCGGTGGCTTGCACCGCTTCCTGGCCGCGATGGGTTTTTTCCAGCATCAACAGGATTTCGCTGACGGAGAACAGACCCAGTACCAGCACGACGAACTGGATGCCGTCGGCCAGGTGGACGCTGTCACCGGTGAAGCGGTACACGCCGCTGTTGGCATCGATCCCGACAGAAGACAGGAACAGACCGATCAACGCCGCGATAAACGTCTTGAGCGGGCGGTCGCCGGCCATGCCGCCGAGGCAGACGATGGCGAATACCATCAGGACGAAATATTCCGCCGGTCCGAAGGCAATTGCCCATTTGGCCAACAGCGGGGCGAACAGCACCATGCCGCAGGTGGCAATGAACGCGCCGATGAACGAGCTCCACGCCGACAGCGACAACGCTACCCCAGCCAGGCCCTGGCGGGCCATCGGGTAGCCGTCTAGGGTGGTCATCACGGTGGAGGCTTCCCCCGGGATGTTGAGCAGGATCGAGCTGATGCGCCCGCCGTATTCGCAACCCAGGTACACCGCTGCCAGCAGGATCAGCGCCGATTCCGGCGGCAGGCCCAGGGCAAACGCAATCGGGATCAGCAGGGCCACGCCGTTGATCGGACCCAGGCCGGGCAGCAGGCCGACCACAGTGCCGATCAGCGTGCCGGTCAGCGCCGTGACGAGGTTATAAGGCGTCAGCGCGACACCGAAACCCTGGCCGAGATAATTCAGGGTATCCATATCAATTCTCCAGGACGTCGAGCAGGCCCAAGGGCAGCGGCACGTCCATCAGCTTGTCGAACAACAGATAAAGACCGATGGCCATCAGGCAGATGATCACCACGCTCGGCACCCAGCGGCCGCCATACAGGCGAGCCATCGGTACCCCGATCAGGATGCTGGAGAGGATGAAGCCCAAGGGCTCGAAGGTTCCGGCGAATACCCGTAACAGCACCACGCAGATGCCGATCTTTTGCAGGGTTTCACGGTCCAGTTGCGGTTCGTCTTCGCTGTGCACGATGGGAACAGGGCGGAACACCATGTACAGCAGTGCCAGGCCCATCAGTCCCAGCATCAGCAAGGGAAAGGCACGTGGGCCCACGGGTTCGTAGGAAAAAGCGGCCTGGTACGGCCAAGCCATCAGCGCGAGGCCAATACAGACCAGCAACAGCACCGCGGCAAAAATACGTTGGAGGGTGAGCATGACTAACTCCTGGGCAGCGCCGGGGAAACCGACGCCACCGCGAGAACAGAGACGGTTACTGGATCAGGCCGAACTCTTTGGCCAGCACCTTGTAATCGGCCACTTGCTTCTTCACGTAGGTGTCCAGTTCCGGGCCAGTCATGGCGAACGGGAACAGTTCGCGCTGGTCACGCAGCTTGGCGAACTCTTCGGAAGCCAGCAGCTTGTCGAACGCGTCTTTCCACCAGGCGTAGTCTTCGTCACTCACCTTCGGCCCCAGGTAGAAGCCGCGCACCACCGGCCACAGGATGTCGTAGCCTTGCTCGCGAGCGGTGGGGATGTCCTTCATTTCCGGCTCGTCCAGGCGTTTCTCGGCGAACACCGCCAGCAGGCGCATGTCACCGCTCAGGATGTGGGGCATGGAGTCGGAAATGTCGGTGCTGCCCACCTGGATGTGACCGCCCAGCAGGGCAGTGGCGATCTCTCCGCCGCCTTCGAGCGCCACGTAGCGCAATTTGCGTGGATCGATACCTGCAGCCTTGGCGATCAGTGCGGTTTGCATCCAGTCCTGGCTGCCGACGGTACCGCCGGAACCGATGACGACGGATCCAGGATCTTTCTTCAGGGCCTGTACCAGATCGTCGAGGTTCTTGTAGGGCGAATCGCTTTTTACTGCGATGGCGCCGTAGCTGGTGCCCACGGCTGCCAGCCAGCGCACGTTGGTTTCGTCGAAACGACCGAACTTGCCTTGTGCCAGGTTCAGCAATGAGCCACTGGACCAGGCCACCAACGTGCCGGCGTCCGCCGGACGTTGCGCGACCACGGCGTTGTAGGCCACCGCGCCGACACCGCCAGGCATGTAGGTGACACGCATCGGCTTGGTCAACAGCTTCTGGTTCACCAGCGCGCTTTGCGCCAGCTTGCAGGTCAGGTCAAAACCACCGCCGGGCGCTGCGGGAGCGATGCACTCCGGGCGTTTCGGTTCGGCGAGCAACTGTCCGGTGAACATGAGGCATCCGACGGCCAGGGCTACTTTACGCATTGATAGGTTCATTCTCGTCTCCACGGGAGTTGTTATTGTGTGTTGCAGTCGTTGTGCTGCCGAACCCTTTGGATCGGGCAACAGGTCCATCGCAGGAACATGAATCTATAGCTGAGCCACCGGTATACGTCCGGGCATTCGCGGGCGGCACTGGCCACGAGGGGGCGGGTTGGGGCGGGAAAAGCGAGCAGGCATCGGCGCCTGGGGCTGCATGGACAGCATGGGGATACTCCGCTTTATTGTTCTTATGTGAAAACGCATCGGGGCGTTTCTCGTTCGCGATTGTGTTTGGCGATCGGCAGTCGAAACTGTCCGTGAGAGGACTCTAATGGCTCAACCTTTCGCTAACCTTTCAAAAGCTTTCAGGATGTTTTTAGGCTTCACAGCAGCGGATGCGGCTGTAAACTCCGCGCCATTGAATGGCGCCGACCGTTCCTGAATCGAGGAAAAAACATGCGTGTTCTGCTCGTCGAAGACCATTTGCAGCTCGCCGAAAGCGTTGCCCAAGCGCTCAAGAGCACCGGTTTGACGGTGGATGTGTTGCACGACGGGGTGGCCGCCGACCTGGCGCTGAGCAGTGAGGAATACGCCGTGGCAGTACTCGATGTCGGGCTGCCGCGCATGGACGGCTTTGAAGTGCTGGCGCGCCTGCGGGCCCGGGGCAAGACCTTGCCGGTGTTGATGCTGACGGCTCGCAGTGACGTCAAGGACCGAGTGCATGGTCTCAACCTCGGCGCCGACGATTACCTGGCCAAGCCCTTCGAGCTCACTGAGCTTGAGGCCCGGGTCAAGGCACTGTTGCGGCGCAGCGTACTGGGCGGCGAGCGCCAGCAACGTTGTGGCGGACTGATCTACGACCTGGACACCCGGCGCTTTACCCTCGACGACGAACTATTGACCCTGACGTCCCGCGAGCAAGCCGTGTTGGAGGCGTTGATCGCGCGGCCGGGGCGGGTGATGAGCAAGGAGCAACTCGCCGCCCAGGTGTTCGGCCTGGACGAGGAAGCCAGCCCCGATGCGATTGAAATCTACGTTCACCGCCTGCGCAAGAAACTCGATGGGCATGCCGTGGCGATCGTGACATTCAGGGGTTTGGGTTATCTGCTGGAAACCCGCGATGCATAAACCCGACAGCCTGCGCTGGCGACTGCTGCGCAACCTGGCGTTGCTGCTGGTGGTATTGATGCTGGCCAGCGGCCTGAGTGCCTATTGGAACGGTCGCGAGGCCGCGGACACTGCCTATGACCGGACGTTGCTGGCCTCGGCCCGGACCATCGCCGCCGGTCTGTCGCAACGCGACGGCAGCCTCAGCGCGGATGTGCCCTACGTGGCCCTGGATACCTTCGCCTACGACAGTGCCGGTCGCATCTATTACCAGGTCAACGACATCAACACGAAACTGATCTCCGGCTACGAGAACCTCCCCGGCCCGCCACCCGGCACACCGCGCACGGACGATTACCCGGCCCTGGCGCGCTTCTACAACGCCCGCTATCAGGGCCAGGATGTGCGGGTGGTGAGCCTGCTCAAGGCCGTGAGCGAGCCGAACATGAGCGGCATGGCGGAAATCCGTGTGGCGGAAACCGAGGAGGCCCGCGTCAGCATGGCCCGCGGCCTGATGGCTGACACGCTGTTGCGCCTGGGCATGCTGGCCGTGGGCGCCCTGTTGTTGGTGTGGTTCGCGGTGAGCGCGGCGTTGCGTCCGCTGGAGCGCTTGCGTACGGCGGTGGAAGAACGCCAGTCGGACGATCTACGGCCGTTGCCACTGGTGGAGGTGCAGCACGAGTTATGGCCTCTGGTGCGGGCCCTCAACCACTTTACCGAGCGTTTGCGTGGGCAGTTCGAGCGCCAAGCGCAATTCATCGCCGACGCCGCCCATGAACTGCGCACGCCCCTGGCTGCGCTCAAGGCGCGGCTTGAACTGGGGTTGCGCGCCAATGAGCCGGCAACCTGGCGGGAAACCCTGGAAACCGCGGCCCAGGGCACTGACCGGCTGACGCATCTGGCCAACCAGCTGCTGTCCATGGCACGGGTGGAGAACGGTGCGCGGGCCATTGCCGAAGGAGGCGCGCAGTTGCTGGATCTCAGCCAGTTGGCCCGTGAGTTGGGCATGGCCATGGCGCCGCTGGCTCATGCGCGGGGCGTGGCATTGGCCCTGGAGGCCGACGAGCCTGTGTGGCTGCGAGGTGAACCCACCTTGCTGAACGAGCTGTTGAGCAATCTGGTGGACAATGCCCTGGCCCATACGCCCTCGGGCGGCAACGTGATTCTGCGGGTCGCCGCGCCGGCGGTGCTGGAGGTCGAGGACGACGGCCCCGGCATTCCATTGCACGAGCGCGACCGTGTCTTCGAACGTTTCTACCGGCGCAACCAGCAAGTCGCCGGCTCTGGCCTGGGTTTGGCCATCGTCGGAGAAATCTGCCGCGCCCACCTGGCCCAGATCAGCCTGCATGACGGGCTGGAGGGTGGGTTGAAGGTGCGGGTGAGTTTTATCCCAGGCTCAGACTGATCCTGAAGCGAACCCGGTTGTGGCGAGGGGATTATCTGTGGCGAGGGGATTTATCCCCGCTGGGCTGCGAAGCGGCCCCCTGCGTTGTATCAGACAGAACGCGGAGGGCCGCTTCGCGCCCCAACGGGGCGGTGCGAAGTTTCGCTAAATCCCCTCGCCACAGGTGAGCAGCCTGGTCTAGTAAAACATCGACCGCGCTTCTTCGAGATGCGCACATCGTTCCTTATCGCTCGGGTCGATGCCCAGCTTCTGGAATGACGGCACCTTGAACGCGTCGACTCTGCCGAAGGGATGATCAGTGTCCTTGTAGCAGTACAGCGCGGCGACCTGCACCAGGTCGACATAGTCGAGTTGTCGGGACTCCCGGGAGAAATCCAGGTAAAGGCCCGGCAGTTTCACCAGTCTCTCCGGAAACTCCCAGACGCTGAGCAACTTGTCCCCCAGCACAGGGTGGATCGTTTCGATGACATGGTTGAGGCTGACCGGGTCTGACAGCAGCTCATTATGGTCTTCGGCGTAGGTCAGGATCGGCAGTACGCCGATCTGGTGCACCAACCCTCCCAGTGCGGCCTGATCGGGCTTGAGCTGTGTATAAGTCCGGCACAACGCATAGCTGACGCCGGCGATCTCCAGGCTTCTACGCCAGACATCGCGCATCTTCTGTTCCACCACTTCGGAGCGGGCATGGAAGATCTGCTCCATGACCAGACCGATGGCCAGGTTGCTGCTGTAATTGACGCCCAGCCGGGTAATGGCCGTGTGCAGGTCGGTGACTTCCTGGGTGGCGCGCAGCAATGGGCTGTTGACCACTTTTATCAGGCGTGCCGAAAGCGCCGTGTCGCGGCCGATCACTTTGCTCAGGTCACTGACACTGATTTCCGGGTCTTCGGCGGCACGGCGAATCTGCAGGGCCACTTCCGGCAATGTCGGCAGAACCAGGTCATCGTTATCGATGGCCTCTACCAAGTCCCGTTGGACCTTATCCGCCAAATCGCTCATTTCGATTCTCTAGATATTGCGACAAATGCTGCGATCAACGCTGGATTTCGCGGTCGCGGTCCAGTTCGTAAGGCAGGTCCAACAGTTTCAGTATCGGGCCTTCCAGGTCACCGAGATGCACATTGCCCTCTTCTGCTGCTTCGGCCTGC
>Ga0157373_10004549_pt1 | contig 10424 bp, 8 predicted proteins | sample C65metaG_FD_113460 | JGI IMG/M metagenome (GOLD analysis project Ga0157373, IMG submission 113460) | Corn rhizosphere microbial communities from Kellogg Biological Station, Michigan, USA - C6-5 metaG | ecosystem: Host-associated > Plants > Roots > Rhizosphere > Soil | place: USA: Michigan...
CAGTTCCAATTATCAGCTCACAAGAGATTGATGGATATCTACTCTTCTTCTTCTAAAACTGTTGATGCTCTAATGAAATTAGAACTTCCTTCAGGAGTTGACGTAGAAATTAAAGTGTGATAAATAAGCTGGAAGATGGATGATGAAAGTCTGAAGTTTTTTAGCAACACCTTAAATATGAATCCCTTTTCGAAAGAAGAGGGATTTTTTTGTTTTCAATTTTTGAGAAATATTTTAACTAAATATCTAATGATAAATTAATATTAATTCAAATAGTATTGATATTTTTGATTAAAATTAAAATATGAAAAAACTGATTTTATTATTGTTTCCTTTAATCATTTCAGCACAAACACATCGATTCGTTTATCAATTTCATTACAAATTAGATTCAACAGCAACAGAATTGGCAGCCGAAAATATGATTTTGGATATTAATCCTGATGATATTAAATTTTATCCTTATTCTTATGCCGAAACTGATTCTTTAAATATTATCCGCGATCAAAGAGTGTCACGATGGGATGATCATCTTCCTGCTCTTGTCAGAAAAAAGAACTCTTTTGAAAACACTTCATTGATTTTAATGAATGATTTTTTCTCTTTAAAATCAACCGACAAAATGAATTGGAAGCTTTTGAATGATACAAAAGTTGAGGGGCAATATACTTTACAAAAAGCAACCACAACTTTTGGCGGAAGAAATTGGATCGCATGGTTTTCAAAAGACGTTAATCTGAGTGAAGGTCCGTACAAATTTCGGGGGCTTCCCGGATTGATTTTCGAAATTGAAGATGATAAGCATAATTTTATGTTTAAACTTTCAAAAAGTATGAAACTACCTAAAACGTATGAAGCTAAGTTCCTTGAAAGTTTTGCCGGGAAAAAACCACTTCCCGTTACGGAGAAAATCATTGCAAAAAAGCAGTTAGAGCTTTACAACGATCCTTTACAGGATATCGCAGAAGCTTTCAAATCTAATACCAATCCCGAAACTACATTTTACGTTTCCAGTGTTCAGATAAAAAGTTTAGACCAGCTAAAAGGAATGTCAGATGAACGAAGAAAAGCAATGCGCAGAGAAAACAATCCAATCGAGATTGATAAGGCTATAAAATACCCATCGAATTAAAATAATAGCTGCGTATTTTTGATCATTCTTATAAAAGAGTTTGTTTTTGGGATAAATTTAACAGAAGTGATAATTGTCACTTGATATAATTTATTTAGAATTAATAAAAATAATATTTTTGTTTCAAATTTATGAAATGAAAAAAACGGTATCTGTCTCATTGCTAATTTTGGGAGTCGCTTTTTCTAAAGCACAACAAAAAGTAAACGATACAATAAGAAAAGAAACCACAATTGAAGAGGTAGAACTTTTTGGGGAGAAAAACAAACAGCCGGAAGGTTTGGAAGTGATTACAAGATTACCTCTTAAACCGAGAGATCAAATTCAAAGTATCTCTGTAGTTTCTCACAAAGTAATTGAAGATTTGGGTGGACTTACCGTAACTGATGTTGCAAAAAATATTCCTGGTGTAACCCAATTTGGAAGCTATGGCGGAACTAGAGAAAGCATGTCTATAAGAGGATATCGTGGAGTTCCTGTTTTAAAAAACGGAGTTATGATGGATTCTGATTTCCGTACCGGAGGAATGCTTACCGATATGCAAGGTGTAGAAAGTATTCAGGTGATCAAAGGTTCAGCTGCAGTTACCCAAGGAATTGGTGATGGTCTTGGTTCTGCTGGAGGAGTGATCAATGTGGTGACTAAAATTCCAAAATTTATTAATGAAACGAATGTTGGTTTCAGATACGGAAGTTGGGACTTTTACAGACCGACTGTAGATTTTCAAAGAGTTTTAGATAATAAAGGTAAGATTGCAGTTCGCTTAAATGCAGCTTATCAAGACAATAATAGCTTCAGAAGATTTGTAAACACAGATCGTATTTATGTGAATCCATCAGTAGCTTTCCGTCCGGACGACAAAACGGAGATTGTTGCCGAAATGGATTACATGAAAAACAATACAACTCCCGACAGAGGAACGGTAAATTTAGCCAAAGGTGACACGGAAGCTATTTACCAAATGCCGGGAAGAAAATTTTTAGGTTTTTCAACTGATAATGCGGCGACTGAGACTTTTAACTTCTCTACCACAGCAACAAGAAGACTTACTGATAAGTTGAAAGTAAGAGCTGCATTCATGAGTTCTTCTTATAGCACCAACATCATAGGTGCGTCTTTAGCTCCAATCGATCGTAATAATCCGAATGAATTTAGAGACAGAAGTTTAGCGAAGTCTGAACGTGAAGATTTAAATAAAGTGTTTCAATTTGATTTCATTGGTGCAGATATAATGACAGGTTTTATGAAGCATACTTTTCAGGTAGGTTTTGACTGGAAAGAATCTGATGTAACTACAACTTCTTATGATTCAAAAATTGTTGACAGAATCAATGTTTTAAATGATATTAATAATATTCTTCCTTCAAATATTGACGCCGGAAACTTTGCTTTGATTAATAAAAATCCTATCGTAAATACATTAGCTCCTACAATGGGTTTAATGGCTCAGGATGTTGTTACTTTTAATAAATATTTAAAGGCACATTTAGGACTTCGTTACAGCAGATTAAATGGTTCAGATAAAGACAAAAATTATGCTTGGAATCCATCTTTTGGATTAATGATTTCGCCAATCGAAAATATGAATGTTTTTGGATCATATACTACCACTACAGGTTTGCGAAGTGCAAATAATGTTTTGGCAACAGGAGGAACTGTTGGTGCTTCAACCACAAAACAATGGGAAGCCGGAATTAAATCTGATTGGTTAAATGAAAAATTACGTTTCAATCTTACCTTCTTTGATATAAAAACAGATAATTTGTCGTACGAAATTTTGAATGGAAACAATGGTACAGGAACATACGCTTTAGCAGGAGAACTTCAAAGAAGAGGAATGGAAGTAGAATTAATAGGAAAAATTCTTCCAAACTTACAGATTATGACAGGTTGGGCGTATGTAGATGCTCAATATCAGGATAGTCCTTCATTTGTAAATGGTTCAGCGCCAATTAATACTCCAAAACATTCTGCTAATGGCTGGTTAAATTACAAATTCAATCAAGGTATTTTAGAGGGTCTTGACATTGGAGCAGGTATTTATTATGTAGGAATAAGACCTGTGGATGATTATAAACAAATTTATACTACTGCAGTTGGAGGACATGTAAACGGAACGCAGCCTGGAGAAAAACCTTTCAATATGCCGGAATATACAACAGTTGATGCACAAGTGGGTTACAGGTTTAAAAATGGATTCGGTCTAAGAGTTTTCTTAAATAATATCTTTGATTCTGTAGGATACAATTCGTATTTCAGAGGTGGGTATATCGATCAGATTCAGCCACGAAATTTCTCAGCACAAATTAATTATAAATTTTAATAGATAATTTTCAAGTAATAGTTTTATCTATATCGGGAGAGTCTCTGAATTTTTTCAGAGGCTTTCCTTTTTGTAATGAATGATTAAAAGTTATTGAGTCCCGTCTTTACAGATGAGCGATTTTTTATTATTTTTAATAAAAAAATAATGGCGACATCAGATAGAAGTATTTTTGAGAAATTTTCAAATTGGGCAACCAAATTTACGGGCAGTTCGTATGCGTTTTTGGGAGCAGTTGCTATCGTGGTAATTTGGGCGGTTTCCGGACCTGTTTTTAATTATTCTGAAACCTGGCAGTTGGTTATCAATACCGGAACCACAATTATTACTTTTCTGATGGTTTTCCTGATACAAAAATCTCAAAATAAAGATTCTAAGGCTATTCAAATTAAATTAAATGAACTGATTGCTGCCAATGAAAAAGCAAGCAACAGAATTGTTGATATCGAAGATCTTACCGAAAAAGATCTCGATCAATTACATTGTTATTACGAAAAGCTGGCTGATTTTGCTGAAGAAGATGAAGATATTCATGCTTCACATTCTATAGATGCAGCGAAAAGAAATCAGGATTACAAACATGACTTTTTCAAAAAAAAGCATGATGAATGGCTAGCTAAGCAAAATAAATAAGCTTATTTAACGTGAACTCTGATTAAGCAATAAAATGTAAATTAGTTGTTTAGTCAATAAATTTATTTCTATGAAGCACTCGTTTATTCAAGCTTCATCAGCGACTTTGTTGCCATTCTTTGCTCCTTAAAATAATAAGCGTAAAATTAAAATCTTTGCGTGGTAAAATATTTTGCTCCATTCTTATTTTGAAATTAGATTATTTATCACATCGAAGTGTTTTTTTTATCAATAAATTAGAACAAATTAATTTTTCCTCTTACTTTTGTGTCTAAAGTTTTTATATGATGAAGGTTTTCATTCCAATGTTGATTTTTTGCTCGGTTTTAATTTCTGCTCAGCAAACTAAAATTCTCGACAATTTTTCGATGAAAGCATCATCTTACGATGCAAAGGTTTTTGAGAAGAGCAATCTTAATATTTATTATCAGTTTAAATTTTTAAAAGACACAAAGGTTTCTCAAAATCCGAGAGAAGGGTTGTGTGTTTTACAAATCGGCGAAAACTATTCAAAGTTCAGCGATACAAAGACATTACAGAAAGATTCTTTATTTGAGAAATTTTCTCATCTTGAAAGTGTGGGAGCGAGAGAAATGAATCAACTTTTAACTTACAATCCTCTATGGAATATGGAAAGTTTAAAATCGGCAGCTGATAAGAAAGTTACTTATCAAAAAAGATACAAAACAAAATACGAATATGAAGAACCGCAGCCGAAGTTTAAGTGGCAACTTCATAACGAATCGAAGAAAATTCTTGATTACAGCTGTAAAAAGGCAACCGTAAAATACAGGGGAAGAGAATTTGTCGCTTGGTACACAGCAGATATTCCTGTAAACAATGGTCCTTATATTTTTGAAGGGTTACCGGGTTTGATTTTAGAACTTGAAGATTCAGAAAATAAATATCATTTTACAGCAGTTGGAATTGATAAAAAACCAATGGATATTTATCTACGAAACGATAAAGAAATCCTGAAAATAAGCAGAACAAAGTTTAGAGAAGTTGAGAAAACGTATCACGATAATCCGGGTGCTTTTCATGGTAAAGCTTTAAATGAGGATGGTTCACCGATGGTTGTTAAATCAAAACCTCTTCTTTACGACCCGTTTGAATTAGAATAAAAAACAAAGCCTTACAAAATCTGTAAGGCTTTAATTATATAATTTATCTCTTCATAAAATAATCAAAATACGTACAACTTCCCAAAAGTTCGCGGGCGGTTTCTGTATTTGAATATTGATATTTGAGCTGTGCAAAATAGGTTCTGTATTTTTGGTTTTTCAGATTACCCATTTGTTTTTCGTGAGCATCATTTTTCTCAGACCATTTCGGATCAGCATAATCAATGTTCGCTTGGTTTTTAGCTTCATATTGATAATATTTCCCCTGTTCGGCACTCGCCATCTGGAAAAGAACTCTCGCTTTTTGTTCTCTATCGCTCGAAAGGTCATATGCTTTTTTGTAATAGTTGATTGCTAAATCAAAATTATCAGGTTCTATAAAAGTAGTGTAGGTGAAATTCTTGTAATAATACTGATATGGGTTTTCTCTTTTTGTATTCCAGAAATCATATTTTCCGCCGTTGCTGTTGTCAATATCCATCACAAAAAGCTCTCGGTAATACCCAAGAATTGATGTGTTGTATAGCAAGTTTCCGATCAGCTGATTGGCATTAGCCGATTTTGCATCTTTTCCGTTTCCTATTTTTTTAAGCTGAATTAATGCATCTGCCAATTCAAGTTTATTCATTTTGGGTTTAATAAATGGAAATGCGGTAAAATCTTCAGCCTTCATACTTTCTGCTTCAGGACTTTGGAAACTTTCCCAAACATTATGACCAAAAACTAAGCTCGAAATACCGTTGTAACCGTCGTAGTTTTCACCATTGTAAACCAGTTTCTCGTACTTTCCGGTTTCAGGATTGTATTTTTCGTAATTATCTCGTGGGATTCCTGCAAAGCTTACAGCTTTTTGATAGTAAGATTTAGCTTTGTCAAAATCTGCCGATCTCATCGCTCTGTCACCATAAATGTTGGCAAAGAAAGCATCGATGTTTCCTACAGCATCAAGGTTTTTGGCGATAATTTGCTGCTCAAACTGGGTTTTATTGGGTTTTCTGTAAAACTCTTCAACACTTTTTACCAAGTTTGAATTTGGGTTGTACTGAAGATCAGAAAGCTTATTATTCATCAGGAAAGATTTTCCTTCTTCGCCCTGAAGGAAATAACGGTTGGCTAAAACATCTTTCAGGAAATCTTTTGTGGAAGGTACTTCACCATAATAATCGTATTCATTGGTTTCTGTTCTGTCTTTTTTAACCGGTGGTTTTTCAACAAAATATTCAGCATAATCTTTCATTAAGTGATCTTCGTATTCCGCATCAATTTTAGGTTGAGAAACAATATCATTCAGCACTTTCATTCTCTTTATTTCTTCAAGATATTCTGGGTTGCTGGTTTTTATATCTGCTAAGATTTCGCTGCTTTCTTCGTAATCTTTTTTAAGAAATTTCAAATAAGCATCGGCAATTTGCCAATATTCGTCTTTAGATTTTTCTTTAGTTTTTGCAGTGAATTTTTCCAGATCATCTAAGAAATCCTTCTGGTTTTCATTCTGAGAATAGTAATAAGAATTGTTCTTTACATATGTTGGAATCCTGTCCGGATTCGCAAACAGATCATCATTGCTTTGCTCAGATTTATCATTGGTCTTATCAGATTTCTTACCGCCGAAGAGATTTTTAAAGAAGAGAACTATTTTCTGCCAGAAACTCAGTTCCTTTTTCTTTACTTCCGGTTTTTCTGTGGTGGTATCTTTTTTAGCTGAAGTGGAGTTGGAATCTTTTGAAGCATAATAATACGTTGGAAGATAATTTCGTTCCAACTCGTTGATGCTTCTTGCTGCCATTACTTTCAGAATTTCAGAATCAGGATCAATGTCGTACATCTTTTCCATCATCGGAATAGGATTGGTAAAATCTTCATAGCCTAAAAGAAAATACGCCATGTTTTTTTCTTCATTCGTTCCGGCTCTTTTCATAATATTGTTGAAAGAAGCAGTGTCTGAAAGTTTCATCGAAACAAAAGAAGATTCTTTACGGCTTTTAGAATTCATAAAAACCTGAAAGAAATTCCAGTTGGCTTCAGTTCCCATTTCCAAACCTCTCTGTGCTCCTGCCAATTGATCGAGCGCCATGTAATAAGGTGCACCTTTTAATGAAATAGGTTGTACATATTTTTTGAATGCCACCAAAGCTGCATCAAAATTTCTTGTGTAATGATTAAATCTCACCAACTGATAACCGTAACGCTGTTTGATTTCTGGATTTCTGGCGGCACTATATAATGAGGTAAGTGCCGAAATGGTTTTGTTGTAGTCTAATTGAGTGGCATTTTTCTCACTTTCATTTTCTCGGTAATAAAAAGAATCCGGGCTTTCTACATAATTAATCTTCATGTAAGGTTCCAAATATTTTGCCTCAATTAAATAATCTATCGCTTCAGGGTATTTTGCATAAAATCCCGAGCCTAATTTTTTTAATAACTGATTATTGGGACTGCCTTTTTTAAGATCATTCAAATCTGCCATTGGGATTTTATTCACCAGATAATCGGTCTCTGTATAACTAAGCTGATTGCCGAAAAATTTCTTCCAAGATTCTATGTTTTCATTAGGAATCTGAGACGGTTTGTAATTGGTGTAAAATCGGTCAGAATAGTTATGTAAAAAAGGCAGATACGATTTGTCTTTGATGATACTCTGCGTAAAAAGATTGAAATAATCATAATCAGGATCAGACCACGCACAAGCTTCAGTTTTAGTGTAGAAAAGTGACGCTACGGCTATGGATAGAATATACTTTTTCATATTTATTTTTGGTGTTTTATTTATTTTTTTGGAATCTCAATATTTTAAATCTCGACAAGCCTCTTTAATAGTTTAAAATTTCATCTGTATAAGTCTATAGGAGGATTGACCGCCACGAATTTCACGGATTACACGAATTTTATTGCTATTTGGAAAACTTCCATCATCAAACTTCGTGCTTCCATCTATTTAAAACTCCGTCCTTCTACAAATTTACTATCTAATTGATAATATATAATGTTGTAAGTGCTTATTTTTTTGTCTAAAAACTCTGTGGCACTATTAAGTTGCTCTTGCGAAATTTCTTCCACTTTTATTTTGAAGCCTTTGTTTAAGAAATTTCCAAAATAAAATCCGTCTTTTAATATTTCAACTTCATAATCAGAAATCTTTTTGAAATTGGGATTATCCAGATCTTTTACAGAAAGTGCATTAATAAGTTTGTGCTTTCCTAAATGATTGGTCACAATTCCCCAGGAATAAATTGGGAGAGCGACTTCAATTTTCTTTATCGGATAATCTTCCAGCTTCGATAAGTAACTTTTCAGAATATTCAAATCTAAAATCGAATTTTTATCTGAGTTTTCTAATGGCGAAGAAGTAGAGTAGCACATTAGATACACTTTTTCAACGGGTGGAATTCCGGTGAGATTTTTGTCTTTCACCTGATGAAGTCGAAGGGTACATGTGATGTTTTTTCCGGAGATCTTTTTTAATTCTTTTAAAAATTCAAAATAATCATCTTTAGTTCCTGCCGTCCAATCGCAATCAATTTGAATTTCGTTATTTATTTTTAATTGATAATCTTTAGCTTTCTTTTGGATGAGCTGATGAATGCTTTCAGCCAGAAAATGTATTTCTTCTTTTTGTATATGCAGAAAAGTCTGATTGGTTATAAACACAGTCGGTACGATCTGCTTATCTGTTTCGAAACTTTTATCTTTTGTAATCACTGCAACAGGCTGAAATTTTCCACCCACTTTATCAACATCAAAAAAACGGGTGTACAAAAAAGGATCTGTAGATTCATTCAACGATTTTTTTTCAGTTTCATTTAATTTGAGATTGGTTTTCCAATAGTAAAATGAATAAGAATGTTCTTTTGTTTTGTTGCAGGAGATAACCAAAAGAATAGCAAAAAGAAGTGATAAGACTTTCATTATTTATAAAGAATACTTTCGCAGTTACAGTTGAGTTCTGCCATTTCAGAAACTGGGCAGCAGTCGTCAGACCTTTTAATATTGCCGGTTTCATCGGTAAGGTAGATTTTTTCTTTATCAAATTTCACATAGAAAGTTTCATTGTATGTTTTAAAATGTACTTTCATTACTTTGGGATTGTATTTTCCTGCATTCATCTCTTCCTTGGTTTCTTTTCCGTCGGCCTGATTGATTTGCAGAAAGCCAAAATGCACGTTTCCGTTTTTCTTTACATCCAGATAGTAAGAAGGAGTTCCTGAGCCACTTGCTCCCTGTTCGATATTAAAATCTCTTTTTCCTGTAAACGGTATAGCATTTTGTGCAAAAGAAATGATTCCGAAGAATAAAACGAGTGTGGTGAAAATGTTTTTCATATTACTTTTTTCTCAAAATTAAAAAATTATTCAGAAGAAATTGTTTTCAAAATCTGTGCAAATCTCTAAATCATTAAAAATCAAAATATTTTGCAATATATATTTGTCAAATTAAATTTTATTCATACATTTGCACACTCATTTTAGGGGAGGAATATGCCCAATTCAAACTTGGTAATTATTTGAGCACCCGAAAAATGAGAGTGAATACAAGAAAATTTTATAACATATTATATAAATAATGTCAGGTATTATTGGAAAAAAAATTGGGATGACTTCTCTGTTTGACGAAAACGGCAAAAATATGCCGTGTACCGTTATTCAGGCAGGTCCTTGCTCAGTTTTACAGGTCAGAACCATTGAAAAGGACGGATACAAATCTGTTCAGTTAGGTTTCGATGACAAGAGTGAAAAGAACGTTGGTAAAGCGTTAGCTGGTCATTTTAAAAAGGCTGGTTCTGCTCCTAAAGCTAAGTTGGTAGAATTCTACAGAGAATTCGTAGACGAAGTAAAAGTAGGAGAGGAAGTAAAAGTTAATCTATTCGCTGAAGGTGAATTTGTTGACGTAACAGGAACTTCAAAAGGTAAAGGCTTCCAGGGTGTTGTTAAAAGACACGGTTTTGGAGGTGTAATGCAAGCTACTCACGGTCAGCACAACAGACTTAGAGCTCCAGGTTCTATCGGTGCGGGATCGGATCCTTCGAGAGTATTCAAAGGAATGAGAATGGCAGGTAGAATGGGAGGTAAGCAGGTAACTGTACAAAACCTTCAAGTATTAAAAGTGGATCAAGAACAAAATCTTTTAGTAGTAAAAGGTGCTGTTCCGGGAGCTAAAAATTCTTATGTAATTATCAGAAAATGGAACTAGTAGTATTAAATACATCAGGAAAAGA
>Ga0157373_10004551_pt1 | contig 10424 bp, 6 predicted proteins | sample C65metaG_FD_113460 | JGI IMG/M metagenome (GOLD analysis project Ga0157373, IMG submission 113460) | Corn rhizosphere microbial communities from Kellogg Biological Station, Michigan, USA - C6-5 metaG | ecosystem: Host-associated > Plants > Roots > Rhizosphere > Soil | place: USA: Michigan...
ATCTTTACGAAACCTTCCTCTTCACCGATTATGCGCGCCTTGCCCGACGCAGAGAACGGAAACTTTCCAACCTGGACGTCGTAGCCCTGCTCCTTCGCTTTCGCCTCCGTCAACCCGACCGAAGCAACTTCCGGATCGCAGTAAGTGCAGTTTGGCACGAGTCGCAAATTGATCGGACGCACGTCTTTTCGTCCGGCAAGATGTTCCACCGCGACGATGCCTTCCTTCGACGCGAGGTGGGCCAACAGCGGCGTCGGCACCACGTCGCCGATCGCGTAAACGCCTTTCTCTCCCGTCTGCTGATACTCGTCGACAAGAATGAAACCCTTCTCGACTTTAACCTTCGTGCCTTCAAGCCCGAGGCCCTCGGTGTACGGCATGCGCCCGACCGCGACCAGCAACATCTCAGCCTCGAGCGTGACCGCCTCACCTTTTGACGTCTTACCTGTGACACGCACACCGGCTTCCGTTTTTTCGAGCTTCTCGAGTTTCGTGTCCACCTGCGACTTGATCCCACGTTTGCGAAAACTGCGTTCGAGCTCTTTCGAAACTTCTTCATCTTCAAGCGGCACAATACGCGGCAACAGCTCGACGATCGTCGTCTCAGCTCCAAACCGTGAATAGACTGAAGCAAACTCGACGCCGACCGCGCCCGCACCCATCACAATCAACGACTTCGGAACCTGCTGAAGCTCGAGTATGTGATCGCTGTTGACGACTTTGTCGCCATCAGTTTCAAATCCAGGAATCGGCCGCACCACTGATCCAGTAGCAATGATGACGTTCTTCGTCTGAATCGTCTGCTTCTTTCCTTCAGCGTCGGTGACATCCACTTTGCCTGGCAGCGCGAGCTTGCCGGTACCCTTGAAGACAGTCACCTTGTTCTTCTTCATCAGGTACTCGATTCCCTTGACGTTCTTCAGCACTACCTTGTCTTTTCGTTTTTGCACGTCGGCGAATGCCAACTGAATGCCGGACGCTTGCACACCAAAGTCGGCGGCGTGTTGCATTTGTTCGTAGACGTGGGCCGACATCAACATCTGCTTCGTAGGAATACAACCACGAAGTGTGCAGGTGCCGCCGAGTCGAGTATCCTTTTCGACTATCGCGGTTTTCAGTCCCAACTGACCCGCGCGAATCGCCGCCACATAACCGCCAGGTCCACTGCCGATAATCGTCACATCAAACTGTTCATTGGCCAATTTTGTAAGTTTCCCCTCATCAGAGCGGTAATGTAATGGTAAAAGACCGGGCATTATAATCTTTTGGCAACGGCTAACCAAACACGCATACTTGGGTGGTCCGAGTGCGATAAAAAGGATGGATCATGAAACATAGTGAAGGATTTTTAGCAGTTGTTAACGACGCAAAAAGCAGGATCCGTGAGCTGACGGTAGCCGAAACACAGCTGCGACTGAAGCAAAACGCGGACGCGAAACTAATTGACGTCCGCGAAGACAATGAGTGGGAAGCGGCGCACGCAGCAGGGGCGACACACCTCGGCAAAGGCATTATCGAAAGAGACATCGAAACAACTGTCCCCGATAAAACTACCGAACTGATTCTCTATTGCGGTGGCGGTTATCGTTCCGCACTCGCCGCCGACGCGTTACAAAGAATGGGTTACACAAATGTCTACTCGATGGCGGGCGGGTGGAAGGCGTGGAAAGAGTCAGGCGGGCAGGTGGAATAGAAAGGGCTTGTTTTTAGCCGCAGATGAACGCGGATGAACGCGGGTCTGATTCGCGTTCATCCGCGTTCATCTGCGGCTAAAAAACAAGCCTATTAATCCCTAGAACTCAAACCGAGCGGCGAACTGAATCTGACGCTCACGGAAGAGCGTGCTGTCCGCACCGGTAATCGTTCCGAAAGTGGAGTTGAAGTTCAACGCGCTACCCGAAATGTTGTAAAGCGTCGTGTTGACGTTGGTCCACTGTGTCCGGTTGAAAACGTTAAAGCCTTCAGCCAGCAGTTCGAGCCTCGTGCCTTCCGTAATAGCGAAACGTCGCGAGAGTCGTGCGTCGACGTACCAGATATTCGGCTGCTTGAAGAAGTTGCGCGGTACCAGAGCAAACCGATCGGCGCCGCCCGAACCATTAACACGTCCGCCTGGAGTTTGGTTGCTCGCGAACCCGAACGACTGCGGGTTGATCGTGCCGCTGATGTTTCCGGTATACCGCTGACCGGAGAACGCATTCAAGATCGGCGCAAACGTCCAGCCATTGAAAATGTGCTTGGCCGCTCCGTCCTTGAACGGGTTCGGACTGTAAACAACACTCGCCACAAACTTCTGTCTGCGATCGAAGTTCGACAAGCCGTCTTCATTAGGCTGGTCAAAGGCATTGAACGGCAGGTTGTTCGATGTAAATGTGGTCGAGCTCTGACCGTTGTCAGAGGCACGCGATAACGTGTAGTTCGTTTGGAACTGCAATCCAGCCGTCAGACGACGATTGGCCTGCAACACCAGCGCGTGATACTTGGAAAACACGTTACTGCGGATTTCAGTCAGTTGTGCAAACCGCGTATCGGGCCGGTTGCCAACGAACAACGGCGTCAGATAATTCTGTCCGTTGAATGGTCCACCGCTTACGGTCATGGTCACGAAACGCGCCGGCGCCGGCAAGTTGGTGTCCACAAAGTTTGGCAACGAATTGCCGAAGCTTCCAAGGTAAGACGCAGACACAACCGTGTTCCTCGCAATCTCACGCTCGAGAATGAAGTCCCACTGATGAATCTGTGGAAGCTGGAAATCGTCCTGGAAGAATTGAACCGCGCCGACAGGCGGATTCGTCGCGGGCAGCAGGTTGGGATAAATCGGCAACAACGGGCAGTTGTCGGCGTTCAATGCAGGGTTCGCACCCGTGCAAGCAACCGGCAGGTTGTTGTTAGCCGTGGTGAACTGTCGCTGACCGGCATCGATTCCAACACCCGTGTTGACGAGTGTGTTGTAGACCGTCGAATTGATCACACGTCCGTAGTACAGACCCCAACCGCCGCGAAGAGCGGTCTTGCCATCGCCGGAAACGTCGACCGCGAATCCGATTCGTGGTCCAAAGTTGTTCCGGTCGTCAACCTTTCGGTTCGTTTGCAGAAGGTTCGGATTAATGTTGATCGGATCGGGATTCAACTGATACTCGTAACGCAATCCGAGATTCAACGTGAATCGCGGCGTTACGCGCCAGTCATCCTGGACGAACCAGTTGATGTCGGTGGTTTTCATATCGAGGCCGAGAACACCGAATCCCTGGTTGAAGTTTCCTGCGTAGCACTTGCCGGCACGACGAGTTGAACCAATGCAGAAGCCATTGTTAGCAGTTGGCGTGTTTGCAGCGCCGGGAACGAGTGCGCGAATCGCACCGTTGCTTTGGAAGTTGACGTAGTCGACGATGAAATCGGGAAGGCCGTTCGCGCCCGTGTAGTTGAATTCACCACCGATGAAGCGAAGGTTGTTGATGATGTCCTTCACGAAGTTGAGGTCGCCACCAAATTTCCAAGTGTGATTGCCGTGAGTCATCGTCACGGTGTCAGCGAATTGGTACCTGCGCTCATCCGGGAACGCTGCACGGTCGAGAAACTCAGGCATACCAAACGAGAAGCCATTCTGAATGAAGGTTTGTGGTGAACGTCCGCCGACAGCGTTAGTGGGTTCACCCGGTAATGGCGCCTGGCTGAACTGCGTTTCTTCGTCACGGCCCCACTGGAAACGGAACTCGTTCAGCAGCATTGGAGTAAGCGTCGAAGCCAGCTTCACGTTCAACGCATCGATATTGACGAAGTCGTCGCCGAAGTTGTCGACGGCGCGCGTGTTCGTCGCCTGCGTCTGAACGCCTGCTGGTGATTCCCAGCGCAGACGGTTGTAACTGACTGTCAAAGTGTTCTTGTCGTTGAGGACCCAATCGACCTTTGGCAGGAACAGTTTCTGATCGCCTGTTCGCTCGAGCGGACCAGAAAGACTTTGAAGGAAGCTCAACGTGCTGTCGATCTGAGCTCCGCTAACGCCGCGCGAGATGATTGCGTTGCGAGTCGCGGTGGTCAGGTTCAGGAAGTTATTGGCACTGAAACGAGACAGGCCGGGGAAATTGCGATTCTGCTGATCGTAGCTGAAGAAGAAGAACGCCGTGTCTTTAACGATTGGACCACCGATCGTGCCGCCAAACTGATGTCGCACGTCCTTCGGCTTGAAGCCGACGGTGTCGAACTGGCCATTGCCGAGCGGTTGCTGAATCGTCGAGAGTGGATTGCGAGCGCCCCACTTGTTGTTGCGTTGATAGTAAAACGCGCCACCGTGAAACTCGTTCGTTACGCTCTTGGTGATGGCGTTGACCACGCCGCCTGCTGAACGACCGTACTCCGCGGAGTAGCTCGAGGTGTTCACCTGAAACTCGCGGATCGCAGCCTGGCTGACCGAGTAGCTGATGCGCGTTCTGCCACGCTCTTCTGCGAAGAACGCCTGGTTGTTGTCGCCACCGTCGATCGTGTTGTTGTTCAGCAAACCGGAAATGCCGCGGAAGCTGATCAGTCCGAACGTGCCGTCGGGAACAGCGCCAGGAGTCAACAACGCGAAGTTGGACCAGCGGCGGCCGTTGATCGGCAGTTCGTTAATTGAAGTCTGATTGATGTTGGTGGAGAAGTCCTGTTGGCTTGTATTGATAACCGGAGCTTCTGCACTCACGTCTACAGTTCCCGTGACTGGACCAACCTGGAGTGCAACCTCCAGTTTCGTTTCAAGGCCGACCTCGACGACCACGTTCTCCTGGGTGAGTGGACTGAATCCCGAGGAGTTGACGGTCACCGCATATCTTCCAGGTTGGAGGTTCGCAACCTTGAAGCGTCCGGTGTCGTCAGTTGTGGCTGAGTCTTCCTTGTTGGTTTCGACGTTTTTGACTGTAACCGCAGCGCCCGGCACAACTTCTTTGGCTGGATTAGTCACCACGCCGCCGATCGAGCCGGTGGTCGTCGACTGCGCAAACGCGACAGCGCTGACAGCGAACACCATTAGGCATACAAAAAAGAGCTTTACTGATTTCGACATACTGGGGAACTCCTTAGCAATGAGTTAACGTGAATGCGCCTCCGCCCGCGGGTAGCGCAGTGTCTTTAGCCAAGTTAGTGAGCACAAAACTATTCAAGCAGGAATATTGCGAATGGCTTGCAACTGTAGAACCGATTTTCTATCACGCTCAGCTCGCTTTTCGCAAGTCTAAGCCTACATTGAAGCTATTAAATCTTTATGACCATTTTTGAGTCGAAAGAGATTAATTCAAGGGGCAATCTGCGTTCGCATTAATTTCGCAATAGCCGTGCCGAATTGTCGTCGCGAACCCTTCAACCGACGAAAGCGATTTATGCCAATAGTTACCTCATGCACGATCTAATAAGACGATGCTTAACTTGCACAAGAATTTGGATCTAATCTGAAATTCAGGAGAAGCGAGCCGCAGATTTCCACAGATCTGCGGCTCGTTTTCATAGCCTCTCGACGATCATCGCGATGCCCTGGCCACCGCCGATGCACGCAGTCGCTAAACCATAACGCTTTCCGCGACGGTGAAGCTCGTGCAGCACGGTGAGAACAAGACGAGTGCCTGTTGCGCCCAACGGATGACCCAGCGCAATCGCGCCGCCATTCACGTTTGTGATCTTGCGATCCAGTCCCAACTCTTTTTCCACAGCCAGATACTGCGCCGCGAACGCCTCGTTCACTTCCACGAGATCGATATCGCTCAACGAAAGTCTCGCCTTCTCGAGCGCAGAACGTGTGGCCGGCACTGGTCCAATGCCCATGATCTCGGGTTCGACGCCAGCATAAGCCCAACTCACGATCCGGCCCATCGGCTTCAGATCTCTTTCCTTCACGAACTCTTCACCGGCGATGACAAGCGCTGCCGCACCGTCCACGATGCCGGAAGCGTTTCCTGCCGTGACAAATCCATCGTGAGCAAATGCCGGTTTCAGTTTTGCCAGTCCCTCGAGGGTGGTTTCCGGTCGCGGATGATCGTCTTCCGTGACCTGCGTGCTGCCTTTGCGCGACTTCACTTCGACGGCAACGATCTCTTCGGCGAAAACACCCGCATCCTTCGCGCGTTTCGCCTCCTGTTGCGATCGCAGCGCATACTTGTCCTGCTCTTCGCGCGAGATCTCAAACTTGCGCGCGAGGTTCTCCGCTGTTCCCGCCATCGGTGTGTTGCAGTAAGTATCGAGCAGTGCAACCATCAAACTGTCTTCCAGTTTTCCCTGTCCGAGTGCAAAGCCCGAACGCGCGCCGCGAATCACGTGCGGCGCCTGCGACATCGATTCCATTCCGCCAACCAGGCAAGTGCGCGCTTCGCCGAGCTGAATCATGTGTGCGCCGGAGATGATCGACTGAATACCACTGCCGCACAGCCGGTTCACAGTTAATGCCGGACGTTCGAATGGCACTCCCGCTTTCAGCGCAACGTGACGAGCGCCGTAAATCGCATCGCCGGATGTTTGTAGCGCATTGCCAATAACAGTGTGATCGATCTCATCGGGTTTCACGCGCGTCGATTCGAGAGCGCCGCGCGCGGCAACTGCTCCCAGGTCGATCGCGGATACGTCTTTCAGTGCGCCGACGTATTCGCCCATCGGTGTCCGCTTTCCGCCAAGTATGAAAACGTCTTTACTCATGTTCTTAGCCCTCTGTTGTGAATTCCGCTTCAATGAAAACCTTCAAGGCTAGCAGACACCGACGAGCGGGGGCAAGCCACCCCTTCCTGACAGTAGTGTCCTAATTCTTCTCTGTGCAACCTCTGTGTCTCTGTGCCTCTGTGGTGAACTTTTACTGAGCAATATTAACCACAGAGGCACAGAGACACAGAATTGTTATTTTCATGCGGGTTGTTGTCTTCTCAAGGTCAGGAAGAGGGGCTTGCCCTCGCTTATGACCTATCGGAACCGAAACGATGCTCCTGCAGGTAACGATGCAGCAGTTCTTCGAGGAAGCCCTCGTAGGTGAACGTGGCGAGGTCGTAAGTGGGACGAATTTTGTAAAGAATCGGCAGCGACACTCTCCACGCCATCCACTGCCGCGGTACGTCTGACAGATCCCAGCGACGGCGAAGAAACGTCTCTACCACCTGTATCTCAGAATCAGTTAAAGAGCTCAGGCTCGCGGTGAACTCCACCGGCTTGAACGATCGGCGAAGTGCAGGATCGCTCACCGCCGCCGCAAACACCTGCGCGAACTCCGGCGCCTCTGCTTCGCGTTCGCGAACGACAACTGTGCCTGCGACCAGGTCACCGATGCGCTGATCGCGGCTCGTCGCAAACACCGAGATCAGCCCGATCGAATAAAACGGCGGCGGAACCATGTCGAAAACGCGCAACAGGTTTCGCACCGCCGCTTCCCAAAACGTGATCGGCCGGCCGTCTTCGCGAATAACACGTAGCTTCATCCAGCGCTTGCCTGGAGTTTGTCCACTCCAAAGCCATTCGAAAAAAGCGAAGTAGCTCGAGAACACCAGAAACAAAAGCAGGATCATCACCGCGCTGACCCACTTGGGTGCGCTCGCAAACACTGCTTGTATCGCTGAAATATTCGAGAGAACGACGCCCGCGAGCAGAATGAGGCCCAGCGCGAGCCATTGGATCAGGTGGTCTACCGCACACGCGAGAAATCGATTTCCGATCGACGCAAGTGCGAAGTGCAGCGGCACGCGCTCCGGCGTCTCGATGATCAGAATATCTTCAGTTGCGATCGTGGCTGACATGCTGTTTCCGATTAGAACAAGTCAGGAAGGGTGGCTTGCCCCCGCTTGCCGGACGGCGGGGGCAAGCCCCTCTTCCTGACTTGTTATGCGGTCTGCATTCACATCCTTCTCACGCGCACGAAGCGACGCTTGCCAACCTGGATCAAGCATGATGGGTTTGACCTTAGGGTGAGATCGACTTCGAAATCTGTTTGCGCACGACGCTCACCATCAACGTAAACTCCACCCTGCTCGATCAGCCGCCGAGCTTCAGCCATCGATGGAGCGAGTTGGAGTTCCACTAACAACTTCGGCAACTTCCACGCACCCGCCGCCACTTCGCGTTCCTCGACACTCTCGGGCGCCTGCTTGTTGCGAAACATCGCGTTGAACTCTTCTTCAGCTTTGCGCGCCTCTGCTTCGGAATAAAAGTCGGCAACGATCATCTTCGCGAGATCAACTTTGATATCACGCGGATTACTCTGCCCACCGTTTGTGCGTTCACGCAGCGAAGCAATCGCGCTCATCGACAGATCGGTGCACAGTTCGTAGTAACGCCACATGAGATCGTCTGAGATCGACATTACCTTTCCGAAGATCTCCTGCGGCGGCTCGTTGATCCCGATGTAGTTTCCAAGACTCTTCGACATCTTCTGCACGCCATCAGTGCCTTCCAGCAACGGCGTAATGACCGCGACTTGCGATTCCTGTCCGTACTCTCTTTGCAGGCTGCGGCCCATCAGCAGGTTGAACTTCTGATCCGTTCCGCCAAGCTCGACGTCGGCGTCGAGTGCAACCGAATCGTAAGCCATCACCAACGGGTACATCACTTCGTGCAACGCGAGCGGCCGATTTGCCTCGAGTCGTTGTTGAAAATCGTCACGCTCGAGAATCTGTCTGACCGTGACGTGCGCAGCGAGGCGAAGAAATCCTGCCGAGCCGAGCTTGTCCATCCAGCGCGAGTTGAAGTCGATGACTGTCTTTTCAGGATCGAGCAGCTTGAAGATCTGTTGCTTGTAAGTCTCCGCGTTCGCATCGATCTCGTCGCGTGTGAGTTGTGGACGCGTGGTGCTCTTGCCTGAAGGATCGCCAATCATGCCGGTGAAGTCGCCGATGAGAAAAATCGCCGTGTGGCCCAATTCCTGAAACTGACGAAGCTTGCGGATCGCAACTGTGTGGCCGAGGTGTATATCAGGCGCGGTAGGATCGGCGCCAAACTTTACGCGCAGAGGCTTGCCGGTTGCAGCAGACTTTTCGAGCTTCGCGCGCAGCTCTGCTTCGCGAATGATTTCGGTCGTGCCTTTGTTCAGATAGGCCAGTTGCTCGTCGATACTCATCCGAGTACTCATCGGAATCATGGTAGCCCAATTGTCAGAGCCTGCGCTATCCTCATTTCAAGCGGAGTTTACCGAAATGTCTACCGAAACAAGAGATACAAATCCCCTCGAGAACTGCCGTCTGGCCTTCATCGGCTGCGGCGTGATGGCAGAAGCGATTATTGCCGGACTGCTGCGCAAACAGCTCGTTGGCGCGGAGCAGATTGTTGGCAGTCATCCGCGTGCGGCGCGGCGCGACGAGCTGCAGGCGAAGTACGGCATCGAGATGTTCGAGCAGAACAAGGAAGCCGCGCTTGCGGTTAATCGTGCGGCGTCGTTGCTCGTCCTGGCAGTGAAGCCGCAACGCCTGCGTCGCGTGCTCGAAGAACTCAAGGGCGCGATACACCAGGAGCAGCTCGTCATTTCGATTGTCGCCGGCGCGAAGATTGAAACTATTGCGGACGAACTCTTGCACGCGGCGGTGGTGCGGACGATGCCAAACACGCCCGCCCAGATCGGCGAAGGTGTGACTGCGTGGACGCCGAGCGCCGGAGTTAACGAGAAGCAGGAGAGCCAGGTTCGCGCGATGCTCGACGCACTCGGCAAATCTGTGCGCGTGGAGAACGAGCGGCAGATCGACATGGCGACTGCGCTGAGCGCGACTGGTCCAACGTATATCTTTCTGGTGATGGAAGCGCTCATCGATGCTGGAGTTCACATGGGCTTCTCGAGACACGTGGCCCAGGAGCTGGTCCACCAGATGATGCTCGGATCAATTTTGTTCGCGCACGAGTCGCACAAGCATCCGGCTGAGTTGCGGAATATGGTGACGTCGCCCGGTGGTACTTCGGCGGAAGCGATTTATCAGATGGAGAAAGGTAGTTTGAGGACGGTGTTGTCGAAAGCCGTGTGGGCTGCGTTTCAACGCGCGGAGTCTTTGGGGCAAAAATGAAGAAATATTTAGCCGCAGATTTTCACGGATGAACGCAGATCAGCGTTTATCTGTGAAATCCGCGGCTAAAACATCTCTTACGGCTTCCGCATATAAATTGTGTTCCTGTTCGAGAATGCGCGCGGAAAGTGTCTCGACTGTATCCCCCTCGAGCACGGGCACAACACGTTGCGCGATGATTAGACCACCATCCAGCGTCTCGTCGACGAAGTGCACCGTGCAGCCAGTCACCTTCACTCCATGCGCGAGCGCCTGTCGCTGCGCATCGAGCCCGGCGAACGACGGCAACAAACTCGGATGAATGTTCAATATCCGCCCGCGAAACGCCTCCACGAAGCACGGCGATAAGAGTCGCATGTAACCCGCAAGACAAACCAGATCCACGTGATGTTCCTGCAGCGCTGCGATGATCTCGCGTTCGTGCTCTTCACGATTGCGACCGCGCCG
>Ga0157373_10004553_pt1 | contig 10424 bp, 9 predicted proteins | sample C65metaG_FD_113460 | JGI IMG/M metagenome (GOLD analysis project Ga0157373, IMG submission 113460) | Corn rhizosphere microbial communities from Kellogg Biological Station, Michigan, USA - C6-5 metaG | ecosystem: Host-associated > Plants > Roots > Rhizosphere > Soil | place: USA: Michigan...
AATCTTTTCTTTATCCAACCAATACTTCACCGCTCTCCCACTAAGGTTCATAAACGTGGTTGGTTTTATACAAACGAAAATTTTGCCTTTAAATTTTATTTCCGCCACATCCGCCAACCTTGATGATTGAAAAAAAGCATTGTGTTTCAGAGCAAATTCATTTACCACATCAAAACCGATATTATGCCTCGTATGTGCATATTCGTTTCCGGGATTTCCCAAACCAATGATTAAAAACTTCGACATAAAACGAAGATAAATGGATTCCGCTGTTTCCAGAAGTTTGAATTTTTCTTAAAACAGTAAATAAAGCTTTAATGGGAATTTTTATTTTCTTAAAAAATGAATCAATTGATTAAAAAGGATGGCTACAAAAAGAAATTAATCGCAGTTTTCTACCCAAATAAATTTTTTTTCACTTAAATCGATTGCTACTAATTTTCCCAATAAACGAAGATGAGAATAAACGCAGCCACCATCAATATTGATACAGTTGCCTTTTTGATTCAGAATAAAGTTCAGCGATTTGGGCGTATGTCCATGGATCAATAATTTATTTTTCAACGCCGGTTGTTTATCAGAAAAATCTCTTTCCCAAAGCATCGCTTCTTTGTCTTCAAAAATATTTTCGCGTTTGAAATTCAATCCCGCATGGACGAAAATATATTTTTCCGTTTCAAAATAAAGGCGTGTTTCTTTGAAAAAAGAAACATATTTTTTGGGAAGATCTTTCAGTGATCCGATGCCGAAACTCCTGATCGTTTCTGCGCCTCCATTTTCGATCCAATGGGGCAAAGCTTCTTTTTCAAACATTGCATCGATCATCATTTGTTCATGATTTCCTCTCAGAGTAAAAATATGATATTGCTCTTCGCGAAGCTGCAAGATCAGGTCAATCACGGCTTTGCTGTTTTTGCCACGATCAATATAATCGCCGATACAATAAACCTGATCTGTTTTTTGAATATTGATTTTTTCAAAAAGCATCTTTTCAAAAGTTTTGCTGCAACCATGAATATCGCCTATCGCAAAGATTCTTTCCATTAAAATAAGATGATGTTTGGAAGAGAAAAAGAAGTGAATTGTTCAAAGTTACAAATCTGCTTTTTGATTTTCTTTTACAGTACCCGGAGAAATAAAGGCCTTTTTATATTCTTAAGGAATATTATTTATTTTTTTGTAATGATTTCACTTGAAAAAAATCGAAAAATAATTGATGAAGATGTTTGGCAAAGTTCAAATTTTATTATCTTCGCGCTCCCAATTAAACGGATCGGTAGTTCAGTTGGTTAGAATGCCGCCCTGTCACGGCGGAGGTCGCGGGTTCGAGTCCCGTCCGGTCCGCAGGTAAATTTTAAAAGCCTTTTAAACAGTGAGTTTGAGAGGCTTTTTTATTTTTGAGCCATTTTGAAATCAAATGTTAAAAGTCCTTCAATCAATCACACTGATTGTCCAAAAACTTCAACGTGGCCCTGTCGTAATCACTGTAAATATGATGATCAGCAACCGATACATTGATTTGTTCTAATACAAATACTTGTTGTGGAATTGTCAAGCTGCTGATAACAGGAAAACTGGCAGGGTTGCTGGTAAACGCATTCATAAATGCATCAGAATATCCGATATAATAGCTCTTGTTGTCAATGTAACCTTTTGACTTCAATTCGTTGTAAATAGCAACGGATTGTGTTGCAGAGATAGCCCCACTTCTCGCAAATCTTTCAGGATAAATCGGGCTTCTTTCGTTGATAAAATATTTGCTGCAAACGCCTCTTCCAGCCAGGGAATTGAAATCAGACAACGCTTCTGCATTTCCCGCTGCTCCTACAGAAGAATTGTTGTCATTTGCCATCATACAAAATTGAGTAGGAATTGAAGTGATCTGCATCAGATTCGTGCTTCCCTGCGCGCAATATTGAACTGCTGCTTTGAAATGATACATGTATGAAAGCGCTCCCGAAAAAAATCCGCCATCGCTCATGCCAATAGAATATCTGGGTTTGGAACGGTCTGTTACGCCTCTGTTGTAAAACGTATCGGTGATAATCCGGATGTTGGCATAATCAACGTTGTCAGTAGTATCTGCTGGTAAAAGATACCATCTCAATTTTCCATCTCCGTTTGCATCAACGCGTGTCGACGCTTCTTCCGCTTCTGTAACGATCACCGCAAAATGATCGTTCACCAAATCCTTGATCAATTGTTGCCATTCATAATCGCCAACAATATTTGCAGCAGTGCCATTGGTTCCATGAAGCAGATAAACAATTCCTTTATGTCCTGCAGGAAAATAAGAATATACAGGCTTTAGTCTGTCTCTTCCCATGATCTGTTCATATTGCAAAGTGAAGGGAGTAATATTTTTTACACTTCCCGATAAGGTAACATTTCTATCGGGCATAATGAACCAGGTATGCCATTCATCAGGCGCATTTAAAATGGAGACATCGCCACTCCATTTATCGAAAATCTGATTAGTGGAATAAGGACTTGTAAAAATGTGAACGGTGTCGCCGGTTCGATAAGTTCCGCTTCCATAGCCGTTATTTACCACAACTTTAAAACTGTCTGTTGTTGGAGCCGGAACATTTGTTTCTGCAGATTTTTTGCACGAAAGAGAAATAAGAATAAGAATAAGAGATAAAGATGCAGTTAATAATTGTCGCTTCATTGATTTGATTTGCCGGGAAAGACTTTATTTATTGCAAGGAGTTTAAAAAGGATATAAAAAAAGAAGTACAAACATTATTCTTCTGTTGATCTAATGTCATTCTAACCGGTAATCACATAAAAATTAAGTTAGCATCAAAACAAAAAAATTGGTTTGTCTACCTTAATAATAACGAAAGAGAGCAGCCATTTATTTTACTTCGAGCCATTACCACTATTATATTCTTCATCACTAACTTTTTCCATCCAGTCAACTACTTTTCCATTCAGATTTTCCTGGATAGCGATGTGCGACATTCCTGTTGTTGCTGTGGCTCCATGCCAATGCTTTTCATTTGGCTCAAACCAAACTATATCTCCCGGATGCACTTCTTCCACAGCGCCGCCTTCTCTTTGTACCCAACCACTTCCTGATGTAATAATTAATGTTTGGCCAAGTGGATGCGTATGCCATGCTGTTCTTGCACCTGGTTCAAACGTAACAGTGGCGGATGCTCCGCGCCTTGCATCATTTGGCTGGAACAATGGGTCTATTCGTACCGAACCTGTGAACCAATCTTCGGGACCTTTTGAAGATGGTTGGGAACCAATTCTTGTAATTTTCATAATTGCCTGCTTTTTATTTTTAAAAAATATTAATTCACTTACAGCAAAGGTCTTGCCTTTATCTGATTCCAAACTGAATTAATTGGCACATCAATAAGAAGTAAATTTGAATGTTATGTTTAGAAAAAGAAAAATAAAACCAACTTTTTTGTTGATTTACTAAAGAATGAATTGCATGAAAGCCGCATCAATAAACGAAATAAAAAAGGATTTGGAGAAACGTGATCCTGATGAGATATTACAATATTGTCTTCAGCTGGCAAGATTTAAAAAGGAAAATAAAGAATTGCTTTCTTTCCTGCTTTTTGATGCCGATGATATTTCAGAGTACGTTAAAAATATCAAACACGAAACCGATCAGCAGTTTGAAGAAATAAATAAAAGCAACATTTATTTCATTAAAAAAAGTGTGCGGAAAATATTACGCAGCCTCAATAAATACATTCGTTTTTCTTTATCAAAACAGGTGGAAGCAGAGTTGCTGATTCATTTTTGTAATTGCATTATTTCTCATTCTGTTCCGATAAAAAAAAGTCAGCAGTTGATGAATCTGTATCAAACGCAACTTAAAAAAATCGATCAGGCTTTATCAACTCTTCATCCTGATCTGCAATATGATTTGCGAAGATTGCTTTTGAAATGATGATTTTATTTTGCTTTTCTTTTTCGCTTTTTATCTTACCTTTATTTCTCATCAAAAAAAAGGAGGTATTCATGCAATCTACAGATAGATCATGGATGCCTGTTCTAAATTTCTAATTAGAAAAGGCTCCATTAAAATAATCTGGACGCGAAAAGCGTCAATGACCACTGGTTTCGACCAGTGGTTTTTTTTATATCATAAAAGAAACATTTTACAGAAGATATTAAAGAATAGGAATGATTATTGTGTACCCAATAAACTGATAAACAAAAAATTATAAATCTTTTAAAACATTTATTATGAGCACAAAAAAAATTGTTCCGCTATTATTAATGGCAATGTGCCTTTCCCTGGTAACACCTCTTGTTGCCGCGAAAGTAACTCCTGTAAAAACTGAAGTGCCAAAAGAAGTTCGTGCACAACAAATTGAAGCACGACTCGTCGAAATTCGGGATATGGATAAAACCAACTTGACAAAAGTTGAAAAGAAAGAATTAAGAAAAGAAGTAAAAAGCCTGAAAAAAGAAGCAAAAAGCCGTGGAATTTATTTATCAATCGGCGCTGTAATCATCATTATTTTGTTACTGATCCTTTTATTATAAAATGAATTGCCCTTAATAAAAATGTCCGTGGTTTCCACGGGCATTTTTTATGCGCTAAAATTCTAAAATGTTAACTATTCCTTTTTGAACTGGCCACCATTACAATTCCAACAATTGCCAAAACTCCACCAACGTAAGTGGGCCAGCCGTACCAATGATTTTCGGTTTTATTCACCTGTATCGGTCCGGCATCGATGATCGTTTTCTTTTCAGGGATAGAAACACCTTTTATAATGATCATAATAATTCCAAGGGCAATTAAAATCCATCCGGCTGTTTTCATAATTTTGATGTTTAGTGAATTGAATATACTGATTATTGCTCTTGCAATTAAAATGCCATTAAACTCGACTTCTTCTTTAAAATTGCTTAAGTGCCTCTTCTACATCTTCTACAGGCAACCGGCAACTTTTATTTTTGCAAACGTAGATCAGTGTTTTTCCTTCAACCAGTTTATTCTCTAATAACGAAAGATGTCCTTCCTGGTCGCCTCCCGAATAAATTACATTGGGTAAAAATTTCTTTTGAAACTGTTTCAGTTTTTCTTTCCATTCTTTTCCAACGATGGCAATTTCAATCGGTGGCAACACCTGTAAAATCAATGCCTGCGCCCAATTGCTGTAATAATTCAAGTTGTTTTTTAAATCCTGCGAAACGTTTTTGATAAGCTGCAAAGATTTTTCTTCATAACCTTTATCATCAAAATACAAACTCAGTAAAAATAAATTCTTCGCCATTTCACTGTTCGAAGAAGGAATGACATTATCAGTAATTTCTGTTTTTCGCGCTATCAGGTTACTGTAGTCACTATCCGTATAAAAAAACATTCCTGAAGTTTTATCGTAAAAATGTTCAATTACATACTTTGTAACGTTATTGGCTTTTTGCAAATAAAATTCTTCAAAACTGATTTGGTAATATTCGATCAAAGCAGAAATAAGAAATGCATAATCATCTAAAAAACCATGGATCGTCGCCTTGCCATTTTTATAATTTCTGAACAAGGAATTGTTATCGCCGCAAATATTTTGTAGTAAAAAATCAATGTTCAGCTTTGCAGGAAATAAAAATTTTTCTTCGCGAAATGTTTGATAAGCATCCATGAAACCCTTTGCCATCAAGGCGTTCCATGAAGTAAGTATCTTATCATCCGTTCCCGGGCGAACGCGTTTATCTCTTTCAGCCAATAATTTTTTATTTAAAAAATTAAGTTTTGATACGATTTCTTCGTTTACTGTAAAATCTTTTTTGCCAAAATTAGCATCAGGAATATTTTTATTTTTCTCCCAGTTTCCGTCTGCGGTTATCCCATAATAGGCTTCATAAAAACCGGTATCATCTCCCAGGATCTCTTTAATTTCTTTTTTGCTCCAAACATAAAATTTTCCTTCTTCTCCTTCGCTGTCTGCATCTAAAGAAGAAAAAAATCCACCTTCCAAAGAAGTTAATTCTCTTGTTACAAATTCCAGCGTTTCATAAACTACTTTTTCATAAAGATTATTTCCCGTTAGCTGAAAAGCATGACTGTAAAGGCTTACAAGCTGACCGTTATCATAAAGCATTTTTTCGAAATGAGGAACATGCCATCTCGGATCAGTTGCATATCTTGAAAATCCGCCACCAACATGATCATAGATTCCTCCTTTGGCGATATGGTCCAAAGTGATTTTGACTGCGTCCAAAGCCTTTTCATTTTTGGAGAAATAATAGTACGCTAATACATATTCCCACACCGATGGCATTGGAAATTTCATGGCACCTTTTGTGCCGCCATAAACAAAATCGATTCTTTTTTCAAACAAAGAAAACATTTCATTCAAATCATTTTTATCAAATGATGTTGAATGATTGTTCATCGGAACTTCTTCAATTTCGCGAATTCCTTTCGAGAGATTTTCCGCCTGTTCTTCTAATTTCTCACGATCATTTTTATAAATGTCAGCGAAATAGTTCAATACATTGATCCAGTTTTCTTTTGGAAAATAAGTGCCGGCGAAAAAAGGTTTTCCATCCGGCATAGCAAGGGCATTTAAAGGCCAGCCGCCATTTCCGTTGATCAGGTATGCTGCGTTCATATAAACGTGGTCAACATCAGGCCTTTCTTCACGGTCTACTTTTATGCATACATAATTTTCATTCATCACCCTCGCCACTTCTTCATTTTCAAAACTTTCATGTTCCATCACATGACACCAATGACAAGCGGCATAACCGATACTGATCAGCAGCATTTTATTTTCTTCTTTTGCTTTTTGCAGAGTCGCATCGTTCCATGCGAACCAGTTTACGGGATTGTTAGCATGTTGCAACAGGTAAGGCGATGTTTCGTTTATGAGTGAATTCGGCATTATTTAATGATTGAATTATTAAATTATTGAATTATTAAATTATTGAGTTATTAAATTATTGAATTATTGAATTAAACCGTAAGGTAGTCAAACCGAGGTGCATCAAAAACCATACATTAAAACGAAGTCTCTTTTCGCAAATGGAAAATTTCAATAAGATGGGATGAAGAAAGAATCTCAAGTTTATGACAGGAAACCTGCTGCCTTTTATTGTAAATAATCTCCCTGCCGGATGAGCATCGCGCGGTATTTATTGAAAATGCTGTTTTTTGTTACAAAGCCGAGGTATTTATCATTCATATCCACTACCGGAAGAATCCTCAGATCCTGGCTGTCCATTATCTGCATTACGTCGCGCATTCGTGTATTCACTTTAATAACTCTTTGTGGCGGCTGCGCAATATCTTTTATCAGCCGCTCATGATCTTTTTCATCAGGGCTAACGAGATATTCGAGCAATTGATCACTGAACAAAAGCCCGGTTAAACATCCTTCATTATCCACTACCGGAAAGACATTGCGGTGTGTATGCACAATATCGTTGCTCCTGCTTTTGGGAGTGTCGTTCGGATGAAGGACGACAAAATCGGTCTCTATCAGGTATTTTAATTTGATGCTCATCAGCACGCTATTGTCCCTGTTTTCCTGTGATAACAAAGAGCCTTCCTTAGCAAGTTTTATGGTATAAATGGAATATTTTAAAATCCCTTTGTTGATGAAATAAGAAATGGCCGAAACGATCATTAAAGGAACCATCAATATATAGCCACCGGTGATCTCTGCAGCGAGGAAAATACCGGTAAGCGGCGCGTGCATCACACCACTGATAGAAGCTGCCATACCTGCAATCATAAAATTGGTTACGTTCAGATGAACCATTCCTGTCTGGTTAAGCCCAAAGGCAAAAGCAAATCCAAACAGCCCACCTACTACGACACTGGGACCAAACATGCCGCCGTTGCCACCGCTGGCCATTGTGATAATACTGGCGAAAGTTTTGCCCACCATCGACAAGGCACCGAACAAAACCAACGCCCATGCTATGTTTTGATATTGGGAAAAAAGACTGTTTGCCAGAAGCGATTGATAGTCGCCATTTAATAGCTTCTGAATGGTAATGTAACCTTCCCCGTAAAGAGCCGGAAGCAATGCTATCATGATTCCCAGGGTGATGCCTCCGATCCAGACTTTGTTATAACGGCTTTTTATTTTGTCGAAAACATTAAAAAGATAGCTGTTCAGTTTGCTGAAATAAACTGAATAAAGGCCTACTAAAATTCCGAGCGCAATATAATACCAGAATGCCTGCACGATCCACCCGCTGGTGACCAGTGCAAATAGTGGTTCAGCGTAAATGAATTTGGATATTACCGAAGCTAATGCCGATGCAAGCAGCAAAGGAATTACTGCAGGAATAGAAAATTCAGGCAGGATCACCTCAACTGCGAAGATCATTCCGGCAATGGGGCTGTTGAAAGCACCGGAGATTCCGGCGGCCGCTCCACAAGCCAATAATAAAGTGGTTTCCCTGTAAGTCAATCCGAAAAAACGACCAATATTCGATCCTATTGCCGATCCGCTGGCTACTGCAGGAGCTTCCAGTCCGGCGGAGCCCCCAAGGCCAACGGTAAGTGCACTAGAGATCACCTGGCTGTAAATATTATGAAAATCAATTTTGCTGGAATTGCGCGAAATATTATACAGGATCGCCGGAATGCCATGCTGGAATTTACTACGGCGGATAAAAGTACGGATGTATAAAATAGTAAGGAAAATACCAATGAGCGGGAAAAAAAGATACAGGTAATATTTATACTCCCAATGAAAATCATTTTGCAAAAAGCTGGCAATAAAATGGGTGAGTTCTTTTAATAAGGATGAAGCGATGCCACCCAAAATACCGACAACTGCTGATGCAAGAATTAAAAAGTTGGTTTTGGAAATGCTTCTTTTACGCCAGTCATTGATCATGACAAGAAACCTTAAAAGCCGCGGATACATTTTTAACTGCAAAAAATCGATTTTATTGGTTGGCGCACGAAGGTAAAGACAAAAAGAAGTTTTTCTATCTTAAAAATTGATGCAGAGACAAATTTTTACTCGAAATTATTCCCGCAAAAAAGCATTAGCAAGTCCTTAACAATTCAGTATCTTCATTCTTAATTTCACATCTATGCAAAAAGACGACATCTCTCTCGCTCAATGGGCTTTGGTAAATGAAATAAAAGCAGGCGAATGGAAAACACTGGATCTTCCAAAAATCACAAGAGAAGATTTTGATATCAACGGTATTGAGTTTGTCAATACACTCTTTGAAGTGCCTACCATCAGCTACCTGAATACATTGAAACAAAATGCGGCAGATTATGGAACAGAGCTCGTATTGATAATGGTGGATGAGGAAGGCGACGGATGCGCCGCAACTGCTGCTGAAAGAAAACAATTTGTCATCAATCACCGCAAATGGATTGACATCGCTCATTATCTCGGTTGTCATGCCATTCGAACCAATTGCAGAGGCACCGGCAATATTTCAAAAGAAGAAGCTTTAAAAATTGCAGCAGAAACTTACCACCATCTCCTGGAGTATGCCACCGAATCAAACGTGAAAGTGTTGATCGAAAATCATGGTGGTGTTTCTAATGATCCGGATTGGATGGTAGCATTAATGAAAGAAGTCAATCACCCTTTATTCGGCACTTATCCTGACTGGCGCGAACCAACAGCAGAATTTGATAATTACACTTATCTTGAAAAAACCATTCCCTTTGCAAAAGGAATGTCTTACCGAAATCAACCAACTGAAGAACAAACTGCAAAACTGATTGAGCTTTGCCAACGCGATGGTTATCATGGCTGGTACGGCATCGAATCGAAAGGAAGAGATGCCATAAAGCTTGGAAAAAGTTTATTGAATAAATATCTTTTGAAGAAGTAGCTGCTATATTACTAACAATGACTATTGCCTTGCAAGCAATTACAATGTCATGGATGCAATGGCTGTAGCAGCGCAGGGTCCGGTTTTACCAAAAAGTATCTCATTAATTTTTATGCTTTAAAAGTGCAGGCGATTTAAAAAAACTGTATCTTTAAAATTCTCCACTACAGCAATTTTCGATAGAATTCAGTAGCCTTTTTTCCTGTGTCCTTATTCCGATTAACAATGCCCCGGGACGGGTGCAAGTCAGGGGTAACTACGGGATGAGTCCGGGGTAAGTCCGGCGTATAGGCCGTATCTGCCACCGACCTCTTATAGCTTTCCTATATCTTTCCTACGGGGTATCTATCTGGTATGTATGGAGCCGCTGCTATTCGTAGTTTACCTTAAACTAAAAAGTTGCTGCTGTTCTGAGTTTGTAACTATTGCTGTCCGGTAAAAAATAAATTGGTTTATAAATTTATGATGGACGCTGCATTTGAAGGATGTAAAGTGTATATTTCTTTTTAGCAGTGTCTATGTAATTAGTAGTAGTTGATTATAATTGTGTTGTTTTGATTGGGTGATGATTTTCATTAATGCTTTTTCAGGAGATCTTAAAAAACCTCCCAGATCAA
>Ga0157373_10004556_pt1 | contig 10421 bp, 9 predicted proteins | sample C65metaG_FD_113460 | JGI IMG/M metagenome (GOLD analysis project Ga0157373, IMG submission 113460) | Corn rhizosphere microbial communities from Kellogg Biological Station, Michigan, USA - C6-5 metaG | ecosystem: Host-associated > Plants > Roots > Rhizosphere > Soil | place: USA: Michigan...
CAGGAGACCGAGCAGCTGCCGATCTTCTCGAAGATCACCAAGTACCAGGCGCACGTCAACAACCGGGCGCGGATGGCCGAGCTGACGGGCCGCGCGTTCGATCGCGCGATGCTCGAGATGGGTCCGACGCAGCTCAACATTCCGCGCGATTTCTTCTACGGCGACATCGAATGCGAGATTCCGCGCCCGCTCGCCATCGAGCGCGGCGCCGGCGGCGAGGCGAGCCTCGATCAGGCGGCGGCGCTGCTCGCGCAAGCGAAGTTCCCGGTGATTCTCGCGGGCGGCGGCATCATCATGGGCGGCACGCAGAGCGATGCGGTCGCGCTCGCCGAGTTGCTGCAGGCGCCGGTGTGCGTCAGTTACCTGCACAACGACGCGTTTCCGTCGCGTCATCCGCTGTGGTGCGGTCCGCTCGGCTACCAGGGCTCGAAGGCGGCGATGAAGCTGATCGCGAAGGCCGACGTCGTGCTGGCGCTCGGCACCCGGCTCGGCCCGTTCGGCACGCTGCCGCAGCACGGCCTCGATTACTGGCCGAAGGACGCGCAGATCATCCAGATCGACGCCGACCCGAAGATGCTGGGACTCGTGAAGTCGATCTCGGTGGGCATCTGCGGCGATGCCGGTGCGGCGGCGCGCGCGCTCGTTGCGCGGCTTGCCGGCAAGGACCTCGCGTGCAATGCCAACCGCGACGCGCGCCTCGCGACGCTGCGCGGCGAGAAGCGGTCCTGGGAGACCGAGCTCGACGGCTGGACGCATGAAAAGGACAAGTGGTCGCTCGAAGTGAGCGCGCAGTCGGCGCACATGCACCCGCGCCAGATGCTGCGCGAGCTCGAGCGGGCGATGCCGGACGGCGCGATGGTGTCGACTGACATCGGCAACATCTGCTCGGTGTCGAACAGCTACCTGCGTTTCGATCGGCCGCGCTCGATGTTCGCGGCAATGAGCTTCGGCAACTGCGGCTACGCGTTCCCGACGATCGTCGGCGCGAAAGTCGGCGCACCGGATCGCCCGGCGATCGCGTACGTGGGCGACGGCGCGTGGGGCATGAGCTTCGGCGAGCTGCAGACGTGCGTGCGCGAGAAGATTCCCGTGACGGCGGTCGTCTTCAACAACGGGCAATGGGGCGCCGAGAAGAAGAACCACGTCGATTTCTACGACAACCGATTCATCGGCGTGAATCTCGACCATCAGCCCTCTTGGGCCGCCGTCGCCAAGGCGATGGGCGCCGAGGGCGTTCGCGTCGACAAGGTCTCGGACGTCGGGCCCGCGCTGCGCGCGGCCGCCGCGGCGCAGCGTGAAGGCAAGACGACGGTGCTCGAAATGATGGTCACGCGCGAGCTTGGCGATCCGTTCCGCCGCGATGCACTGTCGCTGCCCGTGCGCCACCTCGCGAAATACAAGGCGACCGCCGCGAAGTAGAATTCACGGGATGAGCGTCTCCAAGGCGGGAGTCGAGCGCGACGCCCGCGAAGTCGTCGGTCAGGTGATGGAACGCGCGCGCGCCGCGCAGGCACTCGCCGATCGCTGGACGCAGGCGCAGGCCGACGAGGCGGCCGTGGCCGCCGGCTGGGCGATCGTCGAGCCCGCGCGCAACCGCGCGCTCGCCGAGCTCGCCGTGCGCGACACCGGTCTCGGCAACGTTGCCGACAAGATCGCCAAGAACCGGCGCAAGACGATGGGGCTGTTGCGCGACCTGCACGGCGCGCGCTCCGTCGGCATTCTCTCGGAGGATCCCGAGCGCGGCCTGATCGAGATCGCGCGGCCCGTGGGCGTCGTCGCGGCGATCACGCCGTCGACCAATCCCGCCGCCACGCCGGCCAATAACATCATCAACGCGCTGAAAGGCCGCAACGCGGTCGTGCTCGCGCCCTCGCCGAAGGGACAATCGACGCTCGAGCTGCTGCTTTCGTTCGTGCACGCCGAGCTTGATCGCATCGACGCGCCGCGCGACCTCGTGCAGCAACTGCCGTCGCCGGTCACGCGCGAGCGGACGTTCGAGCTGATGCGGCAGGCCGATCTCGTCGTGGCGACCGGGTCGGCGACCAATGTCCGCGCGGCCTATGAAAGTGGCACGCCGGCCATCGGCGTCGGCGTCGGCAACGTCGCCGTCATCGTCGACGAGACGGCGGATGTGGCCGACGCGGCTGCGAAGATCGCCCGCTCGAAGACGTTCGACAACGCGACGAGCTGCTCGTCGGAGAACAGCGTCGTCGCCGTCGCCGGGATCGCCGACGCGCTGCTCGCTGCTCTCGCACGCGAAGGCGGCGTCCTGCTCGACGCCGCCGAGACCGCGCAACTGTCGCGCGCGATGTTCGCCGGCGGCAAGCTTGCGCAGGCCTTCGTCGCGCAGGATACGCCGACGATCGCGCAGCACTCCGGTCTGACGCGTGCCGCGCTGCAATCGGCGCGCTTCCTGATCGTGAGGGAAACCGGGGTCGGAAGCGATCATCCGTTTTCCCGCGAAAAGCTTTCGCCCGTCCTGGCGTTCTACGAGGCCGCCGATTTCGCAGCGGCGCGCGCGCGGGCGACGGAGCTTCTGCGCCATCAGGGCGCCGGGCATTCGATCGGCCTGCACACGCGCGAGCCTTCACGCGCGACCGAGCTCGGACTCACGCTTCCGGTTTGCCGCGTCATCGTCAACCAGGCACATTGCTTCGCCACCGGCGGCAGCTTCGACAACGCGCTGCCATTCTCGCTGTCGATGGGCTGCGGCACGTGGGGCGGCAACAGCATCTCCGACAACCTGGGCTACCGGCACTTCCTCAACATCACGCGCGTCGTCCGGACACTTGCGCAGCCGCTGGTGCACGAGCCGACCGACGCCGAACTGTTCGGCGCGTATCGCACGAAGCATGGCGTCTGACGCCGGCGCGGCCGCGGCGACCTTTCGCACCGTCATCGACGTGCACGCTGCGGCGCAGCCGCGTGCGCCGTTCCTGATCGCGCCCGAACCTCGCCGCGAGATCGACTACGCCGCGCTGCGTGCACAGTGCCTGAGCCTCGCCGCATGGCTCGCGGCCCAGGGCATCGCGCCCGGCTCGACGGTGTCGTTCATGCTGCCGAACGGTGTCAGCGCGGCGACCGTGTTCCTCGGGGCGATGTACGGCGGGTACGTCGTATCGCCGATCAATCTGCTCGCGCAGGACGCGCAGCTCGAGTACACGCTCGCGCATTCGGATACGCGCCTCGTGTTCGCGACGGCGGACGATTGCGCGCGTCTCGAGGCGATCCGCGAGCGTACCGGGGCGGCGTTCGCCATCCGCGCCGTCGGCGTCGACGGTCTCGAGCTTCCGGATGCACCGAAGGTGCCGCCGCAACGTGTGAGTCAAGGCGACCCGGCGATGCTGATGTACACGTCCGGTACCACCGGGCGGCCGAAAGGCGCGCTGCTTTCGCACGGGAACATGCTGGCCGCAGGACGCGCGGTCGCGGCGTCGCTCGCGCTCGGCCCCGCCGATCGCGTGCTGTCGTCGCTACCGCTCTATCACATCCACGGCCAATGCATCGCGACGGTCGCGCCGCTCGTGTCGGGCGGCAGCATCGTGATGCCGCACCGGTTCAGCGTGTCGCAGTGGTGGCTGCTGGTCGAGCGCCATCGTCCGACGTGGCTCAACGTCGTGCCGACGATCATCGCGTACCTGTTGAACGGTCCCGGGCTTTCGGCCGAGCAGGCAGAGGCGTGCCGCAACGTTCGCTTCGGTCGCTCGGCGTCGGCTCCGCTGCCGCCCGCTCAGCATCGTGCGTTCGAGGCGCGCTTCGGCATCTCCGTCGTGGAGGCGATGGGACTTACCGAATGCGCGTCGGTGGCCTTCAGCAATCCGCTCGACATCGAGGCGCGCCGATACGGCTCGCCCGGCTTGCCGCTGTGCGTCGAGGCGCGCGTCGTCGATGCGGCGGGAAAGGTGCTCGGCGCCGGCGAGCGCGGTGAGATCGAGCTCCGCGGCGACAACGTGATGCTCGGCTACTACAAGTCGCCGGATGCGACCGCGCAGGCACTGCGTGCGGGCGGCTGGCTCGCGACCGGCGATCTCGGCTATCGGGACACCGACGGCTATTACTTCATCACGGGACGCCTCAAGGAGCTGATCATCAAGGGCGGCGAGAACATTGCGCCGCGCGAGATCGACGAGGCGTTGCTCGCGCATCCGGCCGTGCTGGAAGCTGCTGCCGTCGGCGTCCCCGACGACGCGTACGGGCAGGAGATTCTCGCGTGCGTCGTGGTGAAGCCCGACGCCGCGTGCAGCGAGCAGGAATTGCGCGCGCATTGCGAGCGCACGCTCGGGCGCTACAAGTCGCCGCGCTACTTGCGGTTCGTCCCGGCGCTGCCGAAAGGTCCGTCGGGGAAGGTGCAGCGCCTGAAGCTCGTCGAGTTGTGAGCGTCACGGCCCGAACAGCCAGCGTGCAGCCCAGCCGGCCACATAAAGGCCGATGCCGAAGATGGCATGCGTCAGAAAGCTTTGCAGACGTGCAACGGTGGGGCGAGTCGTTCGCGACCCAGCGATGCCCATCCCCATGCCGGGCTGCATCAGAAGGAATGGCGCCGCGACCGAGCCGACGCCGACGATCAACGCGGGACCGATGTCGGGGCGGGCGATCCATGCGGAGCCCCAGACTGCGAGCAGCAAGGCGGCAAACGCGATGCCGATCAGGTAGTGGGCCGTCCATCCGATCAGCCGTTCGCCGCGTACGGAGCAGGACGCCGCGATCGATTCGTGACGGAAGCGGCCGTTCGCCATGTGGCCGAGCCAGCGACCCACGAGCCCATAGTCGGGCGGCGCAAAACCGAGCAGCGGGCTCCGCGCGATCCCCCACAGGTCCATGACTGCCGTGGCGCCGACGCCGACGACGAGCGTGCATGTCAGGTAGTCCAATCGTTTCTCCGGATTTGCCTGCATCAGGCGACGGTGCTAGCGTGCAACTTCAAGTCGACTTGAAGTCAAGGGGGGTGGCCAATGGACATCGGCGAGGTGGCGCAGCGCGCCCGCCTTACCGCCTCGACGCTGCGGTTCTACGAGGAAAAGGGACTGATCAGGTCGGTGGGCAGGCGCGGACTGCGCCGTCAATTCAAGCCCGACGTGCTGGAGCGGCTCGCGCTCGTCGCACTGGGACGCTCGGCAGGTCTTTCACTCGACGAGATCGCCCGCATGCTCGCGGGTGGCGGATCGCCGCGGATCGATCGGCGGTTGCTCGCAGACAAGGCGCGCGAGGTGGACCGGAAGATCCGCAAGCTGAGCGCCGTGCGTGATGGCTTGCGGCACGCAGCCGCGTGTCCGGCGCGAAGCCACATGGAGTGCCCGACGTTCCGCCGCTTGCTGACCAGGGCGATGTCGGGGACCCTCAGGTAAGCGGTGTCGACGCGCCAATCTCCGCCAGAAGGCCGGGAATCATCCGGCGAATGTGCGGTGCAATGAAGATCACGCCCAGCGGATCGCCGCGGGATCCTGCCGTCGGCGGGCCCGCGACTCGCAGCCGCGCCGACGCGGAGCCATCGCGCCCGATCGGCCGGCATTCGGAATCCACGTCGAAGCCGATTCCTGTAGGGTCGGCGCGCAAAATCCCTTGCTGCATCAGGTCGCTCAGAAAGGGATTGTCACCGGCGCCGAACATCGGATCGAGACCGGTGCAGTTGATGACGTAATCGAAATCGGCAGTGGCTCGACGCTGCGTCTCTTCGCACCACGTCATTCGAATCCGGCGACCCGCGGCGGTCGCGTCCTCGAGCCGGCCCCGCCGGAACACGACGCGTCCCCGGCGCTCGCCTTCGCGCACGATCAGGTCGTTTTGCGGAGGCGCGCGAAAGCGGTGCGCGTCGTAGATGCCGCGCAGATGACGAAAGAAGCGCGTCTTCTCCTCGACGGGGAGCGCCGGCCAGAACTGCCACACGACATTGCGCACGTCGTCGAATGGTGTCTGCCAATCGATGCCTTCGGCGGCGGCTTCGCGGATTCGCTCGCGGAGTGCCCGGGACAGACCGCGAATGCCCGCCGAGCCAACGGCGCGCCGCACGTAATCCGGAACCTCGCCGTCGATTTTCGCGAGAAGCGCAGTGACCGGCGTCTCGCCGGCGCCATCGCGCGGTGCGCGGGGTCGGATCCCATGACGCGAGATTGCGAGAATCGGCTGGGTATGCCCCTGCCGAAGCAACGTCGACACGACGTCGAGCGCCGTGAGTCCGGCGCCGACGAGAAGTACTCGCGCCGTGGCGGCAATCGACTGTAGGGAGCTTGCTTCGAAAGGATCGTGCACGAGCGCGGCGTGCGATCCCAGCCTCGCGAGCAGAGCAGGCGGTCGAAAGCCACCGGTGCCCGTCGCAACGACGAGCGCGTCCGCCCCGAGAGTGCCGCCGTCCGACGTCGTGATTTCGTACCTGCGGCCCTTCGTGCGCAGCGCTGTTGCCAGGCATCGCCGATGGCGAATCCGCGAAGATCGTTCGGCAAGCGTATGGGCGACATGTGCGCCGAAATCGCCGCGACGCAGATAGATGGCGCCGTTCGCGGCCAGCGCCTGCGGATCGCGCTCGAGCACCCCGGTCTTCTCGCACCAGTCGCGCAGATCGCCGGGCCGCCCCGGATCGACGAGGTGATTGTCGAGCGGGCCGTTGAGGCGGTGATCGGGGTCGCGCGTGGAATAGGCGACGCCACATCCGGGCTGCGCGCGCGGCTCGACGATGACCACGGTCGCATCGGACGCGCTCGTGAGCTGCACCGCGGCCGCGGCCCCGGTGTAACCGCCGCCGACGATCGCGATTCGAGGCACCGTAGCGGCGCGGGCGCTCACGGTCGCCACGCGTGGTGGCGATCAGTCCGATCGGCGCTCGTGGATCAGCGGGCGGAATGCCCGGTGAGCTTTACTTCGACCTTCTCGCTTTCTTCGAGCCCCGCGTAGTACTCGCGCAGGATCTCGAGCACTTCCGGGCGCGAGAATTCGGGCGGCACTGCACTCCCTTCGGAGAGCCACTTGCGCAGCTTCGTTCCGGAGACCAGCAACCGGTCGGCGTCGTCGTGCGGGCATGTCCTTCCGGACGCCATGCCGCCGCAGCGATAGCACCAGAACGTCCAGTCGATCTTGAGCGGCTGGATGGCCAGTGCTCCGCGCTGAATCTCGTCGAAGATCCGATGGGCGTCGAACGGGCCGTAATAGCTGCCGACGCCGGCGTGGTCGCGGCCGACGATCTGATACGAGCAGCCGTAGTTCTGGCGAAACACCGCGTGCAGCAGCGCCTCGCGCGGTCCCGCGTAGCGCATGTCGAGCGGATAGCCCGCCTGCACGACGGTGCCGGCGCGGAAATAGCGCTCGATGAGGACCGAGATGGCCTTCGTCCGCACCGCCGCCGGGATGTCGCCCGGCTTGAGATTGCCGAGCAGCGAATGGACGAGCACGCCGTCGCAGACTTCGATGGCGACCTTCGCCAGGTACTCGTGCGACCTGTGCATCGGATTGCGCGTCTGGAACGCGGCGACGCGCGTCCAGCCCAGCCGCTCGAATTCGGCTCGCGTCTGCGCCGGCGTCATGAACAGCGCGCCGTACTGCCGGGCGAAGCCGCCGTCGGAGACGACGCGCAACGGGCCCGCGAGATTCACGTCGCCCTGACGCATGACCATCTGGACGCCCGGATGCGCCGTATCGGTCGTGCGGAATACGGACATGCATTCGTGCGCCTTGTCGATGCGGTATCGCTCGCTCACCGTCATCAGCGCGAGCACGGAGCCGCCGTCCGGATCGATCAGCGCGATCTCGCTGTCGTCCGCGATGGCTTGCGCGGTCTGCGCATCGGTTGACAGCGTGATCGGAATCGGCCAGAACGTGCCGTCGCTCGTCCGCATGTCGTCGCATACGCCGGCCCAGTCCGCGCGCGACATGAAGCCGTCGAGCGGCGTGAACCCGCCGAGGCCCAGCATGATGACGTCGCCCTTTTCGCGCGAGCTCACGGTGAGGCGAGGCAGCGTCTGCGCCCGGCGCACGGCGTCGGCAGCATCAGCGGGGGCGAGCGCAAGAGGCCGCAGGCCGCGGCCTCCGTGCGGAGGAACGAGCGTGGACATCGCCACCGAAGCTAACACGCGGCGGCAAGGGCGCGCATGAAATCGGTCAATGGGCCGATAGGCGGAATCGATTGTGGAAGCCGAGCCGCGTCCACGATAATGCAAGCATGAAGATCGGCATCATTTCCGACAGCCACGACCGCGCCGACATGCTGGCCGCTGCGGTGCAGCAGGCGCAGGCGCAGGGCGCCGAGGCGATCGTCCATTGCGGCGATCTCATTGGCGCGCAAACCGTGCGGCCGTCGCTCGAGCGGGGCCTCCCGGTGCACCTCATCCACGGCAACAATATCGGCGACCCGCAGATGCTGCATCGCGTCGCGCAGCAAAGCGAGGGCTTGCTGCAGTACTACGGTGGCGATGCGCGCCTCGACCTCGGCGGGAGGCGCATCTTCGTCGTCCACTATCCCGACTACGGCTACGCGATGGCGTGCACCGGCGACTGGGACCTTGTCTGCTGCGGGCACTCGCATTTCGCCGAGATCCGCCAGGTCGGCAACGTCAAGGGAGGAGCGACGTGGCTCGTCAATCCCGGCACCGTTGCCGGTCTCGCCGCGTCACCGACCTGGATGCTGGCCGACCTCGACGCCATGCGGTTCGACCTGCATACGCTGCGCCTATAGGGACATAGCGATTTTTTAGCACGCGTCCCGCGCTCTGCCTCGTAGAATCCGCCGCGAGGAGGAGAAGATGATGCTCGACAGTAATCCGTTCGCCGTCGCGGGCGCGTCGCTGCCTGCCGGCTTCCTGCAGGGATTCCTGGTGGTGATGGCGCTGGCCGTGGTTGCGGGGACGCTCTTCGACATCGTCCACAAGGGCAGCGCGAAGTATTTCTTCGCCAACATGCGCAAGGCGAAGGGCAAAGGCCGCGCGCTGGGGGGTGGTGAACGGGTCTCGATCGCCGTGCAGACCGCGGTCGTCGACGTGCTCGCCTCGGGTGAATTCTGCAATCAGAAACGCCGGATTGCGCACCTGCTCGGCATGTATGGATTCGTCCTCTACGTGGTGGCCACGGCGGTCATGGTGTTCGGTTACCCCACGGGCACAACGCCGGCGATCTGGCCGGCGCTGTGGTGGATCGGCGCCTTGATGGTGCTGGTGGGCGGCTACTGGTTCTGGTTCTTCATCCGCGTGGATGTCGCTGCGGAAGGCCAATCGCCGTTTCGCCTCGCGAAGGCCGACCTCTTCGTCCTGTCGCTGCTTGCGAGCGTGACGCTCGGAGCCGTCTGGGCCGCCACGGGCGGCGGCGTGGGGCTGCTCTTCTGGCTCTACATCATCGCGACCATCGTGTTGTTTGGCGGAGTTCCGTGGTCGAAGTTCGCGCACATGTTCTTCAAGCCGGCGGCAGCCTTCGAGAAACGGGTGACCAGGGCCAACGGCACGGCCGAGAATCTGCCAACGCAGACCCGTGACGATCCCGAGCAACAAAAACGACACTCGATGGAATTGCTGCGAGACGCTCCGATGGACATGGGACTCGGCATCAAGCGCGAAGCGCCCCGTCACTATTAGCCACAATCTCGATTTCGGAGCAGCTCGAGGATTCACCTTATGCCTACCTTCGTGTACATGACGAGGTGCGACGGATGCGGACACTGCGTCGACATCTGTCCCTCGGACATCATGCACATCGACCCGACCTATCGCCGCGCGTATAACATCGAGCCGAACATGTGCTGGGAGTGCTACTCCTGCGTGAAGGCGTGTCCCCAGCATGCGATCGACGTGCGCGGATATGCGGATTTCGCCCCGCTCGGCCACAGCGTTCGCGTCGATCGCGACGAGCGCAAAGGCACGATCGCCTGGAGGATCAGGTTCCGGGACGGCACCGAAAAGAACTTCCTGTCGCCGATCACCACGAAGCCTTGGGGGACGGCAATCCCCAAGCTCGCCGATGTTCCCGCACCCAGCAAGGAAATGCGGGACAGCCAGCTCCTTTACAACGAGCCGAAATACATCCGCCTGGACGAAGGCGGCCTGCGCACGCTCGAGGACGCCGGCCTCAAGCTGCAGAAAGGCGTGTACTACTGATGGCCTACAAGACGATCATCGAAGACGGCATCGACATCCTGGTCGTCGGTGCGGGTCTCGGCGGCACGGGTGCAGCATGGGAAGCCCGGTTCTGGGGCCAGGACAAGACGATCGTCATTGCCGAGAAGGCCAATATCGATCGGTCCGGCGCGGTCGCTCAGGGCTTGTATGCGATCAACTGCTACATGGGTACCCGGTGGGGCGAGAACAATCCCGAGGACCATGTCCGCTACGCTCGCATCGACCTGATGGGGCTGGTGCGGGAAGACCTGCTGTTCGACATGGCCCGTCACGTCGACTCCACCGTGCATCAGTTCGAAGAGTGGGGCCTGCCGATCATGAAGAACCCTAAGA
>Ga0157373_10004558_pt1 | contig 10420 bp, 10 predicted proteins | sample C65metaG_FD_113460 | JGI IMG/M metagenome (GOLD analysis project Ga0157373, IMG submission 113460) | Corn rhizosphere microbial communities from Kellogg Biological Station, Michigan, USA - C6-5 metaG | ecosystem: Host-associated > Plants > Roots > Rhizosphere > Soil | place: USA: Michigan...
AGGACACGACATGACCCAACGCAAGGGCATCATCCTCGCCGGCGGTTCCGGCACCCGGCTGTATCCGATCACCAAGGGCGTCAGCAAGCAGCTGCTGCCGGTGTACGACAAGCCGATGATCTATTACCCGCTCAGCGTGCTGATGCTGGCGGGCATCCGTGAAGTGCTGATCATCAATACGCCGCACGAGCAGGCGCTGTTCCAGCAGCTGCTGGGTGACGGTTCACAGTGGGGCATGGACATCCAGTACGCGGTGCAGCCGAGCCCCGATGGCCTGGCGCAGGCGTATCTGATCGGCCGCGAGTTCGTCGCCGGCAAGCCGAGCTGCCTGGTGTTGGGCGACAACATCTTCCACGGCCATGGCCTGCGCGAGGTGCTGCGCAACGCCGACCAGCGTGACCAGGGCGCCACCGTGTTCGGCTACTGGGTGAATGATCCGGAACGCTACGGCGTGGCCGAGTTCGACAACAGCGGCAAGGTCATCAACCTGGTGGAAAAGCCCGAGAATCCGCGTTCCAACTACGCGGTGACCGGCCTGTACTTCTACGACGGCAATGCCAGCGACTATGCGGCCGAGCTGAAGCCTTCGCCGCGTGGCGAGCTGGAGATCACCGATCTGAACCAGCACTATCTGCAGGAAGGCAATCTGCACCTGGAAGCGCTGGGCCGTGGTTACGCGTGGCTGGATACCGGTACCCACCAGTCGCTGCTGGAAGCCTCCAACTTCATCGAGACCATCCAGACCCGTCAGGGCCTGCAGGTCTGCTGCCCCGAGGAAATCGCTTTTGGTCAGGGGTGGATCACTGCCGAACAGCTGGAAGCACTGGCGGCTCCGCTGATCAAGAATGGCTACGGCCAGTACCTGCATAAACTCGCTCTGCGTGGAGTCGTTCCGTGAAAGTGATTGAAACCAAGTTGCCCGGTTGCGTGGTGATCGAGCCGGCGGTGTTCGGCGATGCCCGCGGTTATTTCTTCGAAACCTGGAACGCCGAGCGCTTTGCTGCGCTGGGCCTGCCGGACCGTTTCGTGCAGAGCAACGTGTCGACGTCCGCGCAGGGCGTGCTGCGCGGCCTGCATTACCAGTGGCCGCGCCCGCAGGGCAAGCTGGTCAGCGTGCTCGAAGGCGAGGTCTATGACGTGGCCGTCGACATCCGTCGCGGTTCGCCGACCTTTGGCCAGTGGGAAGCGGTGGTGCTGAGTGCGGAGAACAAGAAGCAGTTCTGGATTCCGGAGGGCTTTGCCCACGGTTTCGCCGTGCTGTCCGAGCGTGCGGTGTTCAGCTACCTGTGCACCGAGGTCTACCTCAAGGACTTTGATGCCGGCGTGCGCTGGAACGATGCCGACATCGCCGTGGACTGGCCGGTCAGCGCACCGACCTTGTCGGCCAAGGACGAGAACGCGCCGTTCCTGAAGGACATTGCCGAAGATCGCCTGCCGGTCTACATCCCATGACCGTGCTGGTGTTGGGTGGCAACGGCCAGGTCGGCCAGGAGCTGCTGCGCGCGCTGGCGCCGCTGGGAAAGGTGATTGCAACCACGCGTAGCGGCCGGCTGCCTGATGGTACCGCCTGCGAGGTGGCCGACTTCAGCCAGCCAGACAGCCTGCCGGCGCTGCTCGACCGGCTGCAACCATCGGTAGTTGTCAATGCGGCCGCCTATACCGCAGTTGATCGTGCCGAGCAGGAGGTTGAAGCTGCCTTCGCCGCCAATGCGCAGGCGCCGGGCGTGATCGCGCGCTGGTGTGCGGCCAATGGCGTGCCGTTCGTGCATTACTCCACCGACTACGTGTTCGACGGCCAGGGCAGCGCGCCCTACCGCGAAGACGAACCGACCGCACCGCTGGGCGTGTATGGCACCAGCAAGCGCGATGGTGAAGAAGCGGTGCGTGCGGCTGGGGGCCGCCATCTGATCTTCCGCACGGCGTGGGTGTATGCCTCGCACGGCGCGAACTTCCTGCGCACCATGCTGCGCGTGGGCGCCGAGCGCGATGCGTTGCGGGTAGTGGCCGACCAGATCGGCACGCCGACGCCGGCGGCGCTGATCGCCGATGTCACCGCGCAGGCACTGCTGCATCCGGGCCAGCTGTCCGGTACATGGCACCTGACCGCCAGTGGCCAGACCAGTTGGCATGGGTTCGCCGAGGCGATCTTCGCCGAAGCGTCGGCCACCGGCGTGTTGGCCAAGGTGCCGACGGTCGAGGCGATTCCCAGTTCCGAGTATCCGACCCCGGCCAAGCGCCCCGCCTGGTCGGTGCTGGACAATCGCAAGCTGCAGCAGGATTTCGGCATCGTGCTGCCGGAGTGGCAGGACGGTCTGAAGCGGGTGATCGCGCAGTTCTGATCGCCGGCCGCGCGGTGCGGCGGATGACGGAAGCCCGGCTTTGGCCGGGCTTCTGCATTTTCTCGCACCGCGCAATGACCCGTAGTGTGCTGGACGCGACAAGGTGTTTCGAACCCGTCATGTTGAGCGTGGATGCGCGCGAACTCGGAGCCACTGCACTACCATGCGCAGCTGGGTTCTCCCCCGCAGTGCGTCGAAGGTGCTGCGCTCGCACCTGAAAGGACGCTCCATGAATCTGCCTGGTTTGCACGTCCGCGCATCGCGGGATCGGTCTCCACTCATGCTGGCACTGGGTGTCGGTGCGCTGGCGCTGCTGGCACGGCTGCTGTACGTGCAGTTCTTCGCTACGCCGATGCCCTATATGGATCAATGGGACGGGGAGTGGGCCTCTGCGCTCAAGCCATGGCTGGAAGGAACATTGCAGTGGCAGATGTTGTTCGCGCCGCACAATGAGCATCGCATCCTGCCCACGCGCCTGGTCACCCTGCTGTCGTATGCAGTCACCGGGCAGTGGAGCAATGTCTACGAAGCACGGCTCGCGGCCGTCGTGTTCTGCTTCATCCCCGCTTTGCTGGTCTGGCACGCGCTTCGCGACGCGGGCGCAGTTGTGGGTCGCTGGATGCTGCTGCTGTTGGCGATTCTGCTGTCAGTCCTGCCGTTCGCATGGGAGAACTTCCTCGTTGGCTTCCAGTCGCAGTTCTACTTCCTGATCCTGTCCAGCATCGTGGCCATCGCGCTGGTGGCCAGGCACCATCAGAATATTGTGGCTTTGCCTGCTGCGATCGCACTGAGCGTGTTTGCCAGTGCCACCATGGCGTCGGGCCTGCTGACCGCAGTGGCAACGGCTGCGACCTGTGTCCTGGCCTGCGTCTGCCTTCCCGGCCGACGAGTGCCGGCGTTGTGCGCAACAGCAGTGCTGGCGGCCGTCGCGATGGTCGCCTACGCTCAGGTTCCCGTGATCGAGGTCAATACGGTCTTGCGTGCGCAGAGCGCAGGCGAGTTCATCTACGCCGCGTCCCGGGTACTGGCGTGGCCCATGCGGTCAGGTGGGTTTGCGCTGATCATCTGGCTGCCTGCCACTGTGATGGTTGTGCGCATGGTGATCCGTCGGCAAGCGTCGCCGACCGATCTGGTGATGGCAGGACTCTGCATCTGGTCTGCGCTTCAGGCATTGGCCATCGCCTATGGCCGCGGGCATGACATGAGGGTACCGATGTCCCGCTATACGGAACTGCTTGTGCCTGGCTTGTTTGCCAACGCGTGGTTTGCCATCCAATTGTGGGGCTTGGCTTCGAAGGGGCCGCGACTGCGCACGGCAAGGCGTGCAGCGGTGCTCCTGTTCGCGCTTGTCGTTGCATATCCATTGCTGGGCCGGATCGGAAAGGATGTTGCCAAGCTCCAGCATTTCAGCGCAGCAGCGCGGCTGCAGCAGGACAACGTCTGGCGTCACCTTGCGGGCGCTGACCTCCGTGCGCCGCAGGCGGGTGAGTTCGAGCTGCCATATCCCGACACGAACCGCCTCAAGTTCTATCTGGATGATCCGGCCCTTCGCCGGATCCTTCCTGTAGAGCGTACCGAATCGGCGCCCCTGGAGGGCGCCGGAGCTCAGCGACGCTGAGCGTTGAACCCGTCAGCTACGCCCGTAGGTGTCCTCGAAGCGAACGATATCGTCTTCGCCCAGGTAACTGCCGGACTGCACTTCGATCAGTTCCAGCGGCAGTTTGCCCGGATTGCGCAGGCGATGGGTCACGCCCAGCGGAATGTAGGTGCTCTGGTTCTCGCTCAGCAGGATGACTTCGTCACCACGGGTCACCTCGGCGGTGCCGCTGACCACGATCCAGTGTTCGGCACGATGGTGGTGCATCTGCAGGCTCAGCGTGCCGCCGGGCTTGACCGTGATCCGCTTGACCTGGAAACGCTCGCCGTTGTCGATCGAATCGTAGGCCCCCCACGGCCGGTAGACCTTGCGGTGCCAGGTCGCTTCGCTGCGGCCTTCGGTCTTCAGCTGTGACACCACCGTCTTGACCTCCTGCATGCGGTCGGCTTTGCCGACCAGCACGGCATCGTCGGTCTCCACCACGATCACATCGTCCAGGCCGACCATCGCCACCAGGCGCTGGCCATAGGCGTAGGTGTTGCGGCAGTCGATGGCGATCACATCACCCTGGTGGGCATTGCCGTCGCCATCCTGCTGCGAGACATCGCGCAGTGCGGTCCACGAACCGACGTCGTTCCAACCCGCGTCGAGCGGGATCACCACCGCATCGGCGGTCTTCTCCATCACCGCGTAGTCGATGGAATCGGAGGCGACGGCGGCGAAGGCGGCCTTGTCCAGGCGCGTGAAGTCGGTGTCGCAGCGGGCCTGTTGCCATGCGCTGCGGCTGCCGGCGAGCATCTCCGGCTGGAAGCGCTCCAGCTCCTGCAGGTAGCGCGATGCCTTGAACAGGAACATGCCGCTGTTCCAGTAGTACTGGCCGCTGGCCACGTATCCGGTGGCGGTGTCCAGGTCGGGCTTCTCGACAAAGCGCTCGACGGCGCGAAGGCCCTGGCCGTCGGCGGCCTTGATGTAGCCGTAGCCGGTTTCAGGGCCCGTGGGCACGATGCCGAAGGTCACCAGCTTGCCCGCCTCGGCAGCGCTGGTGGCTGCCTGGACGACGCTGCGGAAGGTGGCTTCATCGCTGATCACGTGGTCCGAAGGCAGCACCAGCAGCAGCGCATCGGCGCCGTCGCGGGTCGCTTCCAATGCCGCCACCGCGATGGCCGGCGCCGTATTGCGCCCTATTGGCTCGAGGATGATCGCAGCCGGCTCGGCACCGACCTGGTGCAGTTGCTCGGCGGCGACGAAGCGGTGTTCCTCGTTGGCGATCACCAGTGGACCCCGGCTGGCAATGGGGGCCACCCGCTGCCAGGTAGCCTGCAGCATGGTCTGCTCGCCGGCCAGTGGCAGGAACTGCTTCGGGTAGGACTCACGTGACAGCGGCCACAAGCGGGTGCCGGAGCCACCGGAGAGAATGACGGGCTGAATGATGCTCATGGTCTTCCTTGGTTATTGCTGAAGGAGGTGGGAAATTTCGTCGGTGCGCGCCTGCATCAGCGCAGCGTCACCGCGGGCTTCGACATTCAGACGCAGCAGCGGTTCCGTGTTGGAACTGCGCAGGTTGAAGCGCCAGTCGCCGAAATCGGCGCTGATGCCATCGGTGTAGTCCAGTGCGGGTGCCTGCGCGGCGAAGTGCTCCATCACGCGTGGCACGGCGGCCTTGGCATCTGCCACCTTGAAGTTGATTTCTCCGCTGCACGGATAGTCGGCCATGCGGTCTTCGACCCAGTCGGCCAGCGAACGGCCGCTTTCCGAAATCAGCTGGGCGATCAGCAGCCACGGGATCATGCCGGAGTCTGCATAGGCGAACTCGCGGAAATAGTGGTGGGCGCTCATCTCGCCGCCATACACCGCATCTTCCGCGCGCATCTTTTCCTTGATGAAGGCGTGGCCGCTCTTGCACAGCACCGGCACGCCGCCGGCGGCTTCGACCATTTCCACCGTGTTCCAGACCAGGCGCGGGTCATGCACGACCTTGCCACCCGGGTTGCGTGCCAGGATCGCCTTGGCCAGCAGGCCGACCAGGTAGTAGCCCTCGATGAAGCGGCCGGTATGGTCGAAGAAGAAACAGCGGTCGAAGTCACCGTCCCAGGCGATGCCGAAGTCGGCACCGTGTTCGCGCACGGCCTCGGCGGTGGCGGCGCGGTTCTCCGGCAGCAGCGGGTTGGGGATGCCGTTGGGGAAGTTGCCATCGGGTTCATGGCAGATACGGATGAATTCCAGCGGCAGGTGCGGCGCCAGCAAGTCGACGATGGCACCTGCGCCGCCGTTGCCGGCGTTGACCACCAGCTTCAGTGGCTTGAGCTTGCTGGCGTCCACGTAGCCCAGCAGGTGATCGATATAGGCGCTCTTGTCGTGGCGCGCGGTCTGCGCCGCAACAGGTGGCTGTGCGCTGCCGGTATCGGCGGCCACCGCGTCGGAGATCGCGAACAGGCCGGTATCGGAACTGATTGGTCGCGCGTTTTCCTTGACCAGCTTCATCCCGTTGTAGTCCATGGGGTTGTGGCTGGCAGTCACCATCACGCCGCCCGCGGCGCCCAGGTGGTCGGTCTGGAAGTAGACCTCCTCGGTGCCGCACAGGCCGATGTCGATCACTTCGCGGCCCACGCCACGCAGGCCCGCGGCCAGCGCGTCCTGCAGTGCCGGGCTGGTCAAACGGACATCATGACCCAGGACCACGGGGCCCGGGGCGAGCTGAGTGGCCAAGGCGACGCCGATGCGGCGGGCGAGGTCTTCGTTCAGCTCTTCCGGCACGCGGCCGCGGATGTCATAGGCCTTGAAGGCGGGCAGGGGCATTGATCGGGTCCATTCTGGGCACAGCCTCTGATTGTACCGCCAGCCCCGTATGGGAATCGTTTCCATGCCGCAACGCCACGTGACCGGCCGGTGCGCTGCCCTAGAATGGGCGGATTACACCAACGAGGTGAGGGCGTAGATGAGCAACCCGGCAACGACCGGCGGCAAGCGCGGCAAGCGCGGCAAGCGCTTCGCCACTGCGGCGGAGGCACTGCAGGGGGTGGTCGCCGATGGCCAGACCCTGGCCGTGGGCGGCTTTGGCCTGTGTGGCATTCCCGAGGCACTGATCGCCGCGCTGCGCGACAGTGGCGCCAAGGGCCTGACCGTGATTTCCAACAATGCCGGCGTCGATGGTTTCGGCCTGGGCCAGCTGCTGGAAACGCGGCAGATCAAGAAGATGATTTCGTCCTATGTGGGCGAGAACAAGGAATTCGAACGGCAGTTCCTGGCCGGCGAGCTGGAACTGGAGTTCAACCCACAGGGCACCCTTGCCGAGCGCCTGCGTGCCGGTGGCGCGGGTATTCCGGCGTTCTTCACTGCCACCGGCTACGGCACGGTGGTGGCCGAGGGCAAGGAAACCCGCGAATTCGACGGCAAGCACTACGTGATGGAGACCGCGCTGCGCGCCGACGTGGCACTGGTCAAGGCCTGGAGGGCCGACGAGGCCGGCAACCTGGTGTTCCGCAAGACCGCGCGCAACTTCAACCCGGCCTGCGCGATGGCCGGCAAGGTCTGCATCGTGGAAGTAGAAGAGGTGGTGCCGGTCGGCGCCATCGACCCGGACCAGGTGCACCTGCCGGGTATCTACGTGCACCGCATCGTGCACAACGCGCATCCCGAGAAGCGAATCGAACAGCGCACCATCCGCGCGGAGGGCAACTGACATGGCGTGGACCCGTGACGAGATGGCCGCACGCGCGGCGCGCGAGCTGACCGATGGCGCCTATGTGAACCTGGGCATCGGCCTGCCGACGCTGGTCGCCAACCATATCCCCGAGGGCGTGGATGTGTGGCTGCAGTCGGAGAATGGCCTGCTCGGCATCGGCCCGTTCCCGACCGAAGCCGAAGTCGACGCCGACCTGATCAATGCCGGCAAGCAGACCGTCACTGCGCGTGCCGGTGCCAGCTACTTCGGCAGCCACGACAGCTTCGCGATGATCCGCGGTGGACACGTTAACCTGGCCGTCCTCGGTGCCATGCAGGTGACCGACAAGGGCGACCTGGCCAACTGGATGGTGCCCGGCAAGATGGTCAAGGGCATGGGCGGCGCGATGGACCTGGTCGCCGGCGTGCAGCGCGTAGTGGTGTTGATGGAGCACACTGCCAAGAACGGCGAGCACAAGATCCTGGCCGAATGCACGCTGCCATTGACCGGCGTGGGCGTGGTCGACCGCATCATTACCGATCTTGCAGTCTTCGACGTTACTGACAAGGGCCTGCTGCTGGTGGAAGCCGCGCCGGGTGTCAGTGATGAGGAACTGCAGGACAAGACCGGCGTCGCGTTCCTTAGCGGCTGAAGGTGCAAGGGCGGCCAAGAGCCGCCCTGTTTCTTGAGGGGGTATCATGCTGTTTCCCCATGCGCTGCCCGATGCCGATGTCCTGCACCTACCGGGCTGGCTGCCCGCCGCTCACGCCGACCGGCTCATGGAGGCGCTGCAGGCCGGCGTGCCGTGGGAGGTCCACCGCATCCGCATGTTCGGCAACTGGGTGGACTCGCCACGGCTGAGCTGCTGGAGCGGCGACCCGCAGGCCCGCTACCGTTATTCCGGTGCCGAATTCGTGCCGCACCCGTGGCTGCCCGTGTTGCAGGCCGTGCGCGAGCGCCTGCAGGCCGATGGCCACGGCCGCTTCAACAGTGTGCTGCTGAACCGCTATCGCGGTGGCGGTGACTACATGGGCTGGCACAGCGATGACGAGCCGGAGCTGGGGCCGGCTCCGGTGATCGCTTCGCTGAGCCTGGGCGCTGCACGCCGTTTCCTGCTGCGCCGCCGCGATGACCCGGCGCGCAAGGCTGAATTCGAGCTGGGCCACGGTGACCTGCTGCTGATGGCCGGGCAGACCCAGCGCTTCTACCAGCACGCGCTGCCGAAGATGGCACGGGTGCAGGGCGAGCGGATCAACCTGACGTTCCGGTGGATCCAGACCGGCTGATCCTGGGCCGAAGTGTCAGGCGCGCAGCAGATCGATGCCGGCAGACAGCACGCCGCGACCGAAGTGGCCGTAGTTGCCGCGTAGCAGTTCACCCAACACTGCCGGGATACGCCGCAGGCGCGAGCTGGGCAGGTTGGTACGCACGGCGATATGACGTTGCTTGCGTTCGACCCAGGCCAGCTGGGTAGCAGGAAAGCCGCGCGCGCGCGCGCGCTCCAGCAGCTGGCCACATTCCACCCGCTCGCTTTCCAACTGGCGCTTGCGTCGTATCGCGCGTGGCGTGGCATCGTTGCCGCCAAGGCCCAATTGATTGTTGCTGTGCAAGCGGTAATCAATGAGCGTCTCGGGAAGGCTGTCGATCTCCCCGCGCATGGCAGCCAGTGTGCCGATCCAGGCGTCGTGTACCCAGCCCGATGCTGGCAGCGGAAGTGCGTCGGTCAGGACCGACCGGTGCAATGCCATTGCAGCACCGGTCATCAGCTTGCGCTTGAGCATCAATCGGAAGCCGTCGCCTGCATGCATCCGTGCCCGTTGCGCGGCGCCATAGTGCAGCGCGCTGAACAGAGTCTGCGGCATGGGCTGACCTGCATCATCGATCAAGCGTGCGTCGCAGTGCAGGACGCGCAAGCCAGGGCGCGCATCGAACTCGGCACAGAACCGCGCGACCTTGTCGGGATGCCAGACATCATCCTGATCGCACAGGAAAATGAGCGTGCCCGTGCAGGCGCACAGTGCGCCATCGAAATTGCGTCGATAGCCCATGTTCTGTGGATTGACCTGCAGGTCAACCGAGATACCCACAGCCTCGGCGCGCGGCATGAAGGCCCGCAGCAGCGCCAACGTACCATCGGAGGACACGTCGTCGCGGATCACGATCTGGTCCGGTCGGCGCGTCTGTGCCAGCAGGCTGTCGAGCTGCTCCTGCAGGAAGCGCTCACCGTTATACGTGCAGACGGCGATGGAAACGGATGCGGGCATCAGCGAGGGAATGGGCCGTGGCTTGTGATTATCGCACGCACCGACTGGGACCCCTCCGGGCCATGTCCGGCGCGCAACGCGGACAGCTCAGCGCTTCAGTGCCTGCTTGTCATTCTGCCCGCTGGTCAGCGTCCAGCCCACCACGTCCTGCGCTACCTGCTGCAGGCCACGCTCGAAGGCGGCGGCTACGGCCGACACATCGGTGCTGCCCACCGGCTGCAGCTGACGGAAAGTCCGGTCGGCGACGACCCGCTGGTTGGTCACATCGATCAGCTTGGCGTTGATCTCGATGACGACCGTCGGCGTTGCCTGGCCCTGGTAATCCGATTCGAAGCGACGGATGTCGGTGGACAGCTTGTAGTCGGCGCGGATGCCGGCGGCGACACGGGCCACGCCGTGGATGCGGCCGGAATCCTCGAAGCCGCGCAGCAGGGTGTCTTCGATCATGTCGGTGGCCGGCTGTGCCCAGCTGGCGCCCTTGTAGATCTCCAGCTCCGACGGCGTCGGCCGCACGTTGATGCGCGGGCTGTCGACCATGCGCGCAGCGCTGGGCTTGGCC
>Ga0157373_10004559_pt1 | contig 10419 bp, 10 predicted proteins | sample C65metaG_FD_113460 | JGI IMG/M metagenome (GOLD analysis project Ga0157373, IMG submission 113460) | Corn rhizosphere microbial communities from Kellogg Biological Station, Michigan, USA - C6-5 metaG | ecosystem: Host-associated > Plants > Roots > Rhizosphere > Soil | place: USA: Michigan...
AAGGGCCTGCGCTGCGAACAGCACGCCGGCCATGCCGGCGAGCACGCGCACTACGATCGACGCGCCGACCACCATGCCGCGAGCTCGCCGACGATGCCGCGGCGAAACGCGAGCACGCAGACGACGAAGATGACGCCGGTGATGATCGTCACCCATTCGCCGAATCCGGCCAGGTAGTTCTCGAGCGCCGCGATGACGAACGCGCCGACGACCGGGCCGAAGATCGTACCCATCCCGCCGAGCAGCGTCATCAGCACCACTTCGCCGGACATCGTCCAGTAGACATCGGTGAGCGATGCAAGCTGGAACACGATCGCCTTCAGCGCGCCCGCGAGCCCTGCCAGCGTCGCGGACAGCACGAACGCGAGCAGCTTGTAGCGATCGGCGTCGTAGCCGAGCGAGACCGTGCGCGGCTCGTTTTCGCGGATCGCCTTCAGCACCTGGCCGAACGGCGAATGGATGATCCGCACGATCAGCGCGAACGCGGCGATGAACACGACGAGCACCGTGTAGTACATCGCGAGCGGCTGCGCGAGGTCGATCAGGCCGAACAAATGCCCGCGCGGCACGCCCTGGATGCCATCCTCGCCGTGCGTGAACGGTGCCTGCAGGTAGAAGAAATACATCATCTGCGCGATCGCGAGCGTGATCATTGCGAAATAGATGCCCTGGCGGCGGATCGTCAGTGCGCCGACCACCGCGCCGAGGATTCCCGACGCCGCCGTCCCCGCGACGATGGCGACCTCGGGGGTGACGCCCCATTCCTTCGCCGCGTGTGCGGTGACATAACCCGCGGTGCCGAGGAACATCGCATGACCGAACGACAGCAGCCCGCCGAAGCCGAGCAGCAGATTGAAGGCGCACGCGAAAAGCGCGAAGCACAGCGCCTTCATGATGAACACCGGATAGATGCCGGCGAACGGCGCCACGGCGAGCGCGACCGCCATCACGACGGTGGGGACCAGCATCGCGTTGCGCGATGCGGCCCTGCGCGCGGCGCTCTGCGCAATGGCGGCCACTACCGCTCCTTCCCGAACAGCCCCGCCGGCCGCACGAGCAGCACGACGACCATGATCACGAAGATCACCGTGCTCGACGCTTCGGGGTAGAAGTACTTCGTCAAGCCCTCGACGACACCCAGCCCGAAGCCCGTGAGGATCGCACCGAGGATCGAGCCCATGCCGCCGATCACGACGACCGCGAAGACGACGATGATGAGGTCGGCGCCCATCAGCGGATTCACCTGGTAGATCGGCGCCGCCATGACGCCGGCCACCGCGGCCAGCGCAACGCCGAAGCCGAAGGTCAGCGTGATCATCCGCGGCACGTTGATGCCGAACGCCTGCACGAGCGCGGGGTTCTCGGTGGCCGCGCGCAGATAGCTGCCGAGCTTGGTGCGCTCGATGACGAACCACGTCGCGAGGCAGATGACGAGCGAGGCGACGATCACCCACGCGCGATAGATCGGCAGGAACATGAAGCCGAGATTGACGCCGCCGGTGAGTTGCGACGGGATCTGGTACGGCAGGCCCGACGAGCCGAATTCGTTGCGGAACAGCCCCTGGATCACGAGTGCGAGCCCGAACGTGAGCAGCAGTCCGTACAGATGGTCGAGCTTGTAGAGGCGCGACAGCATCGTGCGCTCGATGACGATGCCGACGATACCCACGCCCAGCGGCGCGAGGAGCAGCGCCCACCAGTAGCCGACGCCGGCCTTGTTCAACAGGAACCACGCGCAGAACGCACCCATCATGTACTGCGCGCCGTGCGTGAAATTAATGATGTTGAGCAGCCCGAAAATCACGGCGAGCCCGAGCGACAGCATCGCGTAGAACGCGCCGTTGATGAGCCCGATCAGCAGTTGCCCGAAAAGTGCTTGCATTCAGCGGAGCCGATGCGTTGGGGGCGAAGCGTCGAGCGGCGCCGCGAGGCGCGCGCTCGAACGCGAGCGGTTATCCGTCGCGCCGTGCCGATGCCAGGCCGAAGCGATGTGCATGCCGGCGCGACGGATGATGGCGCGTTACTTGACCAGCGAGCAGCCGCCGTCCTTCAGCGGCCGGAACGCCTCGTCGGCCGGAATCGTGGCCAGCGTCTTGTAATAGTCCCACGGTCCCTTGGATTCCGACGGCTTCTTCACCTCGACGAGATACGCCGGGTGCAGCGTGCGGCCATCGACGCGGATCGAGCCCTTCCCGAACAGCGGATCATCGGTGGGCATCGACTTCATCTTGTCGACGATCTTGACGCCGTCGGCGTCGCTCTTCAGCGCTTCGACCGCCTTGAAGTAGTGCAGCAGCGACGCGTAAACGCCGGCGTGCACCATCGTCGGATGGATGCCCTTGTCCTGCGGCGCGAAGCGCTTGCTGAATGCGCGGGTCTGGTCGTTAGCGTCCCAGTAGAACGTCTCGGTGAACGTCAGCCCTTGCGCGGTCGGCAGGCCGAGCGAGTGAACGTCGGTTATGAACACGAGCAGGCCCGCGAGGCTCTGCCCGCCCTTCACGATGCCGAATTCGGCCGCCTGCTTGATCGAGTTCGTCGTGTCGCCGCCCGCGTTGGCAAGGCCGATCACCTTGGCCTTCGACGCCTGTGCCTGCAGCAGGAACGACGAGAAGTCCTGGTTGTTGATCGGCACCTTGACGCTACCCAGCACCTTGCCGCCCGCCTTCTCGACCGCTGCGGTCGTGTCGCGCTCGAGCGCCTGCCCGAACGCATAATCGGCGGTGATGAAGAACCAGGTGTTGCCGCCATGCTTCGTGATCGCCGTGCCCGTGCCGTTGGCGAGCATCCACGTGTCGTAGGTCCAGTGGACGGTATTCGGCGAACAGGATTTGCCGGTCAGATCCGAGGAGCCCGGGCCCGACGCCAGGAATACCTTGTTCTTTTCCTTGGTAACGCCGGACACCGCGAGCGCGACGCCCGAATTCGGCACGTCGACGATCACATCGACGCCCTCCGCGTCGTACCAGCGGCGCGCGATCGCCGAGCCCACGTCGGCCTTGTTCTGGTGGTCGGCCGAGACGATCTCGACCTTGATGCCGCGCTTCTCGATGCCCGAGTCCTCGACGGCCATCCTGGCCGCCACGACCGAGCCGGCACCGGCGAGGTCGGTGTAGAGGCTCGACATGTCGGACAGCACGCCGATCTTGATCTCGTTGCCGGTGAACTGCGCCTGCGCCGTGCCGGCGGCGAATGCGCCGGCGATCGCGAGCGCAAGCAGACTGCTTTTCATTGCCTTCATCGGTACTCCTCCTCTAAAAAAACCGAAGTGGGGTCAGAGACGACTTTTGCGGCAATCGGCGAAAGTCGTCTCCGACCCCTCAAACACCCAGGTACTCGTGCAGCTTGTCCATGTTCCGGTCGAGCGCGGCGTTTTCGATCATGTCGACGATGCGCCCGTGCTCCATCACGTAATGCCGGTCGGCGACGGTGGCCGCGAAGCGGAAATTCTGCTCGACGAGCAGGATCGTGAAGCCGCGCTCCTTGAGCGTGCCGATCGTGCGCCCGATCTGCTGGACGATGACCGGCGCCAATCCTTCCGTTGGCTCGTCCAGCAACAGGAGGCGCGCGCCCGTACGCAGGATGCGCCCGATGGCGAGCATCTGCTGCTCACCGCCGGAGAGCTTGGTTCCCTGGCTTCTGCGCCGCTCGGCGAGGTTCGGAAAGAGCGTGTAGATCTGCTCGACGGTGAGTCCGCCGTCGCGCACCTTCGGCGGCAGCAGCAGGTTCTCCTCGACGTTGAGACTGGAAAAGATCCCGCGCTCCTCCGGACACCAGGCGAGCCCGAGCCGTGCGATCCGGTTCGACGACAGCTGGATCGTCTCGTGCCGTTCGTAGACGACCGAGCCGGTGCGCCGCGGCACCACCCCCATCACCGACTTCAGCGTCGTCGTCTTGCCGGCGCCGTTGCGTCCGAGCAGCGTGACGACTTCCCCGGCCGCGACGTCGAACGACACGCCGTGCAGGATATGCGATTCGCCGTACCAGGCCTGCAGGTCGCGCACCGCGAGCAGCGGTGCCGTCGCCGCCGAGACGTCGGACCGGGGCAGCGCGCTAGCCAAGCGCAACCCCGAGGTACGCCTCGACGACGGCGGGGTCGGCCGACACCGACGCATAGTTGCCCCGCGCCAGCACTTCGCCGCGGGCCAGTACGGTGATGTGATCGGACAGCGTCGACACGACCGACAGGTTGTGCTCGACCATCAGCACCGTGCGGTTCGCCGACACCTTGCGGATCAGCGCGGCGATGCGATCGACGTCCTCGTGCGTCATGCCCGCTGTCGGCTCGTCGAGAAGCATCATCTCGGGCTCGAGTGCGAGCGTCGTGGCGATCTCGAGCGCGCGCTTGCGGCCGTAGGGCAACTCGCCCGCGGTCGCATCGACGAACTCACCGAGGCCGACGGCATCGATCAGCTCGTGCGCACGCGGGTCGAGCTCGTGCAGCACACGCTCGGAGCGCCAGAAGTCGAGCGAGCGGCCGCGCTTGCGCTGCAGCGCGATGCGCACGTTCTCGAGCACCGTGAGGTGCGGGAACACCGCCGAGATCTGGAACGAGCGCACGAGCCCCTGCCTGGCAATGGCGGCCGGGCGCGAGCCGGTGATGTCGATTCCGTTGAAGAAGATCTGGCCGCGCGTGGGCGTCAGGAAATGCGTGAGGAGGTTGAAGCACGTCGTCTTCCCGGCACCGTTCGGACCGATCAGCGCGTGAATGGTCCCGCGGGTGACCGCGAGATCCACGTCATTGACGGCGACGAAGCCCTTGAACTCCTTCGTCAGCCCGCGCGCTTCGAGGATGATGTCGTCCGCCATGACGCGTGCCAATGTCGTTCCTCACGCCGGCGGCGCTGGCGCGGCGCCGGTGAGGCCGTCTCCCCCTGATCTGGCGCGGATTATCCCAGATACCGCCGCGCAAACGAACCGATTTCATCCACCCCGGTTGAAGCGCGGCGGCCGCTTCTCGATGAACGCATCCATCCCCTCCGCGCTGTCGGGGTCGGCCAGGTTGCAGGTCATCACCTCGGAAGTGTACGTATAGGCGTCACCGAGCGCGCGGTCGATCTGCGTGTAGAACGCCCGCTTGCCGAGCGCCATCACCGAGGCGCTGCGCGCGACGATGCGATCGGTGAACGTCTTCACTGCGGCATCCAGCGCGGAGGGCGGCACGACGCGGTTGACGAGGCCCCAGTCGAGCGCCGTGCCCGCATCGATCGGCTCGCCGGTCACGAGCATCTCCATCACGCGCTTGCGCGCCACGTTGCGTCCGACGCCGACCGCCGGCGTCGAGCAGAAAACGCCGACGTTGATGCCGGGCAGCGCGAAGCGTGCGTCTTCCGTGGCCACGGCCAGATCGCACATCGAGACGAGCTGGCAGCCTGCGGCCGTCGCAATGCCGTGCACGCGCGCGATCGTCGGCTGCGGCAACTGCGTGAGCTTCAGCATCACGCGACTGCACGCGTCGAAGAGCTCGCGCTGCCAGGCGGGATCGTCGTGGCTGCGCAGCTCCTTGAGATCATGCCCCGCGCAGAAACCGCGCCCCGCGCCCGCGATCACCACCGCGCGCACCGATGCGTCGGTGCTGCATTCGTCGATGGCCCGTTCCAGTGCCGCAAGCATCTCGCGCGACAGCGCGTTGAAGCGCTCGCCGCGATTCATCGTCAGCGTCCGCACGCCATCGTGCGTGCCGGACAGCACATACGGGGTGAGGCCGGCTTCGGTCGGTGCATTCATCGCGTTTCCCCGACCTCCTGGGCGATCGCGCTCGCCGATCCCACCCGCTCGCGCAACAGGAACTTCTGGATCTTGCCGGTGGACGTCTTCGGCAGTTCGCCGAACACGACGCTCTTCGGCACCTTGAAGCGCGCGAGATGCCGCCGGCAGTGCTCGATCAGCTCGTCGGCCCCGACCATCGCACCGGGCTTGAGCTCGACGAATGCACACGGCGTTTCGCCCCAGCGCGGATCGGGCCGCGCGACGACCGCCGCGGCCAGAATGGCGGGATGTCGATACAGCACGTCCTCGACCTCGATCGAGCTGATGTTCTCGCCGCCCGAAATGATGACGTCCTTCGAGCGATCGCGAATCTTGACGTAGCCGTCGGGCTGCATCACGGCGAGGTCGCCTGTGTGAAACCAGCCACCCGCGAACGCCTCGTCGGTGGCCGCCGCGTTCTTGAGATACCCCTTCATCGTGATGTTGCCGCGAAACATGATCTCGCCCATCGTCTCGCCGTCGGCCGGCACCGTCAGCATGGTCGCGGGATCCATCACCGTCATCCCTTCCTGACAGGTGTAGCGCACCCCCTGACGCCCGTTGCGTTCGGTGCGCGTCGCGATGTCGAGCGACTGCCACTCCTCGTGCTTGGCACAGACCGCCGCCGGCCCGTACGTCTCGGTGAGGCCGTAGACGTGCGTGATGTCGAAGCCCATCCGCTCCATGCCCTCGATGACCGCCGCCGGGGGTGCCGCCGCCGCGACGAGGCAATGCACGCGATGCGCAATGCCGCTCTTCAGCGCCTCGGGGGCATTGATCAGCATCGCGTGCACGATCGGCGCGCCGCAGTAATGCGTGACCTTCTCGTCGCGGATCGCGTCGAGAACGGCCTTCGCCTCGACCCTGCGCAGGCACACGTTCGTGCCCGCGTTCGCCGCCATCGTCCACGGGAAGCACCAGCCGTTGCAGTGAAACATCGGCAGCGTCCACAGGTAGACCGAGTGCCGCGGCATGCCCCAGTCGACGATGTTCGACAGCGCGTTCAGGTAAGCGCCTCGATGATGGTAGACGACGCCCTTCGGATTGCCGGTCGTGCCCGACGTGTAGTTGAGCGCGATGGCGTCCCATTCGTCGGCGGGCGGCTGCCAGGCAAAGTCGGCGTCGCCGTGCGCGATGAACGTCTCGTAATCCGATTCGCCGAGGACGTCGCCGCCCGGGCCGAGCGGGTCGGCGACGTCGATCACCAGCGGCTTCGTGCGCAGTGCCGCGAGGGCTGCGGCCATCGCCGGCGCGAACTCGGTGTCGGTGATGACGACCTTCGCCTCGCCATGCTCGAGCATGAACGCCAGCGCTTGCGCATCGAGCCGCGTGTTGAGCGTGTTGAGGACGCCACCGGTCATCGGCACGCCGAAGTGACATTCGATCATTTCGGGCGTGTTCGACAGCATCGCGGCGACGGTATCGCCGACGCCGATGCCGCGGTGCGCGAGCGCCGATGCGAGGCGCCGCGCGCGGCCGTACGACTCGGCCCACGTGTATCGCCGCGGTCCGTGCACGACCGCCGTGCGCTGCGGCCAGATGGCGGCGGTGCGCGCGATGAACGACAATGGCGTGAGCGGCGCGAAGTTCGCGGCGCGACGGTCGAGATGCGTTTCGTACATTCGCTGCGTCGACATGTGCGCGCCTGTCGTGGTGCCGGTCGTGGCCACATCGTAGCAAAATCGGCCAGGGTGGGCCCTTCGGCCGGCGCTTGCCGGGCCGGCGCCATTCGGCTAGTGTCGGCCGGGGCGCCCGCGCGCAGCGGCGGCGAAATCCAATCCTCTTCGCAAACCAGGAAAGCTCATGGGCCATCGGCTCTCCCGTATCGTCACGCGCACCGGCGACGACGGCACCACCGGACTCGGCGACGGCTCGCGCGTGGCGAAGGACAGCCGGCGCATCGAAGCGATCGGCGCGGTCGACGAGCTCAACAGCACGATCGGCGTCGCACTCGTCGAGCCGCTGCCGGCGGACGTGCACGCCTTGCTCGTCGACATCCAGCACGACCTGTTCGATCTTGGCGGCGAATTGTCGATTCCCGGACACGCGGCGGTGACGCCGGCGCACATCGGCCGCATCGAGGCGGCGGTCGAGCGTTACAACGCGAACCTCCCGATGCTGAAGGAATTCATCCTGCCCGGCGGCACGCGCGCGGCGGCGCTTGCGCACGTCGCCCGCACCGTATGCCGGCGCGCCGAACGCTCGCTGATTGCGCTTGCGGCCGGCGACAGCGTCTCGGCGTCGAGCCGCATCTACCTCAACCGCCTGTCCGATCTGCTGTTCGTCCTCGCACGGGTGCTGAATCGCGCCGCCGGCGCCCCCGACGTGCTGTGGCAGAAGGACCGCACCCGCGGCACCGCCGCATGACGGGTGGCGACCCGCAACCGGGGGGAAACGCGCGCAGCGACAAGCTCGCCGCATTGCTGGCGCGCACCGCCCTCGGCGACCAGCGCGCATTCGCCGAGCTGTACGCGCTTGCGAGCGCGCATCTGTATGCGGTCGCCATCCGTATCATGCGCGATGGGGCCATCGCCGAGGAAATGCTGCAGGAAGCGTTCGTGAGCGTCTGGCACCATGCGGGCACGTACGACGCCGCGAAAAGCCAGCCGCTGACGTGGCTCACGTCCATCGTGCGCAACCGCTGTCTCGACCGGCTGCGCAGGCGCGAAGTGGATACCGAGACGCTCACGCCGCGCGACGACGACGAAGCGCCTGCGTGGGAGCCGCCGTCGGAAGGGCCCACGCCGGTCGAGCTTCTGCTTGCGGCGGCCGACGCGCGCGCGCTTCGCGGTTGCCTCGACGGACTCGAGCCCGGTCCGCGACAGGCGATCGCGCTCGCTTTCTTCCGCGGACTGTCGCATCGCGAACTGGCGGCGCATCTGCGCGAGCCGCTCGGCACGGTGAAGTCGTGGGTGCGCCGGGGTCTCGCCACGCTGCGCCGCTGCCTCGATGCGGCGGGAGCGGTCGAATGAACCTGTCGCGCTCCGACCGGCGCGAGCGGCTCGACCGGCTCGCGTCGGAATTCGCGCTAGGCACATCGCCGCCGCGCGTGCGCCGCCGTCTCATCGCCATCGCGCGGCGCGATCGTGTCGTCGCCGCTGCGCTGTCCGAATGGGAACGCCGGATGGCCGTGCTCGCCGACCAGGTGCCGCCGGTGACGCCGCCCCCGCGCGCGTGGCGCAACATCGTCGCGCGGCTCGGCCTCGACCCCGAGGGCACGTCGCAGCGCGAGACGCCGTGGTGGCAGCGCCTCGCATTCTGGCGCACGCTCGCCATTGCGAGTCTCGCCGGCGTGATCGCGATCGGCATCGGCGAGTGGCGGCGTGCACCGGTCATCGTTCCGGCGCCGCTCGTCGTCGTCCTGTCGGATGCCGATGCGAAGGTCGCGCTGATTGCGACCGCCACGCGCGGCGAGCGTTATCTCACGCTGAAGACGGTGAGCAATGCCCGCCCCGGGCCCGACAAGGCCTACGAGCTGTGGGCGCTGCCGCAGACCGGCGCGCCCCACGCGCTCGGCGTCATCCCTGCCGGCGACGTCGTCCGCGTGCCGCTCGACAATCCCGTCGACGAGACGCTTTCCAACATCTCGACGCTCGCCGTCAGTCTCGAGCCGCCCGGCGGATCGCCGACCGGCAAGCCCACCGGGCCCGTGCTCTACTCGGGGCGCATCGAGCGGATGTATTGACCGACGGTAGAAAACCAGCGTCGAAGACGGCTTTTGTCGAGTTCACGCAAAAGCGTCTGCGACCCTACTTCTGTTTCAGCGCGTAGCCGCCCGGCGTGTCCTCGACATCGTAGCCGGCATCCTGCAGGGCCGCACGCAGGCGGTCGGCCTCCGCCCAGTTCCGGGCCTTGCGCGCATCGGCGCGTGCCTCGGCAAGTGCTGCGATCGCCTCGGGTATCGCAGTCTCCTGCGGCTGCCACTGCGCCAGTCCGAGGCCGAAGACCTCGTCGAAGCGTGCGAGCGCAGCACGCTTGAGCGGCGCGGGCAGATCGCCGCGCAGCGTCTCCCAGGCGAGCGCCAGCGCGCGCGGCGCGTTGAGATCGTCGTTCACGAGGGCGGTGAAGCGCTCGAGCAGGTCCGGCGGAATCGATGCGCCGGCGCCGAGCGGCAGCGCGTGGAACGCGCTTCGCATGCGTGCGAGACCCGTCGCGGCGGCGTCGAGCGCTTCCCAGGTGAAATTGAGCTGCGACCGGTAATGGCCGGTCAGGCACAGGTAGCGAAAGGCGAGCGGGTCGTAGCCGCGGTCGACCAGTGCGGCGATGCGCAGGAATTCGCCGGCCGATTTCGCCATCTTCGCGTCGTTCGCGAGCAGGAAGTAGCCGTGCATCCAGAAGTTGGCGAGACGCGTGCCGGCACGCGCTTCCGTCTGCGCGATCTCGTTCGTGTGGTGCACCGGGATGTGATCCTCGCCGCCGCAGTGAATGTCGAACCAGTCACCGAGGTAGCGCTGCGCCATCGCCGAGCACTCGATGTGCCATCCGGGCCGCCCCGGCCCCCAGGGGCTGTCCCAGGCCGGCTCGCCGGGCTTGGCGCCCTTCCACAGCGCGAAATCCAGCGGGCTCTGCTTCTGCTCGCCGATCTCGATGCGGGCGCCCGAGCGCAGGTCGTCGATGCTCTGCTTGGACAGCGCGCCGTAGTGCGCAAAGCGCGGGACCGCGTAGTAGACGTCG
>Ga0157373_10004560_pt1 | contig 10419 bp, 12 predicted proteins | sample C65metaG_FD_113460 | JGI IMG/M metagenome (GOLD analysis project Ga0157373, IMG submission 113460) | Corn rhizosphere microbial communities from Kellogg Biological Station, Michigan, USA - C6-5 metaG | ecosystem: Host-associated > Plants > Roots > Rhizosphere > Soil | place: USA: Michigan...
CACTTGGCGGGAGGATGCGAGCAACCAGGAACCCATCGCCATCCGCAATCGGCTGCGCAACGAAGCCATCCCCCTGCTGGCGGAAATTTCCCAGCGGAATGTCATCGCCGCCTTCAACCGGGCAGTCGCAGATGCGGAGGATTTTCATCTCGTGGAGACATGGGCACTGGAAAAAGCGAATGTGCTCGACCCTCAGGGAAGACTGCATCTCCCCACTCTCCGTGAACTCCCGGAGCCTTTGCAACGCACCGCCATCCGCCATTTTTTGCAAAGCCATTCCGTCGGAAATATCGACCGGGATTTGCTCCAAAGGTGTCTTTCTCTAATAGATTCACAAGCGCCCTCCGTAGTGAATCTCCCAAGTGGCCGTCACCTCAAGCGGCGGAGTGGAAGGCTGTTGGTGGAAGAATAGCGTAACTGCGAATCCATATTCAGCCAGCAGGAATCAAATCAAGGCTGGATGGGCACGGATACGGCGTTGGCTGCCGGAGTCTTCTTCTTTTCCATCCCGAACCAGACTTGCTCGAAGCCGTTTTCCGGTTTTTCCGCCTGACGGATGATCCCGTCTGCAAAAACTCCGCGCCATGGATTCATTCGGGGGCCAAAGGTTTCCATTGCCTGGAGGGTCCAGATATTGCAGATACGAGGGAAGTAGTAAGTGTGGCGGGATTCCAACAGAACGCCACCGCCCCAACTGGAAGTGCCGCAGACGATGGGGCGGCCTTCATGATCACGCACGCTGCACCAGTTCAGATAGAGTGCGAGTTCCCGGCCTTTTTCGCGGGGTACCAATTTTCGATAAATCCGCTGGTGGGGGCATTGATCGACCACCTCATAGTAAACGGGGATCAATTCCATGACGGCTGGGGAATTGGTGAAAAGCGCAGTGTAAACCTCACCTGCTGTGCGAAGGCCCTTGTTCACATAAGCGGTGCGGTTGCCCCAACTGAGTGTGACAAAGCGGGGATGGCCAAAGTTTTTCGGCGGCACGAAGCCGGATTCTATCAGCCAGTCATACGGGAAGACCATGCCAGTATGCAGTTCATCGGAAATCAGCCAAACGAGCACATCCGGATCGGGAGGCAGCGGCTTGGCATGCTGCAAAGTGGAGGCAGGCACGGCTTCCGCTCCCATGATGACATACGGCTTCGGTATCACCTTAACCGGCTCCACATGCGGAGGATGCGCATGCAGGCGTGCGCTTTCCGCCTGCCGGAATTCCGGGGTGGGATCAGGCAGGCGGATGAAGTTTTTGCAGGAGGCCAGCATGGCCACTGCTGAAAAAAGGACGAGGCGTCCGATGCGGATCATTCAGCCAGGAAGGAGCAGATGTATTCGCAGATACCGTCTTCAACCACGATATTGAAGCCGCTCTTGCCGGGAACGTCGAAGTAGGCACCGGCCTCGATTTCCAGCGTTTCCTTGGTGCCATCCAGCACCACCTTGCAGGAACCGGCAATGATCTCCATGCGCTCGGGCGCTGCGGTGCCGAAATGGAACTTGCCTGGGTAGATCAGGCCGAGGGTCTTCTTGGAGCCATCTTCAAAATGGACCGTGTGGGAAACGACCTGACCGTCGAAGTAAACATTGGCTTTGGCATCGACGGTGACGTTGGTGAATGAGGACATGACAGGGGAATCGAGTTTTTGAGGGGGTGGGATGGAATTATTCAGTAGGCATTCCGGCATCCTTCCATGCGTTCCAGCCGCCGGAGAAGATTTTCACAGGGTGGCCGAAGCCGGAAAAATGGATCGCCAGGGAGCGGGCATCCGGGCAGGTGAAGCTGCTGCAGTACACTACCAGGGTTTTGCCCGCCGCCAGAGCGGCTTTGATTTCTGCTTCCTGGGCGGCGATTTTTTCATCGCTGCCGTGCAGAGGGAGGCTCTTCGCTCCAGGGATGTGCCCCAGCGTATAGAAAACGCTGGGACGGGCATCGTAAACGACCGCCTGCCCGGACTCGTGCAGGGTGTAGAATTCCTCCAGGGAAAGTGCGCCGATCTTGCCGCGCCCGTTCATGCGGACCGGCTTTTTGTAAACAGGTTTTTCCGTGGGGGAGGCAGCCGGTGTGGGCTGTGGTTTCCCCGCAGAGCCTGTGCAGCCGGTGAGTCCTGCTGCCAGCGCCAGAAAGAGAAATGCTGACGAACAGTAGCTCATTTCACAATGCGGATCAGCTCCACGTCGAAAACAAGAGTGCCGGATGGATAGCCTGGAGGTGCTGTATCTCCATAGGCAAGCTTGCCCGGAATCCAGAGACGACGCTTCTCACCTTCCACCATCAGTTGGACGCCTTCGGTCCAGCCGGGGATCACTTGGTTGAGGGGAAACTCGATCGTCTCACCGCGCATTACGGAGCTGTCGAAAAGTTGGCCATTGGTCATCCAGCCGGAGTAGTGGACTTCCACCGTATCCGTAGCCTTCGGGTGAGCGGTACCAGTGCCTTTCGTCAGCACGCGCGAAGCGATGCCGGAGGCGGTTTTTTCCGCATCCGCCGGTGCTGCGGCCACATCTTCAGGAGTGACAGGGGGCTTAGGAGCTTCCTTGATGCCCAGCAACTCGACATCAAAAACAAGCAGTCCGCCGGGACGTCCACCGCCTGGGTTTTCACCGTAGGCGAGATTTGCGGGAATCCAAAAGCGGCGCTTTTCACCCACCACCATAAGCTGCAGACCTTCCGTCCAGCCCTTGATCACGCCATTGAGCGGGAAGCTGGTTGGCTGGCCACGGCGCACAGAACTGTCGAAGAGTTTGCCATCGGTAGTCCAGCCGGAATAGTGGACGGTCACGGTATCGGCAGCGGCAGGGTGCTTATCCCCCGTGCCTGCCTGGATCACCTTGGATGCAAGGCCGGAGGCGGTGGTGAGGGCATCGGCTGGGGCGGCTTTTACGTCGGCGGGAGTTTCAGGCATAACAGGTTGTGAGCAGACAGTGGATGGGAGTGCGAGAACGATCCCGGTGAGACAAAGAACGAAAGGAAGTATGGATTTCCGGTTGAAATTCATCCGGGCGAAAACTCAACGGACTCCCTGCCGCTGTCAATCATGTCTGTGACGGAACGGTGAAAATCAGATGCGTTTGAGTCGGCGCACTTCCATCACCGAGGGTTCCCCACAGTAAGGGCAGCGGAAATAATTCCGGAAAAGGATGGTGGTGGCCACCCGCAGACGGTAGCTGCCGAAAAGTTTCCGCGCATTGCGGTTTTTTGAACATCCACAATGAGACAATGATGGCACCATGCACAGAGGGCACTTCGCGCGGAGGGAGAGAATCCACTGAATGCCTCTCAGCACAATCGCGAAAAACACGAGGCCAATCCCCAAAAGGGGAAAATTCTCGTGGTGGATGAGCAAGCCGTAAACCAGCATGCCCAGAGCTACAGGAATAAGCAACGTCACAGACCACAACAGAACTGCGCTAAGGCGGAAGCGCATGATCGGTAGATGATGGGAGAAACGGTGCATTTTGCAGGATTTCCGAGCAGTCAATGAAAGCTGATTTTCAAATAACTGAACCGGGTTCCGACATGAGCGCGGTTAACCAGTTAAGTCAACACTCTGTTCTCTCAAAAAGAGAATTTCCCGATTAAAACAAGGGCATCTGCTTATCATCCTGATTCTCAGGAAATGTGGTGGTGACCAGTAGAGTTTCAATGCGTGCCAGTAAATGGAACGTGGGGGGCATGCGACCATCCAAAAGCAAGCGAAGATGGGCTCTCCATTCCTCGGCGCTGCCCTCATTTTCCTGCGAAAGCACCTGTGCCACTTGGGAGAGGCAGCCACTCTGCGACAACTGCTTGCGGGTGCGCCGCAGCCAAGCATCGAAGTAAGGGTGTTCCGGCTTTTGTTTCATCAATAAAAAGATGGGACATGCTGGTCCCATTTTCCAAGGATAGTATAGGAAAGAAGCACAACAGGAATGTCCCGCTTCATGGTGTCCTTATGAATTTTTCCTCCTCCGGCCCTTGCTGCCCACCGGGTATTTTCCGGATTTCTGCTGCATGGAGGAAACGGGAGTTTTCTGGTCCTTGAGCGCGGCGATCTGATCCCGCAGGTGGGCTGCACGCTCGAATTCCAGACGGGAGGATGCTTCCCGCATTTCCTCCTCCAGCTCACCGATCACGCGGATGCGGTCGTAGGTGGCTTCATCCTCCGCCACCAAGGAGCGGGTGAGTTTATTCGCCTGCTCCACTTCTTTTTCATGGGTGTGCAGACTCTGTTGGAGAGCGCGCTTCACACTCTGGGGAGTGATGCCATGGGCCTCATTGTGTTCCTGCTGGCGGGTGCGGCGGTATTCCGTTACGTTGATGAGCGCCTGGATGGAGTCCGTCACATTGTCACAGAATAGCACGCACTCGCCGCCGATGTGGCGGGCAGCACGGCCAGCCGTCTGAATGAGTGAGGTTTCATTGCGCAGGAAGCCTTCCTTGTCCGCATCCAAAATGCAGACGAGCGAAACTTCCGGTAAGTCCAGTCCTTCCCGCAAAAGGTTGATGCCCACCAGAATATCGAATGCCGCCGCACGGAGCTGGCGAAGAATTTCCACCCTCTCCACGGCATCGATATCGGAGTGGAGGTAGCGCACCTTCAGGCCGGTGCCTTGCAAATACTCGGTCAGATCCTCGGCGGTTTTCTTGGTGAGGGTGGTTACCAGCACCCGCTCGCCACGCTCCACACGCTGGCGGCACAGCTCGATGGTTTCATCGATCTGGCCTTTGAGCGGACGCAGAGTGAGGATGGGATCCAGCAGGCCAGTGGGGCGGATGATCTGCTCCACCACCAGAGGAGTGCCCCGCCGGGAAGGATCGAAATTTTCCACGGGTTCTTCATTACCGCTCGGTTTCACGCGGATTTTCTTCAGATCGAAAAGCGTGAGCCCGCCTTCCTCGCGGCTGGATTTCACCGGAATGTAGGTTTTGTTTTCCGGCCGGGAATTGACGATTTCGAAAATACTGGGCGTGGCGGAGACATAGACGCGCTGATTCGTCATCTGGATGAATTCCTCAAAACGCAGGGGGCGGTTGTCCAGAGCACTGGGCAGGCGGAATCCGTGATCCACCAGCACCGTCTTGCGGCTTTTGTCACCCTCATACATGCCGCCCACCTGGGGAATGGTCGCGTGACTTTCATCTACGAGCAGCAGAAAATCCCGCGGAAAGAAATCCAGCAGCGTGTGAGGGCGGGCACCCGGCTCGCGGCCCGTGAGGTGACGCGAATAGTTTTCGATTCCCTGGCAAAAGCCCATCTCCGCCATCATTTCCAGATCGTAGTCTGTCCGCATCCGCAGGCGCTGGGCCTCGATCAACTTGCCCTCCTTTTCAAACTTTGCCACCTGCTCGTCCGCCTCCTTGCGGATGGCGATGGCGGCGCGCTTCATCTTGTCCCCCGGCGTGACGAATTGCTTCGCGGGAAAGAACGTGTGGTTTTCCAACCGATCGATGGCGTGGCCGGTGAGAGTGTGGATGCTGGTGATGCGCTCCACTTCATCGTCGAAAAACTCCACCCGGATGGCAGTCTCATCCAGGTAGGCCGGGTGGACCTCCACCACATCCCCGCGCACCCGGAATTTTCCCCGGCCAAAGGCGATGTCGTTTCGCTCGAACAGCATGCCCACGAGGGAATTCAAAAATTCTTCCCGTGTGAGCTTCTGGCCCACCCAGCACGGCACCATCATCCCCGCATAATCTTCCGGTGAACCAAGGCCGTAGATGCAGGAGACGGATGCCACCACGATCGTATCTGGTCGCGTGAGTAGGGAACCCATCGTGCTCAGGCGCAACCGCTCGATCTCATCATTGATGGAGGAATCCTTCTCGATGTAGGTATCGCTGCGCGGAATGTAGGCCTCCGGTTGATAGTAGTCGAAGTAGGAGACGAAGTATTCCACCGCATTGTGTGGAAAGAAATTTTTGAATTCCGAGTAAAGCTGCGCCGCCAGAGTCTTGTTGTGGCTCATGATCAGCGTCGGCTTGCCGTGATTGCGTATCAGGTTCGCCATCGTGAATGTTTTCCCGGAACCCGTCACTCCCAGCAGCGTCTGGTGCCTGTTGCCCGCACGCAGGGATTTGGTGAGTTTTTCAATCGCTTGTCCCTGGTCTCCCTGGGGCTGGTAATCGCTGACGAGTTTGAACGGCATCCGGCTGTTAATTAAACCGGGGTTTCCCAAGTCGCAAGGGAGATGGGTGAAACGGGAGGGCAATGCGAATTCAACTCCAGAGTGCCTTCTTCTTGATCAGCACCGCTCTAGGATTTCTAAAAAGCCATGCTCTTTTCCCTACACCCCAAGCTGGCAGCAGGTGGCCACGAAATCGCAACCGTCGCCGGATGCCGGCTGCTGTTGAAAAACAACGCCCTGTTTCCCTGGTTCGTCCTGGTGCCGGAGGTAGAGGAGGGAATCGAGGATCTGCACCAACTGGAGCCAGCCCGCTATCAGGAAGTGCTCGATGGGGTGCGTGAGGTCTCGCGGTTTGTTTCCACCCACTTCCAGCCGGAAAAGCTCAATGTCGCCTGCATCGGCAACCAAGTGCGGCAGATGCACATCCACATCGTGGGCCGCTCCAGCAACGATCCCGCATGGCCGGGCACTGTGTGGGCATACGATGGAAAGGAAAGCTACACCCCGCAGCAGGTGGAGGAAATCATCCACGCCGCGCGCGAGTTTCTAAAATAAGGGGGGAGGGGGGATTCATGTCCTTGTTTTCTTTTTTCAGGAGCAGGCAATCTGAAGTTTGAGCCCAGGACTTCCGTTTCTATTTCCGGCACCACCACTCACTCTTCAGCAGGCCCCATTCGTAGCTGCGCCGCCCCTTTTTCTGAAAACCCATGCTCTCCAGCAAAGCGTCGGGGGCGATCAACGTATCCGCTTTCAAGCCACCCACCACGCGGAAGAAAGTGTAGAGCATCCACAGGATCACCCGGCTCCGCCATTTCGCGATGCCGGAAGGAGCGATCTCGAAATCTGCCACCAGCCAGTCCGCCTCCGGTGTGGCGGCGGAGACCAGTTTTCCGATCACGCGCGGCAGTTCCTCGGCAGTAAAGCAATCGAGGAAAAAGTGCGTCACGATGAGATCATAGCTCCCGTCGGGTATCTCCCACTCCAGGATATCCGTATGAATGTAATCCACCCGATGCGTCGCCCGTGCGCGCCCTGATAGATCGAGCATCCGCTTGCTGGCATCGACAACCGTGATCGCTGCCTCTGGAAATTTTCTCACACACTCCGGCAAAAACCGGCCATGGCCTTCTCCCGCTAGCAGAATCCTGCGCGGTACCGGGATGTCTTCCAAAAACGCCATCCTGCACCGCTGCAACTTCCCACCCGCCGTAAAAAGCTCCATCGCCCGGTAAAACGGCGCCAATCGGTCAAAGTTCATGGGAGAAGTGCCAATAATTTTTTGGTAGATGAATTCCTAATTTTCCTGCCCAAAATCTTCCTGCTAAATCCCTGAAACCCTACCCGGTTTCATTCTGATTTTTATGTCATCAATTTTTTTTGGCCTTAATCCCGAAACATGGATCTGGCTCTCGAAGTATTTCCTCAAGGCATTCGGTGGATTCTAAGAGGCTGTCTGAAAAATAGTAGAATAGCGCAGATTAATCTGCACTAATTTACTAACATATAAGATCGTTCGGGGATGCGCGAGTATCCCAGCAGTCTGACTGATCCCGAATGGGAAATTCTTGAACCTCTTCTGCCTAGGGAACCGCTGACTCTGCGTGGTTGTCCACAACTGCACCAGACGAGACATCATGAATAGGATCCTCTACATCCTCCGCACTGTCGGAGCCTGGAGAATGATGCCTCACGACCTTCCGCACTGGAAAACCTGCTATCACTACTTCCGGCTGTGGGCGAAGCAGGGCTGGTGGAAGCAAATCCATGATGCCCTTCGCGACAAAGCCCGCCTCAAAGTCGGTAAAAAAAAGCCCCCACGGCTGCGATCATTGACAGTCAAAGCGTTCGCACAGCTAGCCAATCCGGAGTTCGTGTGTAAGCTTCCCTTGAGCTGAGACTTGGGAAAGGAGAGGTTTCAGATCGAAAAAAAGCTCTGATGCCAGTCGAGCGGCGCGAAGCCGCCGACTGGCTGATCAAGGAAAAGCAGCAACCTGTGAAGCTCTCCTGCCAAGCGATGAACATCAGCCGCGCCATCTGGTATCGTCCAACTCCCGACCGGCACGCCAGGGATCAGCCCATCATCGACCGGCTCAACAAAGTGGTCACCCGGCACGGCCGCTGGGGGTTTTGGAAATGCTTCCACTGGTTGCGGCAGCGCGGGGAAACCTGGAACCACAAGCGGGTTCACCGGGTTTACCAATCCATGAAACTTAATCTCCCGCGTCGTGCCCGCAAGCGCCTGCCTGCCCGCGTGAGGCAGCCGCTCGATGTGCCTTCCCATGCTGGACACCTGTGGTCGATGGACTTCATGCACGACACCCTGTGGCATGGCAAACGGTTCCGGACACTCAACGTCTTCGACGAAGGCGTGCGCGAAGCATTGGCCATCGAGGTGGATACCTCCTTGCCTGCCGAACGCGTTATCCGGGTGCTCGAACAACTTCGGGACAGCCGGGGACTGCCCCGCCAGATCCGGGTCGACAACGGACCTGAGTTCATCTCCGCAAAGCTCGTCGCGTGGTGCGAGGAACACGAAGTGAAGCTTCATCACATCTAGCCCGGCAAGCCGACCCAGAACGCCTACATTGAACTTTTCAACCGCAGCTTCCGCCATGAGGTGCTGCAAGCGCATCTCTTCGGATCACTCGACGACGTGCGCGAGCACGCCTGGGAGTGGCTCGTCCGCTACAACGGAGAAAGACCTCACGCGGCCCTGAGCAACCTGCCTCCGAGCCGCTTCAGACATCAACAAACCAACCCCGAAAACTCTCCAATCTAAAGTCTCATTGACAGGGAAGCTTACACTATTCCATTCAATAACAGTAACACATTTGCACGCCACGTTCTTTCAGAAGCGGCCATTGATTGGAAAGTAATGACAATTTCTGAATTTCCTGGAAATACATCCCCGGAAAAAGTCATTGGGACATGGGAAAAAGTTACTAAAAATTAAATGCTAAATAATTTCACAATAAATTACGGCAGGCAATGCACTGCATTAACGGCAGTTTTAGTATTGGTTGCATTGTGTCTTGTGACCGCATCAAACCTCCATCGTAATGATGAGTCCTACGTCATGAATATCAGTTATGATGCCAATGATGTGCATACAATTCAACTTACAGAACTCGAAAGCCAAAAAAGTTTTAATGTGCCATTAAACAATGGAAAAGCGGTGGTGACTTACGATAAGAAAACGATTTCCAATATAGGATCTATTAGGGTAATATTTAAAAGCCTAAAATATGGTCAATCTGAATATGTGGATAGTCCTGTTGGTTTAGGGAGAAGTCTGGAAGTCAATTTTTCAGCTGGCAGAATTACGATTAAGGTAGAGAAATCAGGTTATTTATAAAAATTAAATAGATTGCCACTGAACCAACATTCTTGGTATGCGCTCCATGTAGCCCCAGTTGACAATGATCCAGCCCTGACGTCTTTCCGGAAAACAGGACGGTTGGAAACTTGAGGATTTTTGGTTAATGAACCCCGAATTGAACCAAGAAAAATGAAAACGAGTCGATATACGCCGGAGCAGGTGGTCTATGCATTGAAGCAAGTCGAGGGTGGCACCGAAACGGTGGCTGCGACGTGCCGCAAGATGGGGGTGAGCGAAGCCACCTTCTACAACTGGAAGAAGAAATACTCCGGCATGGGAGTCACCGATGTCCGTGAGTTGCGCCAGCTCCGTGAGGAGAACGCGAAGCTCAAACGCTTGGTTGCCGATCTGAGTCTGGACAAGCACATCCTGCAGGAGGTGCTATCAAAAAAGCTCTGAACCCTGAACGCAAACGGGGGCTGTACGAGTGGATGCGCACAGCCTACGCGCTCAAGACCAGCAGGGCCTGTCGGCTCTCGGGGCTGCCGCGTTCAGGGTATTACTATCAGCCGAAAGGCAATTTGATCAATGAGGTGCTGTCGAAGCGCATCAAGGAGATTTCGGCCATCCGTGTCCGGTTCGGGTTCCAGCGCATTCATGTGATGCTCAGACGCGAAGGCTGGAAGGTAAACCGCAAGCGGGTGCTGAGGCTGTATCGCATGGAAGGCTTGCAACTACGGAGGAAGAAGCGGCGAGAGAAGAGGCCGTCGCATGCCCGCGTGACACGCGAGGTTGCTTCCAAACGAGATGAGCGTTGGTCGATGGATTTCGTGACTGACCGTCTGGAGAACGGGAACTACTTCCGGATCCTGACCGTGGTGGATCAGTATACAAGGGAATGCCTGGCACTGGTGGCTGGGCGATCCTTGAAGGGAGCGGATGTTGCCAGATGTCTGACAGGTTTGATCGAGGAGCGCTCAAAGCCCTGTTCG
>Ga0157373_10004562_pt1 | contig 10417 bp, 8 predicted proteins | sample C65metaG_FD_113460 | JGI IMG/M metagenome (GOLD analysis project Ga0157373, IMG submission 113460) | Corn rhizosphere microbial communities from Kellogg Biological Station, Michigan, USA - C6-5 metaG | ecosystem: Host-associated > Plants > Roots > Rhizosphere > Soil | place: USA: Michigan...
AGCGCCACAGAAAGCAAACCGCCTCGCAAGGGGTAAGGGTGAAAGGGTGGGGTAAGAGCCCACCGCGGACCTGGTGACAGGGACGGCATGGCAAGCCCCGCCTGGAGCAAGACCGAATAGGGATGTCGCGCTCTCCGAAGCCTTTGGCGAAGGAGGGCAGGCCCGTCGCCGGGCCGAGGCGTCCGGGTTGGTCGCGAGAACCGTCCGGCAACGGGCGGTCCAGAGGAATGACCGTCACCGCGCTTTCGGGCGCGGGACAGAACCCGGCTTACAGGCCGTCTGATCCCTTCTTCCCCCAATGTTCGGCAAACGTTCGTGTTTGGGCGCTATTTGTTAACCATAACTGTCGCCAAAACCTGTTGTTTTCTAGTGGTATCCCGCTTGGCGCCATTGTATCCCATTTTGTCCCATGTTAACCCATTCGATACCTGCTTCGGGGGTGAGCAGGCGTGCGTGGTGGATGGGGCAGGGCGGTGTTTCTCTCGACCTTCGAGAAGCAGCTGGATGCAAAGCGGCGCATCGTTGTGCCGCAGGAATTCCGCGCCGCCGTTTCCGGCCCCTTTGACGGCGTCTTCTGCTTTCCCTCGATCGAGGCTGACTGTCTGGAAGGCGGCGGCAAGGCGCTGTTCGACCGCTACGCCGCGCTGATCGAGGAGCTGCCGTTCGGCGATCCGCTGCGCTCGGCGCTGGAGACCAGCGTCTTCGGCGGCATGGCCAAACTATCCTTCGATGACGCCGGCCGCGTCACGCTGCCGCCCCACCTTTGCGAGATGTTCGGAATCAGCGACTGGGTCTCGGTCGTGGGTATGGGCGACCGCTTCCAGATTTGGCCGCGTGAGGCCTTCCAGGCGCACCGCGCCAAGGCGCGCGAGACGGCGAGGGCCGGGCTGGCGGAACTCCGCGCCGCCCAACGCCAGCGGCTCACCGGAGGGCAGTGATGGACGCGCCCCACGTCTCCGTCCTGCTTGCTGAGGTCATGGAGGCGCTGGAGCCCGCCCCCGGCAAGACCATCGTCGACGGCACCTTCGGCGCGGGCGGCTACAGCCGCGCCTTTCTGGCCACCGGCGCCACCGTCATCGCCTTTGATCGCGACCCGTCGGCCGCCCGCTTTGCCCAGGGGCTGGGCGAACGCTTCCGGCTGGTCGAGGCGAAGTTCTCCGAGATGGCGCAGCGGCTGGGCGAAAAGTCCGCTGACGGCGTGGCGCTCGATCTCGGCGTCTCCTCGATGCAGCTGGATGAGGCCGAGCGCGGCTTTTCCTTCATGCGCGACGGGCCGTTGGACATGCGCATGGGCGCCGACGGGCCGACGGCGGCCGACCTCGTCAACACGCTGGAACACCCCGACCTCGCCCGCATTCTGTGGCTCTACGGTGAGGAAAAGCAGTCGCGCCGCGTCGCCACCGCCATCGTGCGTCGCCGCGCTGAGCAGCCGTTCGAACGCACGCTGGATCTCGCCGAAGTGGTCGAGCGCGCGCTGGGCGGGCGCAAGGGCGCCAAGGTTCATCCCGCCACCCGCACCTTCCAGGCGCTGCGCATCGCCGTGAACGAGGAGCTGTCCGAACTCGAAGCCGGTCTCGAAGCCGCCGAGAAGGTGCTGAAGGCCGGCGGGCGCCTCGCGGTCGTGACCTTCCACAGCCTCGAAGACCGCATCGTCAAAGCCTTCTTCGCCGAGCGCGCCGGGCGCCTGCCGGGTGGCTCGCGCCACGCCCCGCCGACCGCAAAGGGCCCGGAGCCCACCTTCGCCCTGATGTTCAACGGCGCCCGCTCGCCCTCCGACGCCGAGACCGCCGTCAATCCGCGCGCCCGCTCGGCCAAGCTGCGCGCGGCGATCCGCACCGACGCTCCCGAGTGGAGGGCGGCCGCATGATGACGCAGATTTTCGAACGCCGCTGGCGGGGTTTCCGCGTGGTCGAGCTGGGCGGGATCGCGATGCTGATCGTGCTGATGCTGGTCGTCTATCTGGCCAAGACCTTCGCCGGGACCGAACGCTCGCAGATCGCCCATGTCGAGCGCCAGATCAGCGACGAGAAGGTGCGCATGCGCCTGCTCCAGGCCGAGGTCGCTCACCTCGAACAGCCTGACCGCATCGAGGCCCTGTCGCGCCAGTACCTCGGCCTGCAGCCGATCTCCGCCAAGCAGGAGATCAAGGCCGACCAGCTGGCCACCGTCGCCGGGGGAGCGAGCCACCCATGAGCCTGGCCGACCTGATCCCCTCACGCTTTCCGCCCGGCTTCCGCTGGGTCGGCGGGGCCGTCTGGCGGCTCGAGCATGCGTTCGAACGCGCCAAGGCCAAGGACCGGCCGGAAGACAATACCCGCGTGCGCATCTTCGTCGTGGCGATGTTCTTCGCCACCATCTTCTGCGTGCTGGCGCTGGGCGCGACCCATGCGGCGCTGTTCTCCGACGCCGGCAAGGGCGAGGGTTATCTGGCCGCCACGCCCGGCGCGCGGGCCGACCTCGTCGATCGCAACGGCCAGCTGCTGGCGCTCGACCTCACTCACTACGGTCTCTACCTCGACCCCACCGAGGTCTGGGATTCAGCGCAGACCCGCAACGCCCTGCTGCAGACCATCCCCGGCCTCGATCCCACGCGCATCGACAAGGCCCTGCATAGCGACAAGCGCTACTACCTGATCGGCGGCCTCACGCCCGAGGATCGCGACCGCATCCACGATCTCGGCCTGCCCGGCCTCTACTTCGAGGAAGAGGAAAAGCGCGTCTATCCGCTCGGCGCCACCGCCGCCCACCTGATCGGCTTCACCGACAGCGGCGGGGAAGGCCTGGCCGGCGCGGAGAAGGCGCTGAACGATCAGGTCATGGACGCCGCCGCCAGCCACGGCCAGGTGCCGCTCTCCATCGACCTGCGGGTACAGGCGGCGCTGGAAGAGGAGCTGCGCAACGCCGCCCAGGAGTTCACGCCCAGGGGCGCCGTCGGCATCGTCACCAACATCCACACCGGCGAAATCCTCGGCATGGCCAGCTGGCCGAGCTTCGATCCGAACAACCCCGGCGCCGCCACCGACGACCAGCGGCTGAACCGCGCGGCGTCTTCGGTGTTCGAGATGGGATCGACCTTCAAGGGCTTTACGGTCGCCGCCGGCCTCGACTCCGGCGTGGCGACACCCGGCTCAACGTTTGATGCGACCCATCCCTTCCAGCTCGGCTACCGGACGATCCATGACTACCACGGCACCAACAGGGTGCTGACGCTGGTCGATGTCTTCATCCACTCGTCAAACATCGGCACCGCGCGGCTCGGCGAGCAGATCGGCGCCCAGCGGCTCGCTCACTACTTCAATGCGCTTGGGCTGACCCGCCCGGCGAGCGTGGAGTTGAAGGAGTCGGCCCGGCCGCTCACCCCGCGCGTTTGGGACGAAGACGCGGTGGCTTCCACCTCCTTCGGCCACGGCATCGATGTGAGCCCGCTGGCGTTGGCTGAGGCTTATGGCGCGGTGCTGAACGGCGGCCTGCTGCTGCCGCTGACCATCAAAAAGCTGCCCGATGGCGCAAAGGTGAAGGGACAACGGGTGTTCTCCGAGTCCACCAGCATGACGATGCTGCAGATCATGCGCGCCAACGTGGAGGACGGCACCGGCACGAAAGCCGATGCGCCGGACCTGTCGGTCGGCGGTAAGACCGGCACCGGCGAGAAGTTCGACCCGGCCATTCGCGGCTACAGCCCCACCAAGCAGATATCCTCCTTCGCCGCCGTCTTCCCGACCGACGGTCCGCTCAACGCGCCGCGCTATTTCGTGCTGATCCTGATGGACGAGCCCCACGGAACGGCGGCCAGCTATGGCTTCTCGACCGGGGGCTGGGTGGCGGCGCCGGCGGCCGGACGCGTGATCGACCGGATCGCGCCCTTCCTCGGCGTGCCGCGCCACACGCCCGCCCCGCTGGGAGTGGCCCAGTACGTTACGGCCGGGAAGTACGACTAATGGCCCGGCTCTCCGAGTTGGTGCGCCGCGACCTCGACGCCGACCCCGAAATCACCGGCGTCACGGCCGATAGCCGCAAGGTCAAGCCGGGCTTCCTCTTCGCCGCGCTGCCGGGTTCGAAGGTCGATGGCCGCCAGTTCATCCCGACCGCGCTGGAGGCGGGCGCCGCCGCCGTGCTGGCGCCCGAGGATGCGACGCTGCCCGTGCCGGTCGTCAGCGCCTGGGACCCGCGCCGGGCCTATGCGCTCGCCGCCGCCAACTTCTGGGAAAAGCAGCCGGAGACCTGCGTCGCCGTCACCGGCACCAACGGCAAGACCTCCGTCGCCGCCTTCTGCCGCCAGATCTTCACCCACGCGGGGCACCAGGCCGCCAGCATGGGTACGCTGGGCGTACGGGCCGGCGATGAGCAGATCACCCCGCCCGGCCTGACCACGCCGGACGCCGCCGACGTGTTCGAATTGCTGGCGACGCTCGTCGACAAGGGCGTCACCCATCTGGCCATGGAGGCCTCCTCCCACGGCATCGACCAGCGGCGGCTGGATGGCGTGCGGCTGTGTGCGGCGGGCTTCACCAACTTCACCCAGGACCACCTCGACTACCACGGCACCATGGGCGCCTATCGGGCCGCCAAGCTGCGCCTGTTCGAGACCTTGCTGCCGCGCGGCTCGGTCGCCGTGCTGAACGCCGACTCCGAGCAGTTTCCCGCCTTCGCCGCGGCCGCCTTGAGCGCCGGCCAGACCATCATGTCCGTCGGCGAGGACGGCCAGCATGTCCGCCAGCTGAACCGCACCCTGCTGCCCGAAGGCCAGCGGCTGGAGCTCGAGTTCGACGGCCGCCGCTACGACGTTCGCCTGCCGCTCGCGGGCGCCTTCCAGGCCTCGAACGCGCTGGTCGCGGCGGGCCTCTGCATCGCCGCGGGCGAGGACGCCGAGACGGTGTTCGCCGCGCTGGAGAAGCTCGAAGGCGCGTCGGGACGCCTGCAACGCGTCGGCACCGGCGCCAAGGGCGGCGAGGCCTACGTCGATTACGCGCACACGCCCGACGGACTGGAGACGGTGCTGGAGGCCCTGCGCCCCCACACGCGCGGCAAGCTGGTCGTCGTGTTCGGCGCGGGCGGCGACCGCGATCGGGGCAAGCGGCCGCAGATGGGCGCCATCGCCGCGCGGCTGGCCGACGTCGCCATCGTCACCGACGACAACCCCCGCTCCGAAGACCCTGCCGCCATCCGCGCCGAGATCATGGCCGCTGCCCCCGGCGCCAGGGAGATCGGCGACCGCCGCGAGGCCATCCGCGCGGCCGCCGCGCTTCTGGGCGAAGGCGATGTGCTGGTTGTCGCCGGCAAGGGCCACGAGCAGGGCCAGCTGGTGGCCGGCGTCATCCATCCCTTCGACGACGTGGTCGAGACCGCCGCCGCGCTCGGACTGGAGGGCGCCGGTGCCTGAACCGCTGTGGACCTCGGAAGAGATCGTGGCGGCCACCGGCGGCGTACTGGAAGGCGCGCCCTTCACGGCGAGCGGCGTTTCCATCGACAGCCGCAGCGTCGATCCCGGCGATCTCTTCGTGGCGCTGGCGGGCGTGCGCGACGGCCATGACTTCGTGCTGACCGCCGCCGAGAAGGGCGCGTCGGGCGCGCTGGTCTCGCAGCCGGTCGCCATCGCCTCGGTGGAAGTCCCCGACACCTTGCGCGCGCTGGAGGCCATGGGCGTCGCCGCCCGTGACCGCTCGGATGCGAAGCGCTGCGCGATCACCGGCTCGGTCGGTAAGACCAGCGTGACGCAGGCGGTCATGGCCGGACTCTCCAGCGCGGGCCGGGCCCATTCGTCGGTGAAGAGCTACAACAACCACATCGGCGTGCCGCTGACGCTGGCCCGCATGCCGCGCGATACCGAACGCGCCGTCTTCGAGATCGGCATGAACCACGCCGACGAGATTGAGCCGCTCTCGAAGATGGTCCGCCCCCACGCCGTCGCCATCACCACCGTCGGCCCCGTCCACATCGAGAATTTCGCCGACGGCGAGGCCGGCGTTGCGCGCGCCAAGGCCGAGATCTTCGCAGGCCTGGAGCCCGGCGGCGTCGCCGTCCTCAATGCCGACAACCCATGGTTCGATATGCTGGCCGCCGAGGCCAGGAAGGCCGGCGCCGAGGTCCGCTCCTTCGGTTCCGGCAAGGACTGCACCGCGCGCCTCATCTCCTTCGAACCGCCGTTGCTGAAGGCCGTCGTCAACGGCGTACGTGTCGAGTTCCCGCTCCTGCAGACCGGTCTTCACTGGGGCCTGAACAGCCTGTGCGTGCTGCTGGTTCTGGGGGCAATGGACGTCGACCTCGAGACCGCCATAACCGCGCTGTCCGACTTCGCGCCGCTGGCCGGGCGGGGCGCGGAGATGGACGTCCGCATCCCCGGCGGCGCCTTCACGCTGGTCGACGAGAGCTACAACGCCAACCCGATCTCCATGGCCGCCGCGTTCAAGAGCCTGGGCGTGCGCCGCGTCGCCGGCCGCCGGATCGTGGCGCTGACGGACATGCTCGAACTGGGCCCCGACGGGCCGTCCTTCCACGCCGCGCTCGCCGAGCCCATCGAGGCGGCGAGCGTCGATCTGGTCTTCTGCGCCGGGCCGCAGATGAAATCGCTGTGGGAGGCTCTTCCGGCGACTCGCCGGGGGGCGTACGCCGATGATGCGGCGGCGTTGACGCCGCTGGTCGTATCGGCCGCAGAGCCGGGCGACGTGGTGATGGTCAAGGGATCGAACGGGTCGAGGGCGGGCGCGATCGCCGCCGCTCTTGCCGCGCTCGACCGCGCGGGAGCGGACGCCTGATGTTCTATTTCCTCTACCTGCAGGCGGACGCCGCGCACCACCACGTGCCGATCCTCAACCTGCTCCACTACCTGACCTTCCGGGCCGGCGCCTCGCTGATCACCGCCTTCATCGTGGCCGTGGCCATGGGCTCGCGCTTCATCCGCTGGATGCAGGCCAGACAGGGTAAGGGCCAACCGATCCGCGCCGAAGGCATCGAGCGCCACGTTATCGAAAAGGCCGGCACGCCGACCATGGGCGGATTCATGATCCTGGCCGGGATCGTGATCGGCACGCTGCTGTGGGCCGACCTGACCAACGTCTATGTCTGGGTGGTGCTGTTCGTCACCGCCGTCTACGGCGGCTTGGGCTTCCTCGACGACTATCGCAAGGTGACCAAGCAGACGAGCGACGGTGTCTCCGGGCGCATGAAGCTGCTGATCCAGACTCTGACCGCCGTCGTCGCCTGCGCCATCCTGATCGTCTACGGCCAGGCCACCTCCGAAGCGCCGCATCTGTCGACCTCGGTGGCCTTCCCGGTCTTCAAGTCGCTGCTGGTCGATCTGGGCTGGTTCGACCTGCTGGTCGGCGCGGTGGTGATCGTCGGCGCCTCCAACGCGGTGAACCTGACCGATGGGCTGGACGGGCTGGCCATCGTGCCGGTGATGATCGCGGCGGCGGCCTTCGGGTTGATCGCCTACCTCGTCGGCAACTTCATCTTCGCCAACTACCTGCAGCTCCACTTCGTGCCGGGCGTCGGCGAGGTGGCGGTGATCTGCGGGGCCATCTGCGGGGGAGGGCTGGGTTTCCTCTGGTACAACGCTCCGCCCGCCAAGATCTTCATGGGCGACACCGGCTCGCTGGCGCTGGGCGGCGCGCTCGGGACCGTGGCGGTGGCGACCAAGCACGAGATCGTGCTGGCCATCGTCGGCGGCCTGTTCGTGGCCGAGGCGCTATCGGTGATGATCCAGGTCGCCTACTTCAAGAAGACCGGCAAGCGGGTCTTCCTGATGGCCCCCATCCACCACCATTTCGAAAAGCTCGGCTGGGCCGAAAGCACCGTCGTGATCCGCTTCTGGATCGTGGCGCTGATGCTGGCCTTCGCCGGTCTCGCCACCTTGAAGCTGAGATAGGGGAGGGCGCCGTCAGATGATCCCCGTCCGTGGTTTCGAGGGCCGCAAGGTCGCCGTGTTCGGCTTGGGCCGCACCGGCCTGACCGCCGCGCGCGCGCTCGAATCCGGCGGGGCCCAGGCGATCCTCTGGGACGAGAAGGAACAGGGCCGCGCCGCGGCCCGCGCCGAGGGCTTCGAGGTCGCCGATTTCAAGACCGCCGACTGGGGCCAGTTCGCCGCCCTGATGCTTTCGCCCGGCGTGCCGCTGACCCATCCCGCGCCCCACTGGACGGTGGAGAAGGCCAGGGAAGCCGGCGTCGAGATCCTCGGCGACATCGAGCTCTTCGCCCGCACGGTCAACGCCGCCTCCGAGCACAAGCGCCCCAAGGTCGCCGCCATCACGGGCACCAACGGCAAGTCCACCACCACGGCCCTGCTCGGCCACGTCTGCGCCAACGCCGGGCGCGACACCCACATCGGCGGCAACATCGGCTTTGGCGTGCTGGGCCTGCCCGACATGCACGGCGGGGCGATCTATGTGCTGGAGGTCTCCTCCTACCAGCTGGACCTGACCTCCAGCCTGAAGGCGGACGTCTCGGTTCTGCTCAACATCTCGCCCGACCACCTCGACCGTCACGGCGGGATGGAGGGCTATGTCGCGGCCAAGAAGCGGGTGCTGCTCAACCAGGGCAAGGGCGACACCGCCGTCATCGGCGTGGACGATCCCTGGTGCCAGCAGATCTGCACCGAGATCACCGCCGCCAACCGCCGCACCATCCGCCCGATCAGCGCGTCGAAGTCGATGGGCCGGGGCGTCTATGTGCTGCAAGGCGTGCTCTATGACGCCACCGGCGACCGGGTGATCGAGGTCGCCGACCTCACCGCCGCCCGCTCGTTGCCCGGACGTCACAACTGGCAGAATGCGGCCGCCGCCTACGCCGCGGCGCTGGCGCTCGGCGTGCCGCAGGGTGCGGTGGTCGACGGCCTGCTGACCTTCCCGGGCCTCGCGCACCGGATGGAGACGGTCGGGACCATCGGAAGGGTGCGCTTCGTCAACGACTCCAAGGCCACCAACGCCGACGCCGCCCGCCAGGCGATGAGCAGCTACCCGAAGTTCTACTGGATCGCCGGCGGCCTGCCGAAGACCGGCGGGATCGAGGGGCTGGAAGACCTCTTCCCCCGCATCGCCAAGGCCTATCTGGTCGGCGAGGCCGCCGAGGAATTCGGCCGCACCCTGGAGGGCAAGGCGGCTTACGCCCAGTGCGGGACCATCGAGGCCGCCGCCGCCACCGCCTTCGCGGACGCGCAGGCCTCCGGCGAGGACGCCATCGTGCTCCTGTCGCCGGCCTGCGCCTCCTTTGACCAGTTCGCCGACTTCGAGCAGCGCGGAGAGGCCTTCCGCGCCGCCGTCCACTCTCTCGCCGCCCGTCCAGCGCTTAAGGGAGCGCGCGCATGAGCAACACCCATCACCCCTTCCCCCGCTCCGACCGCTCGCCGCTCGGCATGTGGTGGTGGACGACGGACCACTGGCTGCTGGGCGGCGTCGCCATCCTGATGGTGATCGGCGTGCTGCTCTCCTTCGCTTCCAGCCCGGCGGCGGCGGCGCGGATGAATATCGGCGATCCGTTCCACTTCGCGGTCCGCCAGTGCGTGTTCGGCGCGGGCGCGGCGGTGATCCTGTTGACCACCTCGATGCTGTCGCCCAAGGGCGTGCGGCGCATCTCCTTCATCATCTACCTGGCCGCTATCGCCGTGATGATCGCGCTCCCGTTCCTGGGTCACAACGCCAAGGGCGCGACCCGCTGGCTGGAGTTCGGCGGCTTCTCGCTGCAGCCCTCCGAGTTCATGAAGCCCGCCCTGCTGGTGCTGGTCTCCTGGATGTTCGCCGAGGCGCAGAAGGGGGAGGGGGTGCCGGGCGTCTCCATCGCCTTTGGCCTCTATCTGGTCGCCATCGCGCTCCTGCTGATCCAGCCAGACGTTGGCCAGACGGTGCTGATCACGGTGGCCTTCGGCGCGGCCTTCTGGATGGCAGGGGTGCCGCTGACCTGGATCATGGGGCTGGGGGTGACCGCGATCGCGGGGCTGTGCAGCACCTACTTCCTGTTCGACCACGTGCATGCGCGGGTGAACAAGTTCCTCTCGCCGGAGAAGGCCGACACCCACCAGATCACCCGCGCCGCCGAAGCCATCGCCAACGGCGGCCTGTTCGGACGCGGCCCGGGCGAAGGGGTGATGAAGCGCCACGTCCCCGACCTGCATACCGACTTCATCTATTCTGTGGCGGCGGAGGAGTACGGCCTGATCTTCTCGCTGTTCCTGATCGCCCTGTTCGCCTTCGTGGTGACGCGCGGGCTCTACAAGTCGCTGCGGCTGGCCGACCCGTTCGAGCAGGTAGCCTCGGCGGCGCTGTTCGTGCTCGTCGGGCAGCAGGCGATCATCAATATCGCCGTTAACTTGAACCTGATCCCGACGAAGGGCATGACCCTGCCGTTCATCTCCTACGGAGGCTCCTCGATGCTGGCCATGGGACTGACGCTGGGGATGGCGCTGGCGCTGACGCGCAGGCGGCCGGGC
>Ga0157373_10004565_pt1 | contig 10413 bp, 8 predicted proteins | sample C65metaG_FD_113460 | JGI IMG/M metagenome (GOLD analysis project Ga0157373, IMG submission 113460) | Corn rhizosphere microbial communities from Kellogg Biological Station, Michigan, USA - C6-5 metaG | ecosystem: Host-associated > Plants > Roots > Rhizosphere > Soil | place: USA: Michigan...
GCATCCTCTTCGTGGCTCCTGGTGACGCTGTCTATCGCGGCATGCTGGTGGGTGAAAACCCACGCCTCGGGGACCTTCCGGTCAACCCAGTAAAGGAAAAGCACCTAGACAACATGCGCTCTTCAGGCAAGGACAAGACCTCCAAGCTCACTCCTCCAGTCCGCTTCTCCCTGGAGCGCGCCATCGAATACATCGATGCCGACGAACTGGTGGAAGCCACTCCGCTGAACATTCGCCTGCGCAAGCGCATCCTCGATGCCAACGCCCGCAAGCGCGCTCAAAAGGTGGGTTCCGGTGGTGAAGACCGCAGCAACCGCGGCTGATCCCGTGGCGGAGAATTCCATCCGCCATGCTTCTCAAATCTCAAAAGCCTCCCGGACACCCGGGAGGCTTTTTTTTCTTAACCGGGAGCGCGGGATTCATCCCGTCCCCATTTTCCTTGGACATCTTCCGAAGCATCCCTTGCGAAGCCAAGCGGGATGAATCCCGCGCTCCAGTTTTATGATTCGTCGCCTTCCTCCCAGTCGTCCATTTGCTGCCTTACCTTGCGGCGCTCGGCGCGGTGTTCCATCTGGCGGAGTTGCTTGGGGGTGAGCTCGTCTTCCCGGTTGCGCCAGGATTTCCCGGAATCCCCGGCCATGATACAGCCGAGCGGACGGATTTCCCCGATGACGGAGGCGAGGCCGAAGGTGGCGATTTGCTTTCTGACCTGTGCGGCATTCTTGTAGGCCACAGGAGTTTCGCTGAGATCCGGCTTTCCGCAGAACCAGCGGACATCGATGTGCTTCGTGCTGCGCTTGATCTCGGCAAGGCGGGCGGCTTCTCCGGCGTAGCGGCGACGCAGCGCGGTGCGTGATAGATTCCGACCCGCACCGTGAGGGGCAAAGGATAGAAACTCTGCATTGTCCGCACCCAGCACCAGCAGGATCGGTTCTGCCATGTTGAGCGGTATGAGGCCCAGCAGCGGCCTGCCATCGGCATCCTTCCACGCTGGAGTGGCCCCTTTTCCGTGGAAGAAGGTATCGCCACGCTGCCAGACGAAGTTGTGTTCGTTGCCGATTTCCGCTTGGGGCATCGCACCTTTTTTTTCGAGGAAACGCCGATGAATGGCGCGGTGATTCGCCTTGGTCCAGCGGGAGACGTATTGCAGTGCCTCCCAATAGGCCGGGCCGTAGCCCCTGCGGGCATCCAGCCATGCGGCGGCCTCCGGCACTCCTGAGGCTTCCTTTGCGGTGTGCTTGAGTGCTGCGATCTGGCCGCGCTTGTAAATGTGCGCGCCGAGCCCGCGTGAGCCGTGGTGGGTCACCAGCACCCGAAAGGTTTTCCCCGGAGTGAGTTGCTCCGCCAGAACGGTGTGGCCTGCCAGACGCAGCGAAGATGTTAGATCAGGGGTGATCTCCATTTCACCGAGGAAGGCGAAGTGATTCCCATCACCCTGATCCGCCATGTAGAAGCGTGTGCGTTCCCGTAGACCAGTTAGAAACGGATTGGTCCACACATTTTCATTGTGCACGGGATCATCCACCCGCTGATCGGGCGGGCGGGAACCGGGGCCAAAGCGCGTGACTCCCATCAGTGTATCCAACTCCTCCGCCACGCTGCCGCTACTTTCATAGAAGGTGGCAAACATGGAGCAGCAGATATCCGCAGAATGTGCGGAGGGAATGATCGCATTTTCCACCGCGATGGCTCCACCCACGGGAATGACCGCCTCACCGCTACCGGCAGGACAGGCATCCGGCATGATGGCACCACGGCGGATGACGGGCGTTTTCAGCAGGGCATTCATCTGGCGGCGCACGGCATGGAGATTCGCCACCTCATCGGGTGTGGTGGCCAGCAGTGCCTCGGCCAAGGATTCAGTTAGATCGCGCATCGCGAGCTTGGGTGGCGGCGGGCCGAACTCACGCTTCAGCAGTTTGAGCGCATATTTCGGATCGTGGATGCCACGGGATTTCAGATCCGCCAGCAGGGCCAGCAGAGGTTTCACCGCATCCCCGGCAGGATAGCCAAGGGCGACGAGATCAGATTCAGTTAGATTCATAAGTTGGATGATCGGCGGGAAATGCCGCAAAAAAACAAGGTGCGGGCAGGAACCCGGCGGGTGCAATCAACGCAGTTCAGCACATCGCGGTGCGTCCTGGGTGCCTCTGCTGAGAGAGCGGGCGATTATAATTCCTCCCGAAAAATCTCCTTATACATCGGCACCGCAAACTCCCAGGGGAGTGCGATTGCTGGATAAAATGGAGTGGAGGAGACGCATGATGCCGAGAGGCTAGCGGGTGGGCTGGAATCCGTCAACTGGGAAGGAAAACTCTCATTTTTGTTCGAGCGAACATCTTTTTCTTGTGTTCAGGCAAAACCTCTGGCAGACATTCACCTGAACAGCACCTCAGACCTTATGGCCGCCAAACAAACTACTGAAGAAGCCGCATCCGACAAACTCGCCGAAGCCCGCAAGCGCAATCTCGACGTTGCCATTTCCAATATTCAGAAGGAATTCGGGGAGGCAGCGATCATGCGGATGGGTGATGGCCACCGGGTGGATGTGGATGTGATCCAGACGGGCAATCTGCTGATCGATCGCGCTCTGGGCGTGGGTGGTTTCCCGCGTGGCCGGATCATCGAAATTTTCGGACCGGAGTCTTCCGGCAAGACGACGCTTACCCTTACTGCAATTGCCCAAGCGCAGAAAAAGGGTGGCCTCGCTGCCTTCATCGACGTGGAGCACGCACTCGATCCGCAATACGCCAAGAAGCTGGGCGTAAACATGGACGACCTGCTCGTTTCCCAACCCTCTTCCGGTGAGGAAGCCCTCCAGATTTGCGAGGCTCTCGTCCGCTCCAATGCCATCGACGTGATCGTCCTCGATTCCGTGGCCGCTCTGGTCACGAAGCAGGAACTGGATGGCGAAATCGGCGACTCCACGGTGGGCGCACAAGCCCGTCTGATGAGTGCCGCCATGCGGAAGCTCACCGCCCTTATTTCCAAGGCCCGCACCGTGTGTATTTTCACCAACCAGATCCGCGAAAAGATCGGTGTGATGTTCGGCAACCCGGAAACCACACCTGGTGGCCGGGCGCTGAAGTTCTTCGCCTCCGTGCGGGTGGATATCCGCCGCGTCGGCCAGATCAAGGCCACGGATGGCTCCGTGACCGGCAGCCGCACCAAGGTGAAGATCGTGAAAAACAAGGTGGCGCCTCCCTTCACGGAAGCGGAGTTCGACATCATGTATAACGAGGGGATTTCCAATACCGGCTCACTGCTGGATCTGGCACTGGAGATGGAAATCGTCCAGAAGCGCGGCTCGTGGTTCAGCTACAATGGAACACAGTTGGCCCAGGGACGGGATGCTGCCAAGGAGCTGCTGAAGACGGACCAGCCACTCTACTCGGAAATCGAGGAAAAGGTGAAGGAAGGTCTGGATACTGCCAAGAAGAAAAGGTGATTGATCATGAGAGGGTTCGGGCAAATGTCCGAACCCTTTTTTCTCACACGATTTGAGGTTTCCCGCAGAGTTTCACCCTCGGCTGGTTTCATTCGCTAAGAACGGCCTTCACCCGGGCAAACTTGCGGGTGAGCGTGGCGGGAAAGGAAATCCGGCGCAGAAGGAAGCCTGCCCGATCCGGCGAGTAGGCGGTTTCGACCGCAGAGGCACCGGCAGGCGGAGCCACCGTCCATGAGCCGCTTTCCAGTGTCTCGGAATATTCTACCGTGTAGGTGAGGCCCCGGGCGGTGGCGTCCGAGCGGATGGGAAAGGCGAGGGTGGCTGTGCCGCTGGTGACGGTCATTTCCGGCAGGAGGGGGAAGCCTTCCGGAGAAATGGAGGAGCCACTCGTGCCACTGCTGCCGAAGGCGTATTCCAACAAATTGGAGACGCCATCCTCATCCGGATCTCCCGTCTGGGTGGTATCCGCCAGACCGTTGGCCCAAGCGGCAAAGGAATCCCCCAAGGCCAGGGTGTGAGTCTGGCTGGATGCTGCGGCTCCATCCGATTCCTTGGTGATGGTGACGGGCAGCGTGCTGGAAAGCGGCAGACTGGTCCATGCAGCCACGAGGGAGGCGGAGGAATTTCCGGCCAAGGTGGCGCGGCGGAATATGTAATCCGTGGCGGTGCTGCTTTCCAAAACCCAGTTGGAATCGGAAGGGGTGATGCTGGCAGGTGCCTGCCCGGCGGGAAATGAAAGCGAGTAGCGTAGGTTTCCCGTAGTGCCCGCCGAGGTATTGGCCAGGATGAAGGTGACGGACCCGGCATTTCCCTGGCGGAGGGTGGTGGGGGAGTTGCTGGTGGTGGAGGATAGCGTGACCGACGCCACATTTGAGGGAATCATGCGGTAGCCCTGCGGGGAGAGCAGCAAATTCATCCGCGAAACATAGCGGGGGATGAAATTATCATAGCTGCCATAAACAGTGGTGCTGGTATCCACCCCGTAGTGAACGCCCACAAGAGTGGGGGCAGCAGGAGTCGTATTGTCAAAGGTGGGGCTGCCGGAGTCTCCTCCCACGAAGTAGCAGTCATCCTTGTTGGATTCCGTCAGGGTAGCCGCCGTATCATAATCAAAGCCCAGACACACATTGGAAGAGCTGTTTTCAAATCTAACTGCCTGACCTTTCCCCACCTTTCCATACCAGCCGAAGACGATGAGGGGGCGTCCGATGAAATTCATCTCATTGGCCAGCACTTGATAGGGGAAAGGTGTAACTCCCTCAGTGGCGGGAATGGGTGCGGATAGGGTGCAGAGGGAAATATCCGTGGCCACGTTGCTGGAGGTGGTGACGTTTTGCACAGCCGTGACGGTGCGTTCAACGATCACGCCGCTACTGCTCAGAAAGCGGATGGTCTCATTCACACTGGGCCTATAATGCTCCGCACACACGAGATGGCGGCGGGTGACGAGCGCGAATTGCTTCTCCGGGGATACCACGGACCATCCCACGCCAGTGTAGTGGCTGCCATCAAACCATGAGGAGGTATTCAGGGCAGGTGCGCTGGGATAATCCGTAAAACGATCATGCCGGGCTGCCGTGTAGCTGCGGATCTGGAGAGCGTGGACAGGGGAGACGCCGAGTGCGCCAAAAAGTATCCCGAAACCGATCCGCAAAAAGTGCATTGCGGCAAACATCGCTGGAAACGCACGAGAATCAAGATTTCAGGAAGTTAACCTCTTGAAAATGGATTCTTACGCTTCATCCGGGAAGCCTTACGTTAAAAGGACTTACGCCGCATGCGGTGCTCAGCCCTCGCCGGGCGGCGTCACCACGTGGACGCGCTCGATGCCGTGTTTGGCGAATTCATCCCAATAGCGTTTTTCCCAGGCGGCGGTGCGGGCGCGGCGCTGCTCCTCATCCAGCCGCTCCCACTCACGAATGCCGATGGCGCGGGCCAGATCCCGGTCGGAGAGCCTTACGGCCAGTTCGTCCCAAAAGCTTTCGTTGCGGAATTCATCGTAGCACTCGTGATAGAAGAGGCGGTCCTCCACCTCCTGCTTCACGCGGAAGCGCTGGCTTTCCTCATCGAATTCGATCCAATCACCCAGTCCAGAGTGGCCAGCCTTTTCGAGGATCTTGCTCTCCAGCGTTTCAAAGGCAGACACCTTGTCATCCGCAGATTCCTTCTGGTTCCATGAGGCCACATTGGCCGCAAGGCTGACCATTTCCACGAGTGTCGCGAGTTCCTGATCCGATAAGCGCAAATGCATCCGCGCGGAACAAACCACTGTCGGGCGCTGGCCGCAAGCCCGCATACGGGAGGAGGCGGCCCCGCCTGAAAAACCTTCGACTCAATGCTTGATCCCGGAAAAATGTTCCTGCACTCTTTCTGCCCACCCTCAAATGCACGAGTAGCTCAGCGGTAGAGCGGTCCGCTTACACCGGATTGGTCGGCGGTTCGATCCCGTCCTCGTGTACCATCTTTCCTTTGGAAGATGAGGAAGTGGCAACGGTTTTCAACCGCCCATATTTCACAGCCGCCAGACGTCCAGGATCTTTCCCTTGGTGCAGGCGCCCGGTTTTTCCACAATGACTCCACGGGTGAGGTAGCCGTCATTCCACTCGATGAAATGGGCGGGACCGGGATTGAGGAAGGAGCCGGTATTGAGGATGCGGCGGCCATTTTCCAGCCATGATCCCGCCCAGTGGAAGTGGCCGATGATGAGGATCTCCGCCTGGGGGAAGTAGCGCCGGGCAAAAGCGGCACCTTGTTTTCCCTGGGTGAGCCATGCCTGGATCATCCTCAGCCCACGCTGGGGCGGGACGATGGCATCCCACGCGCGCTGCCAGATGCGGCGGCCACCGGGGTGCTTGCGGGAGCGAAACTGCCGGGAAATCTCACGGGCCAGCCGCAGGCGTGTCTCCGCATCCTGATAGGCACCGGGGAATTCCTGCCAGAGCTGGTCCACCTGTTTCTCCGCCAGCATGATCTCCCGCTTCCATGGGGCGCCGGAGGGCAGCAGCGCATCGCCATGGGTGACGATGATTTTTCCATTCGCCAATTCCGCCCAGCCGGGGCCGGGCCAGCCGGGATCATGATTTCCGGAAAGGAAAACGGCGTCCGCCTCTTCCTCCGCGCACATCCAGCGGAGACTTTCCAGCAGTGCGGCGGAGTGAATACGCCAATCCCGCGCCAGTTCCTGCCAGGTATCTCCATTGAAAATCACCGTCCCGGCTCCGGCGATGAGCGGCCGCAGGGCCTCCACATCCGTCAGGCGGGATACCTTGTGGCCCAGATGGAGATCGGAAAAGATGAGGACTGGCTCCTTCATGCGCAGGTTACTGGCGCTGGCGCACGGCCTCGAAGAGACACACGCCGGTGGCTACGGATACATTGAGGCACTCCACCTTTCCCGCCATGGGGATGCGGGCGAGGAAATCACAGTTTTCCTCCGTGAGACGGCGCATGCCCTTGTCCTCGGAACCCATCACGATGCCGAGCGGTCCCTTGAGATCCAGTTCGTAGAGGGACTTTGAGGTTTTGTGATCGGACGTGCCTACCAGCCAGACACCGGCCTCCTTCAGCCGCTCCATGGTGCGGGCGAGATTCGTCACCTGGGCGAAGGGCACATGATCGGCGGCTCCTACGGAAATGCGGCGCACGGTCTCCGTGATGCCCACGGCCTTGTCCTTTGGCGCGATGACGATGTGCACGCCTGCGGCATCCGCCGAGCGGAGGATGGCTCCCAGATTGTGCGGGTCCTGCACGCAATCCAGAACGAGCACGAAGGGGACGGCCTGCTGTGCGACGATGGTCATGGCATCATCCTCATCGAGCGATGGAATGGAATGTTCCACCTCCACCGGGCGGACGTGGCGGTTTTCACGCGCCTGCTTTCCTTGTTGGCCGGGTTTGGGTCCGTTGAAACGGGGCTTCATACGGAAAATGCTGCGCTGGAGGCAAGGCGGGAGTCCAGCGCGATCCATGGGCATTTCCTGCATGGCGGGGATTGCAGCCACCCACGCTTGGAGATTGAAATTTTTCCGGCAGGTGCTCCTTTAGCGAAAGGTGAAAAACCTGTAATGCCATCCTGTCATTCCAACCGATCCCTGCCATGAAGTTTCTCATCCCCGCCGCCCTCCTGGGGCTCTCCCTTCTCTCCCTGCATGCTGCCGATGAACCCGGCTCCAAGGACCACCCGGCGCTCAAGCGCGTGGAGGGCTCCGAGATCATCTGGTACAAGTTCGCCAAGTTCGATGAAATGACCATCGCGCTGGAGAAGGTGCAGTTCGATTACAATACGACCGCCTTCAAGGAGACCAAGAAGGAGAAGCTGGAGGGCGTGCACACCACGCTCTACTACAAGCTGCCGGGAGACGTATCCACCCTGGAGGCGGTGCGCCAGTATGAGGAGGATCTGAAACCCGCAGGCTTTGAAAAACTTTTCACCGCAGCGGATGATGAGCTGGATGATGGCTACAACCGCTTCGTCGCGCAAATTTTTCCAGCCGCCAAGAAGACGGATCAACTCCAGTATCTGCATGAATTCAACCATGGCCAGCAGCGCTACGCCGTGCTGCGCGGGAAGGACAAGAATGGGGCGGATGTGACCATCTCCCTCTACGCCTTCATCCTGGATGATGTGACCAGCGGATTTTCCAAACTGAAGGAAAACCACAAGCTGGACAAGGGCCAGACCATCGTGCGCGTGGACATCCTGGAGGCAAAGCCGATGGAAGCCCGCATGAAGGTGGTAAAGGCGGAGGAAATCACCAGCACCATCGCCGCCACCGGCCGCATCGCCATCTACGGCGTGTATTTCGATACGGACAAGGCCGAGCTGAAGGCAGACTCCGCAGAAGCCCTCACGGAAATGGCAAAGGCCATCAAGGAGGACAAGGGCCGCTACCTCATCGTAGGCCACACGGACAATCAGGGAGACTACGAGCACAACCAGGGTCTCTCCCAGCGCCGCGCCGCCGCCGTCACCTCCGCCCTGATCAAGGACTACGGAATCTCCAACAGCCAGATCATCCCGGTGGGCGTAGGCATGGCCGCTCCCGTAGCTCCGAATACCGATGAAACCGGCCGCGCCAAAAACCGCCGCGTGGAAATTGTGAAGATGTGAGTCCGCAGGCTAAAGGAGGGGCGGCAAATTGGCTCTCCTTGTCATCCATGGAGATCTGCTCTATCCCCCGAGCATGTCGCAGCGTGCCAGCATCGTTACGGGAGGGTCCGGGTTCATCGGTTCTCACCTCGTCCGCCAGTTGTTGCAGGCCGGGCACCGGGTGCTGAACATTGACAAGCTGACCTACGCCGGAAACCCGGAGAACCTGGCGGATGTAGCGGGCCATCCGGACTATGCGTTTTTCCAGGCGGATGTGGCGGATGGGGGAGCCATGACGCTGGCGGTGGAAAAATTCCAGCCGGATTTCATTTTCCATTTGGCAGCGGAGAGTCATGTGGACCGCTCCATTTCCGCCCCGGCGGAGTTTCTGCATACCAATGTGCTGGGAACCGCCGCCCTGCTCCAGGCCGCGCGCGTCTATCAGCAGCCGGAGCATTTCCGTTTCATCCACGTCTCCACGGATGAGGTGTATGGGGAACTAGGCCACACTGGCAGCTTTACGGAGACCACGCCGTATGATCCACGCTCACCCTACTCCGCCAGTAAGGCCGCCAGCGATCACCTCGTCCGCGCATGGCACCACACCTACGGCCTGCCAGTCATCATCACCCATTGCACGAACAACTACGGCACCCACCAGTATCCGGAAAAACTCATTCCCCTGGTGATCGATCGCGCGAAAAACCGCCTGCCCGTGCCGGTTTATGGAAAGGGTGAGCAGGTGCGCGATTGGATCCACGTTTCCGATCACTGCTCTGCCCTGCTCCTCATTGCAGAGAGCGGCGGCGTTGGCGAAACCTACAACATCGGTGCCAATGACGAATGGCGGAACCTCGATCTGGTAAGGCTCATTGTAAGCACCATCGCAGAATTGGAAGGCCTGCCATCCTCCGCGCTGGATCATCTCATCACCTTCGTGACCGACCGCCCCGGCCACGACTTCCGCTACTCATTGGATGCGGAAAAACTCCGCCATGAGCTGGGATGGCGTCCCCGCCATGCCCTCTCACAGGATCTGGCAGAAACGGCCCGCTGGTATCTCGCCTGATAGGGAGTGCCCCGCACAGTACCGTCTCGGCTGCGCCGAGACGGTAATCTCCCGTGGCGGCGGATTCCATCCGCCATGCCCAAGCCAGATGAATGGTATGGCGGTTGAAAACCGCCGCCACGTTTTCAGCACGAACTCGGATTTTGCCTGTCACCCTGTCACGCAACTGCGTTGTTTGTGTCCAATCTCCGGCTAGGAACGCAAACGACCGCAGGCATCCATGAGGCATCTGCGGTCGATGTAGATGGAAATGATCCGGAAAAAATCAGGCGGGCTGCTTGTCCAGCTCGAAGGCGTCGTGGACGGCGCGGGCGGCGTCTTCGATGTGGATCTCATCCACGGTGACGGCGATCTTGATCTCGGAGGTGGAGATCATGCCGATGTTGATGCCTTTTTCCCCGAGGGCCTTGAACATAGTGGCGGCCACGCCGGAGTGGGAGCGCATGCCGATGCCTACGGCGGAGAGCTTTGCGATGCCTGCCTCGGTCTCGATTTTCGCATCCGGGGAAATGGAGGCGAGCACGGGCTTGAGGGCGGCCTGTGCCTTGCCCAGATCGCTGGAGTGCATGGTGAAGGAGTGGCGGGATTGATCGTCGTGGGCGATGTTTGAGACGATCATGTCGAGATTGATCTCCGCATCGGCCAGGGCACCGAGGATCTTGCCGGACATGCCGGGTTCATCCGGGATACCGGCGATGGTGACGCGGGCTTGTGAGCGCTCGATCGAGATGCCGCGAATGACGACGTTTTCCATGTTCGGATGTTCTTCTAACACGAGAGTACCAGGGTTATCGTTGAGTGAGGAGC
>Ga0157373_10004566_pt1 | contig 10413 bp, 10 predicted proteins | sample C65metaG_FD_113460 | JGI IMG/M metagenome (GOLD analysis project Ga0157373, IMG submission 113460) | Corn rhizosphere microbial communities from Kellogg Biological Station, Michigan, USA - C6-5 metaG | ecosystem: Host-associated > Plants > Roots > Rhizosphere > Soil | place: USA: Michigan...
GCGCTGTGTAGTGACTACACCTGCTACCACCTGCGCATAACCATCAGGACGCTGGCGCGAGTTATCAGCGGCAACCAGAATTGATAGGTCCTCAGTTGGCTGGAATAATAACTGACCACGGAAACCTAAGTTATTCAGGTCGTTTGTATTTTTTAAAGTTCGTATGTTTTCTATCAAACCATCACGCTGCGTACCTGAAAATGATAAACGACCAGCGATCTTTTTTGTCAGCGGACCAGTGATGGATGCCTTGGCCTGGATATATCCAAAGTTACCGTAGCTGCTTTCGAAACTGCCGGAAGGAGTGAAGCTAGGTTTGCGGGTGGTGATGCTGATTGCACCGGAACTTGTGTTTTTACCAAACAGCGTTCCCTGTGGACCACGCAGTACTTCGATACGTTCAACATCGATAAAGTCAAGTGTTCCTGCTGCAGGTCTTGCATAATATACTCCGTCTACATAGAAACCTACTCCCGGATCGATACCATCATTGGTTAAGCCGAAAGTAGAACCTAATCCACGGATGTTTAAGGTAGTGTTACGCGGGTTGGAAGAGTAAAACTGTACCGAAGGCACCAGTTCTTTTACCCTGTTCACATTGAATGCACCGGATTCTTCAATCTGTTTACCGCCAATAACGGAGATTGGGATAGGTACATCCTGCAAAACTTCTGAACGTCTCCTGGAAGTCACCACGATCTCATCGAGCAGGGCACTTTCCACAAGTACAATATCAATAGGAGTATCTTCGATTTTTAAAATCTGGAAATCCTGTGCTTTAAATCCTACTGAACTCACCTGCAGGTAAAAAGGAGTATCCTGTTTGGGATCAATACTGAATTTACCATCTGCATCGGCGATGACGTATATTTTTGTGCCTCTGATTTTTACAGTTGCGCTTGGCAGAGGGGAGCCATTGCTTTGCTTGACGATGCCCGTCAGAGGTTTCTGGGCAAATGCAAAGCCTGCCGTAACTAATAAAGTAAGGAGTAGGAGTAAAGATTTTTTCATAGTCGTAAACGAGTGTTAATGGGCAAAGATATAAATATATTTATTATAACACATTAAATATATAGAATTGGTAGACTATGTCTCCTTTTACCCTCTAAGCCCCTTTTTGTGATATAAAAAGCCGGCAGAGTGATAAGTAATCTGGATGGATGAGATTGGCTGAGTAATTGATGTATACTGATAGAATTGACTAAATGCCTAATCTAAAACCTATAGAAAATGATAAAAGTAGCAATTATTACAGGTAGTACACGTCCTGGAAGAGTTAACCTTCAGGTGGCCCAGTGGGTGCAGGAGCTTGCGTCGAAACGCAACGATGCAGAATTTGAACTGGTAGATATAGCAGAATTTAACCTGCCACTGCTTGATGAACCCGTACCGCCATCTATGGCTGAGCCTCAGCATGAACATAGTAAAAAATGGTCGCAAACAATCAGTAAGTTTGATGCTTATGTTTTCGTTACTCCAGAGTACAACCATTCCACTTCCGGAGCTTTAAAAAACGCACTTGATTATCTTTTCTATGAGTGGAATAACAAGGCTGCAGGTATCGTCAGCTACGGAAGTGCCTCAGGGGTACGTGCAGCAGAGCACCTGAGATTGATATTTGGGGAGCTGATGCTGGCAGATGTGCGGACACAGGTAACGTTATCGCTGTCGACTGACTTTGAAAATTATACCATTTTTAAACCGGCTGCAACACATGAGAAGAACCTCAATACTTTATTTGACCAGGTGATATCATGGGGAACAGCGCTGCAATCTGTAAGATCAGAAAAGTAGAACTTTAATATATTTTGATAAAAAAGAAGCCCCTGCAGGATAAGAATGCAGGGGCTTTATATTTTATATAGCTGTCTGTAGTTTTTGGCGCTGCCGGACTTTGTAAAAACTGATCAATCCAACGATCGCAATTGATAAGCTGAACAGATCAATAAATAGAATGTCAGTTGCACCGCTGGCATAGGTCTTCCAGATCCAGTTTCCTGTACAAAATCCATTGGCGAAAGGGATGGCCAGGCTGAAGATACTGCCCAGCAGCAAGGTTTCGCGGTTGGTGCGGTTCAGGTTTTTGCGGATGATATAATATACCGAAAGCAATAACCAGCTGTAAAAATAGACCCTGTAAATATAAGTCATGTCTACCGCGCTGTTTAGTTTAATGGCTACAAAGGTCAGTGCCGTCACCGGGAACATCGAAAGACAGATGGCGAGGAAAATATTAGCCAGCCATAAATTGAATTTACGTTTATGTTCCGGAACGTTCTTTTTATCACGGGCAACAAGCCAGATCAGAATTCCTGAAATGATCACTACGCAACCCATCATCCCTAAAATGAAATAGATGATTTTGAGTCCGTATCCACTGAAATCCCCGAAATGGAGATGGTAGATGAGGCTTTTTACCTTACTGATATAAGTGCTTTCGCCCAATGGTGAACGATGAAATGCTACCTTATCATTTTTGAGTTCATAGATAATCTTTCCCGCACCGGAGAAACTGCGCTGCGGATCAGCTGCTCCTTCAATTACCAGTGCCATGGATGCGTCCCCATAGTTTTTGATCATTACACGGGTGATGTCAGAGCCTTCCCAAAGCTTTTCAGTCTTGTTGATGTACGACTGGATATCAATTTTGCCGGGCAGTTCCTGATAAGTATAATCATATACTCTTGAATCGGCATATTCCAGATCGGCATACATCTTATCGGCTTTGCCCTCATAAAACAGGAAGGTGAATGGCATCAGCAGAATCGTATTGACAATCAGTACTACTCCTGTAACAGCATAGACCAGCTGAAAGGGGAACCCAATCAGACCCAGTGCGGTATGGGCATCTGTCCAGACAGTTTTTACTTTAGACCATGGCCTGAAGACAAAGAAATTGGAGACGATCTTGTCCCAGTGCAGCAGCAAGCCCGTGATCAGGGCGAATAAAAAGAAAAATGAAACCAGTCCTGCCAGCAGGTAACCGAATGGGGTACCTATTCTGATGGGTATCTGGTTCAGCTGCGCAAGGAAGTGCAAACGGTAAAGAAACTCACCTAAATCATAAGTTTGCTCATAGGTTTTGCTATCACCCTTATAAAAGTTGTATTTGAAGTATGCGCCGTCACCATCGCCACGACGGCCACGTTTACGGCCTTTAGCTTCTGCTTCCGGCTTCTTTTTCGGGATCAGCGTGCTGTCTTTGGAAGCCGTAACTTCTACATAAGTATCAAAAGTGTTTTTCTGGAAAAAGAAATTGATATCCCGGCCTTTCAGGTTGTGCTTCTGATTTAGCGAGTCGAGTAAATTGTTGTAGTTTAATTTTTTATCCGCATGTGCCTGAAAAGAGGTATTACTCTGCCAGGCAGAGATCTCGTCTTTGAATAGGGTATAGGAACCTGCGAAAAAGATCACGAATAATATCGCGGATATGATAATACCGCTGATGGTATGGGTATTAAAATATATATTATAGTTTCTGTTTTTCATTGTCAGGTTACATTTTTAAAAGAAAGGGAATGGAGAAAATGGCAGTCAGCACAATATAGTATAGCCATATTTTCCAGGCGCTTTTTGAGAGAAAGGCGACAAGCATTAGTGTGGCCCAAAGGATATAACCTGTAAAAGCTGCAGTGATGATGACGTTCTTTGGTTCGAAGATGCAACACAGCAGCTGGTGGAAGGAAATCATGACGCAGTATCCGCCAATGAATCCTGCAGTGATCTTCAGGAATTTTTGAAAAGGGGATTTGGTAAGGTATTTTTTATTGGCTGGCATAACTAGAAAATTAACTTTTCAAAAACGATAAAAAGCAAAACCAGCAGTGCCATTTGCTTAACAGATACATAGCGGAAGGGGAAAAGCAAGACAATGAGGCTGCCCATAGCCATCAGAATAACGACTAAGCTAAAGATCCCTGAAACAATACCGTTTTCGAGCTCTAGCAAGAATGCGGCTATGATGATCAGCAGAGCGCTGAGCACTGTAGATAAGCTGCGCTTTTTCTCAAAATAGCTCGCCCAGACGGGTTTATTTGACCATTCGGTTTTCTTTGACAGATTGTATAACAACAAAAAGGCAATAAAGACCAGTAAAACAATGATAGTGTACATGAAATCTAATTATAATGAGCCGTTATTCTCATCTAAATCTGAAGATATGACTTCTTATTTAGATTGATTAAATGCAAATATATAATTGTACAGTCATTTATCAAATGTTTTACCGGTTTAAAATTTGGACTGATCTGACAAGAATTATCGGCTGTTCTGTACGCTTGCCAGTAAATCATGGGGATAGCCTAAAGAAACCTTGCTCAGGTCATCGAGTTCTTTAAGAGTCTCCGGGCTTAATTTCAGATCAGCGGCCTGTAAACCTTCTTTTACATGTTGGATGCTGCGGGCTCCGATGATGGGGAAAGTATTTTTTGATAAGATCCATGCTTGTGCAACCTGGCCGGCACTTGTTTCCATTTGTGCTGCCAGCAGTTGTAACTTATCTATAATCGCTTTTACGTTTTCATTTTCCTGGTAATCCTGATTAGAATTATTGATCCGTCCGCTTTTACCTTCCCGGTATTTGCCTGTAAGCAATCCCCCTGCGAGCGGGGAGTACATCATAATTCCCAGGCCAAAGTGGTTAGCCATTGGAAGAAGTTCCCGGTCGGCCGTTCGCTGGGTCAAATTATATTCCATCTGGATAGCGCTGATTTTCAACTGGCTTGCTATTGCTGCTGTCTTCCAGGCTGGGAAGTTGCTAAGACCTGCATACAACACTTTTCCGGATGTGATCAGGTCTTCCAGTCCTCTGCTGATTTCCTCTGCTGGGGTGATACCATCATCATAGTGAGGCATATAAAGATCGATGTAATCTGTGTTCAGCCTTTTCAAACTGGATTCTACAGCCTGCCGCATCGCTTTGCGGTGGTTTCCGAAATTGCTTTTCGCAGGACTTGCCTCATGGCTTTGGGTATATTTGCTGCTGACAATAAAGTTGCTGCGCTGCTGTGCGATAAATTTTCCTATCAGCTCTTCCGACTCCCCGAGCTGGTAGCGGTCTGAGGTATCAATAAAGTTTCCTCCTGCATCGGCATAGGTCTGGAGAATCTGTGTTGCTTCTTCGGGGCTTGCGCCATAACCGCTGCGTGTGCCCAGCATGGCTGCTCCCAATATCATTTCACTGGCATATAATCCGGTGTTTTTTCCAAATAATTTGTATTTCATGGTGTTTTATTTAGGGTTCAAATTTGAGTAATGGATAGGCTGCAGTCAAGTATGGCTGAATTTATCCGTATCTGAAAGTACTTTTACATGACCTATCTTTGTATACTAAACTGTTACTGATGTATAAGAAAAAGATACCTGTTTCACTGGATTGCGGACTGCATTTGTTTTTAGCAGTGATCAACGGAAAATGGAAGATCAGCCTGATCTGGTGTATTCATTCAGGTATCAAACGTCCGGGGGAGCTGCAGCGAAAAATGCCCGGAGCCTCCAGAAGGGTGTTGGATACGCAGCTGAAACAACTGGTTGAGCATGGTATTCTGAATAAGATTACTTATGATGTGCTGCCTTTGAAAGTGGAATATGAGCTGACACCTCTTGGTGAATCACTGATACCGGCGATTGCTTACACTGCGCAGTGGGGGGAAGATCATCGGGAAGAGTTGGAAAGTGTAGTTTCTAAATAAAATGCATATATTTAGAATACTATTGAAGTAACAATTCAGCCATTTTTTGGTTGAATTCGATTCCTTGATCACTATTAGTGAATAATACATAGCCACTTTTATTGGCTTTATTGATTTTGAAACCAGACTGGAAATCGGTGTTATTCCCACCATGCTCATATATTACACCGTAACTAACAGGCCTAATTGCGATTCCAAGTCCCCATCCGGTATCATGGTTATAAATGTAATGAGGAGCATCTTTACTTAATGCTACCTGTTCTTTAAAAATTTCATTAAAACTACCCTTTGATAGTCCCTTTCCTTTCATCAAGCCGATTAGAAATGACGAATAATCTAATGCATCTGTATGCAAACCACCTGCTGTGTTGAACCATGTGGAGTCTTGTTCCGGGAAAGATCCTGACCATCTTCTTTCCCTCGTCTTGCCTTTCACATGTCCCCAAACTTTATGTGTTGTGATGTATTTATTGCCAGTAAACCATGAATGGTTCATACGCAATGGATTTGCGACTTCTTTTTGGAATTCTGGTTCCAATGTTGTTATAGAGAGGTGTTTGAGATGCGCGACAACCTGTGTTAGATAGTGGTAGCCTTCACCAGAATATGAAAATTGTGTTCCGGGTGTAAATTTTAGATACAGTTCTCCGTACTTGTATAAGTTTTCGTCACGTTTATCGAAATATCTCCAGTTTGGAAACCCTGTAGTGTGTGAGAGGGCCATCCGTGCTGTTATCATTTTATAACGCTCATCTTTCTCTATGTCCTTGTAGGGTAAATATTTATATAATGGAGTATCAAGGTCGAGTAGTTTTTCATCAACTAGTTTAAGTACGTAATAGGCAAATACAGTTTTAGACAAAGAGGCGGCTTCGAATAGGGATTGGTCATTAATTTTTTCTTGTGTCTGGGTATTTGCCTTACCGATGGCTTTGTGATATACAACCTTGCCATTGTTGATTAGGGCGAAAGACAATCCTGGCATTTGTAAAGAGTCCATTTGCTTTACTATGTACTTATCAAGTCTATCTGTATTCAGCTTTTTTCCACTCAATGTTGTTAATTGAGAATAGCTCTGAAGATTTAGAGTCGCCAGTATAAAAAACGTGCAGAGGAATATAATTCTTTTCATGTTCAGTTTTAATTGATAGACGCTTTGTTTTTCAGTTTGTTACATAGAATTTAATAATCTAAGTTGGAAGATTATCTGTCTTTGTTCGTACTTTGCTCGGGGTTTGTTATGGGTCAAACTATGGTTTAGCTAATGTTGAGCTATGCTTGAACTATACCATGTTTACCCCATGTAGACTCCAACTTTACCAGAACTTTACTTAAAGGGTAAACGTGGGGTTGAGTTGGTGTAGAGTTCTGGTAAACATAGGGTAAACATGGTATAGCGTGACTATAGTTCGACCATAGTTGAGGGATAGTTTAACCTATAACAAACCTCGAACGAATACAGAGTAAAAGCAAGTTCTGCTCTCGCGATAGTGATGTTGTATCTAGTACTTGGCTCGTTTTTAATTTGGATTGGAGTTTATTTTGTATATTAGCGTATCAGGACCTAGAGAGTTGTACGACTCTTGATGGCCTTGAACAAATCCTCGGTTTGGAACCGGGGTTTTTTTATATCCCATTAAATGAGTATAATTCTGAAGTGTTCACTAAGCTCAGATCACTAGCATACTCCCGATAAGCCTTTGCCTCTGCTTCAAGACACTCAATTTTATTTAAACACATCGTTTTCGTCAATTTCACAAATGATCTTACGCGATCTTGCAGCTGATTTGCTTCAGCCTCAGTTACCGCAAAATCACTAGCATATCGGGCACCAGAATAACTTTTTACCAGGATGTCAAATAACCTTTGATCTTCTTTACTGCCTGTGAGAAATAGCTTATATGGCCGATTGGAAAAGCATCGGCATATGCCAAGTAACCGGTAAAGATTGTGCACTTCAGATCGATAACCAAGCTGCACCCGGATTAAAGCAATGCAACATTGTTCAACTACCTGATGCAGTAAAAAGGTGCCGACAGTAAACTGTTGCTTATTTATACATGCAAGAGCGCCTTGTAAAAAGCCCCCAGCCAAGGCAATTCGGTGGTTGTAATTCTTAATGGCCTTTGTAGCTGCTTCTCCCGGGATGTATTGAGTCTGGCAGCTACCACTTGAGTACCCATCGGAAGTATATAATAAATTGGCCGAGCTGTAGGCTCTGATAAAAAACCTGCTGTTCGCTTTGATAGCATCCGCAATGGCCTCCTTACCATGAGTGATGATTGTGACCGTACCCTTTTTGAAATAGTTATTCGAAAAATCCTGCACTTGATGATCTACACGGGTAATGAATTCAGTAACCATCAGCAGGAAATAATGAGCAGTATGATCAGATTCTGTTATTTTGAAACAACTATCACATACATCGGTAGTAATGTTCTGGGATAGACACAGAATTTGCAGAGGCTGAAACTTCTGTACCAGAGCTTCAATGAATGTTTTTAAATAGTATGCCTGATCATTGGCAGGCGTTAGAATTCGCATTTCCATATGTTGATCTCATTTAAGTTTACAAAATAAAATGAGTCAGATATAAGAGGGTTAAACAAAAAACAAGGCGTGAAACCCACCTACCGTCTTAGAGGCCCTGAGAAGCCTTGGATACGGAAAGCAGGCCCACGCCTATGACGTGAGCACTACACTTACCTCTCGTATCCTTGTGAAATTTCTCAGGTTTCTAAGACGAGACTCAAAGTGCGAATGCTTCAAAATGTTGTATGAAGTAAACGCTAAAAATAATTTTTAATCAATCATTATCCAAACTTACGAATATGGAAACATATAAACAAACTAAAAGTACTTTATAAATTACTAATCGTTCTTTTTTAGGAAGGAATAATATCTGATTAACGACTTTAGTGAGTAAATATTAAAATATGAGTGATTGGAATCTTATGAATAATGATCCCGAAAAAGATCTATCATCAATAGGTGCATTATTTGAAACAGGCAAGATCAAAAAGATGTATGATATTGCTGAATTGTACCCGACAAAGATTATTAAATTACTAGGAATAAATTCAGAACGTTATTCTGTAAAATTAGCCGATCCCGAAAAATTTACGGTGTCAGAGGTGTTGAGAATGGCATATATCTTTAATATTGATCCAAACCTGATCCTTAATGTGATTCAGGTCGAAACCGAAAAGAGAATCATAACTAAGATCAGTCATCATAAGAGCAAAAATGCTAAATAGGAGACTCACCTTGTAGTATAGCTATGTAAACACCAAACTTTTCGTCCTATGTAAATCCGCTGGTCATTCCAATCTGAGTAGTTCTGATATCGGCACGGAAAAGCATCTTGCTTACACTTTCAATAAGTATACCATTGCCTAATGTTACTGTTGTCACATATGTATGCCCCGCAATATGAAACGTTAAATGTTTTGTGATACCGCATAGGTCGGCGATCTCTTTCAGATGAACAATCATCTTCTGGTTGCTACTAATTAGGAAAACCCTTTCACTTTGTACACAAAACGGATGATCAGCATACCTATGAACAATATCATTTGCAATCGCCAATAATGGAATATGAGAAGCAACGGATGTTTATGCCGCTTCTTCATAATCCATGATGCACCGTCTAATCCTTTTTTGATCTCTGATAAGCTAACTTTAATAAGATCATGTCCTAATTGATGATGATATGATTTTTAAATTGTGGGTACTGTTCCACCGTCGATAACGAAATTTGTTCCTGTTAAGTAATTGGCTCTTGGTGAAACTAAAAAGCCAACCAATTCGGCTACTTCTTCCGGTTCGGCGGGTCTGCCGTAAGGTATTCCACCCAGTGCATCCATAACACTTTGCTGCGCTTCCTCTACCGTACGATTTGCCTTTCTTGCGATCTCACCCAACCAGTCTATGGATGCGGTTGTATTGATCCAGCCTGGCGAAACAGTGAGCACACGGACACCCTTTGGCGTAACTTCATTTGATAAACTTTTACTGTAATTGATTAGTCCTGCTTTTGAAGCAGCATAAGGCAAGGTAGAATCATATAGGGGCAACTTGCCTTGGATGGAAGCAATGTGGATGATAACACCACTTTTCCGATCGATCATTTGTGGTAAAAATCCCCTGTCAAGCCTGACAGGAGCAAGTAGATTAGCTTGTAGGGTTGAGATCCAATCCTCATCATTCAATACTGAAAAACCACCGGCGGGTGTTGATGAAGCACCAAGGTTGTTTACCAGAATATCCAACCTGCCGTAAGTTGACAGTACTTCGCTAATTACTTTTTGCGCATCATCTGCCTTACTGAGGTCAGCAGAAATAAAATAAAGGTCCGGATCTGGCTGTTCGGATTTGTTTCTCGCGGTAATCACTACTGTTGCACCAGCGGACTTTAAACGTTCTGCGATTGCTTTTCCTGCACCCTTTGTGCCTCCTGTTACTAAGGCGATCCTGCCGGATAATTCGTTGCTGTAATTGAATTGCTGTTCCATATTTTCTTTGTTGATAGTACAAATTTCGATAGTATGCGGATGACAAACAATTACGGTATTACGATTCAAATAGGGATAAATTTATCCGTATTGATTCTGACCGCTGGCAGGGATGACTAAGAATGTTTAAAAAAGGATATAAATGCAAAAAACCCCGACTTTTGTTGAGGCTTTAGCGGACCGGACGGGTCTTTATGAAAGTAGCCTAA
>Ga0157373_10004567_pt1 | contig 10413 bp, 10 predicted proteins | sample C65metaG_FD_113460 | JGI IMG/M metagenome (GOLD analysis project Ga0157373, IMG submission 113460) | Corn rhizosphere microbial communities from Kellogg Biological Station, Michigan, USA - C6-5 metaG | ecosystem: Host-associated > Plants > Roots > Rhizosphere > Soil | place: USA: Michigan...
CAACAGCTAAGTTATTTTTAATTACGAACCTTGCTGATGACAAGACCCAATAAGTCAACCACCTCCTGGTGAATAATTCCAATCTGTTCCACTTCACCTCCTGCTTTCCAATGCTGCTCCTTGTCTTTAACAAGAGTAAGGCGCTGGGTGCCTTTGCCCGATTGAAGAAGCACATCATACGTTCCTGTAAGATGACCTTCCCAGGAAACGGTTTCTGCAAGCGCTGCTTTGTAAAAAATGTTATTGTGGTCGAAGGTGGTAGTAAACACCAGGTGATCTGCATTATCTGGTCTACCAGTTACAAGTTGGAAGTCCATATTGGTTGAGTTTTAGAATAGCAAGTTATAATAAAAACTAATAGGTTGAACGATTGATTTATGAACGGTTAAGATGAACTGATGACAAGCAAGTACAAAGTATAGCATGCAAATCATTGCCAGCAGGGTGGAAACAAACGGTGAGCCACGCTATGGAGAGTTCTATATCACTTTTTGTTTCCTGTTTCCTTTATTTCTAACATACGCTGCCAAAGATAAAATGAGCATTCCTGTTGCAGTAATATAGATCCAGGCAGGAACCGGCATGGGATCACCGGCAGCATAGGAATGTAATCCAACGAGGTAGTAATTCACCCCGAAATAAGTAAATATAATAGACCATATCGCCCACAGGCTAACAATATTGAAGGTGAGTTTTCCCCTAAGCTTTGGAACCAATCTCAGGTGGAGAACTACAGCATAAAATATAACTGATATGAATGCCCACGTCTCTTTAGGATCCCAGCTCCAATAACTTCCCCAACTCTCGTTGGCCCACATACCTCCCAGGAAAGTACCTACGCCGAGGGCAAAGAGCCCAACGGTCAAAGCCATTTCATTGACTATGGTCATTTCCTTAATGGAGTGCTGTATTTTATTCGTGGGTTTTGCGCTAAACAGGATTAAAGAGATCACACTCAATACTGCTGACAATCCGAAGAATCCGTAACTGGAAGTGATGATGCCGACATGAACCATTAGCCAATAAGATTTTAGAACGGGTTCCAAAGGCGTAATCTGCGGATCGAGCATGGATCCTCCGTGTGCAAATCCCATCATGATCATGGCAACCAAAGCACCGGCTGCAGGAATGAAAGCATTCCGGTTTCTGTAAAGAACCAGTCCCGACAGAACACCGATTCCTGAAATAAATATAATAGCCTCATAACCGTTGCTCCAGGGGGCATGCCCGGAAATATACCAGCGAACGCCTAAAGCCATTGCCTGAATAGCCAGCGCTGCAATCATTATGGATAAAAATGTCTTGGTCAGCATACGAATAAGGCGACGATACTTTGATCCTGACGAAAACACTTCTGCAAAACCAAGCATGATCATACACATCCCCAAAAAGCTATAAGCAATCATCAGCCAAAAGAAAACGTTCAGATGATTATAGAGAATTTCAAGATTTACTTTTGAGTTGGATGGAATAACATTTTTGCCCCAGGTCTGCTGGTATTCACTGATGTCTTCAATACCTTTATCCGCTTTGGCCCAGTTTCCGGTTTTCAAACCTTCTTTTACTCCGTTAAAATAATTAGTTAAGAGAGGATACGCTGCCTGGTCAATCCTTACAGTGTTATCTTCAGCGCTATAAATCCAGCTTCTCCATCTTTGTGCCGGATCATTTATTACCGGGATCATTTGCGAATAATACCCGAAAGCAATACTGCCGAAAATATTGAATCGTTCCGTCACCTCAATAACCGCTTTGTCATAATTAGACTGGTCGGCTTTTCGCTTGCGGAAAGATTGGTCATACTGTTTTTCCAGCTTAAAATTTCCGGTCTTTGGATCTACAAGGTTGGTATAAGAAGTATAACCTTCCGCATTGGCGCCGGTTTCTTTTAACAGCTGATCACCTCCCTTTCTGCCTACTTTGATCAGCGGCTCATCGGCCCAATATCCGGGGTCAACCTGCATGGAAATAAACCATTGTTCTGAAGAAAGGGTAACTGTTCCTTTCTGGTAGGTATCTTTCTTGTAAATCTTCCTGAGCAGCTCCAGCGTGTGGGTATCCATGGGTTCAATTCTTCCCTGGAAATCCTGGACGAGGAGATGTCCAAACTTTTCAGCATGAGCGGGGTCAATGATCCTGTTGGAACCAAGTTCACCAGGCTTCGCAAACTGTGCCCCCGGTCCCGGTTCTTTCGGCGCGATGATTGCCGCATTTGTATTGATTGTATTATTCTGAGCGAAACAGGGATTGATTCCAGCCGCTAAAAGCAATAAAAAAGGAATAAAAACCAGGCTTTTTGTGTGCATTAGTTTTAATGAATTGTTCAATTTCCAGAAGTGAGTGCCTTTCCAGAACAGCGTGAAAAACATCCCGGTAAACAATAGAAAATATCCCAGGTAGGTAATGTTGGTACCCCACCTGTCTGCATTTACAGAAAGGATGGTTCCGCTTTCATCCGGGAAATAGCTTGCCTGGAAAAACCGGTATCCGCGATAATCCATCACATTATTCATATAAATATGGTGCTGTTTCTGCGTTCCTCCATCAATAACGGTTATCTTACTTTCATAAGATGATGGGTTATTTGACCCCGGATAATGGTCAAGCAGAAAATTATCGCAACGTAACCAGAAACCGGTGTAAAGTATTTTGGAGCCAAATCCCAAAGACACATCCAGGCCATTGATCCTAATGGTTTTGTTGAAACCGGTAACACCTTTCCCGCCCATGATCTGCAGTGTATCTCTTTCATTTCCTGACGTTAATTCTACCTGGATGGCTGCCAAAAGATTTTTGTCCGCCGGGTTATTTTTGTCCCCGTTGTAATAAATTATCTTTCCCCTGAAAGCGCTTTCAGGAATGATAAAACTGGTATTATTCATCGTGTAAAGAGTCCTGTGATTCAGTATGGCAGGATCATTTGCTCTAATTCTACCCGAGTGTTGAGCCAATAATGCAGAATCAATTACCACTCCCTTTTGTTGTCCTTCCATAGACATATATTGTCCATCAACCGGAAGAATAATCATCATCAGCCCGTCCTTTTCGGTTAGTTGAACCGCATTCGGAACAGTGTTATTAAAACTAAATATCGTTCCGTCAATATTTTTGATCTCACCATCGGTAAGATAATTATTTACCCTGCCTCCTTGTCCTATAGAAACAATGTTCAGCATCTCCTTTCCTGATCCGGTTGTTTCTACAGAATCTTTAGCCAATGGGATATAATCAAGGGTTTTTAAAGAGATCACTTTATTGTCAAACCGGTAATCCTGCTGATAGGTTCTTTTGAACGGCCACCTGGTGTCTTTTGCATTGAAATAAGACATCATGTAGGGATACTTGTCATAACTGAGTGTTTTCGAACCATCGGTAACGTTCAGTTTGAAATAAGTGAGGTCGCTTATAATTTCATTGGTGGTCTCATTTTCTTTGATCGGCATTTGTCCTTCAAAACCGGTGTAGCGTGTGATAGCGCCTCCAATAAACATAAAAATAAAAGCAAGGTGAAATGCCAGTAACGGCCATTTTTCTCTTTTGGTAAGACGGTAGGTTTTAATATTCGCAGCAAACAATATTATCAGCCAAAGCATCAGGATCTCAAACCAGGTAGAATTATAAATGAGTGTTTTTGCAGTAGGTGTATCATAATCATTTTCCACGAAGGTGGCCACTGCCATGGAAATGCCAAATAACAGCAAAAGAACCGTCATGGTGCGGGTGGAAAAGAGAATCTTGTTTAAACGTTTCATTTCTTCCATTTAAACCGGTTCTGATTTGCCGGTGATTTTTAATAACAGCATTTAGCAGGAGAGAAGCGGAGTAAAAAAAGCATCTCTCCAGGGTTTGTTCTTCCAGGGAATGATTCTCCTAAAGAGATGCGTGTAAAAACAGTATATCGCGTTAACCTGCTTGTCAAGGGGCTGAAGGCAGTGTTCAGACCGTTTAGCAAGGATCGTTCCGGCCGCGCAAGGCAGCGACAGGTAATCCTCAAAGGGATTTCAGGTATTCAACAAGATCCGCTTTTTCGGAAGCGCTTAACTTAAGGTTTTTCACCTGATCATATCTTTCCACTACATCAGCCAGGGTTGCTGCAGAACCGTCGTGAAAATAAGGAGCGTGTTGCCAGATACCTTTTAACGGTGAAACTCTCCATAGCTTTGTAGCCGTCCGGTTTACATATTCTTTGTCTAATGCTACAGACGCGCTTTGAGGATGTAATTGTCCACCGTCCAGAACATCAGTATATAAAGGTCCGGCATGGCAACTTGCACATTTTCCTTTGCCAAGAAAAATCACTTTCCCCCGGTCTGCGGCCGCCGCATTAAAAGAATTAGCCGGGGCAGCCGGTGCTGAGATCGAATATTCATAAGCCTGTAAAGCCGGAAGTTTATCCGTTACCAAATCATCACCTTGCCTGTAATCAACTACCCAATTAATACGTGGATCAGCAAAATAACCGTGTCCATGCATTTGAGTAACCGCTACATACCTGTTCCAATAAGCTACCGGCCCGGCAGGTTCATGCTCTACATCTCCATCACCGGTAAAAGTAGCTTTAGGAATACCATATAAACCGTATGCAGGTGGGATCACAACCGGGTTGTTCAGCCCATCATGGTTGAACCTGGGGTCATAACGGCCCGGTCCCCAGGAAGCATAAACAGCTTTTGTAGCCGCGTCTAATGCCGGGGATAATGAGATAATCAAACCGGGGTTTAGATCCCTGTTTGGCCACGCGTCTAAACGCTTTCCAATCCCTTTAGTGAAAGAATTATCAACGGTTGAATGACATAGAGCACAAGTAATTCCGACTCTATCCAGCTTTAATTTACCATCAGTCCCCTGGCTTACCTGTCCTTTTACACCAACCACCGCATTTAACTGCAACAAGGCGAGAGTCGTTTGAGGGTCATCGAGACTGATAGTTCCGTTTTGAATACCGGTAACAACAGCAGCTGGCAAAGCAGTAGCATCTACCTTTAAACCCACCGCCAAAGCCGTTTTGGGGCTTACCGCAGTCTCTATAACTTTGTTCATCTGCAGCACGTCTGTCCAAAACGTCTCATCACCAAAAGTCTCATACCTAAAGATCTGCTGACCCTGTTTAACCAATGACGGATCCAACGCGGGTAAATTCAAATCGCCTTTGCCAGGCGGAAGGAGGCCCAAATGCGAATCGCCATTTCCCTGGGGAGGGTGGCCAAAGTCGCTTTTACTACAGCTAAAAAGGCTGAACGCGGCAAATAATAGCAGCGTTGGAATCATAAATTTACTTTTCATGATCGTTGTTTTTAATTTATTGTGAATTAATAATAATCCTTCCTTGGGCTGAATTCAATCCGGGTCAATATTATAGGGTAGAGTTGGTCAGAATTGATATGGTTACAAAAAAATGTACTTTTTTTTATAAATATTTTAAAGAGGGGCGATCCTGAAAAAACTTCTGCCTTTTTTGTAACTTTTGCAACGTTTACCTACTCCACTTCAAAACAGGATACGATAATAGTTACAGCGATTTTTATTGAAATATTGAGACAGCCCGATCCCTCTAAAGAAGAAATAGCAGCTTTATATTCCGATAGAGTCATCGCAACATTTTTTATAAAAAGATATTTGTAATACCTCATGGTTACATTAAAAACTGACCCAAATTGCCTGGATAATTTCTGTGTTGCCGGTATCAATTATCGCAAAAGTGATATTAGTGTTCGCAGCAGGTTCTCTCTTTCACCAGCGCAATCAGCGTTATTATTACAATCAGCAGTTTCTGAAAATTTCACAGGGTGCATGGTGCTTTCTACCTGCAACCGCACAGAGATATATGCCATCTGCGATCATCCGCAGAAGCTGATAGAAATGCTTTGCACGCATACTCATGGCCAGATGAAAGATTTTATGGAACACGGTTACCAGTATTACGGAACCTGTGCCATTGAGCATTTGTTTAAAGTTGCTGCCGGATTAGATTCTCAAATAATCGGCGACTATGAAATTTTATCGCAGTTAAAAATGGCCGTAAAAGAAGCGAGGGAAAATGGTTGTATTAATTACTTTATGGATCGCGTGATCAGTTTCGCGTTCCAGGCCTCAAAAGAAATAAAAAGCACCACTCAATTAAGTTCAGGAACCTTATCGGTTTCTTATGCTGCCATCAAAATCATTAAAGAGAAAATTGAGGATCTCCAAAATAAAAAGATCCTGCTTATTGGCGCAGGCAAATTTGGTCATAACATTGGGAAAAATCTAAAGGCTTATTTGCCCGGTTCCACGCTTTTCTTTAGCAATCGAACCGACCGAAAAGCGCTTGACCTGGCGGAAGAATGTGGCGGACAATTTGTGCCTTATGATAGCATCGCTTCGGCAGTGAATGATGCAGACGTAATTATTGTAAGTACCGCTGCTGAGAGCTATACTCTTTATCCTTCACTTTTTACCGTGCCCAAATCACATTTGATACTTGACCTTTCGGTTCCCAAAAATGTGGATCCCGCTTTACAAAATATAGAAGGAGTTTCTCTTTTAAATGTGGATGAAATTTCAATGATCCTGGATAAAACGATCTCGCTTAGAAAAGCTGAAATCCCAAAGGCAATGTCTGTCATTAATTCAACAGTAGAAGAACTGGTAGAATGGTATCGCAAACGATTAAACAGGCAGTTTTCAATCAATGAAAAGGGTAAGGCAGGTAATATAAAGAAAGCTCTTTTTTCTAACCACCTCATTTGCCCGGTTGGTCTTCGTCAAAATGAAAGAGCCATCCGTCTTTGAGCAGGAAAAAAATCAGATGATCTTTCCATGCTACCCCTAAGGGTTTATTTCAATCACTTTTTCTCTTTTGCCGTTGCGCTATCTTTGTAAGAAAATTTATGGCTGAAGATCTTACGATTGTAAAAGGAAGTAAAGAAGAAGAGTATGAATCACTGATACCGCAGATAAAAGGATTGCTCACCGGCGAAACGGACCTTGTCGCAAATATGGCCAATGTAGCTGCAGCGCTTAAAGAACAATTTCAATGGTTTTGGGTCGGCTTTTATGTGGTAAAAAACGGTGAACTGGTGCTGGCGCCTTTCCAGGGACCTGTAGCGTGTACAAGAATTCAAAAAGGCAGAGGCGTTTGCGGAACTGCCTGGCAGCGTGCTGAAACACTGATCGTTCCCGACGTTGCCCAATTTCCCGGTCATATAGCCTGCAATAGTTTGTCTAAATCCGAAATAGTGGTTCCTGTTACAAGAAATGATAACGTAGTTGCCGTTCTTGATGTGGATAGCGAAGCCTACCACTCATTTGATGATACCGACAAGAAATATCTTGAAGAAATTGTGGCACTGATCAATTTTTGAATCGTGGCATTTCGCAATAGCAGGAAGGCAGTAGCTGTGGTTCGTGAAGGTCATCAGGTATGAAGGAAGTTATTCCAACCCTCATCGTTCAGGCCGCGAAAGACAAGCGTCCTGGAGACATCATCTTTACAAAGCTTCTGCGGGCTTTCTCTTTTTCATGCTCTTTCTCACATTTTCCCGGTGCATGGCACCCCACTCGCTTAATGCGTGCAATACCCCATCTAATGTTTCAGCGTATTCCGACAATTCATATTCAACGATCACAGGCGTACCGGTAAATACATTTCGGTTAACAAAGCCATTCAGCTCCAGGTCTTTTAATTCGGTGGAAAGAACTTTTGCAGAAATACCTTCTATTACCCGGTGAAGTTCGTTGAATCTTTTGTTGCCATCCTTTAGGGCAACAATGATGCGCAATTTCCATTTTCCACCAATGACATAAAGTGCATCTGCAATCGCATTCAGCGTTGCCTTACACTGTGTTGCTGAAGGAGGAGCGTTTTTAGTTTTTAATGTAGCCATAAGATTGTTTTAAAGTAACCCAAAGGTAACTACTTACCTTTTGTATAGTGCTCACCTTTTGTAAGTAAAGGTATATAATTTTGCCTTATCAATTTAAAAACGATAAAAAAAATAAATTATGGCAAAGACAAAATGGTTACTCGACCCCGTGCATAGTGAATTGCAATTTAAAATTAAACACCTCATGATTAGCAACGTATCAGGAGCTTTGAAAAACTTTCAGGCAGAAGTAGCAACTGAAGATGAAGATTTCAGCACCGCAGAAATTAACCTGACCGCACAAATGGATTCTATTTCTACCAATAATGAACAACGGGATGCTCATTTGCGCAATTCAGATTTCTTTGAAGTAGAGAAATATCCTGAACTGAAGTTTCAATCAACAAAAGTTGAAAAGACAGGTACTGATACTTTTGCTTTGTATGGTGAATTAACACTTAAAGGTATAACCAAACCGGTGAAGCTGGATGTTGAATTCAACGGAACAACCAAAGACCCATGGGGCAATGAAAGAGCCGCCTTTACTGTAACCGGTAAAATGAACCGTACAGATTGGGGGGTAAACTTTAATAGTGTATTGGAAACCGGCGGTGTTATGTTGGGTGAAGATGTCAAGATCAATAGTGAATTAGAGTTTGTGAAACAAGAGGTAGAAGTGCTTGTTTAAATGATAGCTGGAAGGTTGCCAATCTAGAGATGCTTACTCTCAGGCAAAAGGGTAACTTGTGAAGGTTGGCAACCTTACAAGTAGATAAAATCAATTCTTCAAAAATAAAAACTGATATTATGTCAATCAAAAGAAAACTCATAAAAATAAATACGCCCGAAGGGCAGCCTGGTTTTTTAGGCCCGGGCCACATAGCACGCCCTGTAATTAGCGGCAGTTTTTCTGACAGCGATCCTTTTATCATGCTCATGGATGATATGCTGGATAAAAAAGACAATGAGCCGGTTGGCGGCCCGCATCCTCATGCTGGCTTTGAAACGGTCTCTCTTTTGTTAGAAGGTGAAATGGGTGATGAGCCTCACAAAATGAAAGGAGGCGATTTTCAAATGATGACTGCCGGCAGCGGCATCGTTCATACAGAAACCATTGAAAAGAAAGCCAAAATGAGGCTGTTGCAACTATGGTTGAATCTTCCAAAGAAAGACAGGGCAGCAGTTCCAAGGCTCCAGGAATTACCTTTGGAGCACGTGCCTGCATTATCTGAGCACGGGGTGGCCATTAAATTGTACAGCGGTTCTTTAGCTGGCCTTACCTCTCCGGTTCAAAACTATTCGCCCATTATAGTAGCTGATATTACGATTGATGCCGGGGTCACTACTGTTCAGCAGATTCCTGCAAACTATAATACCTTCCTTTATATCCTTAAGGGTAATGTAAAAGTGGGTGAGGAAAAAAAGCAATTAAATGAGGACCAGGCCGGATGGCTGGATTTGTTTGATGATGCCGCTCAAAGCGAGCTTCAATTAACTGCGGGTGAAGACGGAACCCGTTTTATTCTTTATGCAGGAGAACCGACCGGTGATCACATCGTTTCTCACGGACCTTTCATTGCTGACAGTTCCGAAGACATTCAAAGGCTATACCGGGAATACAGGCAGGGCAAGATGAAGCACATTTCAACCGTTCCTGAAAATCAACGGATATTACTGTAAGTTGTTCCTCCCGGCTATTCATAGAATGTTTATAAATTAAAAGAGCTCTGTCCGTAGGTTAGCAGCCAGCCAGCACTGGTAACGGGCAGTCACTGATCGGTTCTGCCTTTTCCTGGCGCAGCTAGCGGTTGATTCATTCAATTCTATTTTTTCAACAATAACAATTGCCCCCGATGATTGCTGAGATGAATGGTGCGGTCTAATAATACATTCAGCCTGTTGCGATTGGGCTCTTTCATAAAATCTTCTTCAGAAATATTTGCATGACGCGTAAACCATTCCTCCGCAGAAAGATTTTTGATGTGATTGGATAAAGTTTCATTCACATCGTGCCATTGTTGTCTTAACTGAGCAGCTGAAGGAATTGCTTCAACAGTTTTATCAGGTGAGTCTAAAAATACAGCCTTCAGTTCAGGATATTTGGATTCTTCAAAACGAAGCAAGGGTAACATGCGATCGTGCACTGTTGTTAAATGGCCTAATAAATAGATCGCGCGGTTTCTGCCGGGTGCTACTTCCTGCATCAACTCTTCGTCGGATAAATTATCAAAGATCTTGTTGGTGGCATCAATTTGTTTCTGCCAGCTGTCGGTTATCATCTTTACCGGTAATTCATTATTCATTTTATAACTTTATATTTTAAACAAATATAAGAGAAAAAGGAGCAGCGGTGAGTACTACTTTGTAGTTCGTAGTTTGTAGTTCGTAGTTCCTAGTTTGTAGTTCGTAGTTTGTAGTTCGTAGTTTGTTCGCTGGCTCCCAGGCAACGGATACCTTTCGCATACCTGTCTGATACGGGAGTGTAAAATAAACTGTGTCAAATAATTTTTTGATATTGACAGAATGGAGCCAGAAGCGAAGTTCTTGCTAAAAATGGCCGGGTTCGATA
>Ga0157373_10004568_pt1 | contig 10412 bp, 10 predicted proteins | sample C65metaG_FD_113460 | JGI IMG/M metagenome (GOLD analysis project Ga0157373, IMG submission 113460) | Corn rhizosphere microbial communities from Kellogg Biological Station, Michigan, USA - C6-5 metaG | ecosystem: Host-associated > Plants > Roots > Rhizosphere > Soil | place: USA: Michigan...
ATGGACGACCCCGAGGGCCGCAGCGGTCATGCTGGCAGCATCAAAGCGTCCCACGGGCCGAGGATGATTCGGCATTCAGCCAGTAGCCATGCATGCCGTAAAACTGATACAACGCAATCTCGTCGCTTCGGTAGACGGGCTGTGAATCGTCGTATTCGGGACTGTGGCGAATCGAGTCGCGGTTGAGCGCGGTTGATACCGTTTCCGTGGCCCAGTTCACCCGGTCGAGCCAGTGCGTCGCGATCAGAATTTCCTTGTTGGTCAACCACCAGTTTCGCGTACTGATTGCGAGATAGCGGATCACCCAGGCTTCATCGTCGTAGACGAAGTCAGACACGTGGCCGATGCGTCCGGCCGTGGCTTCGAGCCGATAGCCCTTGACTCTGCTGGTGCCGTGCAGATGCGTATCCGTCGGCACATCGGCCGGCACATCGCGGGGCATTGTGAGGGAGGGGAGCGGATTTCCGGCCTCGAGTTCTCGCGACAGGGTGGCAGAACCGGACGTAGGGTATGCGTCCATACCCCACCGGTTCGGGCCATCCCAGTAGCGCGGATAATGGTAGTAGCTCAGGTATTCGATCTCGTGTTGGCGGGATACGGGTTGGTGTGTGTCCAGAGCCGGGCTGTCTCCCACTTGCTGGCGCGTGAGGTCGACATGCAGCGTGCTGGACCGGGAGTCGGTGTGCTTGATGCAGTAGGGCGAGATGAGCACCTGCCTCTCGTGCAGCCAGTCCTCCGTCTTGACGACGAGGTAACGGATGCACCAGTCGTTGTCGAAGTAGGCTTGATTGACGTGTCCGATGTCTCCGTCCTTTGCACGCACCGCACTTCCGTGTAATGCCTTGGTGCTTCGTAACATGATGTTCTCTTCAGATCGATGCGCGGCATGCCGATGATCCGGCTGAATCGCGAGCCGTGCGGTGGCGTCCAGTCACTCGCCCGCGGATGACGGGCGATGCGTGCCGATCCCTTTCATCCACGCGATTCGCCGTCTGGCACGGCGTCGTGATGGAGATCCGGCATGCTTTACACGGTACCGGCATTGCGCAATCAACGCGGTACGAAAGCGTACAGAGTGCGTGCCCATCGATGCAGATCAGGGTGTCGAATCGACCCGAACGGAAAGGCCGATGCGTTTCAAGCGTTGGCGAGTTACGCGGATGTGACGTGAAGCCGAGGATGCAGGCATTCGACAATGCGAATTGGCTGCCGACGGCGAACTCGCAGTGCGGATCGTCACAGTACGTCGGACAAATATTCGTTCCTCCAGGTGCTCGACACGCACGCCGGCGATCTCAAGCGTATTTCATTCATGCTAGGCTCCTTCCAAGTAGCGGAGGTTGTCATGCAGCGCACGATCCAGTACCGCGGATTTGAAATTGATATCCAACTGATCCCATCCGCTCCAGATATGTTCGATGTCATGTTCCAGATAAAGGGGCGCGACAATCTCGGCATACTTGGCGCGCATGGGCATCGGATACCGCTTCGAAACGGCCCATTTACCCGACGCTGGGCGTACCTTGTTGCCGAGATCGCTGGGCAGGCAGCGATTGACGTTCTGCTCGGCCCCGCTGATTGATTTCATGTGCGCCCCAGCGGAAAGTGGTGGCCATCGTTTCGTCGGCTGCTGCGATGTGCCCGGCGTCTATCAGGTGCGCGGCTACCCGCCCCCCAACCTGACCATACCGCGTCCGACCGTCGATTCGCCGTCAAGCGCGAATGAGATTCGCGGTCACGAAAGTTTGTCAGATCGATGCGCGCGACTATACTTCGATCGTCTGACGAAATTGGGCCAATCTTTGGGGCTGATTTCGACCCAACACATGCGGGGCCCGACGTACAGCGGTGCCGCGGTGAGTCGACGTTGACGTATTGAATCAACATCGCTGCCAGCGTGGATCGGCCGGAACCGTCCAACTGTCCTAAGCAATCGTGTATCTGCGGCCCGATCCGTCACCGTGAGGCTTCGAGCGACCCCACGCCGCCGATCGGCTCGATGCGAACGCGATCGCGCTGGGCGGGATCGATGCGTCCCTATACGTGCTCAGGCGCTTTTTGTGGGGCGCAACTTGAGATCGATTCGATTCAGCGGCGACCGTTAGCGGGATTGCGGGGAGAACCTGTCATGCGTTTTCAATCCAGGCTTCACCACGGACAGGGGGAGGCACGGTCTGGGCCTCACACCGGGGCTTACATGGAACCGCACTGGCTGCCCAGGCGCGTGCGCTCCGGCAGACACGGTGCGATGACGCCTGCAAAGGCGAAACCGTTGCCGTCGACCCACCACTGGCACCGTCAAGGGTCCTGCGTGAGCGTGCAGAGCGATTCGGTCAATCGTCGCATCCTCGTGATCAACGACAACGTTGCGGCGCACCAGAATTTCCGCAAGATCCTCGCTCGGCCACTGGACGGCGAAACTGCGCTGGCCGCAACCCAGGCGCCGTTGTTCGGCGAGGTTCCAGCCGGTCGCGCGGCGTTTCAGATCGATTCCGCCTATCAGGGCCGGGACGCGCTGGAGCGGGTCGTGCGTGCGCTGGAGGAGGACAAACCCTATGCGATGGCCTTTGTCGACACGCACATGCTGCACGGTTGGGACTGCCTTCAGACCATCGAGCGACTCTGGCAAGTGGATCCGAAGCTGCAGTTTGCCCTATGCAGCCCGCATTCCGATCCCCCTTGGGGCACCCTGGCCAGGCGCCTGGGCGCAGACGACCGGCTGCTCATTCTCAAGAAGCCATTGAACAACATCGAGGTCCGTCAGACGGCCAGCGTGCTGACCACGAAGTGGCAGATGACGAAAGAGGCGGCCTTCAAGACGGGCGACCTGGGAGAGCTCGTCGAGGAAAGAATCAATGCGCTTGCCGAAGCCAACATCATCGTCCAGAACAGTCCGGTCATCCTTTACCGTCTGCGCGGCGTGCCGTCGTTTCCGCTCATCTACATATCGCATGACATCGCCAGGTTCGGCCACGACCGCGCTACCTTGCTCGCTTCGCCAGTCTGGGCCAACGAGCTTGTCGCGCAGGACGACCAGGCCAGAGTCGATGCGGCGCTGGCGCGAATACTGGACAAGGACACCGAAGGCGTGTCGATCGAGTTCCGCTTGCGCACTGGCGACGGCGCTTACCGTTGTGTCGAGAATCGCTATGTTCCGGTCCGCGACAAGGATGGACGGCTAATCGAAGTCGAAGGGATCATCATCGACATTGCCGAGCGCAAGGCGGTGGAGGAAAAGATCGCGCGGCTCGCTCATACCGACGCGCTCACGGGATTGGCGAATCGTGCCGGCTTCCTCGCGCGGGTGCGCCACGCTTTCGCCGCGGCCCGACATGGCACCATGCCGTTTGCGATCTTGTTTGTCGCTCTCGACCGCTTCAGACCGGTCAACGACAGGCTGGGTTATCCGGTCGGCGACCTGTTGCTTCGGGAGGTGGCGGAGCGTCTCGGGAATTGCGTTCAGGAAAGCGACCTGGTTGCACGGTTGGGCGGCGATGCGTTTGCCGTGGTGCAGGGCGAGATCATCGAGCCGGCGGACGCCGGGGCACTGGCTGCGAAGCTCCAGGCGGCGCTGGCGGCTCCCTATCTGCTTGATGGTAACGATGTGCGGATTTCGGTGAGCATCGGCATCCGGGCGTACGTCCAGGGCGACAGTGGAGCAGACGCCATGCTGATGCAGACCGATTTGGCGCTCCACCGCGCGAAGCATCACGGCGGCAACCGGTACCGCTTTCATTCCGACGAACTGGACCACGAAGTACGCGAACGTGTCGCACTCGCCGACGACTTGAAAGGAGCGATGGATCGCGGCGAGCTGGAACTCCAGTACCAACCCGAGGTCGAGTTGTCCTCCGGAAACATTCTCGGAATGGAAGGGCTGGTTCGCTGGCATCACCCGACGCGAGGCCTCATTGCTCCCGGTGTGTTCATTCCGATCGCCGAGAGGGAAGGCTCCATGGCAGCGCTTGGTCGCTGGGTGCTGGATCAGGCGTGCCGGCAAATGAGAACGTGGCGCGACGAGGGGGTGGCCCCGCTGATGATCGCGATCAATCTGTCTCTGTTCGAGCTCCGGAGTACTCAAACGTTCGTGCGCGATGTCGCTGAAGCGGCCGCGAAGTGGCACCTTGCCCCCTCCGATCTGGAATTCGACGTGACCGAGGCGACACTGGCCAGGCTGTCGTGGGCACAAAGCGACATCCTCCCGCAGCTGCATGCGCTCGGCGCGAAGCTTGCCATCGATGATTTCGGTAGCAATTACGCGTCATTTGAGTATGTCCAGGCTTATCGCGTGAACCATCTCAAGATCGCGCGATCCCTTATCCACCGGTCAACCAGCGATCCAGAGAGTGCGGCGACGATACATGCCATCGTCACCTTTGCGCACAGTATCGGGATCGGAGTCATTGCCCAAGGCGTGGAGACCGAGCAACAGCGCGCGCTGCTGGCTGCGACGAATCGGGCGACAAGCGCGCAAGGCTTCCGTTTCAGCGAAGCGGTGGGGGCCGCTCGCGCCAGCGAACTCCTGCGCCAAGGCCACATCGCGCCATGCGCGGCGCCTTGTCCGGAAGGGTAGGCATTCGATGGTCGCGGCCGCACGTTCCGCACGGGTACCCGTTGACGAGAATCGAAAGCCGATACGCATAGCGCATCGATGGTGCCGGAGCCGACTGGCTGGTTCGGCCGGTTCGGGGCGTCAAGCGACACCCGCGGCAATCCGCGAAGAATTGCTTGCATCGACGTCCCGATTGCCGGAAAAGAAGAAGGGGCGTCGCGAAGCCGCCGATCCCGATGCGCGATCGCTCACGTCCTGCCAGGTTCGAGCAGGTTCTTCAGCGCAGCCAGCTGTTCCTTCTGCATGTTCAGCAATTCAGTCCATTGCTCCTCGCGCAACCCGTCCAATTTTTCATGGAGCAACATGATCTCGAGTTCGGCCTTCAGATTGATTTCATAATCGTGTTCTGCCGACACCCGATCCTTGTATGACTGCCGGTTCTGGGCCATCAGGATGATGGGCGCCTGGATTGCTGCCAGCATCGACAGAAACAGGTTGAGCAGGATATACGGGTAAGGGTCGAAGGCCTTGCTGTACGTTGCCAGAATCAGCGAATTCAGGCTGACCCAGACGACCATGACCACAATAAAGCACGTGATGAATATCCACGACCCACCGAAGGCCGCAACGGCATCCGCTGCGCGCTGGCCGCGCGTTGCCGTTGCATCGAGCGTTTGCGTGGAGTCTCTCGCTATGTGCTTTCGTTCCGCGATGAGGCGTGCAACATTTTTCGTGCGCTCGTCCAACGATTCATAGGGTATGCCGAAGAATTTTTCGGCAAGCTCGGCAGGTTTGTGCATGTCGCCCTCCGCGCGGTCGCACAATCCGGACGGAATGGAACCGCAATAACGTCATGGAAAAATGTTGCCGGCGCAGCAATCGGAAAGCAAGGAAACCGAACGAGACCGAACGGCGTTCTGTCCCGGTTCCGTTGCCATTCGGCTCAGCGGACAACGTCCCGTGCGATTCCGCACGCTACCGGAATCGGAGCGGTATGAACAGGCTGACGCCCGGCGCCGTCTGAGGGGCATAAACGACTGGGGGCGGCGCGTACACATAGTCCTGGGAGTCGTAGTAGTCGCCGCGACGGTAGACATTGTCCGGATGTTGATAGGCATGCCGATCGCGGTGATCCCATCGGTGTCCATGGTGCGACCGGTACCCGTTGTCCATGCGGTGCTGCTGTAGCTGGCTTTGATCATGCTGATAGCCGTCATACGGGCCATGCTGCTGACCGTCGTAGTCGCCGTAGTCCGCGCCGAGCGCCGACGCCATGGACATGCCGCCAATCGCCAGGGCCAGGCCAACCGCCGTCATGCTTCTGGTCATCATCGAGCCGACCGACGCGACGCGTACTTCTGGAGTTTTCATGATGTTCTCCTGTCTGAGATCCGGAGCGCCGAACGTGGGCACCGGTCCGCTTCCCGCTGCGGGTGTCTCAGGAGGCTCGATGCGCGCCGCCGGTCTCACGGGGCGCGAATCCTTGAAAGCGAACATGACGGCTAATGCCTGCGATATCACTCATTCTGCCGGGCTTGGCCTTGCAGCGGTGGCCAGGCGCGCGCAGGCCCGAATGATTGATTTCGTCATCGATTTGTCCAGTGCGGGCCGTGACGGGACCGTGCGTATCGAACGCGCTGAAACAGACGCGTCGAGCGCACTGTGTACGTTGATCTCGGCCCGCATCGAAGTCGGTACGGTGCCGTACCCGGCTTCGGAGCCCACCGTTTTCATGATTTTCCGCGATGCGCAGCGACAGGGACTGACTGCCGACACGCTCTCCAGCCCCGGAGCGCCGAATCGCATCAGTCAGGTCGGCCGGTCGCCGATTTACCGTTCCCGAGCCGTTTGAAGGAACGGCGGCCTTCGGCGGGCACGGGCGTGACCGCCTTTTCGGCAATGCGGGTGCCCGCGCCTGTTCGGTCATGGGTACGGCAGCAGTACCGAATGCGGGGGCGGGCCGCGCATAGCCGGGGGGAAGACGTGACGGGAACGCGCATCGCGTCGGATGTGTTTCTCCGGCCGCATGTGATAAGCGACAGCGCCTCTTTCAGTATCGGAGGCTTCCTCCCGGACTCAGTCCGCGAAGTCGGTGGCTTCGGAAGAGCCCCTCCACGCGTCGAGATCCTGTGCGACAGCGTTAGCCTTGACTGCTGCGAGTTCGTTGGCGATCTTGCCGGCGAACAGATGCAGGGGCGGCGTCTCGACACTGGCTGCCTGGATGATCAGCAGTGCCAGCTTGTCTGGGTCCCCCGCCTGATGGCCGTGCAGCGTGTCCAGGTGCAGGTCGAGCGACGCCTTTGCCTCCACATAGTCGTCGATCTGCCGCTTTGCCACTGCCAGCGCGCCGCTCGACAGGAATTCGGTGCGCACTGGGCCCGGATACACCACCGTGGCGCGAATGCCGAGTTCAGCAACTTCGGCGGCCAGCGACTCCGTCAAACCCGCCAGCGCGAACTTGCTCGAAACGTAGCTGCCCCAGCCGGCATATCCGCCCTGGTAGCCAACAATCGACGAGATGTTGATGATGTGTCCGCTGCGCTGCCTGCGCAGATGCGGCAGCGCATGGCGCAGTACAGCCACTGGGGCAAAGAAGTTCACTTAGAAATTCTGACGAAGCTCGCCTTCGGACAGTGCCTCGACCGTTCCTTGCTGTGCGTATCCGGCGTTATTCACGACCACATCGATGGCGCCAAATGTCTGCACGGACTTCTCGATTGCCTGTCGGATGCTCTGTTCGCTGGTAAGGTCCACTTCGAGCGGAAGGAAGTCGTCGGATGCCTGACCGAACGCTTCCGTCAGCGAAGCTGCGGTGCGCGACGTCGCGGCCACGCGGTGGCCTTGCTCGAGCAGATGATGGACGAGCTTCTGACCGACGCCTTTCGATGCGCCAGTGATAAACCAGGTACGGGATGCTGATTTCATGATGAAAGTCCTTGAGTAGCGGAGGATTGGGTGTGCAATGTCTTTACGGGAGTGCGACGCTCATGCCGCCATCGGCCATCACCACGGCGCCAACCATGAAGCTGGCCTTTTCCGATGCCAGGAAGGCAATCACCTCTGCAATTTCTTTCGGCTGGGCCGCGCGGCGGATCGGCGCCTTTTTGCCGTGCTCGGCCAGGAATGCTTGACCGTCAGCGTGGATGTGATTGGTGATGTTGGTGATGACGTCGCCCGAGCCGCCCGCATTGATGCGAATGCCATGCTCGATGGCTTCCAGCGACAAGGCGCGCGTCAACTGCGCCAGCGCCCCCTTCGAGGCCGCATAGGCTGCGATCGTCGGGAAAGCCTGATAGCACGCGTACGAACCCACGTTGACGATGGCGCCGGTCTTTGCCGGCACCATCACGCGCATGGCTTCCCGTGAGAACAGAAACGCACCTGTGGCGTTGACTGACTGGATGCTGTTCCAGTCTTCAAGCGACATTTCAACGACGGGCTTGTTGATGATGATCGCGGCATTGTTGACGAGGATGTCGAGCTTGCCGAATTTATCCACCGCAGCTGCGACGGCCTGCACGGCGCTTTCTTCCCGCGCAACGTCGGCGATGAGGGGCACGATGCCGGGGCGGGCGAGCGCCTCGACATTGGCGCTGCGCCCAACCGCGATTACGTTTGCACCTTCGGCATGGAGCAGTTCCGTAGTCGCCAGGCCAATGCCGCTGGCCGCGCCGGTAACGATAGCGACTTTGCCTGCGAAGGCTCCGGTTTCTCGATTGCGTGATGTCATGATGGTTTCCTTGATGGTTTGCCAGATCGGGGTGAGTGACAGGTGCCCGACTTTCAGAACGGGCTGGCGGTAGGCCGCACGACTATTTCGCTGACGTCGACATCCGCCGGCTGCTCTACGGCGTAGGCGATGGCGCGGGCGATGGCGTCGGGTGTGATGGCAATGCGGCGGAACTCCTGCATGGCCGACCGCGCGGTGTCGTCGGAAATCGAATCGGCCAGTTCGGACTCCACGACGCCTGGGCAGATCACGGTTACGCGGACCTTGTCGGTCTCCTGGCGCAGCCCGTCGGAAATGGCGCGCACGGCGAACTTGGTGGCGCAGTAGACGGCTGCGGTCGGCGTTACGGACAGCCCACCGATCGAGGAGATATTGATGATCTGGCCTTGGCCTTGCTGCTCCATGGCCGGCAGGACCGCCGCAATGCCGTGCAGTACGCCCCGGATGTTTACGTCGATCATCCGGTTCCACTCGGTGATCTTCAGTGCGTTCAACGGCGACAGGGGCATCACGCCGGCATTGTTGACAAGCACGTCAATGCGGCCAAACGTATCGAGCGCAAAGCGGGCGAAGGCCGCGACGTCCTCGGATGAGGTGACATCGAGTTCGCGGTAGCGGACGATGCCGCCGGCCGACTGCAGCGACTCCGTCAGTTCGACGAGCCGGTCGGTGCGGCGCGCGCCAATCACGAGCCGATGGCCTTGCGCGGCGAGCAAACGGGCGGCGCCCTCGCCAATGCCGCTGCTTGCGCCGGTGATCAGAATGACTTTGGGCTCGGTGGATGGGATTGCCATCTTTCACACTCCTGTTGTTGGTTCGAAATTGGCCGCGCCTGTCACTGATAGCTCGGAGGACGACGTTGCCGGAACTCGGCCTGTAGAAGCGCTATGTGTTCATCGGCCGGTGAATGAATGGTAGGGAAGACGGCATCGCAGGCGAATACATGGAGCGATGCCATCTTTGCCTAATCCTATTGACTCGGTTGGCGCATACAGCGGGGGTGAATAAAATGCTGTCTGTCGAAACTTCGGGAGAGTGTGGTGCCGAACACTCGCAAAACGGTTTCCATCCGGATGGTCCGGCTACTGGAGAAACTTGCGCCCAACGAGGGTTACACCCAGTCGGCGCTCGACAGCGTGCGGCTGATGCGATCGGATCGCCCGCTCGGGCGCACGCCCGTGTTGTACGAGCCGAGCATCGTGATCGTTTGCCAGGGGCGCAAGCTTGGATTCCTGGGAAACGAGGTCTACGTTTACGATGCGCAGCACTATCTCGTGCTGTCCGTCCCGCTACCGTTCTCGACGGAAACGCAGGCCTCGCCAGACGAGCCGATGCTTGCGGTATCAATCCGGCTGGACCTGCTCGAACTGAGCGAACTGATCGCGCAGATCGGTGCGGCCAGGCAGCATCCCAAAGCGGCGCCAGCGGGTATCGTCTCCACACCGCTGGACGGCAACCTCGCGGGCGCGACAATACGGTTGCTGGAAGCGTTGACAGAGCCGCTCGATGCACAGGTACTCGGGCCGGCGATCGTGCGCGAAATCTGCTATCGCGTACTCACTGGCGAGCAGGGAGCGGCAATGCGTGCCGCGCTGGCACATCACGGCCGCTTCGGACGCGTGGCGCGGGCACTCAAGCGGATCCACACCGAATATGCGGAGCCGCTCAATGTCGCGCGTCTTGCCGAGGAAGCGGGCATGAGCGTTCCTGCGTTTCATGCCAACTTCCGTACCGTGACCCAGACATCGCCGATCCAGTACATCAAGTCGACCCGCCTTCATCAGGCGCGCCTCATGATGATCCGTGATGGTGTGACTGCGGCGGCGGCAGCCGGACGAGTTGGGTACGAAAGCGCGTCCCAGTTCAGCCGGGAGTTCAAGCGCCTGTTTGGGCGGACACCGGTCGAGGAAGTGCGCGACATGCGCGAATCATTCACGCTCTCGCCGGCGGTCCGCTTCGGGACGTAGGCTTTGCCAAGCGGCTACATCGAGTGTCACCTTCCCGCGCACGTGGCCGCTCATGCTCCGTGCAAGGGCATGGCTTGCCTTCGGCAAGGAAAAGACCGAATCAATGTGGGTGCGCAATTCACCTGAGGCATAAAGTGCGGCCAACGTTGCAAGCAGCGATTCA
>Ga0157373_10004572_pt1 | contig 10407 bp, 8 predicted proteins | sample C65metaG_FD_113460 | JGI IMG/M metagenome (GOLD analysis project Ga0157373, IMG submission 113460) | Corn rhizosphere microbial communities from Kellogg Biological Station, Michigan, USA - C6-5 metaG | ecosystem: Host-associated > Plants > Roots > Rhizosphere > Soil | place: USA: Michigan...
ACCGCCTGAAGGAGGCCGCCGCGCGCATCGCCATCACGCCCGAATCGTCATAATCCGACCGTCCTGCCTGGAGCAGTTTGACCGGCCATAAGTGGAGCAGTTTGGGGTGGCCATCGGGGGTTTCCCTGAGCCATTTCTTTCTTCCCCTTGCCTCTACCAGCGCCGAACCGCTGTCGAAAGCCAGTGTGCGCGGCGCAAGTGAAGCCCGCGTGAAGTCTGTGCAGGAGTCCCGTGAGACGATACCGGCCGTCTTGCAATAAGCCACCCTCGGATCGGAAAGGCATGCGCCTGCGTGCGGTGAGGCGTGCTTGAGGTCAGGCCTTCTTTCCGATCGATCGCCGACAACAGCGATACCTCGATCGAGGCGACGGCCCTTTGCGAAACAGCGAAGACGGCTTGTGGCAACAGGCTGTTGAGCTGCGAGCCGATCAAAGGTGTGCTTGACCCTTTCGGGAGCGCACGCGGAGCCTCGAAGCCAGGCCTCCTGCAATGCACGTCGGGACGTCTCGCTCGCGTACCGACAACCGCGATCCGTGTGATGGATATGCCGCAGCCGCCATCTACGAAGATGATTTGATATGACTTGCGAATTCGAGCAGTGACTTGCGCTGTTTGGCGTTCAACTGACCGAACCACAGGATGAGCTTGGCGAGCTCGTCATCCGCGGCATAAAAGTAGGGGGCCGGAACGCCAAGCTCGTCTGCCAGCCGATGCGCGAAAGAAATGTTTGGCTCATGGACCCCGCTCTCGTACCGAGAAATGCGTGCACTGGCGGTGCCATCATCCAGTCCCGCCTTAACGCCAAGCTTGTCTTGCGGCAAACCTGCCGCCAATCTCGCAAGTCTCAAGCGAGCACCGAAGACAGAGCGAGGAGATGGGTTGGGAGGCACTCTACGATAGTCGTAAGTCCGACTTTTCGCGTATCTACGTTTTTCGTAGGACCAGGACCTGCGCGTTCCGCTTCAGGCAGGTCTCTGTATGCCCCATCGAGCAATTGCATCCCCTCCTACCTAGCGCCCGGCCTCTGCGACTTCCGGTCTCGGTGACGCGCGCCCCGCCGCGGCAACCATCACCTGTCGTGCGCAGCCTGTCCGCGGCGCGCATCGGGGCGCAGGTGCGGGCGCTGCGCATGGCGGCTGATGTATCCGGTGGGGCGCTGGCGAAGGCCTCGGGGATTTCGGCCTCGATGTTGTCACGCATCGAGCGGGGCCTGGTCTCGCCTTCGGTGGAGACCCTGGAGCGTCTCTCGAAAGGTTTGGGCGTGTCGGCGCCGCGCTTCTTCGGCGATCAGGCGCGGCGGACGGACTTCTGCCATGTGCGTGCGGGGCGGGGCGTTGTCGTCGATCGGATCGGTGCGGTCTCCGACTACCGCTACGAGTTGCTGGGCCACCTGCTGTCGGGCAACCTCTTCGTCGAGCCCTACCTGGTCACGCTGCTGCCCGGCGCCGATCCCTACGTGACCTTCCAGCATCCGGGCCTGAAGTTCCTGTACTTCCTGTCCGGGGAAGTCATGTACCGCTACGGTGGCAAGTCGGTGGCGGTGGGGGCGGGGGATTCGCTGCTGTTCGAAGCGACCGCGCTGCACGGCATCGAAGCGATTCAGAGCGGGCCGGTGTCGTACCTGTCGGTGGTTTTCACGCTGCGCGAGTAGGCTGTTTTTGGCGGCATTGCCGCGCAGCGGGGCAACGCATGCCCATTCGATGGTCCCCCCCCGAATTCTCTGCATGCCGAATTCGCCTCTCTGTCCATAGCGTTCTCTCGGTGTTCGGCATGCCGAGCTGGTCAATGCTCAGCAGGTAGGGCGGTATTGACGTCGCAAGCGATCATCTGCCTTCCATTCTGATGTCTGACGGTCAGTCGATCTGAATCTTGGCATCCTTCACGATGCGCTCGTAGGTGGCCGCTTCCTTGTCGATGTAAGCGGAAAATTCGGCCGGAGTACCCGGGGAGGGCACAAAGCCCTGCGGCCCGAGGCGTTCGGCCACGAACGCAGAGCGCATGGCCGTGGCAACCTCCGCCGAAAGCCGCTCAAGGATCGCTGCAGGCAGCTTGGGCGGCGCCCACAGCCCATACCAGGTGACCATTTCGAAGCCGACAAAGCCGGATTCCGCGACCGTCGGCACATTGGGCATGGAGGGCAGGCGTTCGCGCGTGGTGACGGCGAGGGGCTTGAGCTTGCCAGCCGCGATGTTGGGAGCAGAAGACGGGATCGCGTCGATGATCACGCTGATCTGTCCTCCCAAGACATCGTTGAGTGCACTGCCCGTGCCCTTGTAGATGACGATGGGCACGTCGAGCTTGCCGTCTCGCTTGATTGCCTCCTGCGCCAGGTGCATCGGAGATCCGATGGCCGAAGTTCCAAACGCATACTTCGACGGCTCGCGGCGGGCCGCCGCGAGGAACTCTTGCAGATTCTTGCCCGGCACACCCGGGTTTGCCACGACCACCATCGGCACCGACCCCAGCAGAGAAATCGCCGTGAAATCGGTCTTCACGTTGTAGGGCGTCTTCTTCATGAGAAAAGGGCTTGCGACAAGCGTCGGCGATTGAAGCAGGAGCGTGTAGCCGTCGGGCGGTGCCTTGGAGGCGATGTCGCTTCCGATGGATCCGCTGGCACCAGGGCGGTTGTCCACGATGAACGGCTGGCCCATCTGGTCCCCCAGCTTCTGGGCCAGCACCCGGGCCACCAGATCGACCGTGCCGCCCGCCACGTACGGCACGATGATTTTCACGGGCCGCGAGGGATAGTTGTCCGCGATGGCCGGGATGCTTCCAGCACACAGCGCAGCGGTTGCGATCGCTCGCAGGAAGATTCTCTTGTTCATTGTTTGTCTCCGGATGCTTTGAGGCTCGGCCTTGCGAGCGCCGTCTCAACAGCAATTCATCTTCAGCAAGCGAAGGGCGTTGCCGAAATAGATGCCATCCTGTACGTCCTGTGGAAGATCCAGTTCGTCGATCGCCTGGGGGATGGTCCTCAGGAACATCGGTCCCCCTTCCGGATCGAAGGGGCAATCGGTTGCAAAGACCACCTGCTTCGGATCGAAGAAGTCCAATCCGCAACGAATCCCCGACTTGCCGCCTGCCAACGCCGTGTCGACATAGAACATCTTGAAAAAATCGATGGGGCGCTTCTTCATGCGCTTGAGCAGCCCCTCGTAGTCTTCGCCCGATGTCCGGGAGCCGAACTGGTCGAGTCCCGGGCCGACGCGTCCGTCGAAGTACGGAATCATGGCGCCCATGTGGTGCGTGATGACTTTCAGCTCTGGAAGGCGTTCGAAGAAGCCCGAGAAAACCATGCGCGACATCGCCGCGCTCGTTTCATAGGGCCAACCGAAGGTCCACCAGATCTCGTACTTCGACTTCTCTTCGCTCGCATAGTCCGGCATGGACGCGCCGCGGGCCGGATGCATCCACACCGGAACGTCGTACGTCTTGCTGGCCGCCTCGAAGATGGGCCAGAACTCCGGATCGTCCAGCGGCCGTCCATTGACGTTGGTGAATACCTGGATGCCGCGTGCGCCGAGGACCGCGATGGCGCGCTCCATCTCCTCGAGCGCTGCCGGCACGTTGTTCATGGGAAGGGATGCGACAAACGCGGGGAACTTGTCCGGATGCGCATCGCGGATCTTTGCCATCTCGTCGTTCGCCAGGCGCGCCATCTCGGGCGAGGTCTGCGGTCCGGCGATCAGCTCGATGGGAGGATTGGAAAGCGTCAGGACTTGCTGATAGCCAGGAAAGTCCTCCATCATCTTCAGCCGCGCGTCGAGGTCATGGAGGACCGGAATGGTCAGCCATCGCTTGATCGCGCCTTGATCCTTGGCGATCTCGGCCATCCTGTCGAAGTAGGCCTTCGGCAGGATGTGTGCATAGCTGTCGATCTTTCGCATTCTTGCTTTCGTTGGTCGACGCCATGGGTCGGCATCAGGTTCTTCATGCGCTCGCGACAGCGGCACCGTCGGGCCGAGGATCGCGTGGAACTTGTCGCTTCAATTCACTATTGGTGAATTATGAAGTGAAAAAATGGACCCCACAAGGCCCCATGCGTCGTTGCGGCTAGCGCAGCGCGTAGGCGGTGACGACGTCAATGATGTGCAGCATCCGCTGGGTCAGCATCTTCTGGCTGCCGAGCTCGCAGCTGAAGCCGACAGAGAGCGTGTGGATGTTGGACAGGTAGAAGTAGGCGCAGCCCGCCATCGTGATGTACAGCTGCATGGGGTCGATGCCCGCGCGGAACACCCCGTCCTTCTGTCCCCGCTCGAGGATGTTCGCAAGGGTCTGCAAGAGCGGGGAATTCAACTCCTTGATGCGGGGCAGGGCGGCCAGGTGCTTCGCCTTGTGCAGGTTCTCGCTGTTCAGGAACGTGATGAACTCCGGGTGCGCGATGTAGTAGTCCCAGGTGAATTCGACGAGCCGGCGCAACGCAGCGAGCGGCGCCATGTCCTTGAGATCGAGGTAGAGCTGCGCGTCCCGGATCTCCTCGTACACGCTCTCGAGCACGGCGGAGAACAGTCCATCCTTGTCCTGGAAGTAGTAGTACACCAACCGCTTGTGCACGCCGGCCTCGGCTGCGATCCGCTCCAGCCGCGCGCCGCCGAGACCATGCACGGAGAACTCCTTTCTCGCCGCCTCGAGGATGGCCTTGCGTGAACGATCCGCATCGCGCGTCCGGGCTTCTGCTGTGCTCGCTGTCTTCATGGGCAATTCTTCGACGCGGCTCGCCGTTGCCGAGCCGCTAGGGTTAATGCGTAGGCAAGTATGGCTGACATGCAGGGCTTTCCGCTCCACAATTCACTAATTGTGAATTAAAGCAATGAAGCGGCGCACTCATTCATGTGGGTGGTCCATCCCGGTTCCGCCGCATTCCCATCAACCATCGAGGAGATCTCGTGAAGAAGAAAACCATCGCGGCCGTGGTTGTGCTGTCCTGCGCCGGTGCGGCCAGCGCGCAATCGTCCGTCACCTTGTTCGGAGCGCTCGATGCGGGTGTCAGCTACTACAGCACGACGAGTTCCTTCTACAACAACACCGGCCGCCTGCTCCTGCCAGGGGCCGACATCAAGCGCAGCCAGACCACGCTCTCCAACAGCGGCACCACGCCGAGCCGTCTGGGATTCCGCGGCACCGAGGACCTGGGCGGCGGCCTGGCCGCGAGCTTCTGGATGGAAGCCGGCCTGGCGAACGACTCGGGCACGGGTGCCGGGCCGGGCAGCGTCATCGTCTTCAATCGCCGCTCCACCGTGAGCCTTTCAGGTCCGTTCGGCGAGGTCCGCCTGGGCCGGGACTACACACCCACCTACTGGAACGACGCCGTCTTCAGCCCGTTCAGCACGCTGGGCGTGGGCACCAACGTGGTGTCGAGCGTCGGCAGCAACCTGCAGATCGCGAAGGGACCCGGCTCGGCGGTCTCGGCGACGGACAACTACATGCGCACCAGCAACAGCATCGGTTACTTCTTGCCGCCAGGGCTGGGCGGCTTCTATGGCCAGGTGCAGTACGCGCTGCACGAGAACGCAAGCCAGAGCAATGTGCCAGGCACGCCGAGCGCGAAAGGGCGTTTTGCCGGCGGCCGGCTAGGTTATGCCGCCGAAGCGCTCGACGTGGCACTGGCCTATGGCGAAAGCACCGCTGCGGATGCGACGGCACTGGACGCCGCGGGGGTGGCGACCGGCGCCCGGCTGCGCGAGAAGATCAAGACCCTCAGTCTCGGTGCCTCCTACAACTTCGGGGCTTTCAAGCTCTTCGGGGAACTGTCGCAGGTGCGCGATGTTTCCGTCTCGACGGTACCTGTGCCCGTCCTGGGCGCGCTCAGCACGCGCGAGACCGACAAGTACAAGGGCGGCCTGCTCGGCGTGACGGTGCCTGCGGGCGCCGGTCTGATCAAGGGCTCTTACTCCTGGGTGAAGTTCGACAATGACCTGGGGGCTGCTGCCAGCCCCTTTGCCGCCGACCGCGATGCCTCGGTTCGCAAGCTCGCCATCGGCTATGAGCACAACCTCTTGAAGCGCACCGCGCTGTACGCCACGGTGGCGCGCATCCGCATCAAGAACGGACAGAACAACCCGGCCATCATGGCTGCGAGTACCGGCGGCACGGCAGGCTATCTTTCCAGCGGTGCTGGTGTGTCGGGCTATGCGCCTCGCGGCGCGATGGGCTACGACTTCGGCATCAGGCACGTGTTCTAGGACAGGAGGAAAAGACTGCGCTGCGCATGAGGTGCCATTAGGAATCGCTGGTTGCATGCCGAGCCTGCATTGTGGGCTCGGTCAGGCTTCCCCAAGCATTGACCAACTGTTGGACGATTTCGGCGACTACCCTGCACGCAGGCGAAAGCTTCCCCTGCTTTGGGAACGCCAGCGTCACGTGACGAAAGAAATCAGGCTTTACGAGCTTGCTGGCTCGAAGGCGGCCCTGTTGAAGCTCCTCCGCAATCGAATACGGCCCCCATCATCGAATAGAGGTCTGTCGTATTTGCCACGAGTTCTTTCTGCATCGTCAATGAATCAGCGGGAGCGCCGCGGGCGCGAGCCGCTTGCCCGCCACCTTCAGGGTGTCATCCGAGCGACCCAGCACGAAGAAGTGGCCCTCGTGGTCCTCCTGCACCAGGTCGCCATGGGTCCAGCAACCGGGCACCGCCCGCCAGTAGGTCGACTTCAGGCGCGCGAGGTGAGGCGCCCCGGTCCCGCACGCGCGATGCTCGCGACCTGACGCGACAAAGAAGGCATCGGTGACCACGCGCTTCGGCACAGGTGCAGGGGCGCTGCCGCTCCGTCGGACCGAAGACATGCTGGGGCAAGTCTGCGCACAGGTACTGGAGATCCTCCGCGTCGGTGGCCTGGCGCACTGCGCGGCGTCGCGCACGTCCCGCATGAAGCTCGAGCAGTTCCTGCCGCATGGCGGCCGCCACTTCGGCCCGAGCGGGAACGCCCCGAACAACGGCGCGCTCGCCCGTGCTGCGAAAAGTCGATCACCCGAACCGGCGATCGCTGGCCGAAGTCCGCCATTGCAGGTGCCTCATGCGTCGTGTTTGCGCGGGTCGCCCGCCGACATGCGCCGGACGGCCGGCCGCTCCATCGACCTGCGCATGGTCGGCAGCCCTGCGTCGACGCCGATCTGCAAGCGTGTCGACTTCCTGGTGCGTCAGGGACCTTTGGCGCTCAGATCGAGGAGGACGGTCGGGATCAACTCGGACACCGTCGGATGGATTGGCACGGCCCAGCGCAGCGTGTCGATTGTCTGGTCCGCGTGCATCATGTCCAGGATGCCGTGGATCGCTTCGTCGCCGCCTGTGCCCAGGATGGCCGCACCCAGGATCTTGCGGGAGTCGGCATCCGCCACGACTTTCATGAACCCCTGGCTCTCGCCTTTCTCGACCGCACGGCCGACCCGGGTCATCGAGCGCTTCGAATACAGGAGTCGCCGTCCGTCTTTTGCCGCCTCGGCGTCGGTCATTCCGACCCGCGCGAGCGGTGGATCGATGTACAGCGCGTAGCCGGGCAGGCGCTGGCTCACGCGCCGGTCGGCGCCGTCCAGAAGGTTGGCCGCGACGATCTCGAAGTCGTTGTAGGCCGTGTGCGTGAACGCCCCGCGGCCGTTGCAATCGCCCAGTGCCCAGATGCCCGGCACGTTCGTCTGGAGATGGTCGTCCACGCGGATGTAGCCGCGGGCGTCGACCGCAATGCCCGCTTGTGCCAGGCCGAGATCGTCCGTGTTGGGGCGCCGTCCCATCGCGAGGAGCACATGGGTGCCGGTCACCGATGGTTCGCCCTCCTTGCAGTCCACGTCAACGCAGACGCCGGTTTCGTGCGCCTTGAAGCTGATGCATTCCGCGCCGGTGCGTATGGCAATGCCCTCTGCCTCGAGGATCTCGCGGACCGCGGATGACACATCCGGGTCTTCGCGCGCGATCAGACGGTCCGCGCGCTCCACGACCGTGACCTCGGCGCCAAAGCGGCGGTACATCTGCGCGAACTCCAGCCCGATGTAGCTGCCGCCCACGATGACCTGGCGGCGCGGCAGCGTTTCCAGCGCGACCATGTCGGTGTTGGTGAGAAAGGGCACCTCGTCGACGCCGGGCAGGTCAGGCACCTGCGCGCGTGCGCCGACATTGATGAAGATCTTCGGCGCGGTCAGTCTTTGGTCGTTGACATCGACAGTGCCCTCGGCAACGAACCGGGCGTGGCCGCGAATCAGTTCGACATTGCGCATGCCCGCCAGCCATTCCTCGTTGCCCCTGCGCGAATCGAGGATCACCTTTCGAGCGCGGGCGGCAACGGCCGGCATGTCCATCGTGACGGGGGATGCCACGGAGAAGCCGTAGTCGCTCCCGCGGCGGGCCGTGTGGACCGCGTAGGCGCTCGCAATGAGCGTCTTGGTGGGTTTGCAACCCGTGTTGACGCAGGTGCCGCCGACCAGATGGCGCTCGATCAGCACCACCTTGTGTCCCGTCGCATCCAGCCGTCCTGCAAGCGACGGGCCCGCCTGCCCGGCGCCAATGATGATGGCATCCACCGCTCGCTCGGCCATGTGCTTTTCCTTTGTGTTGTGGAAGCGTTGAGTCGATCCTGCAGAGGCTGCGCCCGAACGGGGAGCGTCGGGTGCACCGGGCAGAACCGTGACCTCGGGGATCTTCAAGGACGGGCTCGTGCTCGACCATTCCAAAATTCCCCCGTAGTTTGCGACGGCGCGGGCGGCTTGCGAATCGGCCCAAGGTGCGTAGATTTGCTCCGATCCAGGGAGATGCCCGTCCCCTGGCTCGTCGTGACGGTCGGAGCCAGGCCGCCGGCGGTCCGGCGAGGGATTCGGATTCTTTGGAGAAGCCCGCGGATTGCTGAGCGCAGCTGCCGGCTCCTTCGATGTACCTCGTCTGTCGTGCGGCACCCTCATTGGCGTCTTGCGCCAGCCAAGCACGCCTTCTCGAGATGTGCAGGTGCGAAGACCAGGAATTTCTCTCAACAGCGTTGAGAGTTTGAGCCAGGCGGATAGGCCTGGAAGAACTGCCGCAGGCGGCAAAAATCGCATGGAGCAGTTCCAACTGCGACCGCCTGCCGTGCCGCTGCAGCTGGATGATGCATAGCAATTGCTATACAATTTAACGATGAAGACTGCTCAACTTCCCCCGGTTCGTGTGACGGCTGCCGTTCGAGAGCAGATAGAGGGCGTGCTGCTCGAAGGTGAAACGCTGTCGCATTTTGTCGAGCAGGCGGCGACCGATGCTGCTCGTCGCCGCAAGGCACAGCAAGATTTCGTGGCGCGTGGACGCGCCTCGCTAGCCCGTGCGCTCGAATCAGGCGAGTCCTATGCGGCAGACGAGGTGCTCGCTGCGATGAAGTCTCGGATCGACACCGCACGCAAGGCTGTCGAGAGGGGGCGCAATGGCATCTCGAAACGGCGCGCGTGACTTGCCTTGTGCGCTTGACGCGTGAGGCATTGGAAGATCTGCAGCGTCTTGAAGCCTTTCTCCTCGAGGCAGCTCTCAAGCACGGAGACTGGGAACTGCCGGATCGCGCACTACTGGCCATCCGGAGAGAATTCCGCATCTTGGAGTCCAATCCTTTCACCTGTCGAATTGCCTTCGACGACCGATTGGAGCGAGAGCTCGTCATTCCGTTTGGTGCCTCGGGCTACGTTGCCTTGTTCCATATCATCGGTGAAAGAGAGATCGTGGTGTCTGCCATCCGGCATCAGCGGGAGGACGACTATCACTGACCGTGAGGTCGTCCACGCCATCAGGCATTGGGCCCCAGTGCCCCTCCTGCGTAGTCACCGTCCAGTGCATCGCCCGAGAGGCGGCGAGTCTCAGGTATGTGCCGTCTCGTCTTGCTGCGCCTCGCGTCGGCCCGAATAAAGCGAACGGAGCGTAGGGCTTGCTGCGATGTGGAGCGTGACACAAGGAGAACGAAATAGCTGCCACTTCCGGCTTTCCCTCCATCGCCGATGCGGTTCAAGCTGCCATTGGCCAACCGCCTGGCGTCGCGGGCTCAGGCGGGTCTCGATCCTCTGCCCGTGGTCAAGTTGTTCGGGCCTGACGTGAGGCCGCTTGGCTGGTGAGCGAGGTCGACTTCGAGGACGGGATATCGTCTTCGATCTGCGCGATCTCGAGCTCGGTTTCCGGGAGCCGGGGTTCGTGAGCCCTGGTGATTTGACCGACCTGCGCGGCGTGTCGGGCCTGCCGATCGCACTGGACAGCATTTCCGGGTCGACTGGCGTCTGAGCGCCTTCGCGAAGGAGGCGCGCATGGCAGAACGCATCCAGGCCTGAGCGCCTCGCCGCCGGCGTAGCCGGCGACCTTCTCTCTGTCTCTTCTTTCTCCGTCCTTCCGTTCTCTGTTGTGCATTGGTTCCGCCTTGCGCATACCCGGTACGAAGTTCGAGGCTGCTGTCGACTCTGATTTCTGCCAGTGGGCTCGAC
>Ga0157373_10004577_pt1 | contig 10404 bp, 8 predicted proteins | sample C65metaG_FD_113460 | JGI IMG/M metagenome (GOLD analysis project Ga0157373, IMG submission 113460) | Corn rhizosphere microbial communities from Kellogg Biological Station, Michigan, USA - C6-5 metaG | ecosystem: Host-associated > Plants > Roots > Rhizosphere > Soil | place: USA: Michigan...
GATCCTGCCGGATGTCTACCCGGAAGATGGCGTGCTCTGCCAATTGCTGGCGAGCGGCCCGGCGGATGCCTACGAAACCTGTTCACTGTTCTTCGTCGAAGCCATCCACGCGGCGACGGAACGGGTGTGGATCACCAGCCCGTATTTCATTCCCGATGAGGCAGTATTCGCCGCGTTGCGCCTGGCGGTGCTGCGCGGCGTCGATGTGCGCCTGCTGCTGCCCTCGCGTCCCGATCATCGCATCGTCTACGCCGCCTCCAGCCTCTACGCGTTCGAAGCAGTGCGCGCCGGGGTGCGAGTGTTCCGCTACGAACCGGGGTTCCTGCATCAGAAAGTGGTGTTGATCGACAGCGAGATCAGTGCCATCGGCAGCGCCAATCTGGACAACCGCTCGTTCCGGCTGAATTTCGAAGTGATGCTGCTGACCGTCGACAGCGAGTTCGCCGCCCACGTGGAACACATGCTCAACGAGGACTTCGAACAGTCTTACGAAGTCGCCAAAGAAGAAAGCCGGGAGATCCACCGCCTGCAACAGCTCGGCATGCGAATCGCCCGGCTTATTTCGCCGATTCTGTAGACGGCCCATCCCCCTCGCGACTGAGGGAGATGGGTTCGCGCCTCAAGGGTGGTAGATATCTTCGCGGGTCCAGGGCAGTTCATGACTGCCATCGGGATGCGCCTTCACCGCCAGAATCTGGTGCAGGTTGATCCACCCACGGGCGAACGCATAGGCACACCCGGCTAGATACAGCCGCCAGATACGCAACGCCTGATCGGGCACCAACTTAGCGGCAGCTTCGAGGTTGTCCTCCAGTCGCTCGCTCCAGTGGTCCAGCGTGCGCGCGTAATGCAGGCGCAGGCTTTCGACGTCGACGATCTCCAACCCTGCTTCGCTGATCTCGGCCGAGATCATCGCCAGGTGTGGCAGCTCACCGTTGGGAAATACGTATTTCTCGATGAAATCGCCAGCCCCACGCCCCACCGGACGGCCATCGGTGTGTTTGGCGGTGATGCCGTGATTCATCACCAGACCGCCCTCCTTCACCGCACCGAACAGGACTTTGCAGTACTCGGCGAGGTTGGCGTGGCCGACGTGCTCAAACATGCCAACGCTGACCACCTTGTCGAAGCGCCCGTCCTGCGGCAGATCGCGGTAGTCGAGCAGTTGCAGTTCGACCTGGTCTTCCAGGCCTTCGGCCTTGACCCGCTCCCGGGCCAGTTCCAGTTGTTCCTTGCTCAGGGTGATACCGAACACCTTGGCGCCGAATTCCCGCGCGGCGAAACGCGCCAGTCCCCCCCAACCACAGCCGACATCCAGCAGATAGTCGCCGGGTTGCAGGCGCAGCTTGCGACACAAGTGGCGGAATTTGGCTTGCTGTGCCTGTTCCAGGGTTTCGCTGCCGGTTTCGAAATACGCGCAGGAATACGCCATGTCGCTGTCCAGCCACAGCTGGTAGAACGCGTTGGACAGGTCGTAGTGGTAGGAAATGGCTTTAGCGTCGGTTTCTTTGTCGTGTACCGCACGCACTGGCTGGGTGTCTTCATCTTCATCGAGCAAGGCACTGCTCAATTCGTCGCAGACCCGGATGACCTCGCTGATCGAGCCCTCCAGTTCCAGCTTGCCCTCGACAAACGCCGCCCCCAGCGCGTCAAGGCTTGGATGGGTGAACTGGCTGACCATCGTCGGGTCCTTGACCACGATGGTGACACTGGGCGCCGGCCCGAGATTGAACTCATGGCCGTCCCAGAGTCGCAAGCGCAGCGGAAGCTGCAGATTCTGTAAGGCCGGTGGAAGTTGCGCGAGCATGGAATATCCCCCCTTGTTTCAGACGTCAGATCTGAGGGTAGACCATCCTTGAAAAATAGCAGGCTATCGATTTGATTGGCCGAGACTATCGTTCCAGACGCTCCAGCATGCCGTCATGCACCCACTGCTTTAACCAGGTAACAGCCTGAAGTGGCGCGCCCTCACCATAGATGACTGTTAACTCGGCGCACAGTTCGGCGAAATTCCAGCCTTCAATCAACAGGCCGTGCAGCGCGCTGGCCTCAGCCGGCTCCAGACTGCGGTAATTGCACAGCAGATCACTGCGCCAGATCAGGCATACCTGCGGGACTTCAAGTGTCTCGCTGTGCGGAAAATCCGTTGCCTCCTTGACCGAGCGCCACAGGGCCAGACTGTTGAATCGCTGCTCAAGCCACTGCAACGACGGCATCGGTTTGACCTTAAGAACGGGCCATTCCTGTGGAGAAAACGCCGCCATCGCCTCAATCGTCAACGGCGCACCGGGCGGCGCATCAAACGCCAGGGTAAACGCCCACTCAAGGGTGGCCAGTTCACTCAACGCGGCACTTTGCTCCGGCACCAAGTGCTCGCGGATAAATGTCTCGAAGCCCTGGCCGAGCCAGCGCAGGCTGTAGTGCTTCGATGGGTGCTGACGGATGTACGCCCCCGCGAGCGCGTCGAACTCTTCGTCCCCCAGCCAATGATGGATGGCCGTGAAGTCATTGCGCAGCACCTCCAGCAAACGCGCCTTGTAGGCGTTGTGATAGATCGCCAGCCCCGTGTCCACGTCCAGCGTCGGGCCGCCGATCAGACTGGCACTCAAGGTCGGGGGCGCTGCCATCGCCTCCTCCAGCAGAAACGCCTCAAATGCCAATTGCCATTCGTTCAGGCGCATTGCTGTCTCCCGGCCAAAACGTGGTCGCCCAGTTCGCGGGCCTTGTGCAATTCGTCGAGCAGCTCTGCGAACGGCGGGAAATGATCATCGCGTTCCAGCAGCGTGGCCACCGGCCCGAAGTGTTCCAGCGTGCGTTGATACAGCGCCCAGACCGGATCGCTCACCGGATGATCGTGGGTGTCGATGACGTACTCACCGTAGTCGCTATGCCCGGCCAGATGCAGTTGACGCACTTTTTCCTTGGGCAAGCTCTGAATGAACGTCCACGGATCGAAGCCATGATTGCGTGAGCTGACGTAGACGTTATTCACGTCCAGCAGCAATTCGCAGCCGCTGACGTGACTCAGGGCCTGGAGAAATTCCCACTCAGTGAAGTCATCGGTGGCGGCGCGCACGTAACTGGACACGTTCTCCAGCACCAATGGCCGCTGCAATACGTCCTGCACCTGCGCCACGCGCCCGGCGATGTAGGCAAGGCTTTCTTCGGTGTACGGCAGCGGCAACAGATCATGCAGTTGATGGGCGTTGCCACGGCTCCAGCACAGGTGATCGGAGATCCACGCCGGTTTGACCCGTTCGGCCAGTTGCTTGAGCTGTTTGAGATAGCCCGCATCGAGGGCATGCGGCCCACCGATGGACAGGGACACGCCATGCATCACTACCGGGTAGCGTTCGGCGATGGCGTCGAGGAAGTACAAGGCTTTGCCGCCCTGCACCATGAAATTTTCCGAGACCACTTCGAACCAGTCCACGTCCGGCAACTGTTCGAGGATCTGTTGGTAATAGGCGCTGCGCAAACCCAGGCCATAACCCAGGAATGGAACGGAAGCTGACATGCCAGGACTCCTTTGCAAAGTGGCCGCAGCGGCATCACCCGCTGCGGCAGCACTCACAGGTGGCTTACTCGCCGACCTTGCCACCGGCTTTTTCACAAGCCGACTGAGTCATGGCCTTGAAGCCCTGGCCTTTGCAGGAACCCATGCCTTTGCACGCGTGGTCCTTGGTCTTGCAGTCGTTCTGGCCTTTGCAGGCGTTGACGCCGTAGCAGTGAACCTGGGCATCGGCCGCCATGGCGTTGGTGGCGACACCGGCAAACATTGTGGCGGCGGCCAAAGCGAGAGCGGCACCAGCAGCAGCGGATTTGATAGTCATTTTTTACATCCTCGGTAAGCGTCAGGGGTGTCGGCTGGAAGGTTGTTCAGTCCCGACATAGCACTAGAGAGGGCTGCCCCGACGGCGTTACAGAGGTGCGAAAAATATTTTCAGTGATCGTCCTTGAGCTTGAGCAGCGGCTCCTGAAACCGCAGCAACCGTCCGGCATTGCCCAGCACCAGCAGCGTGCTGAGGTTATGCAGCAACGCGGCAATCATCGCCCCCGCCGCGCCGAGCCAGCCGAAGGCTGCGAACACCACGATCGCCAGCGTCCAGCCCAGACCGATGATCACGTTGACCTGCAAGGTCCGGCGGCACTGACGACTGAGCCGCACACAGGTGCCGAGGCGACGCAGGTCGCTGCCGATCAGCACGATGTCCGCCGAGGCCAGCGCGATATCAGCACCGCCGGCGCCCATGGCGACGCCGACCACCCCGGCCTTGAGCGCCAGCGAATCATTGATGCCATCGCCCACCACCATCGGCCGGAAACCATTGTCGATTTCCTTGAGCACGCGGTTGAGTTTGTCCTCGGGTAGCGCCTGCGCTTCCAGCTCTTGCAGGCCCACTTCCCGGGCCAGGGTCTGCGCGACACTCTGGCGGTCACCGGTCAGCAGCAACTGCCGACCCAGGCCGAGGTCGCGCAACTCAGCGAGTGCAAAGCGCGCTTCCGGTTTGACACTGTCGGCCAGTAACAGCCAGGCGACAAATTCGCCGTTCAAGGCCAAACCGGCGATCGGCCCGTCATGCTCGGGAACGGGCGTGGTGACAATGCCCAGTTGCGCGAACAGCTCGGGACGCCCCAACGCCGCCTCGCCCTGCGCGGTCATGGCGACCACGCCCAGACCTTGGCGCTCATGCACATCGGTCAGTGGCAGGCTCTGTTCCTGACTGACCAGCCCGGCCAGCGCACGGCTGACCGGGTGACTGCTGGCCGCGCCGAGGCTGGCGGCCAGCGTCATCACCGAGGCCTGATCCAGACGCGGGCTGCTGATCGATTGCAAACGCAAGGTGCCGTAAGTCAGAGTGCCGGTCTTGTCGACCACCAGCGAGGTGAGATCGGCCAGTTCCTCAAGGAACGCTGAACTGCGAATCAAGATGCCGTGACGCGCCGCCACCGCCACCCCGGCAATCGCCGTGGCCGGTGCCGACAGCACCAAAGCGCAGGGACATGCCGCGACCAATACCGCGAGCATGGCTTGCGCGTCGTTGGTGACAAACCAGGTCACCGCCGCCAGCAACAACACCAGCACCATGTAGCTGCCGGCATAACGCTCCAGCAGCCGGGTGATCGGCGGCTTGGAGCGCTCGGCGTTTTGCATCAGCGCGATGACTTTGCCCAACGTCGATTGGTCGCCGGTGCGGGTCACTTCAATGCGCAACAAGCCGTCGAGGTTGATTGCCCCACCGAACACCGTCATGCCCGCCGCCGCTTCAACCGGGACCGACTCGCCGGTGATGGAGGCCGTGTCGAGGCTGGCCTGACCGGACAGCACCCGGCCATCCGCCGGCACCCGATCACCGGCGCGCACTTCGACCGTGTCACCCGGTTTGAGTGTGCCGTTATCGACTTCGATGATCGAACCGTCCGCCTGAATCTTGCGTGCGTGGCTGCGGGTCAATTGGCCAAGGGCGTGAATCGCCTCCTGCGAGCCGATCACGCTGCGCTCTTCCAGTACGTGGCCGAAGATCATGATGATCGGCAGCAGCGCGGCGGTTAGCAGATCGCCCGTCGCCCACGCGCCGAGCATCGCCAGGGCAATCAGTTGATCGGTGATGCCGTGCAGGCTCGGATAACGCAGGCTGTACCACGCCGAACGCATCACCGGCACCGCCACCAATAAGGACGCAAAACCCAGCAGCAACTGGCTGACACCGGTTTGTCCCGGCACCTGCCAACGCCAGATCAGGCCGAGGCCCAGCAAGCCCAGGGCGAGCATCGCCAGGGTCAATTGCCGTGCGGCGCGGCGCTGTTCGGCCGAGGACAACAGGCTCGGTGCAGCAGTGGTCGCAGTCATTTACTGGCTCCCTGAATGATCAGGCGGGAATCGTCTTTCGGATCGATCGTAGTCACCGAGCCGGCTTGGCCGAGGATCTTCGGCATGCGTTCGCGGTACAGCCGCAGGAGCATCTGCGGATCGGTGCCCTGTTGCTGGGCCTTGGCCAGGCTCAGGACCGTGGCGGTGTCGGCAGAGGCTTTCGCCAATCGTTCGCCGGCCTGAGCATGGGCCACTTGCAGGGAGCGGTCGGCTTGTTCGTTAGCAGTCTGGGTGAGTTTTTCCGCTTCGGTGCGCGCGTTAGCGACGGCTTTGTCGGCTTGCTGACTGGCCGTCAGAACAGCATTGAAGGCGCTAACGGCCGGATCCGGCAGACTCGACTGAACGTCAACCCGCGCGACTTCGATGCCGATGCCCTGCCCGCCCGCCTTCAGCTCGGCCAAGCGTTGGTTGATGCCTTGCACCAGATCACCGCGCAGACGCTCGCGGCGCTCGGCCGCCTGATTATCGGCGCCGATCAGCTCCGGCCGGGCGACAAGAATCGTGTCCAGATCGCGGGCGGCAGTCAACGCCACCGCACTGCGGGTGACCAACCGATCCAGCGCCGGCAGCACGTGATCACCCTGCAACACGAAGTCGTACGGATCGGTGACTTTGTAAAACACTCGCACATCCAGCTGCACCACACCGGCGTCGCCGGTCAGCAAATAACCGGAGCCCGCCAGTGCATCGCTCAGCGGTGTGGCGAAGGTCGCTACACGATCGGCCTTGATCGCCTGACTGCTGCGCAGCAGATTTTCCACTCGGCGCTCAATGACACGATCCGCGGCCGGCAGCAAAACCACCTGTTCGAACGGCTGCGGCCAAGCGAGCAACAGGCCGGCATTCTGGATGCGATCCAGCGCGCCAAAGTGCAAAACCACCGCCCTATTCTGCGGATCGATCTGTCGCACATTGGAGAACGCCCACGCCAACGCGGCCAAAACCGTCACCGCGTACAAGGCGAAAAACGCCAGACGCCCGGCCTGAATCCACGGACTGCTCAACGAATGTGTTCCACGTGGAACTTCATCACTCATGGTTGCGATCCGGATTTGTTATCGACCGTGGGCGGACCGTCCACCAGCACGCGGAATGGCGCGGCGTCGGTGCGCAGGATCAGTTTGGTGTCGGGCGTGACGATGGTGCCCAAGGTGTCCAGAGAACGCAGCAGGTTGTACAGCTGCGGCGACCCGGCGTAGGCGCGGCCGTAAATCTGAGCGGCTTCAACCCGTGATTGCGCTTCGATGTCTGCAGCTTTCACCGTGGCATCGGCCTGCACGATCCGCGCATCGCGTTCGGCTGCCGAACGAATCTGCGCCGCCTCACGCTTGCCAATGGCCGTGCGTTCGGTGGCGATTGTTTCACGCTCGGCACGCATTCGATCGACCGTGGCCGTGAGTGTCACCGAGGGCAGTGTCAGCCGTTCGATGCCGACCTGCACTACGCGCACGCCGTAAGTGGCGAGCAGTTGCTGATCGATCTGCTTGCGCAACTGCGCTTCGAAATCGGCGATGCGCACCTGACTGGCGTCGGTGTTCACCAGATTCGCCAGGTCGAAACTGCTGGCGGTGGTTTCCAGTGCCGAGCCGACAAAGGTACGAATCTGCCGCGCGGCTTCGTCCGGCTGGTTTTGCACTGCGCGCATGAAACGCTGCACGTTGTCCGGGTCGCCCTGCACCTGCCACGCCACGTAGGCCTGAACGATGATGCGCAAACCGTCGCGGGTGCCGACATCCTGCAAACCGCTGGAGGTGGTGCGCAGGCGCAGATCCACCGGGATCGCCGCCTCGAACGGCGCGGGCCAACGCCAGCTCAAACCGGGCTCAAGCAACACTCGCGACGGATTGCCGAAACGGGTAATGACCGTGGCTTCGCCCGAGCGCACTTGCACCAGGCTCGCCGCTGCGATGGCAAACGCCACCAGCAACACCGCCCAGCCCATGCGCCGCCACGGAAAAGGCCCCGCCTCTTCCGGCGCACCGTGGTGGTGATGCCCATGATGATGGTGATGCCCGGCGTGGCCGTGATCGTGGCCGCTGTGGTCATGCGAATCGTGTGTGTGCGACTGGCTCAAGGGGCAACTCCTGGTTGAGCGGTGGTGCGCGCGGGCGTCGGGTCAGCCGGCAGCGTGAACGTACGCAGGTCGATGGTCGGCGCATTGCTGCTGCCGCCTAAACGGTGATCAAGCACCAGCAACTTGGCCTTGCTCAGGCCTAGGCTGAGCTGACTGAAATATTGCTCCAGCACGAACGCCTGGCCGGCGCTGGCATAGGCTTGTTGTTCCGCCTTGAACTTCAGATCCGCCGCCTGCGCCGTGGCGTTGACTTCACGCGCGCTGGCAGTGGCCTGATCCCGGGCAAGGCTGGCCTGCAACTGCGCCTGGTTACTGGCTTCAGCCGCCGCGCCGCGCTCGCGGGAGATCAACGCCTGCGCGCCGATCTGCGCCGCTTGCACGCTGTGATAAGCATTGGCGGCACCGGCAGGGGGATGAATCGCCTCGACCACAGTGGCGAGGATCTCCACACCGCTGTCGAGTTTCTGCAGATCGCCTTGCACCGCGCGGCCGATTTCTTCACCCAGCCCTACCCTGTCCGCCCCCAAGAGACCGTCGAGGGTGCGCGAGGCAAAATCGTGGACCAGAATCCGGCTCGCGGTGCTGCGAATCAGCGTCGGCACATCGGCATTGTTGTAGGTCGCGGCCAAAGCATCCTGGTCACCCAGGCCAATGCGATAGACGAAGCGCACGTCCATGTTGACGATCTGAAAGCTCTGCTGATCGCCACGGCTGCTGGCAATCACTTGGGATTTGTCGTTGACGTGGCTGGCATCCCACAGACGGTTGGCGCTCAGCGGTGCCGGACCTTCGGCGGGCTCGACTTGGGTCGGGGCAGGAGCATCGCCGACGCTGGTCGCCAACTCGTGCACCACGCCGTTCTCGACATTCAACACACGGCCCAGCGGCCAAGGCAGACCGGCGTGCAGCCCGGGGCCGAAGACTTGCACCGGTTTGCCGAAACGCTCATAAATGCCGCGCCCCTGCAGCGGAATTTCGTGAATGCCGGTCAACACCCAGCCAACCGCAGCGACCAGCGCCAACACCGGCAGAAAAGCCCGGCGCATGTAGCTGAAGGCCCAGATCTGGCGCAAATCGATACCGAAACGGTTGTGCAATTCATGCTGCAACGCGAGCAACGGCTGAGGTGGCCACCGCAGCATGTCGGCGACAAAACTGCGCGCCAACAAGGTCTGTTCGAGCCGTTCGCGGTGCGGGCTGAATATCGACAGGATCGCGCGCAATAGCAACTCGATTGCGACCAATCCCGGCAAGATCCCGATCAACACCGCGAGCCGTACGGGCCACAGCGACGCCTCACTGGCAAATAACAGGCACAGCGCGCCGAGCACCAGACTGATGATCGCCACCCGCGCCAATTGCGCGAGGGGTCCGGCTTCTGGCCATTGCGTCGGGTTCTCCTGAGCCAATTGGCGCTCAAGCACCAACAAACCGAAGCCCAGCAGCAACATCAGCGCCGCGCCGACGCTGGCAGACAACCCGACCGCGCCGGCGGGCAACGCAAGGTTCCACACCTGATCGATGCTCAGCACCACCAACGCCGACCAAACGCCGAGCCACAAGGTAGCAGCGCCGATCTGCCCGAGCAGGTGCACTCCGCGCTGACTCAAACGCGCCAGCAGCCGTTCGTACCAGCCGTCAGGCGCTGCTGGCTCCAGCTCCTCGGTCAGCGCCACCGGCGCCAGCGGGTTCATCACCCGTGCGCGCCACTGGGTGACCCACCACGCCGACTGCAGGCCGGCAACCAGCACCAGCAGCGCTGCGCTCAGATTGACCAGCAACGCCGGCCATAAGGATTGCGCGGCAAACAGCCCGACAAAAAACGCCAGGACCCACCCCGCCCCGGCCAATCCGCCGAGACCTATAGCCAGTCGGCGCACGCGGCGCCCCTGCATGGCCGCTTGTTGAAAGCGCGGCAGCCCGGTCACTTGCGTGCCATCGACATCCAGATCGACTTGCATATCACCCCAAAGCCATTGATTCAGCGGTCTGATCGTTACGATATAACGAAAACCGTGAAATATTCGTACACAAATACGCTTATCTAAAGATGCACAACCTGTCGCTTGCCTGAAGCCTTGACCGAAATGTCCGGAAACGCACATATTACGTACGTAATTTTATGCCTGACTAATTTCAGCGATCCGCATCCCCAACGAGGAGCAAGAGCATGAGTCACTACGATGTGGTCATTCTGGGCGGCGGGCCCGGTGGTTATAACGCGGCGATCCGCGCCGGCCAGTTGGGCCTGAAGGCGGCGTGCGTGGAAGGTCGCGCCACCCTCGGCGGCACCTGCCTGAACGTCGGCTGCATGCCGTCCAAAGCCTTGCTGCACGCCTCGGAGCTGTACGACGCGGCCATGGGTGCGGAATTCGCCAACCTCGGCATCGAGGTCAAACCCACGCTCAACCTCGCGCAAATGATGAAACAGAAAGACGAGAGCGTAAGCGGCCTGACC
>Ga0157373_10004583_pt1 | contig 10399 bp, 4 predicted proteins | sample C65metaG_FD_113460 | JGI IMG/M metagenome (GOLD analysis project Ga0157373, IMG submission 113460) | Corn rhizosphere microbial communities from Kellogg Biological Station, Michigan, USA - C6-5 metaG | ecosystem: Host-associated > Plants > Roots > Rhizosphere > Soil | place: USA: Michigan...
AGCTTGTCGTTGCGCCCGGTCGGCAGCGCCGGCATGTCCTGCCATACCATCAGGCCGATGCGGTCCGCCCAGTAGTACCAGCGCGCCGGTTCCACCTTGATGTGCTTGCGGATGGTGTTGAAGCCGAGGTCCTTCGTCTTCTGAATGTCGAACTTCAGCGCCGCGTCGGTGGGCGCGGTGTAGATACCGTCGGGCCAGTAGCCCTGGTCCAGCGTGGCCAGCAGGAAGGTCGTCTTGCCGTTCAGCACGATGCGGTTGAGTCCGTCCACTTTCTTGACGCCGATGGTGCGCAGGCCGGCATAGCTGGTCACGTTGTCGCGCTGGTCGCCCTGCACGAGGGTGGCTTTGAAGGTGTACAGGAACGGATCCTGCGGGCTCCACAGGCGCGGATGTGCGATAGCCAATGGCAGCGGTTTGCCGGCCGCCCCGCTCGCCTCGCCGACCGGCTTGCCACCCGCATAGGCAGTGACATGCAGCGTGGCATTTTCGTTGTTGCCGTGCAGCTTCGACGTCACCGTGAAGGCGTCCAGGCTTCGCGCCGGGGTGAAGGTCAGTTGCGCCAGGCTGGTGGCCGGCACCGGCTCCAGCCACACCGACTGCCAGATACCCGAGGCCGCGGTGTAGAAGATGCCTTCGGGTTTCAGCCGCTGCTTGCCCACCATCACGTTGGCGCCGTCCACGGGCGCATGCACGGCCACCACGATTTCCTGCGGGCCCTGGCGCAGTACCTGCGTGATGTCCGCGCCGAACGACGTATAGCCGCCCACATGGCGCGCCACCTGCTTGCCGTTGACGTAAACGATGGCGTCCTGGGCCACCGCGCCGAAGTTCAGCCGCACGTGTTGGCCATGCGCGGTGAATGACGCAGGGACGTCCACCAGCCGGCGGTAGAACATGAAGTCCGAATGCTTCTGCACGCCCGAGAGCACCGATTCGATTGGGTAAGGCACCAGCACCCGGTTCTTCAGCGTCTGGCCGAACGGCAGCGCACCATGCACGTCGCTTGCCGCGTACTGCCACAGCCCGTTGAGGCTCATCCACTGAGGATGCTCCAGCGACGGCCGCGCCAGCTGCGGTCGCGGATATTCGGGCAAAGCGTTATTCGGCGATACCTCGGCCGTCCACGGCGTGGCCAATGGCGCCACCTTGCCGTTCCAGACGGCGCTTCGTGCCGGCGCCGCCATCGGGATCAGTCCCATCGCCACGGTCATGCCCATCCAGGCGATCGAGCGCCTTGTCTTCGTGCTGCATGTCATTTGGTATTCCTCAATGCAAAAGGGGGTCAAGTCCATCCACCCGGGAGCGACTCGATGCAGTGCGGTCGATGCGCGGTCGGGTGCCTGTGAACTTGTCGCGCCGTACCGACCTTCCTTGCCGAAACGCTGCACTTCGATTCGCTACCGCGCGGTCGGAGCGCTTCGTCTACCAGCTCAAATCGGCGGCTACGGGAAAGTGGTCGGACGGATAGACTTTGCCCTCGTGCGTCGTGATCGTGCGCACGCTGTCGGCCGTCATGCCGCGATAAAGAATCCAGTCGATGCGCTTGGTCGCATGGCCGGTGAAGTCGTGAAAGGTAGAGACCGGGCCCTCATGCCGCGGAGCCGACGTGCGTGCATCGTGCAGGACTTTGGTCAGGGCGGCATGGGTCACGCTTTCGGGGGCTGTGTTGAAGTCACCGGTCAGGATGAACGGCACCGACGCGGGCAACTGGGCCAGACGTCGCAGAATTTCCTCGGCACACCGCTCACGGATCGCCTCGGCCTTTTTGCCATCCTGGTAGGGAAAGTGGGTGTCGTAGTAGTAGAACTGCTTTCCACTGCGCAGATCCTGGAATTGCGCCCAGGTAACCATGCGTGGCAGAGGTTGGCCGAAGCTCTTGCTGCCTGGCTTGTCCGGCGTATCGGAGAACCAGAAGTTGCCGGACTTGAGTACTTTCAGGCGCTCCTTGTCGTAGAAGACACCCATGTGTTCGTTGTCGTTCCGGTTGATCTCGTTGCCGTTGCGGCCCATGCCGAACCAGGTGTAATCGGGTAGGTGCTGTTGCAAGTAGTCAGCCTGTGGCAAGAGCAATTCCTGCGTACCCAGGATATCGGGGTGTTCCTTGCGGATGACCTGCACCATCAGATCGCGGCGCCTGAGCCACGCATTGATGCCGTCGTCCGCCTCGCTGTAACGCACATTGAAGGTCATGACGCGAAGGTCATGCGTGCTGGCGCCAGGCAGCGAGGCCGCGTTGCCCATGCCGTTGGCGAGCGCCAATCCGGAAATCAAGCATCCGGAAATCAAAAGAAAGCATGGCAGCAGGCGCATGGGGCAACTCGTTGAGAGAGGTAAAAAGGGGGAGGCCGAAGCCCTTGGTCGGTCCGGCTACTCGATGATGTTCGCCCTCACGTGGTATACGCGCCCGCCCCAACCATCATCGGGAAATGCATCGGACACCTTGAGATAGACCGGCTTCGATCCGTCGGCGCCAGTGCCGAGATAAGGCGTAAGGTCGATGGTCTGGTGAGCCTTGTTCGAGCCATCGGTAACCGGCTGATATTCCTGCAACACGGTCGTCCAGTGCTGCCCGTCTGAACTGGCCTGCACCAGGTATTCGGCGTCAATGGTCAGGGTGAGGTGTGCCGACGTGGTATCCGACGGGAAAGGAAAGCGATAGGTGAAGTGGGCACTGCCGTCGGCGAAGCGGTTCTGCACGCCGTTGCTCTGCGAATGGTCGGCATCCCACAGCCACGGGTTCTCGTCGACGGTACCGGTGTCGAAGTCGATCGTGTGCGCGACCAGCACATCGGCCTGCGTGCTGAAGTGCAGGCCCGCCGCCATCACGCTGGCCGTCACCCTGTGATGCCCGTCCGTTGCCAGGCTCGGCACCGTGACTTTCAACGGGATCGTGCCGCTGACCGGGAACGCGTTGCCGTGTGGCTGCAGGCGCAGTTGGATTGCGCGCGGCGTGACATCCCAACCCGCGGGTACATCGATCGAAGCGAGCGCATGCAGTGGGAAGAACCCGGTGGCCGAGACGCCGAGGTCGATCGCGATGGGTGACGCACCCGATGCGGCCGGCATGATCACTGGCTGTGCCGGCGACATGGTCGCGGCCAGCGACTCCCGCGGCATCCAGGTAGGTACGTCGCCGATCAGGGCGCTGAGCGCGCTGGCCTGGGTGCGCCAATCGAACACGTTGGGATGATCGTCGCTGCTGGCGCCGGACCAGCGCGTGCCCAGTCGGCCGGCGGCATCTCGGTCTTTGGCCCAGATGGCCTCGGCTTGCTGGTCGAGGAAGGCGGCGTAGCGTGGATCGTGGGTGGTGTCGGCGAGGTCGGTCCAGTAGCGCATGAAGACGCCCTTGAACTGCTTGGCGTTGTCGTCGCAGGTCTGGTCGAGGGCATCACATCTTTCGGTCAGTACGCCGTTGACAACCAGGCCATCCGCACCGATCGCGGCATCCGCCAATTGACGAACGGTGGTCAGGATGTGCGGGTCGCGGGTCGCGCGCCAGAGTTCCAGTCCGGCACCGATCGCCAGGCCCTGGTTGTAGCTCCACACGTTCTGCCCGTTGTTGCTGCAGGTGTCGGTGAGGCCGTCGTTGACCAGGCCGCTGGCGTTGATCATGCCGCTGCCCGCGAACCAGCTCCAAGCCTCGCGTGACCGCTCGAGCCACACCCGATCGCCATGGATTCGGTTGTGCAGTTCGGCGGTGAGCCGGATCCACAGTCCGTTGGTGACGGCATTCTTGTAGGTGCGTTCGGCGTTCCACCACACGCCACCGCCGCAAGTGCTGGTGTCCCAGTAGCCGTGCACGTAGTTGGCAATCGTGACCGCCATGTCCAGATACTTCCGGTTGCCGGTGAGGTCATAGGCCTGCAGCCAGGTCAGGCCCCACCACTCGGAGTCGTCGATGGCACGGCTGGTGAAATTGCCGAGCAAGGGATCGCCGGACAGCACTCCACCCGGAAACGCGCCTTTGTCCTTCTCGAAGGTGTTGTCCAGTTGAACGAGATAGCGGCGATCGCCGGTACGTTGCATGTAGTCGCCAATGGTTTGCAGGGCGACCGCCGAATTCCACCAACTGGAGGGGAACCAGGCTTTGTCCGAATCGTAAGAACTCATCAGCACGTCCGCCGCCACCCGGCTCCGGGCGACGGCCGTCGACCCGTCGGTTCGCGGCCTTGATTGATCGGCCCGAGCGGTGGCGACCGGGGCGAGCGCGACGACCAGCGCCATCAGACCGCTCGCAACCAGCGTTATCGGGAGGCGTATCCGTATAGCGACAGCGCCTGAACCGACCTTTTTCGGGACGTTGCCCGACCGAAACAGGATGAGCGTGGCATGCGTCTTCGGATTCATGATCGGGCCGTCCTCTCAAGAAGAAAAGCGAAGTCGTGATCCCGCCAATCAGGGTTCTCGCGCCGACATCGACGGCGGTGCATCGCCCGGATCGGCACCCCAGGCCTTGTTCGGCTGCGAACCCATCGTGAGCACCAGCGTCGCGCCGTTCTCGATGTCCGCGTGGCTGAACCAGGGTTTGGTCCACGATTTTCCGTTCAGCGTGGCGGACTGGATGTACTTGTTCCGCTCAGAGTTGTTGCGCGCGACGATCTCGAAGACCTTGCCGTTGCCCAGACGCAGGCGGACACGATCGAAGATCGGACTGCCGATGATGTAGTCGGGGGTAGAGGGATCGACCGGGTAGAAACCCATCGCGCTGAGCACATACCAGGACGACGTCGAACCCTGGTCGTCCATGCCGGGGTAGCCGTAGCCGGTGGCATCGCTGCCATACAGTTCGGCGAGGATGCGGCGCGTCAGCGCCTGCGTCTTCCAGGGCTGGCCGCTCCATGCGTAGAGATACGCCGCTTGCTGGTCCGGCTGGTTGCCCTGCACGTACTGCCCGATCACACCGGTGCAGTCGCGACAGATGCCCCTGGGCGCGTAAGGCGTGGAGAAGAAAGTGTCGAGCTTGGCATTGAACGCATCGCGTCCGCCGAGCAGGTTCATCAAACCCTGCACGTCATGCGGCACCAGCCACAGCGTGGACCAGCCCGAGCCTTCCTTCGACATGAAGTTGTAGTACGGCTCGGCCGGGTCGAACGGCGAAATCCACTTGCCGTCCGCGGTGCGGCCGCGCATGAAGCCCACCGACGGATCGAACACGTTGCGGTAGTTGCCGGCGCGACGCAGGAACATCGCTGCGTCGTCCTTCTTGCCGACCCGTCGGGCGAGATCGGCGAGCGCATGATCGTCCCAGGCGTACTCCATCGTCGTCGCAACACCGGCCTTGCCTCCGGCATACGGCGGACTCGGATTGCCCGACGGAACAATGTCGGAGATCCAGCCGTTCTTGACGTATTCGGCCAGGTAACCGCGTGGACCCTTCGGATCGGTCGCGTTCTTTCGCAGCACCTCGTAGGCGCTGGCGTAGTCGAACGGGATACCGCGCTGCATCGCGCCGTCGTAGAGGAACACGGCGTGATCACCGTGGAACGAGGTGTTCATGTAGCCGCGCTCGTGTGCCCGTTCCAGCTCGGACCGCATGATGTCCTGCACGACCTTCGGCTCGAGCAGCATGAGCAACGTGATCTGATTGCGGCCGGTGTCCCAGTACGGCACGGGACTGTAGAGATCGTACGCGGCGACCTGAAGCTGACCTCTGGCGTCGATGTAGTGCTCGCCCTTGCGCGCGACAACGCGCGGGCTGGCAAAGGAGTGATAAAGCGTCGAGTAAAACAACGCGCGCTGTTTCGGCGTGCCACCGGAAACTTCGACGCGATCGAACAGTTCCGCCCATGCCGCACGCGCCTTGGCGTGCGCACTGTCGAAATCGCCATCCGCCGCGTGCAGCCGCTGTGCGGCTTCGTCGGCGCTGTGGCCGTGGGCGATCCTCACCAGCACCTGATCGCCGGCCTTCGTGTCGAAGGTGACATAGGCACCCGCATAGCTGCCCGATACCGTGCGCTGGCCGGTCTGCACGTCTTCGTTGCCGAGGCCTTCGCCCTTGTCGTTGACGTCGGCGTGGAAGGTGCCGAAGGCCGCGAACGGACGCGAAAATTCCGCCACGAAATAGGGACCGTCCGCGTCGAGGTTCCGGCGCTCGCCCGTAGCGACGCCGCGGATCATGCGGTCGCCTACGACCTCTACATCGCCGCCCGAGCGACGAAGGTTGACCACCACATTCGAGCGGTGACTCGCCGGAAAGGTGAAGCGCATCAGGCTGGTCCACTGCGTCACCGTCAGTTCGGCACGGGTATGGAACGTGGCGAGGTCGACGGCGTAGTAACCCGGTGACGCCTTCTCGGTCGCCTTGTCGTAATACGACGAGGCGTAGTCCGGCGGCACGGTCCAGTCGCCGACCACCGGCATGATCATCGGCGCAGCGCGCGCACCGTACGTCGAGCCACCGCCGGTGAAACCGATCATGGCCGGACGTCCATAGGCATAGGACACCGGGACGCCCGTGGCAAAGCTGAGATCAGCATTGATGTTGACCGGCGCCGCATCCGTCGAGCTTTGCGGCAGGCTCGCGCCCGGCGAAGTCATGCCCGAATACAGCGGCTCGCCCGGCGGCGGCGCATTGCCGATCAGCTCCTGCCGGTCCAGCGGCGCGGTGCCGACCAGCGGGTTGGCTTCATCGACGGCCGAGGTGGCGGCGGAAGCGGGCCTGACGTCTTTCGCATGCCCCGCGTCGATGGTTCCAAGTGCGAGGATCGCCAGAGCCACGATGAGGACGTGGTGCCGGTCGTGTATCGGAAATATACGCCGGGGCGAGCGTGCGGGTGCGAACTTCATGATGTCTTCCTGCTGCGGAGTGGGGTGTATCCGCGGGAGCGGTGGCGGGATCAGGCGATCAGCCCGACCCCGTCTGCGCTTTCTCAGCCGCCATCTCCGAACTTGTACGTGACGCCCACGTAGTACTGGCGGCCGGCGTACTCGTAGGAGTTCAACCGGGCCCGGGTGTCCGAGCCGAGATAGGAGCGCGGCGTGGACTTGGTCAGGTTGATGATCGATGCGGTCACCATGAAGTGCTTGTTGAACTCATAGTCACCGTTCAAGTCGATCTCGCGATAAGGCTCCGAATAGACCGGAAGCCCCGACGCCAGGCCTTGCATGGTCCGGCCGGTCCAGTTGTCGCTGACGCGAAGCAGCAGTCCATGCTTTTCATAGAACAGCGACACGTTGGCCGCGTACTTGGCACTGCCGATCAGCTCCGATTTGCCCACCTGCGTATCGCCCAGGGAGACGGGGGTTTCGTTGGTCTTGTTGAGCGTGTAGTTGGCGATGTAGCCAAAGCCCATGTCCCAGGTGTGCTGCGCGTACAGCTCGATGCCCTTGGACGTGCCCGAGCGGCCGTTGGCGTTGGTGCTGTACTGCATGAAGTTCTCTTGCGTGCCCCCGACGTTCACCATGATGTTGTTGACGGTGACCGGCACGACGAAGTTCTTCACTTTCTTCTGGAACAGATCGATGCCAACGACCGAATGGGGCCCGTAGTACCACTCGCCGGCCAAGTCGAACTGCGTCGCCGTGAACGGCTTCAGGTCAGCATTGGCACCGCTGCCGTACCAGCCAGGCACGGGGGAGCCGAACTGCTTGCGGTCGTTGTAGTAGTCCTGGGTGTAGTAGGTCAGGCTGCCCAGCTGCGCCAGGTCGGTGTAGTTCGCACGGGCCAGCGCCTGCGAACCCGCGGCGCGTATCAGGAAGTCGTCCGACAGGTTCCACGCGATATTGAAGCTCGGCAACACCTTGTTGTATCGCTTGGACGTGGATGCGTTGGAGTAGTTCTGGACGACCGCCTCTTCGTTCGGACGATACTGGAAGTCACCCGGTGCGCAGGCACCGCCGGCGGCATTCACGCCCGAAGCTGGACAGATCAGGATGTTGCCGCCCGCATCGTGGTAATACACCGCGTTGTTGGTCGTGATCTGATCGGCCACGGTGAGGTCCTGCTTGGTGCTGACGAAGCGCAGACCCACGTTGCCGCGCAGCGTGCCCGTGTCGAAATTTGCCTGAACATAGGCCGCGGCGATCTTCTCCTGGATCGAGGATTTGTCCTCCGGGTGGGCGTACAGCACGCGGTCGTAGGTCGCGTTGAGGTAGTTGTAATAGGCCGGAAAATTGATCGCCGGGAAGGTGTTGTCGTTATAGGCTTCGTTGCTGCCATCGAGCACGTTGGGCTGGAGGAAACCCGCGGGCAGCTGGCCGGCGTTCGGGTCGCAGGTCTGGAACTTCGAGGTGGTGCCCTTGCAGTACCAGCGAACCTCGTTGTTCTGCTGTTCGGCGTGGCTATCGCGATACTTCACGCCGAACTGCAGGGATTGCACCCAGCCCGAATCAAAGGCCCAGGTGAAATCCGCCTGGGCGAAATTCTGCGAGTCGCTGGTATTGACCATGTTGGAGCCGGTGGAGCCAAGGTCCACCTGCCCCGCGCCAGCCAGCATGTTCTGCAGCACATCCGGCGAGGCGGTGATGCCCGGCTTGCCGCTGTACGACCATGCCGCACCGTTGCTGCCGTCCACCCACTGGCCGTTGACGAAGTTCCGCGGCTTGGCAGCCATGCCCAGCTCCACCGAGGGACCGCCCGTTGCCCAGGTGCGGCCGACGTTGAACGATCCGTCGAGGTTGCCGCCGTTGTCCCATTCGCCCTCAATGTTGAGGGTCTGCGAGGTGGCCTTTTCGACGGAGTAGTTGCCGTTCAGCCACGGAATCTCCGTGGAGCAGACGTCTACTGCCTGGCGTTGCGCGCCCGTGCTGGGGTTGATCGTCGAATTGCAGCCCTGGCCAGCGGCCGGAAGCACGTAGTTCGCACCGGTGACAACCGTTCCCGAGGGGTCGAAGGTCAGGCCATTGGGCGCGAGCAGTCGGCCCTGCTGGTCCGCATAATTGTGGTTGCCGGGCAGGCCCCACTCCGGGACCTCCAGGGTATTGGTGATCTGGGTTTGCTGGCGCTGGAAGCGGAAGTAGTTGCCCGTCAGCAGCATATGGTCGCTGGGCTTGAACTGCATGGTTGCCTGGACGCCCTTGGTCTTCAGGTCCAGCTGGTTCCGGCTGGTCGAAAACTGCTGTGGCATCCAGTATCCCGAATATTGGTTGCCGGCCTGGTCGACCACGCCGCCACCGCCCCACAGGGCAATGTTGGGCGCCACGTCGGCACCGTACGGCTTGCCATGCACATCCGTCGGCGGCGCTGTGCATGTTGCCGAGTCGGTACAGTTGTTGCTCCACCAGTGCCAGCTGTTGGCATTGGCTGTGTAATCGACATCGCGGCGCTTCTGGTACGAGCCAGCGACCAGGAAGCCCAGGGTCTCGTCCTTGTTCTTCCAGGACCACAGGGCCGACACCTGGGGCGTGATCTTGCTGCTGGTGTCGGAGCCCGCCCCATTGATGGACACGAAGCCGTCATTCGCCTTCATCCCCAAGGGGCGGCGCGTGTGCAGGTCCACGTTGCCGCCGATACCACCTTCGTCCAGGCGTGCTTCCAGGCTCTTGTAGAGCTTGATCTCGGAGAACATGTTGGCCGGCATCAGCGTGTAGTTGAACGAGCGCGTCAGTCCGGCCGACGTATCGGCCGAGGCGACATAATTGCCGTTCAATTCGGTCAGCGTCAGCTCGGGGGAAAGACCACGGATGCTGACCGTCTTGCCTTCGCCGGATTCGCGGCTGATGACCACGCCAGGCACGTGCGCAAGCGCGTCGGCGATGTTCTTGGCGGGGAACTGCGCGATATTCTGCGCGTTGATCACCTCGACGATGGAATTGGCATAGCGCTTTTCTTGCACGTTCTGGTCGATCGACTGACGAAACGTGACGACGACCGCTTGCAGGTTGGTTGCCTTGGCTGGGCCTGGCTTTTTCTCCTTGTCCGCCTTCTTTGCCTGTGTGCTGTCAGATGCTTGTTCTGGTGGTGATGCGGTGGTCGCGGATGCAGTCTGTGGGGATGCCTGCGCGGCAAGGGCAACCCCGGGTATTCCGAGACAAGCTCCAAACGACATGGTCGCCATGGCAAGTGCGGCATACAGCGGCTTGCGGGCAAAGACGTGTGGTAGGTAAATCATATTTTCTTACTCCCCATATGCCGTGCGTTTTTGAATTGAATCGATCTAAATTTTCGTATCCAACGAGCCTTGGCATCGAGCCATCCGGTCCTCCGGAAGCCATGGCACGAGCCACTTATTTAGATCGATCTAAATCCCCTGCCCCAATTAGTAACCCTGAAGACGTGATATGTCACGCTGCGGCGCAAAAAAGGCAACGCTTGTAAACGTGCACCCAAAAATGACCATCTGGAGGGGTGAGTGCATCCAATTTTGACCCGCCCTTTACGCTGCTCCGTTGGCTACCACGACGAAGTGAGCTGGAGCGATCATGGTGAATGTTCCAGGCGAGATCCGGCAGCGGCATCTGC
>Ga0157373_10004584_pt1 | contig 10399 bp, 12 predicted proteins | sample C65metaG_FD_113460 | JGI IMG/M metagenome (GOLD analysis project Ga0157373, IMG submission 113460) | Corn rhizosphere microbial communities from Kellogg Biological Station, Michigan, USA - C6-5 metaG | ecosystem: Host-associated > Plants > Roots > Rhizosphere > Soil | place: USA: Michigan...
TAACGCATAAAAATATTCAATTGGATAAGTCTTGCTCTGATAGGTAATACTTCCGGGAGACCGCTGGTTATATTGATCAAAAAGAGTGTAGGCCTGTTGAATAGTTGACATGTTTAACTGTAATTAGAATTTATTGCCAAGTGGCATTTGTTTTGGCTATCAGGTTTAACTCCATCTGTATATTTCGGAGATAGTGATTCTTCGTTGCTTTTGGTGTCTTTTACTAAGATTGCTTTACACAAAAAGCATTAGATGTTAAATATAGACATTTAGATAATATTTCCTATAACTCATATTTTCTCACCAGACTTCGATTTGCTAAACGGCCTGTTTAGGACCCAACCGAAGCGTTTACATTTCTGTCTGGTTCAGCTGGACTAGGAGTAATACCTGATTGTCTTTAATTTTAAGATAGCCCTGATCAAAGCAAAAGTGATAAACATCCCCCTTTTGAGTGATAGGGTAACTGGTTAGGTAATTGAAATTAAATCCCAGGCCGTTTAACGGTTTAAACAGTTGAAGCTCGGTTTATACTGACTAAAGAAACAAGATTGCGCACTTTCCATCTCTCTCGGATGTGGTATATGCACTGCAATCAACCATCAGCTGCAAAAGGGAAATGGGTCAACTAAAGTCCTAACGGTCAATTTATCGATGATTGTGTGATGCCCATAGATTACTCCATAATTTCTGCCAGCACCCGCCATTCTTAGATAGACAATTTGATTTTCCAGAATGGAGGAGGCGATTGACCGGACATTGAGTTGAGGATTCCCCAGAAAATCCTCGCTGTCGTAATTTTCAATTAGCCAGGTGCTTAAACCTAGTATGCTTTTTATTTTAATTGGGTTGATGATTTCTTCCGGCCTGGAAAAATCGTGAAATCCGGCTGTGTACATTATGAAATAGGGATAAGATGTTGGCGGCAAATATAGACAACAGCTGTGTTCCTTTTCATATATTTATTTCGATTAACCAATTCGTTTCGCAGTCTATGCATTTGTGCAGGGTTTTCAACAAGACTGCTGTAAAACACGATGGCTCCCTCATGTGTAACTTTGTATCCTTAAAAATCATCACCTGTATCTTTTTGTTCAATTCACGTTAGGAAGAGGCTATATCAGCCCCTCATCTTTAAAAGAGAAATAACCCTGTTTAGTTAGGATGATGTGATCCAGAATCAGCAAGTCCAGTAATTTCCCAGCCTCTTCCAATCTTCTGGTCAGAGAAAGATCTGCCTGGCTGGGCTGCAAATTACCACTGGGATGATTGTGGCAAAGTATGATTCCGCTGGCACAGCTTTTCAAAGCAATCCCGAATACCAGCTTGGGATCCACCAGTGTTCCTGAAACTCCGCCGCTGGAAATCTCAGTCATACCGATGACATGATTTGCACGGTTCAGCAGCAGGATAAAGAATTGTTCGCTCATCTGAATTCTTCCATGATCCCAGTTGTTGAACAATATATTATACGCGTCTTTAGACTGGGTGATCTTAGGTCTTTGCCAGGCTTTGAATTTTGGCTGATAGGTTACTTTGATTTCCGATACCATAAACAGGGAATTTTGGATTTGCGCTTTCATCGTCTTAAATTTTAAATTGAAAATTTGATTAATTGTGCGCATCTGCCGGAGGGGACTGAGCAAGCAAAAAATGCAGCGGAATAAATGGAAAAGCGGGAAAAGGCCATCAGAGCGTTTATGCCGAACAATTTTTGCACCCCGAAAGTCCCGTCCGAACTTAGTGCAGAATGAATAGAATAGCTCCTCCAATTACCGGTCTTCCAATCCATGTCTTTTGAGCTGTCAAAACGCCGCCCGCTGGCTAGCGGGCGGCGATCCGGACTTCAGCCCTTCCTAATGATAAAGCACCTGAACCATTAATTTGAACTTTTCATTGGTACTGATCTGATCGGCATACTTAATAATCCGGTCATTGACAAACAGCACCTGCAGGTTAAAGCAGAGCTGCTGGGAAAACACCCTGCTGTTATCGATCATTGCATCTTCAAACCGCTCAATTCGCTGCATGCTCTGTCGGGACAAACTCAGCCACTGATCAAAACTAAAAAAGCCAAAGTTCCAGCCCGCCCTGTACTCTTGCTCCCGCTCCTCAAAGTCAGCGCAGACCTGTTTTAAATTTTCAATCAGTGGTTTTACCTCTTCGGGAAATAATTCATGCAAAAGCTTCGCCTTCGCCGTATTGTCTAATTGTGCTAATGATTTCATGATTGTTCGTTGTTGGGCGGAAATCCGCCGGTTGATAATTGGCTTAATTCGCCGGCCTCCAGTTTCGCTTTAAGCCTGCCCAGCTGCTGGAAAATGTCCTTCCAGTAACGCTGACGCTTTTTCGCAAACTCCTGCAAGGCCGGCTCCTGCTGCTGATACAGAATGCAGATATAGCCGGCCGTTTGCCTGATGGCCTCATTCAGGTCGGTCACCTCGATCAGCTGACCTTCCAAATCACGGATGTAAGGATTGCTCGCCATAAAAATGCCTGATTAACTGCGGAACCTGAATAAGCGGGTTCCCCGACGCTTTAAGTAACTGGCGGTATACCCATTATCCTCAATGATTCCCCGCACCAGCTTTTCCGCAACCTGCGCGGTATGCCGGTCTCCGGGATGCATTGTGGTATCATCTAGACTGATAAAATGCTTCAGCACTTTGGCCAATTCAAAAAGCGCCTTTTTCTCTGTTTTCTCACTATAGTTGCACATGATCAGAAACTTAAATGGAAGCCGGAAAATTTACACTTAGCGCTATCTGCCTTGCCCAATAAAAAGCATTATTGGAAATGTGCCTTTGCCAGGCCAGCTGCGACCGGCACCAGCGGAAACCGTGCCGTTTTAACTGGCTGATCACCTCCGCCTCAGGCTTATCCTCAAAAAACAACTGCAAACGGTTCGCCTCCCGGTTCTCAAAAATGCGCAGCCCATTGATTTCCACATGCAGGGCAACCCTCTCCGACTGCGCTTTAAGCGCTGCAATCCGCTTTTCAATGCGTCTGATATTCGCATTGTTGTTGCTCAGCGAATAAGCAGCAAAACCCACACCACCCCATTCCGGATTCAGCAGCTTCGTCCATAGCTCAGCGCTAGCAAAGTCCAACATCAAAAACCCCTCCCGGTCCTTCTTCCTCAGACATTTATTAGCCGCCCGCATAAACCCCTGCCTATCTTTCAGCTTCCCCAGCTTCTGCTCCAGCTTTAAAAGCGCCTCGGGATCATCCGAAAAAATCGCATCATTATCCTTAATGGTCTGCGCCTTATCCGCATAATACCCCGCCTTCTTCCCCGCCTCTATAGACCTGCGCATCGCACCCTCAATCTTCTCCCTGTACCTCCTGTCCCTTTTCTCCGAATGATGCCCAACCAAAATCGGCTGACCCATAGGGATCGCGCTAGCCATCTCCTTACTCCTTAAATACAGCTGATCAGATTCAGCCTCACTTTTTAACGCCTGATGCTCCGCATACGCAATACGGTTTCCCTTACGCTGATGAAAATCATGTTTCATAATACAAGTGCAATTAACGGCCGCACCACACCGGTTTTAAGGTTTGAAAATCTGTTAAATCTTCCTCCTCTGCCCTTCAAAAAGCTTTTTTCCAAAAGAAAAAAGGACAAAAAAGAAAGCAACAGAAACATGGCAGACCATACCGGAGCGGTATAAGTCCCAAAGGGTGGCGCAGCCATTATGCCCGCGCAGGTGCAGGCCGCCATTAGTTTCGCTTTCCTTTTTTTGTCCCCTTTTTTCTGAAAAAGCGTATCCTGCTCACCCGGTATTCACCTCATCCTGCCAGGCAAGCCTCAAAACATAACCGATAAAAATCAGATATAATTCGAAAAAGCCAATTGAAAAGCCAGGCTACTAGACCATAGCAACACCGCAGCACATCTCCCAAAAGAAAAGCAGACCCTACCCTACAACAGAACGGATCCCCGCAGCACTTGAAACCCGGACTTTCTTAACCGGTACCACATTCAACATCGGATACATGCGCATCCCCAGTTCCATCGCAGCCAGAACCGAACAGGTCTTAGCCACACCCATACCCCCAAAGCGGCAAAAATCAGCCAATGCCATATCCGACAACTTCAGCAAATTACCGCCCACGCTATCCAAAATCCGCCCGGCCAGATCCACCGCCGTTTCATGCGGGCTGCCAGAGCCAATCAGCATCGCCAGCAACTCCGCATCGCTCATCGACTCCCGGCCATGCTCCAGCATCTTCTCACGCGGACGAAGCTCCGGCTCCCAGCTCTTGATCCCATTCACCCGCTTTTCAATAGCTTTACCATATAAATCCTGAACGGTAACTTCCTGCTCATGCTGATAAGCCGCAGTCCTGAACAAAGAAGACAAGCACCCGATCAGCATATGAAAATCTTCCTCAAAAATCCTGACGCATTGACGCAGATAACTCCCATCCGGTTGGGAATCACTCCTGGTGATACAGATATAACTGCTGTTGTTCCTGGCCAGCTTAAAATCCAGAAAGTAATGTTTCCCCGCACTGCAGAAGCTTTCCGAAGCTAAAATGTTGCTGTCTTTCATAACGCTAAAATTTAGTACAACCCAAAGTTCCGGCAACCCCACCCCGATATCCGGTTTTATTTTAACTTACCTGATCCTGATTTCCCTTTATCCGATCCAAACATCAGCTTACCCGATCCCAAAAACTTTAACCGGGCTAATTTGTTAATCATCAGAACCATCTAAATAAACCATATGACCCAATCACCACAAATCCGGTATTGCAGGCAATGCGAAAAACCACTGCATGGACGCTCAGACCAGATCTACTGCAACGATACCTGCCGGAATACCTTCAATAAGCATAAAGAAAAAGAGACAAAAACCCCTCCCCACCCAAACGAGAAACAGATCTTTGCCATCATCAGGCGGAATTATGATATTTTACAGCGCCTGTACCCCTGGCCAATTCGTCCGGGACGCTATGAATATGTCCCAAGACAAAATATGCCACATCATTTCAATCGGAACTTTTTTACAGCAACCCATCATACTTCCGCAGGGGAATGGTTTGTCTGTTTCGACAGAGGATGGATGATTGTCGGAGACCGGTATCATCTTAAGGACTTCCCGGAAAAATCATCTCTAACCGGTTGAGCTTAGAACAAAGCCTACGATTTCGATACATCCAATGCTAGAAAATAAAGACATGGTTACACTCAATCTTTCTCTATTTAATTATATTGTGACAACCAAAATCAACTATTATGGCAGACGCTTTCAGTACTACTTTAGATGGCCTTAGAGCTACAATAACCCCCAATCCCAATGCAGTATATCAAACAACCGATTTTGGCGGCGGCCAGTGGCATTACGACCCTTTAGATTCATCTCCGATAATACAATAATATAAGCAATTAGCCAGACACTTTTAAAATGGCAAAAGGAGTCAATTTACTCTGGTTTGTCCAATCAGCAAAAAACATCAGTAAAAATGGAATAGACTATTTACGTACATACCAATTTCCCTTGTATTTTTTATATAGATTAATATCTTTAGGCGTTGAGCCCGGCAATTTCCGAAGGAGTATTGGTCGCTCAGCTTTATCTGGATTCATGTACACATTCCCCACGCTATCTACTTGTATAAGACATAACTTATATATCATGTAAGCTTTAAATAATTGTTCTATTTTTTCAGTATTCAAATAATCTTTCCCACAACTTTTCAGGACTAAGTCGTTATTAATACTAATAATTTCTTTATCATCAGCATCAACCATATAAGGGGAACAATCCCCTTTGTATACATTAATAAAATATCTCGTAGTATTATTTTTAGTACCTGGGCTTCTGGGATATATAGAACTATTTCTTAACTCACTAAAATCAACATTATTATATTTCTCAATAATGCTCTCGAAATTCTGACCATTACATGATTGCACAAAGATCACAAAAATTAACGTTGCCTGTAATAATACTAAGTTTTTCATCTTCTTGAAATAGTAACTGATGATAATCCCACACTTGGTGTCCAAGTACGGTATCTTAAAAGTTGTGATTGGGAAAAGTTTATACCTCTACCTATGGAGAATTGATCATCGTTAGCATCTAACTGTGGACGATAACCATTTGTAGAAGAGTTAGCCACACTATTAAAATGGGCCGCACCTTTAAGTAGCAGCTTACTAAATCCCAGTGAGCTACCTGCCGCACCCCACAAATAGTTTCCAAAATTCATCTGATTATGGGCATATCCGTCTCCCTCAGGAAGGAAAAGAGTCGAAGCAGGTTTATTTAGAGGGTCATTACCGGCACCATTTTTAGAAAATTCATTAGGTATTGTCGTATATGAAAAATCTAACACTCCTCCCCCTTTGCTTTCTTTATTCATAAAGCTCAACTTACTACTTCTATTATCTTCACTAAGCGCTCCTGCATTCCCTAGCATTTCTATCATTTTTTCTTTATTAACAAAGGTTACCTTATTAATAGTTCCATTTTCAATATCCTTAGTATCTGATTCAGGATCCGCAAAATTATATGCCTGCTTGCTGCCGGTTTTTGAATTTTCTACTATCAATTTATCTGGTTTATTATTCCTATCAATTCTCTGGAAATCGCCATTCTGATCAAAAATATAATCATCAAAGGGCATCATTCCGTCAGGATCGACAAACCTGATCGGATTATTAAATGCATAAATGTAAGGACTATGTCTCCTCATCTTTTCCGCCAAAGGATCGATCACATTCCACCTGCCAATCACTGGATCATAGAACCTTGCCCCGTAATCTAACACCCTTATGCAACTTTTTTAAGGTTCACCGGATTTGCTGGCAGTGGTTGGTTTTCAGCTTTATAAAGAACTTCCTTCCCTTGTAAAGGTTACAAATGTATTTTAATCATTTTAATAATTTATGCCAATCAAATCCATTCATTTCTACAAATTCAATTTCACCTTTTTTAAACTGCACCAATGTGTCATTACCGACCCAATATTTTTTGCTTCCAATTTTGACTGGAGTGGATATACTCTTGATATAAAGAGCCAGTTTATTAAAAACTTCTAATAAAAAATCATTTTGAGTAAATTTTTGATCATAATGATAGAAAAACGGATAAATACTTAAAAATCCTGGACCAATTCTTCTATTTTCTATTTCCGCTAAAACCGGCGAATAGAAATCAATACAAGGCCCTCCGTATCTTTGCTTAATAAAAAAGATTTTTTTAAATTCTTTTTCAAAAAAATCCATTTCAAGAGGATATTCTTGATAACTATCATTAACTATTGATACCAACGGGCATCTTTCTCCGTACTTTTGATATTCTTCAATGTTTTTTAATGCGTAATACGAATTTTCTTCATAATGTAAATGGGGAATTACCCAACAGTTATACCCAAGACATAACTGGACAAACTGTAGCCTTTCTTGCTGGCTAATAAAAAAATTCACACTTGACATATCAATTTCCTACTTTATGAGTTTCTTGTTCAATACCTAATTTTTTATATTCTTCTTCTCGTTTGATATTTCTTTGACTATTGGGTTTTCTCTCTGCTTCAAAAACTTTTCTAGCCTTACCGTCTTTGTCCACAATCTGAACATCTGGCCTTCTCCTAGATTCTTGTCCTTGTATCTTTTTTTCTGATAGAACCTGCTCCCCAGGTTTTGCCTCAGATTGCGCTTCCTTAACTAACTCTGCTACTTTCCCTTGATGATCGGGTTTTCCTTTAGATCCATCTGGATTGGGTGGACTCTTTACCTTATCTGGACTTGAGCCATCCTCTGATTTCACTATACTTTGTGGTTTAACCTGATATCTGGTGAAACCTTCATCTTGGACAGAGTTATAATACCCTCCATTTTTTGAAAGCTGCTTAGCCCCATTTACCACAATATAAGTCGCAGTACCTGCTAATGCAGTTACAACTACATATCTCAATCCCATATATATTATGGGACACATCGGGCAATTACCATCAGGATCCGTAAGCTTTACAGGATTATTCCATGCATATGCATACGGAGATTTGTCTATCTGATTTGGATGCTCTGCCAACTTATCCACCACATTCCATCTCCCAATCACCGGGTCATAGAACCTTGCTCCATAATCAAACACCCTTACGCAACTTTTTTAAGGTTCACCAGATTCGCTGGCAGCTACTTTTCAGCTTTATAAAGAACGTTCCTTTACGGTAAAGTTAGTTTTTTGTTTAGGTTTTACAAGGCCGTTGGTGCGTTGATTTTTTGGCCTTTTACTGGTAGGAAGATCATCTGTTACAGCAAAGATAGCCTCCGAAGGAAAAGCAGTAAAGGGACTTTCGCGGCATAAACGCTCTTAGCCTTTACCCTGCAATCCCATTTATTCCACGTTCCCTTGACAGTTTCTCCTTCTTCCGCTTTTTGGGGCTTAACAGATCATCTCCCCGAACCTCTATTCTCATTGGTGCATTGCAGGGAGCCTTCAAGGAGAAAGTTTATGTTTTTGTAACACAAAACCTATTTCATTAGCCCTCGGTGGTTGCACTGACTTGGTTTCTCTGCCGACTTCGGAGGGAGGATTTTCTATTAATGCATACATTAATAGTATCTTCCAGGTATAAAAACAACAATAGGCCGCACATACGTTTATGCAGCCTATTAGCTAATCAGCAAAGCCCGTCATTAAGATAGCCCAATTACTTATTGGTCATTATATTTACAAAAAGTGATGCAACCATCATGTCGTATTGATAAAATCCAATTCAACGTCCTATCAAATAAATCAATATCATCGGAACTAGGGAACCATATATCATAAAAGTATTTGTCCAAATCGTTTATGTCAAATGCATCTATTCTTTTGAATTGATACCAATTAATTAAAACCTCTGATAAATGATTTATACCAATATCATGAAGAGTGTTTATTAACTGAAATCCTTCAAGTGCATCAGGACCCTTATAGAAAGCCTGTCTTAGCATCAATCCCTCTTCAATATTAAAAACATCTAGATCATATTTCTTTGATATTTGGTCTGTTAGCTGGCGACAATCAACTTCCTCTAACATCTTATAAATGGGAAATTGCTCTTTGTATTCGCTCTCAAATAAAGAAATTTTAAAATCATCCATAAAAACTATTTTTATTGGATTGGAATAGCCCCACTGTTGCCACCCTTTCCTCGTTTACCATTAGTATAATCCCAGTAATTTATATGCGGAAACTCTTCTCCTGAACCAGGTTTGGCGTTAGGATGAGCAGGATCCAAACGGTAGCCTTTCTTAGAAGTTCCTCGTTGTGGACTACCAAATTTACCTTTCTCACCCTTAGGTAAGGACTCACCTGGTTTAAGACCTAACTTCTCCTTAGCTTCTCCCAAAGCTTTTTTAGTTCCACTTAATGAACCTTTTGATGCATCTTTGGTACTGGCCTCTACAATTTTGCTCTCAGTTTTAACAGCATCAACAGCATTACTGATAATTTTTACATCTTTCTCAATTTTGCCTGCTTTGGCCAAATCTCCTGCCAGCGGGATGACCCCTAAAGCACTTATACCCGCATTTAACCAATCACCTTTTTTAGCAGAAATACCAGCATTGACACCATCTGCGATACCTGTAGGGTCAAAAACACCAACAATATCCAAGCTGGCTTGTAAAATATCATCACCTTGCAAAGTATAATTCCCTCCGAAATTAACACCTAAAGAACTGGCATTTACCTCAATGTCGATCAACTCCGTCTTTATGGTAACACTGGAATTTCCTTTGCCCTTTATGATAATATCAGTTGGCGCATTACCATCAGGATCGGTATAACGCATCGGATTATTCAATCCATAGTTATAGGGAGAATGGCTTCTCATTTCCTCAGAAAGTGCATCAACAACGTTGAAACGCCCAATCACCGGGTCATAGAACCTTGCCCCGTAATCAAACAGCTTCTCCTGCTCCTGTTTCTCCTTACCATTGTACAGGTAAAGGTTCTTCGCACTTGGAACTACCCGCCCGATCTCCAACCCAAAACCATAGTAGTCCATCTCCTGAATTTTAACCGCTGCATTGCTGGCATTAATTTCAAAGTACACCCGTCCATTACCCAGGTGGTCGGCCAAGGTATATTCATAGTTGTAGGCTCCTGCTACGCTTGCGCTCTTTACTACTCTGCCTTCAGCTGTGGACATAAACTTCAGCACTCCAGCCTCGTAATGGATACCGCTAATATAATCATTATTTACTGTTGCACTACCGCTAACCAGCTTCCTTAATTTATTGCCATTGGCATCATAAGTATAAACGATCACCGCACCATTGGCATTGATATTTGTCGGTAGGTTCAAATGGTTGTACGTCATGTCGTACAGGTTGTTGGCTGCACTGGTAGTACTCACCCTGGTGATCATGTTACCATTCAGATCATACCCA
>Ga0157373_10004590_pt1 | contig 10395 bp, 9 predicted proteins | sample C65metaG_FD_113460 | JGI IMG/M metagenome (GOLD analysis project Ga0157373, IMG submission 113460) | Corn rhizosphere microbial communities from Kellogg Biological Station, Michigan, USA - C6-5 metaG | ecosystem: Host-associated > Plants > Roots > Rhizosphere > Soil | place: USA: Michigan...
ATAAAGAATCTGAAGCGGCTTTAAAAGAATCTTCATCTTGTTTTGTTTGGAGCTTGTCCTGATCCTGTCGAAGGATCTCCTGGGCAATGACAATCGAAATCTTCTTCCAGGTTATAGCAGGTCACCACTTTGGTTTCATCATCGCATTGTGAAAAGACCACACGCAATTTTTCTCCATCGCCGGTCTCACCCTGTAAAGCAAAGGTTGGACACGGCCTGTCTCTCCTGTTGCTTTTGTTGAAATTAATAATTCCCTTTCTCATGATTTCTTTAATATCGTCTTTGCTGATATGGCGGCAATCCATCCGGCACAGGGCATGCTTTGTGTAATATAAATGGGATGGCGTACGGTCGAACGCTTCCCTCCTTACCGGTTCCTGCCATCGCTTGTAAACAAAAACAAACAACAGAATCAGGACAAAGATCATGGAAAGTGTAGCCCTGCTTTTTCTCATTGCAGTGCAAGTTTACTACTTGTAAGGCCACTTCCAAAATAATGATAAGTCCCGATAGCTATCGGGATACAGAACGTTCAAGAGAGTGACACAAAAGAAGATTCATAGTAGCAGTAGACGTTTGGTTAATAAAATATTCAATACTCAATACTCAATGCTCAATTTTCAATGCTCAACCCCGAACATCGAACATCGAACTTCAAACCTCGAACAATTTCTCCCCTTAACAAATTCCTAATACTAAACCTCTCTGTCCTTTTGCGCCACTCATTTTAATTACCTTTGCTGCCCATGGAAAAACAGAGATCAGTAGCGTTTCATACACTGGGCTGCAAGCTCAATTTTTCAGAGACTTCAACACTTTCACGCCAGTTGGAAGCAGAAGGTTTTTTGAAAAAAGAATTTGACGACGCCGCCGATGTGTATGTCATCAATACATGTTCTGTTACCGATAACGCCGATAAGGAATGCCGCCAGATTGTTCGCCGCATTCAAAGAAAAGCTCCTGAAAGTTTGGTGGTGATCACCGGCTGCTATGCGCAGTTGAAGCCAAAAGAGATTGCAAAAATTCCTGGTGTTGATTTGGTGTTGGGTGCTGCAGAAAAATTTAATATTGGTGCACATTTAAGAGAGCTGGCAAAAGGCGATTCGGCTAAGATCAGCAGTTGCGATATTGAAGATGTAAGGGGATTTCATTCATCTTTTTCATTGAATGACAGAACAAGAACTTTTTTGAAGGTGCAGGATGGATGCGATTACACTTGTTCTTTTTGCACGATTCCAATGGCTCGCGGAAAAAGCAGGAGTGACAGCATTGAAAACGTTGTTCGCAATGCAGAAGCATTGGCAGAAAAAGGAGTGAAAGAAATTGTATTGACTGGTGTGAATCTTGGTGATTTTGGCAAAGGTGCTGACGGCGCAAAAAAGAATGAAGAAAATTTTTATTCACTAATCCAACAGCTTGATGAAGTTGAAGGAATTGAACGCTATCGCATTTCTTCTATTGAACCCAATTTGCTTTCAAAAGAGATCATTGAATTTGTCTCACAGAGCAAAAAGTTCATGCCGCATTTTCATATTCCGCTGCAAAGCGGCAGCAACGAAATCTTAGGTTTGATGCGCCGCCGTTATAAAAGAGAGCTATATGCTGAACGTGTGGATATCATTAAATCATTAATCCCCGATTGTGCTATTGGAGTTGATGTTATTGTTGGTTTCCCTTCGGAAAGTGATCAGCATTTTACAGAAACATTTGACTTCCTTCACTCCCTCGATATTTCGTATTTGCATGTTTTCACGTATTCAGAAAGAGATAACACAAAAGCATTAGAGATCAATCCGGTTGTTCCGGTAAATGTTCGCCATAAACGAAATAAGATCCTTCGCAATCTTAGTTATAAGAAGATGCAATACTTCACCGAAAAGCACAAAGGACAAACCAGGAAGGTTTTGTTTGAAGACCACATGAAGAACGGAGTTATGGAAGGCTATACCGATAATTATATCCGCATCAGTACTCCTTATCGAAAAGAATGGGCAAACCGGGTGGTTGATTGGACAATTGCCTAAATTAGAGGTGCCAATGAACAAATACTTAGTTACTGTGGAATTTGAATGGAACGAGGAAGCCATGCAGATCGTTCCGGAACATCGTGAATACATCAATACCTTGATTGATGACCAGGTGATCGAACATTATGCAGTAAGCATGGAAATTCAAACCGTATGGATCACGATTAATGCCAAATCAAAGGCCGAAGTAAAAAAGATCCTTTCTAAATCGCCTTTCAATAAATTCTGGAAGTTCAACATTCATGAACTGATCATCTGGGACGGACAGAACTATCGCTTGCCTGTGGTACAGTTGAATTGATTTAAGAAGATTTTTCAAAATTATTTTTTCTCGAATAGGCTCAGCCCTTATTTTTGCACTCCCTATCAAAAAAAGAAATTCTTAAGGGAGTTTAGCTCAGCTGGTTCAGAGCATCTGCCTTACAAGCAGAGGGTCGGCGGTTCGAACCCGTCAACTCCCACAAAAAAGCCTTGGTGAAAACTGAGGCTTTTTTTATAGCCAGCACTGTCGTTTCAAATAAAATTAAATCCTTTCCTCCTGTTGTATTTTTATCAGACTACCCATCCTTCTCCTAAGAATTAGTTCCTGGCCAAAATACTTTCCCACGCGGCATAACATTTGAATATACAATGATGCCAATAATCTAAATGGATTAAAATAGAACTGCCATGCTATTGTTCTTTAAAATCAAATTCCCTAATATTGCTTCCAAATCTATCATCCATGTTAAAAACCAAATCCCCCGGGTTTAAAACCTTTGCGTGTTTTACCCTTTTCACACTAACCATTCTTGCTCAGTCCTGCAAAAAGTCAGATCTCAAACAAGAAGAAACGGTTCCCCAGGAAGAACTTCAGCAATTGAAATCTTTTGTTGCCACCACAACGGGTTCCACAGTTGCTTCAGTGGAATACAACCCTGCAAAAAAATATTTTATTGCAGGCAAAGACATCCTTGTAGGGCTTTCAGATGCACGCACCCGATTAAAAAACACGGAAATCAGTACGCCTTCCGCTAATGGTTCAAACCAACGGGTATACATTTACACAGCCACTCAGAACAATGTAGCCAATATTGCGATTTACGCTGATAATACTGTTCCATCGGATTGGATCACTGCTCTTGACCAGGCTATTGCTAATTGGAACAGCACTAACAGCCATGTAGTTATGAAAAGAGTAACAGCCACGACCAAAACTACCACAACAGGCAAAGGCAAGAAAAAAACAACGACGACTACAACGGTCCTTCCTTCTTATAATATTCTGGTAAATACCTTATACAATTCATCAACTTCAATGGTAGCCGAAGCTTTCCTGCCGTATTCAAATGGTACGGTTGGAAACGAAGTTCACATTAATACTTATTACAGCTACCTGAATAGTTCTTATAAAACATTTGCATTGACACATGAACTCGGACACTCAATAGGGTTTACGCACACAGATGGAACCTATGGCAACCTGGTTCCCAATACTCCTGAAACAGATCCTAATTCAGTGATGAATTCATTTGTACTTCCATGAAATGGATGTACTCCTTACGATATTGCCGCAGTAAATACAATCTATCCAAGATAAAATCCAAGAATATATTTGAAGCCACCTCAAACAAGGTGGCTTTTTTTACATCCATTCAAACTGTTCTCCCTTCGGCATTCTTTCAAAAACTCCGCTTACTTTTTCAGGAGGCGAAGACAGCTTTCTTCTCACCACATCCATCCACGCACCATCGACCGTAAGTACAGAACATACAGTCCCATCTGCTTTTGTAATCTGGTGCTGAATGCTCCACCTTGAAAAATCCTTTTTTGAACGGGCCAATTGTAAATTCATTTTGATTTCATCACCGGAACGGATCTCCCTGCGAAAAACACATTCCTCACGAAAAAGTATGGGACCAAATTTTAGTTCCTGCATAACATGAGCCGTTAATCCATGTTCATTTAAAAATTCTACTCGGACAAAAGCCCCCCAATCGTAGTAAACAGAATGACGGATATGAAAGTTTGGATCGAGATCGGACCATCGGAGTTGAATGATGCGGCTAAATTCAGACATGAGTTACATTCGTTTTTTCAATAAAAAAAATCCAGGCATACCAAAGCTGCATTGCGATAGAGTTGAATAAAGGCTTGGAACATTCGCTAAATTAAATTATGATTCACAATCATGTTAGCTATTTTTGGCGCTAAATATCATTCATGAAAAAGTATTTCATTGCAGCATCATGTTTTTTGTTAGTTGGAGTTGTCAATGGACAAAAAACGCCCCCGAAAACAACAACAATAAAAAAAACTTCGTCCCCTGTGAAAACGGCTACAAGCTCAACTTCAGTTTTAAAAACAAAGAATGATTCTCTGAGCTACGCTATCGGGTTAAGTGTAGTTAATTTTTACCGCCAGCAGGGAATCAAACTAAATACGGCTATGGTAACAAAAGCATGTAACGATGTACTTACCAATAAAAAACCTTTGCTCACCGATGAGCAGGCCAATCTTGTATTCATGTGCCATTCCAATCCTCAGATTTGTACCAATGTAACGGAAGGAGAAAATTTCCTTGCAAAGAATAAAAAGAATGCAACTGTAAAAACAACTCCGTCCGGACTGCAATATGAAGTAATTTCTCAGGGTATGGGAATAAAACCGGGACCTGCGGATACAGTAACAGTAAATTATAAAGGAACACTTATCAATGGAAATGAGTTTGATAATTCCTACAAAAGAGGCCAGCCTATTTCTTTTCCATTGAATGGTGTGATCAAAGGATGGACAGAAGGACTTCAATTAATGCCCGTTGGCTCCAAATACAAATTTTATATTCCTTATCAGTTAGGCTATGGCCTTAACGACATGCAGGCAATACCTGGAGGTTCTCTTCTTGTTTTCGAAGTTGAATTATTGGATGTGAAGAAAGCAAAATAACAGCAATAAGAAAGAGGTGGTCACAAAGACCACCCCTTTTGAGCTAACCGACCTTAAACTATCGCTTTTTTAAAATGTAATCGAAATATCCAGTCTGATGATGCAGATCTAATAAAATGTTGGGTCGAGAAATATTCTTTCGCGGTAATAAAGTTGACGATTAGGCTTTTGGGAGACCGGTTTAAAATAAGCCACCTTTTTAAGGTGGCTTATTTAGATTTTAATCTTTGACAATAAACTTGCCTGAGGAAACTGCCTGGGAAGCAGTGTTAATTACCTGGATGTTGTAAACACCCGGCTTTAATTGTTCAATTGTAAGATTGGCACTTACTATATTTTTGAATGTTTTAACTGCACGGCCGGTTGCATCGTAAACGAACACATTTTTTGGAGATGTTTCATCCTGAAATATTACATTGACCTTGCCATTAGTGCCTGGATTTGGGAACAGCATCAATTTGCTTGCTAATTCCTCCCCCCTTACCACTCGCACCTCACTAAATTTTCCCAGTCCGCTTAAATCCACCTGAAGAACTCTGTAATAGCTTACGCCGCTTAGATTGTTTGGATCATTGTACATATAGCTCAATGGTTCACTGCTATTGCCACCTTCTGCTTTTGAGAAAACAAATGCTATATCCTTCCACTCACCGTTTACATTGCGTTGAATGTAAAAACCTCTGTTGTTTTGCTCAAATGCAGTTTCCCATTTTATAGCAACAGTTTGGTTGTTACGGGCAACAGTAAACGATTTGAAGGTAACTGGCAGGGTAGAACACTGTGTGGTCGATAAAAATTGGATTAGTGTTGTTGACCCGCTTGTAAGCACTACAAACAAATTTCTGTTTTTATAGGACCCAAGATTACCGGAAAAAGTTTGCGATCCTGAATAATAACTATTCACAGAAGTTGCCGCAGCAATTGAGAAAGGAATAGCTCCGCCACTGGTTATCAGAATATCATTGGCTGAAGAAAACTGGCCATTACCATCGGCGTCAGCATATACGTCAAAGCTACCGCTTAAAGTATTGTTTTGAACCAATGAATTGTGTGTGATAGTTACACTATAGGTACCTGTGCCGCAACTACCGCCTCCGGAAATAACGGGATCAGCTAAAAACACAGCTCCGGCCAAATAACATTGAACAGACATGTTTTTACTATAAGTACTAGCGTTAGATGACCATACTACTCCCTGGATAATGGATCCCAAACTTTGAAGTAAGCTTGCATCAAAGTTTACTTCAATATTTTTTACAACGAAGCTGTCAGCACCGTTGGACAAACGTGTAACAGAAGGAATACCTGCTGGTACATTGAGTGTAAGCGTCGGATCTGCATACGCTGTCCTATAGGCTGGAGGAATTGAGTTGTTGTCAATGGCCAGATTATACAAAGTGGGATGTTCATCAGATGCCCCATTCAATTCTGCTTTAGTTGGGGCTTTTTGACTACTGGCCCCCCAATTAATATTTACCTGGCTGTAATTGGCTCCGGTCCACAAATGAATAAAAATGTACTTGTTCCCGTTGTTGGCCTGGATATTAAAAGAAACATCTAAGTTAGCCGTGGCTGTGGCACCATTAACATCAATGCTGTTAATGACAGTTTTAAAATTGTACGGTGTGCATTGCGCATTAAGTTTACTAACCAATCCAATTGTTAGTAAGGGAATTAAAAGAAGTAAAACCTTTTTCATAATCAAAGAGTTTCGGGTTTAAAAAATAGTTTAATAGTGGTTGCTCAACATCGAGCTATGATGTGTCGGTACATCCTGTGTTTACAGGTTGCTCATGAGGATTGATCAGTGGTGATTATGAATAGGATGTCTGGAACAGATGGCCGTGTGAACAGCATCGATTTTTTGAGTGCGGAATAATGTTAAGGTCTGTTCCGAGGATAAATAGAAACTCTAAATTGTTACTTTGGAAATTGGGTTGCGGTTTTGCGAGGGATCTGGGTACGGTAACGTGTGTAAGGGTATGTAAGGCAAAACTAATTGGTTTTTTTAAAAAAGCAAATAGTCATGCTGATTTTTTTAAAACAACATCTATGTCTGCTATTTTTTTATTTCGTGTTGCGCCCATTTCAGTGCTTTTTGAAACTGTTCTTTTTCTGTAAGTTTAGTATTATCCAGAAGAATAGCATCTTCTGCCTGCCTTAAGGGACTTACCTCACGATGAGAATCAATATAATCTCTCATTTCAAGATTGGCTTTCACTTCGTCGATGGTAACGTTCGGATTTTTCTCATATAATTCTTTGAATCTTCTCTCTACGCGAACGGCATTATCGGCCGTCATAAATATTTTTAATTCGGCATTGGGAAAAACAACTGTTCCAATATCACGGCCATCCATAACAATGCCTTTTCCGTTTCCCATCTTTTGTTGTTGCGCCACCGCAAACTGTCTTACCTCTTTTATTGCTGCCACTTCACTTACTTTTTCAGCAACAACCAAATCGCGGATCACATATTCTACATTCTCTCCGTTCAAATAAATTTCTGATTGTTCACTTTTTGAATTATATACAAATTCAAGGGAAATATCTGTTAATGCCTGTTTAACTGCAGATACATCTGTCCAGTCAATATGATTACGTAAAAAATAAAGTGTAACCGCACGGTACATGGCGCCACTGTCAACATAAATATATCCCAGGGCTTTTGCGAGTTGTTTTGCTAATGTGCTCTTACCGCAGGAAGACCATCCATCTATGGTAATAATTATCTTTTTCATTTTCGCCTGCAAAAATGCCAACTATAAATTACTAAACAAAAAAGGCCGTCAAATTTGACGGCCTTAATTATTTGATCAGGGATTTATGCTTTTGATTCTTCTTCAACAGGCTTCTTTAAAGTAAAAACTAATTTCCCATTTTCTTTATCCAAATCAGCCTGCAACACATCACCAGCCTTGACGTTCATATTTAAAATTTCTTCTGCAAGAGGATCTTCCAGGTATTTCTGAATAGCCCTGTGCAACGGCCTTGCGCCAAATTGCTGATCGTATCCTTTATCTGCAATGAAACTCTTTGCTTCCTCCGTCAGTTCAAGACTGAATCCAAGATTGGTCAGGCGTTTCATTACGCCTTTCATCAAAATGTCAATGATCTCGAAGATGTGCTCTTTCGTAAGTGAATTGAAGATGATCACGTCATCGATACGGTTCAAAAACTCAGGAGAGAACGTACGCTTCAATGATTTCTCAATGACAGCCTTATTATTTTCATCTGCATTTTGAATTCGCGATGCCGTAGCAAATCCAACTCCTTCACCAAAATCCTTCAACTGGCGAACACCAATGTTGGAAGTCATAATGATGGTTGTATTTTTAAAATCAACCTTTCTTCCCAATCCATCTGTCAATTGACCATCATCCAACACCTGCAAAAGGATGTTATAAATATCCGGATGCGCTTTTTCAATTTCATCCAGAAGAATCACGCTGTAAGGTTTGCGGCGAACTCTTTCTGTCAACTGGCCGCCTTCTTCATATCCCACATAGCCCGGAGGCGCACCAATCAATCTTGATACAGTGAATTTTTCCATGTATTCACTCATATCTATTCTGATCAAAGCGTCTTCACTATCGAACATGTGGCGAGCCAATGCTCTTGCCAATTCGGTTTTACCAACACCGGTAGGGCCAAGGAAGATGAATGTACCAATTGGCTTCTTCGGATCTTTCAAACCAACACGGTTACGTTGAATGGCTTTCACCACTTTGCTGATTGCTTCGTCCTGCCCCACCACCATCGCTTTCATTTCTTCAGCCATCTTACGAAGCTTTTGGGTTTCAGCTTCCACCATCCTCTTCACCGGAATGCCGGTCATCATGCTGATCACTTCTGCAATTTCTTCTTCACCGATGGGATAACGCTTGTGCTTGCTTTCTTCTTCCCACTGAGCTTTCGCTTTTTCCAGTTCTTCACCCAAACGTTTTTCGGTATCACGAAGGGCAGCAGCTTCTTCAAATTTCTGGCTCTTTACTACCCTGTTCTTTTCAACTTTGATATCTTCTATTTTCTTTTCAAGATCAAGGATGTTCTGAGGCACGTTGATGTTTTTCAAATGCACCCTTGCACCAACTTCATCCAGCACATCGATTGCTTTGTCAGGCAATAAACGATCGGTAATATAGCGGTCACTCAACTTTACACAAGCCTGAATTGCTTCATCATCATAGATCACATTGTGATAGTCCTCATACTTCGGTTTGATGTTCTCCAATATTTTAATGGTATCATCAACACTTGGAGGTTCGATCATTACTTTCTGAAAGCGGCGGTCTAACGCTCCATCTTTTTCAATATACATCCTGTATTCATCCAAAGTAGAAGCACCAATGCATTGAAGTTCACCACGGGCTAATGCTGGTTTGAAGATGTTAGAAGCATCCAGCGAACCGGAGGCTCCGCCTGCACCAACAATAGTATGTATCTCGTCAATGAAAAGGATCACGTCACGGTTCTTTTCCAACTCGTTCATGATGGCTTTCATTCTTTCTTCAAACTGTCCTCGGTATTTGGTGCCGGCTACAAGAGCAGCCAGATCAAGAGAGATCACTCTCTTGTCAAACAAAACTCTTGAAACTTTACGCTGAACAATTCTTAAGGCTAAACCTTCAACAATAGCTGTTTTACCAACACCGGGCTCACCAATTAAAATCGGATTATTCTTTTTGCGGCGTGAAAGAATTTGTGATACACGTTCAATTTCTTTTTCACGGCCAATGATGGGATCCAATTGTCCTGTCTCAGCCAGCTTGGTAATATCCCTGCCAAAATTATCAAGCACGGGGGTTTTACTTTTTGCAGCACCAGCCTGGCGGGATTTTGATCCTGAATATTTTTTTTCTTCATCAAAATCCTCATCATTTTCGTCCTGGTACTCTGCACGGGGATCGTTGGATTTCATTACCCCCAATTCCTGTCTGAATAAATCGTAGTCCACGTCAAATTGATTTAAGATTTGTGTAGCAATATTTTCTTTGTTCTTGAGGATGGATAGCATTAAGTGTTCAGTTTCTACAGTCGGACTTTTTAATGCCTTCGCCTCTAGAACAGTTACACGGATCACTTTCTCTGCCTGCTTGGTCAGCGGCAGGCTATTGATGTTTGCAATATTCTTACCAGTCTTGTCCTTTACTGCCAGTTCAATTTCTTTTCTTAACTCGTACAGGTCAACGTTAAAGCTCTTCAAAATGCGAATAGCTGTATTATCACCCTCACGAATCAACCCCAGCAATAGGTGTTCCGTCCCGATAAAATCATTACCTAACCGAAGGGCCTCTTCCCTGCTGAAGGAAATGATCTCTTTTACTTGTGAGGAAAAATTATTATCCATTTAGTTTTATGCTTTGTACAATAATAAAAAATATTTTTGAGCACTTACAAGACTTCTTTTGGTAAGTCTTAGTTTAGTCTATATGGAAGTCAAA
>Ga0157373_10004591_pt1 | contig 10393 bp, 6 predicted proteins | sample C65metaG_FD_113460 | JGI IMG/M metagenome (GOLD analysis project Ga0157373, IMG submission 113460) | Corn rhizosphere microbial communities from Kellogg Biological Station, Michigan, USA - C6-5 metaG | ecosystem: Host-associated > Plants > Roots > Rhizosphere > Soil | place: USA: Michigan...
GAAGCGGGTCGCACAAATTCGTGTCATGCGACGTCTCGACGAAGTCGCCGCGAATCGTGAGCTGCTATTGAATGGCGAGAGGCGTGACGCCGCTGGAATCGATAATGCCGACGCCCAACTCCAACGCGCGGAAATATCCGTTCTGGATACGCTCGAAAAACGAGCGACAGGGGCGCGCGGAATCATTCGAGGTTATCGTCGCCACGATCGCGACGAAATAGCGATGTTGGCCGAGATGCTTCGAACCATGCCCGAGGACGTCGACGCGTTTCGCCGGCTCGACACGGTCGCGAGTGAAGGGCTGTTCGCGTCGGACAGCCCGATCGAGCGCGCGCGCCGCGTATTCTGGGGCGCAAGCTATGCACCTAGCGACATTGCCGCGGCCGGCGTTTGGCTGGCACCGCAGGTGCTGTTGACCGGCTTCGACTCGATCGAAGGTACGGCAACGTGGCTCGCGAACCTGGCCACGCTGATGTTCGTTCCCGTGCATTTGAGCGGGAACGGCGGCCAGAGGCTCGCGCGCTCGCTCGAGGTGATCGGCAACAAGCACAACCTCGATCCGACCGTGCCCGCCGCGGGTGACAAACTGCGCCGGTTCCTGCCGGGCAACGACGAGCGGTCCCGCTGGATGCAAAAAGCGCTCGGCGAGTTGCTCATCTACAACAGGATCAGGCCCGACGGAGGCCGGATGTACAAACCGCCGTTCTTTCAGCGGCTGCCTGAATTTCAGATGCTGGGCGCGAAGCGTGCGTCAGTACCATTCGCGCTCGCGAACGCGCTGTTCGCCGCGCATTCGATCATGACGGGCGACATCGCCTCCGCCTTCGTGCAAACGGGCATGGTCGCGGCCGACGGCGTCTTTTTGCGCGGCTTCAAGTTCGCACATGAAAACGCCCACGGTGCGAACCACGGCCGCGGTTCCATCGTTCGGCGGGGGCCGATCGCCGCGATCAACCCGCCCTTGCGCGGCGCAGAAGCCTCACCCGTCGATATCACGCAACCGCATCTCATCGACCGGGGCGGGGTGTTACGCAGAATGGATCCGGATATCGTGATTGGCGCGGGCATGGCCGCTCAGGTGGGGCTGGGACTCTTGCTGATGAGTTGAGCGCGATGCGTTGCGCGCCGCGCGCGGCGCGCCGCCACGTCACTGTCCGGTATCGCGCCGTCTGTGCTCGATGCCCATGAAGAGATTGCCCAGTGCGTCATACCCAGAATGTTCGATGACATCGACGCCCGACGGCAGGAGATGGCGGCCGTAGCGCGGCCTGAAGGCGGCGCCTACCCCGCCCAATTCCACCGCCGCGGCCAACATCGGACTGTCGTTTTCGCCATCACCCATCGCGGCTGAATGCGCGTCGTCAGGCAGTTCGGCGTGGTATTGGCGGAACAGTCGCTCCTTCACGTTGCCATCCAGGAACTCACCGTCCATCTTGCCGGTCAGCAACTCCGACATGACGCGCGACGCTTCGCTCGATAACGACAATGCGGGGTCATCGAATCTCTCCTCGTCGATGGACGTCTGCGCTTCGGCAAGCGTCGTCAAGAGCCGGTTGGCATGCGCGTGCACGTGCAGGTGCTTTGCACCCAGCTCATCTCGCAGCTTTTCCACGAACTGGGTGAAACCGGACGATATCAGCAGCACGCGAGCCTGCGGCGAAAGCATACCGATGAACTCGCGCGCGCCGGGCATGAGACGACGAGCCATCATGTCGCCCACCTCATGAAAATCTTCCATGCCGATGCCCGCGAGGGTTGCCACGCGGCCACGCATCGATTCGACGATATCTTCGCGCCAGGCCAGAGCATCGGCCTCGGGGTCGCCCTTGAGTTCAACCAGTTTCGCGTGGAAATCACCGTCGATCAACGTTTTGTCCACATCCGTTGCGAAGAGCGCCAGGTTGTCGATATGACGATCGTCCGGTACCGGTGAAATGTCGAGCGAGGCCTCGCTCGCCAGCTCCTCGGCACGCGCATAGTCGGCCGCATCGTACGATACGTCATGCAGACGGAAAGCATCGCCGTGCAGCGCGCCCGGTGGCAAGCGAACCGTCGCAGCACCGGGACGCAGGCAAGCCTGCAAGCGTTCGAGCGTACCGTGCGGTGCACTGGGACCTTGCACGACCACATGCAAAGGCGATCGTGTCGATACCCTGAACGAAGCCACGCTCGGCGGGCGCCCCGACGTGTCGTCAGTCAGCGGCGTGCGGCCGATCTGCTCGAACCGCGGGTCCGTCGTTCCGCGGCGTGTGGGCGAGATGCTGCGAGGTGGCGCAGTCATCGTGCCGGACACTGCTGCATCGGTAACAGCCAGCGTGCCCCCGTCGTGGGCTCCAAGTTTCAATGACACTTGATTCCTCCGTTTTCGATGTCGCGACATTTGACGCGAAATCCGATCCTCCGCTGCGCTATGGCGCGAAGCCCGGAAAGGCAGGACGAACCACTCCGACACATGCCGCGCACAAAGAAAAACATGCCCACGCTTCGCGACGACCGCACGCGCTTCGGAATCGTCTCGCGATGAATCGGTTGATCCGCGACAATCCGGCCTCCGTGCCGATCAGTTCGTCTTCGTCGCGGTGCGCGAGTCGATCCGACGCACTTTCGACGAGACATATGAAGCGGCCGACAGTCGCTTTGAGATCAATTACGCATGACGCATATCTCCGCATCCGATCCCGCGCACCGCGCTGCGCAGAACCGAGGCGCGACCGGTTCGACCCAATCATCGGCGCCACCGGCTGCGACGAAACCACCGGTGTCATCGATCTTCGACCCACTTCGAGCCAGACCGAAACGGCAGGCTGGCGAGTCCGGAATGGCGACCGAAAACGGCGCGGCTTCCCTCGCGAGGGCCCATGCTTCGACCCCGCATCACCATATCGAGTCCATTGCGCCGGCTGTCCATGTGGCGGCGTCCAAGCATCAGCGCCCGCCGATCTTTCATGTGGCGATCATCGGTGCCGGCCCGCGCGGACTGAGTGTGCTCGAGCGCATTCAAGCGATGCTGTCCGAAGAGCACCTGCTTCATATCGGCCTGAACGCTCGCATCAATATTCATCTGATCGAGCCGGGCGAGCCGGGGCACGGCGTTCACTCGCCCGATGCAGCATCGCACCAGTTGCTCAACACGGGTGCCGGGGCCGTCACGATGTGGGACCGTGCCGATCAGGAATATGCCGTCGGCCCATCCCTGAAGGAGTGGGCCAACGCGCATGGCTATCGGTTCGTCGACGGCCAGTTCGTGAACAACACTCGCGCGGGACGCGCGGTACGGGAAGACGATTATCTGCCCCGCGCATTGCTCGGCAGGTACCTCGACGACGTGTACCGAACGCTGGAAAAACTTGTCGACGAGGATTCCCGCCTACAGTTGATTCATCACCCGTTGCGTGCGGTCGATTTGCGACTGCGTCCGTCCGATCTGTCCGAAGACGGCACGCAAGCCCACCCGAGCCGCGTCAAGATCGTGCTCGAACAAGGACTGCCGTTAATCGTCGATCATGTGGTGTTGACAGCGCCTCCCGAGGGCTCGCTCACCGCGGAAGACTCCGAATTGCTCGAACGTGTGGCGCGTTGCCGCGAGCGCAACGCGCAACTCCGGTTCGTTCCCCGCCCTCACCCGCTCGAGGCGCTGCAGGACATTGCGCCGGGGGCGGTCGTGGCGGTGCGTGGAATGGGCCGCAGCTGCCTCGATGTGATAGCGGAGCTGACCGTCGGACGGGGCGGCCGTTTCGTCGGTTCGGCCGCCGGCCAACCGAGCTATCGGGCGAGCGGGCGCGAGCCGCGGATCGTGCTCTACTCGCGCAGCGGCTTCGCACTCGATACGCGCCCGATCGATCACAAAGGTCACGATGAAGCGTTCGAACCGCACTTTCTCACCCGCACCGTCATCGACGCGCTTCGCGCGGATGCCATGGCGCGCACCGGAAGCATGCAGCTCGACCTCGAAACCGATGTGCTGCCGCGTCTGGAGCAGGAACTCGCGTACGCGATTCATTGCAGCAGCGAAGGGGCATCGTCGGTCGACCCATCGCGATTCGAGCCCTCCGAGCAGGAGCTGAGTACGGCGCGCTCGCTGCTGACGGCCCCGGAGCCGCCCGCATTCGCTGATTATCAGAGCTACGCGCACGCCTTCAGGGAACGCCTGGCGGACGATGTGTCTCGCGCACAGCAAGGCAATGTCAACCATCCGTTCAACGCCGCGGCCCACGTGCTGCGCGAAATCCGCGATGTTTTGCGCTATGCAGTCGATTTCGGTGGACTCACGCCCGACAGCCACCGGCGCTTTCTGGAGTTGGCTGCCCGAATGGACCGCACTGCCGGCGCCGTGCCCGATCGACGCAACAGGGAGCTTCTGGCGTTGATCGACGCCGGCGTGGTCGTCGCCGGACCGGGCGCGGGCAGCGATATCGAACTCGATGAAGCAGCCGCGCGTTTCGTCCTGCGATCGAACTCGCTCGGCGTTGCGCACGGCATGGAGGCCGACGTGCTGATCCATGCGCAGCTCGGCGATATTACGGATCAACCGCAAGCGGATTCGCTGTATGCCAATCTGCTTGAAAGCGGGCTGATTCAGCGCTACCGAAACGGCGAGTTCGCCGCGGGCGGGATCGAGATCGATTCTCGACGCCATGTCGTCGACGGCTCCGGCAATCCCGTCACGACCATCGATGTCGTTGGCATGGCCACCGAGGGAATAAACTGGCTCACCAACGTCCTGCCTGGCCCTGGCGCCTCGATCCGTCCGCTCGTCGACGCAACGCAGATCGCCGCCAACATCACGAACCACATCATGCGTCGCCAGCCGCCCCTGGCCTCGTTGATTGCAGCGCTCCCCGAAACGGATCGCCCTCTGCACGCATGGCACCCCGCTTTGCCCGAAGGCGAGTTCGCGATTCACGTGCCCACCACGCCTTCGCCCCCGGCGTTGTGGCCGCGCAAGGACATCTCGCTGACCTTCGTACCCGGTGCGCCCGCGCCGGCCGAGCTCAACGGCATTCCGATGCGCAGCGCCACACCACCCGCCGATGCGCGCGCCTGGCTTGCCGATTCCAAGGAAGATATCGCGATAGACACGCCCTATCCGTTCGGTTTTGCATCGAATGGCCGCCCCACCGCCGGCGTCGTGATTTTCGAAGGATGGCCCGTGCCGAGGCTATGGCTGGTGGTGCCGAGCAACGGGTACGGCGGCCGCGTCACATTGCCGCAAGGCGGCGCCGACGATGGCGAACTGCTTCCCGTTACCGCCCTGCGTGAATTGTTCGAGGAGACCGGGATGCGCGCGCGGCTGCGTAGCGTCGTCGGCGATTTCGGCCTCGAATACGATCCGACGCCGCCCGAACTCAGGGCGCCGACGAGCAACGATACGCGGTTCTTCGAAGGGGATCGCATCGGCGGCAGTGTGCGGGACGCGGGTTGGGAAACGCAGGCCCTGATCCTCGCCACCTACGAAGATGCACTCTGGCTTCTCGAACGCCCGCGGGACCGCGCGATCGTGCGTGCCGCATGGCGTAAATGGCACGAGAGACACGGCATAACCGCTTGATGCGGCTTTTTCCGGCCATTACCGGGCCGAATCGACCGGTATCGTGAAATGGAACGTCGCGCCGGGCTCCTCCGCGCTTGCCCACAAACGTCCGTCATGCGCCTCTACGATCGAACGGCAGATCGATAATCCCATCCCGAGTCCATCGGGCTTCGTCGAATAAAAAGGCGCGAAGATGCGATCGACGAGCGCCGCCGACAAACCAGGTCCCGAATCCTGCACGGACACGCGCACGCGGTCGAGCTCGATGCGCGTGGTGCAAATGCGCAATTTTCTTTGCCCGGGCGGCACTGCGCTCATCGCCTGCAGCGCATTCACGATCAGATTCAGCAGTACCTGCTGCAGCTGGACGCGATCGCCGTGCACCGAAGGTAGATCGTCCTCGAGCGCGGTGTCCAGCGCCACGCCCGAACCCGCAATCTCCGCGCGCGTCAGTGCGATCATTTCCTTCACGGCCAAGTTCAGGTCGACCATCCCCATGCGGGGCGGCGCCTTCTTGACCAGTTCGCGGATGCGGCCGATGACATCGGCCGCGCGATTGCCGTTCTCGACGATACGGTGCAGCGCCTGATCGACTTCGCCGAGATCGGCAGGCTCACGGTCCAGCCAATTCAACGATGCCTGTGCATCCGTGACCATCGCCGCGATAGGCTGATTGACCTCATGCGCGATCGCGGCGGCCAACTCGCCGAGCGTCGTCACGCGCATCACATGCGCAAGCTCGGCGCGCGCGCGGCTCAACTCCTGAGCCGCCTGGCGCGACGCCGTCACATCCATCACGACACCGATGAACTCGCGGTTGCCCGCACCGTCACGCACGGCGTGGGCCACTGCGCGAACGTCCTTGACCCGCCCGTCGCTCATGAGCAGCCGATGCTCCACGTCCCAGTCCGTCTGCTCGAGCATCACGCGCTCCAGCAGTTGCCGCACGAACTCGCGATCGTCGGGATGTATGCGCTGGAGCGCGAGTTCGACGGTGGGCTCGACGGACGGATCGTATTCGAAAATACGGTACGTTTCCGCAGACCAGATCAGTTCGCCGTTCGGAATCCGCCAGCCGAAGCTGCCGGTATTACTGATGCGCTGCGCTTCGGCCAGGTACATCTCGCTTTGCCGGAGCGCGTCTTCTGTTCGCCTGCGTTCGGTGATGTCCTCGCAGGCCACGAGAACCAGAAAGCCGTCCGGGCGCCGCACCGCTTTCGCGTTCTCGCGCACCCAGAGCAACGAGCCGTCTTTCCTGATCTTGCGGACTTCCCAACTGTGCGAAAGACCGGGATCGGCCAGACAAATACTCATCTGCTCGATGACGAAGGGCCGATCCTCTTCACGGAACACCGCGAGAACGGATTGGCCGACCAGTTCGTCGACACGATAGCCGAGCTGCGCGGCGCCAAATCCGTTCACCGATTGAACGACACCGTCGGCATCGACCATGAAGTACATGACGGGATTGTGCTCGAACACCTCACGCCAGTGCGCCTCGCTCTCGCGCAGCGGCCGATCGATACCTGCCTGCGCTCCACATCCGGCGGCATCGCGCGCCGCAGCGAGGTCGCCGGCGTCCGCCGGCGCGTTGGGGGTCTCCTGTGCCATTTCGTCCACCTCCGCTGCGGCACGCCGAACGGGCGCCGGCAAGCCGCGCCGCGTTCAACACTGTCTCGCTGCTTCCTGTACCGCTTTCGAGACAACGGTGAGTCCATCCTACCACCGCGGCGATCGACGGCATACCTCCGTATGATGTCGGTTCGACGGGTTACGGACTACCCTCGGTACTGATAAACGATGGCGCGCGGCATGTATTACCGCCGCTCGCCGATACGAGCTCATTCATGCCCTTTTTCGGTACCGTCTCGATCGTCGATGACAACGAAGCGTCGCGCCTCGCGATCGCGAACCTGGTGCGCTCGCTCGGCTGGCAGACGCTGCTGTTCGATTCCGCCGAGGCGTATTTGTCGCGCCGGTCGCTGGCGGACGTCGACGAACTCGGATGCCTGATTTCTGACGTCAGGATGCCTGGCATGAGCGGCATCGAACTGCATGAGCAACTGCTGGCCTCGGGCGATGCGCCGCCCACCATCTTCGTCACGGCGTTCACGACCGAAGCGCTGCGCGCACGCGTAGCGGCAAACGGTGCGCTGGCGCTCCTGAAAAAGCCGATCGACACGCACGAGTTGCAGCGATGTCTGGCACGGGCCGTGGGCAAAACCGTTTAGGACTGCTTCACGCCGATTGCGGCCTGCCGCACACGTCTCAACGCCGCGGTTCCACCCCCAGCGCCTGCGCCTTTCGCACGAGGTCCGGCAAGGAACGCGCTTCCATCTTCTTCATCATCTGGCCACGGTGAATCTTCACGGTGATCTCGCTCAGATTCATTCGAGCGGCAATCTGCTTGTTCATCAGGCCAGCGATAACGAACGCCATGACCTCGCGCTCCCGCGGCGTCAGCGATTCGTAAGCCGCGCCGAGCGATGCGAGCGAGCGTTCCGCGGCCAACCGTTCGCCGTCGCGCGCCAGCGCTTCGTTGACTGCATCGAGCAGATCCTGCTCGCGAAACGGCTTGGGGAAGAAATTGAGCGCGCCGGCCTTCATCGCCTTGACGGACATTTCGATGTCGCCATGGCCCGACATGAACAGGACAGGTATCCGCAAGCCATTGCGGCTCATATCCTGCTGAAACGCGAGACCGCTCTCGCCCGGCAATCTGACGTCGAGAATGAGACAGCTCGGCACGGTCTTTCTTTTGAAGTCGAGGAAATCGCGTACCGACCCGAACGTCTCGACCGCAAATCCTACCGAACGCAATAGATTGCGTAACGCGTTGCGCATTCCTTCGTCGTCGTCGACTACATAGACGATGGGGGAATCGTCGCCTGTCTTGGTCAATGTCGAATGCTGAGCGGATACCATGCGGCCCCCGTGAACCCGGCGCGCATGACGCGCACGAGGCGCCGCCGCAACGCGGGAATCGGCAGTCATTATAGGACGCGCGAGGCGTACCGCACGAGGGGTACGGCACATACGCCGCTACTGCACTTGCTTCTCCGGGGGCCGGCTATACCGAGGTATGAAGGCATCAAACGATCGTGCGCGCGCGGCGTCTTCTTGCACAGTTGTCGCCGGGCATGCGGTGGCCTACCTTTGATCGCAGGGCGGCACCTCGTCAGGCATTGCGCCCGGGAGCCCGATCCGGATAGGCGCGGCATGTCGGCCGCGAGCACGATGCCGGACGGATTCGTCAATGCGTCTTTGCGGTGGACAATCATGGCGGTCAGAGCGGAACGATTTCGGGCACGGTGCCGACTCGGCGGGCGATCTTCGCTGCGTGCGTCGCGTGCGACGCGCGGCCCCGGCCGCACGCGTGCCGTGCGGGCGATCGAGAAATCGCGTCGATGCGTCCTGCGTAAGGAATCGGACGCGGCACGCATGTTTGCGATGCTCGACGATCCGAGCGACTGAACCCACGACGCAAGAATCGTCAGACGAACGCGAGCCGCGCTGAGCGCTCACGGTTGCCCGCGCGGCTCAACGCTCGCGATGCGGCGGATTTCCCTTCTCTTCCTGGATTAACCGGTAAACGCGGACGCGCTGCCGGCGCTTCGCCGCTTCGTTCGGCGGTGGCTCGCTCGGTGCAGCGGGTGTGGGAAAAAGACGCGGCGGCAATCAGGTTGCGCGCCGCGCTGGAACGGTCAAAGCAATGTGACGTGACGCAGATCGACGGTGCGGCGATAGACGTTCTTGCCGAGCCATGGCACGTAGGTATATTCGTCGTAGGCGTTGCTGCCCAACAAAAGCCATGTGTTCAGCCGAGACATCGTGGTTCTCCGAAATGTCGATGCTCGTTGCAAGAACGCGTGGAGCATGTATCGAAGCGTACGCACTGTCTCGAGCCCGCGCCATTCTACGAGGGGATGGATGATGTCTTCGCCTGGATGAGCACGAGAAACGGACGTATGACAGGGTTTGTACTGCGGCACCGCCCGCAGCGCGGGAATTTCCGCATGAGTAAGCTGCGGCAACCGCATCGGCTCCGCTTATCGACCGCGGCGTTTATGCCGCTCGCGCATCGCCGGCCACTCGAGCGCTGACCACTGCGTAGGGAAACGATCCTGATTTCTTGACATCCGTCGACGGATCGCCACCTCTCGCGCAACACCCAGTTTCGCCAACCATGTGCCTTTTTCGCTCTTGATCGGCCCGCGGCAGTTGAAGTTGTTAGCGTTTAGTCGATCATCCGCGCGGCCTGAATTGGAGCCATGAATCCCGCCCGCAGGTCCCTCGATATGCACGCGCTCGAGTTTGCCCTTTCATCGAAGATCATGTCTTTTCCGTTGCTCGACCCATCGAATTCTTTCAAGCCCCACCAGTTACCCAACGACGATACCGTGAAACACGGCACCGTCGCCGTGCTCGTGCGCCCCGTTGCGCCGGTCCTGGACAGTCTGCGCTCGCGTGCCTATACCCGCAAAGTCGAAAACGGCGGTAACGCGGGGATGCAACCGCCCGGCGTAGCCGCCCCTGCCACTGTCAGCTATCAGCTTGCACTGAGGGCATTCCAAGCGGGACGCGGAACGGTGGTGAGATCGAATGAACAGCGACATGCGGCATTGCTCGTGCCCCGGATGGACGCCGCCTCGCACATCGGCATCCCGGCCCCCGGCACGAGCAGGCACGGACTCGTCGGCGCGCAAGAAATGACGGTCACGCCAATGATGGGCCGGCATGGCCCCATCGACGGAGGAGGCATCCTGTTCTGGAGCGGCAAACCGACCGACGAAGGCAGTTGGCAGCCGGTCAGGGCAGACGGCACCGGAGTCATCATCTTTTCCAATGCGAGCGACGAGCAAC
>Ga0157373_10004592_pt1 | contig 10392 bp, 8 predicted proteins | sample C65metaG_FD_113460 | JGI IMG/M metagenome (GOLD analysis project Ga0157373, IMG submission 113460) | Corn rhizosphere microbial communities from Kellogg Biological Station, Michigan, USA - C6-5 metaG | ecosystem: Host-associated > Plants > Roots > Rhizosphere > Soil | place: USA: Michigan...
CCACGCGCGATCGGTGCCGAGCACATGCGCGAGCAGCACCTGTGCGTCGATCGGCGCAAGACCCGCCTGGACGAGCGCCTGCCGCACCGTCACGCCAACCATCGCCGTATCGTCATGCCGCCCAGTCCGGCCGCCAGGCGTCGTTGCGGACGCTTTCGAACACGCGTACCGGCCGGTTGTAGTAATGCCCCCAGCCGGCATCGGCGAGTCCCGCCTTCAGCAGCACCCGCTGCGAAGCGAGGTTATCGGGATGCGTCACGCCGACGATGCGATAGAGACCGAGATCGTCGAAGCCATGCCGCACGAGCGCGCGGGCACCTTCGGTTGCGAGGCCCCGGCCCCACGCGCCGAAGCGCAACCGGTAGCCGACCTCCACTTCCGCGGTGCCGGGGATGTACTTGAGCGCGAACCAGCCGACGAAATCGCCGTTGTCGCGGCGCGTCGCGCGCCACGTGCCGAGGCCCGGATAGAGCAGGTACGCGCGTGGAATGCGGCGCAGCGCGTCGTCGATCTGCTCGAGCGTCGAAACGCGACCGCTGCCGATGTACTGCATGACGCGCGGGTCGCTGTCGAGCTCGTGCAGCTCGTTGCCGTCGTCAGCGGTGATCTCCGAGAACGCGAGGCGCTTCGTGACGCACCACGGCGTGGCAGCGTGTCGCGGGGCGCGCGACACGCCGGGTTCCATCGCAACGCGCGCGGCGGCCGGCGGCGCGCCTTCTCCATTCATGCCAGCGTCGCGAGATCGGCAAGCTGCTCGGCCTGGAATTCCTGCGCCAGCGCGCCGATCAGCTCGTCGAGGTCGCCCTGCAAGATCGCGTCGATCTTGTAGAGCGTCAGGTTGATCCGGTGATCGGTGACGCGGCCCTGCGGGAAGTTGTAGGTGCGGATCCGCTCGCTGCGATCGCCCGACCCGATCAGGCTCTTGCGATGCGCGGCCTCCTTCTGCTGGCGCTCGCGCCGCTCCTTGTCGGCGAGCCGCGACGCGAGCACCGACATCGCCTGCGCGCGGTTGCGATGCTGCGACCGATCGTCCTGGCACTCGACGACGAGCCCCGTCGGCACGTGCGTGATGCGCACCGCCGAATCGGTCTTGTTGATGTGCTGTCCGCCCGCCCCCGAGGCACGGAACGTGTCGATGCGCAGATCGGCCGGGTTGATCGTCACGTCGGCCACCGGGTCGGCTTCGGGCAGCACGGCCACGGTGCAGGCGGACGTGTGGATGCGACCCTGCGCTTCGGTTTCGGGAACGCGCTGTACGCGATGGCCGCCCGATTCGAACTTGAGCCGCGCATACGCCCCCGTACCGACGATGCGACCGATGATCTCGCGATAGCCACCGAGATCGGACGGCGATTCGGACACGATTTCCACCCGCCATCCCTGCCGCTCCGCGTAGCGCGCGTACATGCGAAACAGATCGGCGGCGAACAGCGCCGACTCGTCGCCGCCGGTGCCCGCGCGGATTTCGATGAACACGTTGCGCTCGTCACTCGGGTCCTTCGGCAGCAGCATCGCCTGCAGCTCGCCTTCGAGCACCGCGAGCCGCGCCTCGGCCGCGCGACGCTCTTCGTCGGCATAGTCGCGCATCTCGGGATCGTGTGCGAGGTCGACGGCCGCGGCGAGATCGCCTTCGGCACGCAGGAAGTCGCCGAAGCGCGCGACGACGGGATCGATTTCAGCGCGCTCACGTGCGAGGCTGCGGTAGCGGTCGAGATCGCGCGTCGCGTCCTCGGCGGCGAGCAGCGCGTCGAGCTCCATGAGGCGCGCGCTCAACTGCTCCAACCGGGTACGTAAAGAGAGCTTCATCGTGAGGCGCGATACCGTGTCAGGAAGGGACAGCCAGGTTGATGCGAAGACCGCGCAAGGAGCTTGCGCGTCGGTCGGCGCCGATCACCGGCGCCCGGCGAGTGCACCAGCGCAGCTACCCTTCGGGCGGCGGTTCAGCGCAACCGTACACGCGCGAAAAGAGCGCAATCAGCTCGGCGCGCTCGGCCTCGCCCGCCGCGTTCAGCGCAGCGAGAGGCGGATGCAGGAATTTGCTCGTGAGGCTGCGCGCAAGCGCTTCGAGCACTTCGTTCGCCGGCGCGCCGCCGGCCAGCATGCGCTGTGCGCGCTCGAGCTCGTGCTTGCGCAGAGCATCGTGATGCGACGACAGCGCGGCGATCGTCGGCACCACGCTTCGCCCCTGCAGCCAGCGCAGGAAATGCGCGGTCTGCTCGGCGATCATCTGCTCGGCCTGCACGACCGCCTCGCGGCGGATCGACAGGTTGTCCTTCACGATCGCGGCGAGGTCGTCGACGCTGTACAGGAACACGTCGTCGAGCGTCGCCGCTTCGGCTTCCACGTCGCGCGGCACGCCGAGGTCGACGATCAGCACCGGCGCATGCTTGCGCCGTTTCACCACGCGCTCGAGCGTGCCCTTGCCGATGATCGGCAGCGTGCTCGCCGTGCACGTGATGATCACGTCGAACTGCGCAAGCCGCTCGTTGAGCTCGGTCAACGTGATCGCCTCGGCGCCAAAGCGGTGAGCGAGCTGATGGCCCCGCTCGAGCGTGCGATTGGCGACCGTGATCGAGCGCGGCTTCCGCGCGGCGAAGTGCGTGGCGGCGAGCTCGATCATTTCGCCCGCGCCGACGAGGAGCAGGCGCTGGTCGGCGAGCGACGGAAAGATGCGCTCGGCGAGCTTCACCGCCGCGGCGGCCATCGAGATCGACGCGCTGCCGATGTCGGTTTGCGTGCGCACGTCCTTGGCGACCGCGAACGTGCGCTGGAAGAGCCGGTTCAGCACGAGACCGAGCGAGCCCGCCGCCTCGGCCTGGCGTACCGCCTGCTTCATCTGGCCGAGGATCTGCGGCTCGCCGAGCACCATGGAATCAAGGCCGCTCGCGACGCGAAATGCGTGCGACACGGCACGGTCGCCGTTCAGCGTGTAAACGTACGGCGACAGCGACGACGGCGCGAGCGCATGCGCCTGCTCGAGCCAGCGCGCGACGGGCGCCGGCTCGCCGCCATGGAAGTAGACTTCGGTGCGGTTGCACGTCGACAGGATGGCCGCTTCCTTGACGACGCGCCCCGACGTGAGCTCGCGCAGCGCGCCCGACAGCGCTTCGGGCGCGAACGCGACGCGCTCGCGCAGATCGAGCGGTGCCGTCGTATGGTTGAGGCCGAGTGTGTAGAGCGACATCGTGAGGATGGACCCCCGGGCGCGGCGCGAGTTGCGCGGCACGTCGCCTTGGGCTTCACGCGCATTTTACCGCAGCATGCTTGCCGCCCCACGCCAACTCATTGATTTTCGTCAAGGAACCGATATGCGCTCAGGAACGACTTCGCGGCGATGAATATCGAGGCGATGCACGACGATCGCACAGTCGTGTCCGACGCCGCGCCGGTGTCGTTCGCGCGCCGCTTCTGGCCGCTCGTGGCGCTCGGGCTCGTCGGCATTGCATCGCTGCCGCTCGTGATGCTGCCGACGCTGCGGCTGCTCATCCGCGACGGTCATGCGCCCGGGCTGTCGTTGCCCGCGCTCGCGGCGTTGACGCTCATCCAGCCGACGCTGCTGCTGATCGCCGCGGCGGCAATCGGTGCCGCGCTGGCGCCGCGCGTCGGGCTCGCGTCTCACGTCGCGAAGGTCAACGTGCGCAACGTGGTCACGGCGGAGGTGCCGCTTGCGCTCGTGTACGGCGTCGCGACGGGCATCGTGGTGGTCGCGCTCGACATTGCGCTGTTTCACAGCCCTTCCGCGGTCGCACCGGCATCGGCGCGCACGATCATCGACGGCCTGATCGGCGGTGCGCTGTACGGTGGCGTCACCGAGGAAATCATGATGCGCTGGGGACTCATGTCGCTCGTCGTCTGGGCCGGAGCACGCCTCGTCGCGCGCGATGCGGCGCGGCCGGTCCCCGGCGTCTATCTCGTGGCGATTGCCATCGTGGCGCTGCTGTTCGCGGCGGGACACCTGCCGGCCGCGATGGCGATCGCACCGCTCACGACGGCACTCGTGTTCCGCATCCTGCTGCTGAATGCGCTTGCCGGCCTCGTCTTCGGGTGGCTGTTCTGGCGCAGGAGCCTCGAATGCGCGATGTTCGCGCATGCGAGCGTCCACGTCGTGTTCGCGATCGGTCAGGCGCTGGGCTGGGGATAGCAAGGTCACGCCTTGATGAACGCCTGCTTGCCGCCCAGCCAGCGGTCGAGATGGCGTTCCGCGGCGGCGGGGTCGCTCTGCAACAGCGCATCCGCCGCATCGCGGGCCTGCTCGATCAGCGCGACGTCGCGCTCGAGATCGGCGAAGCGCAACAGCGGCACGCCCGACTGGCGCGCGCCGAGAAATTCGCCGGGCCCGCGGATGACCAGATCCTGCCGCGCGATCTCGAAGCCGTCGGTCGTCTCGAAGATCACCTTGAGCCGCTGCTTCGCGGCGTCGGTCAGCGGCTCCTCGAACAGCAGCACGCACGTGCTTTCCGAGGAACCGCGCCCGATGCGCCCGCGCAGCTGATGCAATTGCGCAAGTCCGAAGCGCTCGGCGTGCTCGATGACCATGACCGATGCGTTCGGCACGTCGACGCCGACCTCGATCACCGTCGTCGCGACCAGCACCTGCAAATCGCCGCACACGAACGCGTCCATCGTCGCCGCCTTCTCATCGGGCTTCATCCGGCCGTGCAGAAGCCCTACTTTCACGCCCGCTTCCGCGAATTCCGCCGTCAGTTCCGCGTGCAACGCCACCGCCGTCTGCAGCTCGAGCTTCTCCGATTCCTCGATCAGCGGGCACACCCAGTACACCTGCCGGCCCTCGCGACACGCCTTCCCGACCCACTGGACGATTTCGGCGCGCCGCTTCTGGCTCACGAGGCGCGTCGTCACCGGCGTGCGCCCGGGGGGCATCTCGTCGAGCACCGACACGTCGAGGTCGGCGTAGAACGTCATCGCGAGCGTGCGCGGTATCGGCGTCGCGCTCATCATCAGCTGGTGCGCTTCGGCGAGTCCCTTGTCGCGGAGCGCGAGCCGCTGTGCGACGCCGAAGCGATGCTGCTCGTCGACGATCGCGAGTCCGAGCCGCGGCATCGCGACACCTTCCTGGAACAGCGCATGCGTGCCGATCGCGAACGGCGCCTTGCCACTTTCGAGCGCTTCGACCGCCTTGCGCCGCTGCTTCGCCGGCAACGAGCCCGAGAGCCACGCGATTTCGATGCCGACGTCGTCCAGCCAGCCCTGCAGCTTGCGCAGATGCTGCTCGGCGAGGATCTCCGTGGGCGCCATAAACGCGACCTGCTTGCCGCTTTCGATCGCCTGCAGTGCCGCGAGGGCTGCGACGATCGTCTTGCCCGATCCGACATCGCCCTGCAGCAGGCGCTGCATCGGCATCGCGCGTTTGAGGTCGTGGCTGATCTCGCGCCAGACGCGCTCCTGTGCACGCGTCAGCTTGAACGGCACGCGCGCGAGCAACGCTTTCGTCAACTCGCCGCTGCCGCGCAATACCGGCGCGCGACGTGACGAGCGCGCCTTTCGATGGGCCTTGAGCGAGAGCTGCTGCGCGAGCAGCTCGTCGAACTTGAGCCGCGTCCACGCGGGATGCGTGCGAGCGTCGAGCGCACGTTGCGTGAGCGCGTTCAGGCGTGGCGGCGGCGCATGCAGGAAGCGCACCGCGTCGCCGAATTTCCACAATCCGCGGCGGCGCACCATGTCTTCGGGAAGCGTTTCGCCGGTGCGCGCCGGATCGGCGAGAAGCGCGCGCGTCGTGAGCTTGCGCAGCGTGTCCTGCGCGAGTCCCGCGGTGGTCGGATACACCGGCGTCAGCCGATCGGGAAGCGGCGTGTCGTCGTGCACGGCGCTGAACTGCGGGTGCACGATCTCCGGACCGAAGTACCCGGCGCGCACCTCGCCGAAAACGCGAACGCGCGTGCCGGGCTGCAGCGACTTCTGGTGGCTCGGATAGAACGAGAAGAAGCGCAGCACGAGCGACGCATCGGTGCGCTCGTCATCGCGGATGAGGCAGACGAACTGGCGTCGTGGCCGATACTGGATCTCGGCGCTCGCAACGATGCCTTCGGTCTGCACCGTCTCGCCGACCTGCACCCTGGCCAACGGCACGAGGCGCGTGTGGTCCTCATAGCGCAACGGCAGGTGCAGGACGAGATCTTCGTCGCGCAGAACGCCGATGCGCGCGAGCTTGTCGGCGAGCGCATTGCCGGAACTGGCGGACTTGCGCCGGGCGACCTTCCCGCTCGTCTTGCGCGCAGCCCGCGCGATGGGCATCAGGCGCTGCGCAGGACCAGCACCGCCTCGACCTCGATCCGCGCGCCGCGCGGCAAGGCCGCCACCTGGTAGGTCGCCCGCGCCGGGTACGGCGCGTCGAAGTGTGCGGCCATGATCTCGTTGACCTGCGCGAACTCCGACAGGTCGGTCATCAGGATCGTCAGCTTGACGATGTCGTTCAGCGTGGCCCCCGCGGCCACGGCCACCGCGCGCAGGTTCGCGAACACCTGCCGCGCCTGCGCGTCGATGCCGCCGTCGACGATCTGCATCGTCTTCGGATCGAGCGGGATCTGGCCCGACATGTACAGCGTGTCGCCGGCGCGCACGGCCTGCGAATAGGGACCGATCGCGGCGGGCGCATCGGCGCTCTGGATGATCTGTTTGCCCATGGAAGCTCCTTGTCGAATCAGGAGTTTAGCAGTGGGAAATCGGCGCGCCCGCCGAGCTTGCCCTGTGTCCGGATCGATTTACGACCCGTTCTCGCTGCGGTACAATTGTCGGTTCCGGGGACGTAGCTCAGCTGGGAGAGCGTCGCGTTCGCAATGCGAAGGTCGAGGGTTCGATCCCCTTCGTCTCCACCATACTCATTCGAAAGGCCCCGAGCGATCGGGGCCTTTTGTTTTTGGGCGCGGATCTGTTCTTTCAGCCGGTCAGCGGGCGCTGCGAGCGCGGACCCGATGATCTTCGTCGGAAACGCTCGAGTGACCGGGGCCTTCGGCATTCCGGACGGTTACGCGGGCACCTGCGCGAGAAACTCCTCGACCACCCGCGTGAAGATTTCCGGCTGCTCGACATTGGAAATGTGCGCAGCCTCGAGCACCGCGAGCCCGGCGCCCGGAATGGCCGCGTGGATCGCGCGACCGGCCTCCGGGGTCGTCGCCGGGTCGTTGGCGCCGATGACGACGAGCGTCGGGCGGCGAATCGCGCGGATCGATTCACGCTGATCCATGTCACGGATCGCTTCGCAACAGCCGACGTAACCCGCTACCGAAGTGCGGCGGATCATCGCGCGCATGCGATCGATCGTCGCGGGCGCGCTTGCATGGAACGCAGCGGGAAACCAGCGCTTCACGGTGGGTTCGACGGTCGCTTCCATCCCGCCTTCCTGCGCTAGCTTGATCCGTCCATTCCAGAGCTCCGCCGGACCCATGTGCGCCGACGTGTTGGCCAGGACCGCGCGGTCGATGCGCTCGGGCGCATGCGTCAGCAGCCACATGCCCACCATGCCGCCCATCGACAGCCCGCAAAAATGGGCGCGCGCAATGCCGAGATGATCGAGTACGGCCAGCGCGTCGCGGCCGAGGTCGTCCATCCGATACGGTCCGGGTGGTGCAGCGGAGCGCCCGTGTCCCCGATGGTCGTAGCGCACCACCCTGAATCGACGCAGCCAGTGCGGCAGCTGGTCGTCCCACATCGTCGAATCCGACGACAGCGAATTCGACAGCAGCAGCACCGGCGACGCTTCATCGCCCTCGGCTTCGATGGCCAACGCGTTGCTTCCGAGTTTCACGATCGTCATGACCTTGCTCGAGGATGTGCCCGGCCGCGCCCGGCGCAACCGCCTTCGTTTACCATTGCATGCCGCGCCGGCCGGGTCAACGGCGCTGCGCAATGCAACGCGGCGGCCCGTTGCAACGATCGGCGCATCAAGATTCCCAGGACGACACGCATGTCGACGATTGTATTGCACGATGCGACGCTGTTCGACAGCGAGCGTGGTGAGCTGCGCGCCGGCGCCACGGTCACGGTGGAAGGCGAGCGCATCGTCGAAGTCGGTTTCGGCACGGCCCCGCGTGCCGGAGCGCGCGTGTATGCGCTGAAGGGACGAACGCTGTTGCCGGGACTGATCGACGCCCACGTGCACGCGACCGCGACCACCCCCGATTTCTTCCGCCTCTCGCTGCAGCCGCAATCGCTGACCACGGCGCAATCGAAGGACATTCTCGGCGGCATGCTGATGCGCGGTTTCACGACGGTGCGCGATGCCGGCGGTGCCGACACGGGACTCGTGCAGGCGATCGAGCGCGGCCATTTCATCGGACCGCGGCTCTTCATATCGGGCCGCGCAATCACCCAGACCGGCGGCCACGGTGACTCGCGCCCCGCGTTTTTTCAGGGCAATGGCTGCATCTGCTGCGGCGCAGCGGGCCTGCTCGGCTTCGTCGCCGATGGCGTCGGCGAAGTGCGGCGTGCCGCGCGCGAGCAATTGCGCAATGGGGCGCACCAGATCAAGGTGATGGCGGGCGGCGGCGTCGCGTCGCCGAGCGACCCGCTCGACGGCACGCAATACTCGGTGGACGAATTGACGGCCATCGTCGAGGAGGCGCGTGCTGCGCGCACCTACGTGATGGCGCACGCATACTCGCGCGAATCGATCATCCGCGCCGTTCGCTGCGGCGTGCGCTCGATCGAGCATGGCAACCTGCTCGATGGACAGGCGGCTGCCGTGATGGCCGAGCACGACGCGTTCCTCGTGCCCACGCTGGCAACGTACGATGCGCTGCATCGCAACGCCGAGCGCCTGGGTTGGAGCCGCGACATGCTGGACAAGCTCGACCGCGTGCGACAGCAGGGCGTCGAGGCAATCCGGATCGCGCGCGATGCAGGCGTGCGCATCGGCTTCGGCACCGACCTGCTGGGCGAGATGCACGCCGACCAGTCACTGGAGTTCACGCTGCGTGCACCGGCGATGCCGCCGGCCGAGCTCCTGCGCAGCGCCACGGCGGTGAATGCGGAACTGATCGGCAGGCCGGGCGTGCTCGGCGTCGTCGCACCGGGTGCGATGGCGGACGTGATTGTCGTCGACGGCGATCCGTTGCACGATCTCACGCTGCTGCAGGGCCAGGGCGAACACCTGCGCCTCATCATGAAGGCCGGCACAGTCTACAAGGACGATTTGCGCAACGCATCGCACTGAACCTCGTCGTCAAATTCGAACGGAGCACCCATGTCTACACGCATCACACGCCGCGATGTCCTGCTTGCAGGCGCCGGCCTCGCCGGCGCCTGCGCGCTGCCGCGCTTCGCCTTTGCACAGGATGCGGGCACGTTCCGCGTCGGCACGCTGTGTCCGATCACCGGTGCGGGCAGTCCGTATGGAAGCGGCATGCAGAAGTCGATCGAGGCCATGGTGGCCGAGGTCAACGCCGCCGGTGGTGCGGGCGGGCGCAAGCTCGAGCTCTTCAGCGAGGACGGCCAGACGAAGCCCGACGCTGCGGTGCTCGCAGCGAAGAAGCTGATCGAGGTCAACAAGGTGCAGGCGATCTTCGGGACGTGGTCGTCGGGTGTCACGCTCGCGGTGATGCCGCTGACCGATGCCGCCGGCATCATCGAGATGAACTGTTCGGGCGCGCCGGTCATATCCACGCAGGACACCAAGGACCTCGTGTGGCGATTCCAGGCCACCAACGATCGCTTCGGCCAGGCGTTCGCAGTGATCGCCGAGAAGCGCGGCTACAAGCGTCCGGCGACCATGGCCTTCAACAACGCGTCCGGCATCGGCAACGCCGAAGGCTTCACGAAGGCATGGACGAAGAAGGGCGGCAAGGTCGTCGCGAGCGTCGTCTACGAGCCCAACCGTGCGAGCTATCGCACCGAGTTGCAGCAGGTCCTTGCGCAGAAGCCGGACGTCATCGTCACCGGGTCGTATCTGCCGGACTCGACGATCCTCCTGCGCGAGTGGTACCAGACCGGCCAGCCGGTGCAATGGATCATGCCGGGCTGGGCGGCCAATCCCGACCTCGTCAAGGCCGTCGGCAACGAGGTCATCGACGGATTGATCTCGGTCGACAGCGTTTCCAATGAGAACGCGGCGTCGTTCAAGGCGTACAGCGATGCGTATCAGAAGGCGACCGGCAAGCCGGGGTCGACGAATGTCTACGCGGCGATGACCTGGGACATGGTGATGTGTCTCGCCCTCGCGATGGAAGCGGCGGGTCCCGGCGCGTCGGTGACGCAGATCAATGCGAAGATCCGCGACGTCGCCAATCCGGACGGCACGAAGGTCTACACGTTCGCGGAAGGCAAGAAGCTCCTCGGCGAGAAAAAGAAGATCAACTACGAAGGCGCGTCCAGCCGGCTCGACTTCGACAAGTACGGCGACGTGACGCCGGACTTCGGCGTGTTCGTCGTCGAGAAGGG
>Ga0157373_10004593_pt1 | contig 10390 bp, 8 predicted proteins | sample C65metaG_FD_113460 | JGI IMG/M metagenome (GOLD analysis project Ga0157373, IMG submission 113460) | Corn rhizosphere microbial communities from Kellogg Biological Station, Michigan, USA - C6-5 metaG | ecosystem: Host-associated > Plants > Roots > Rhizosphere > Soil | place: USA: Michigan...
CATTAATCGATGCTGGCGAGATTGAATTGAACGAAATCCCAAGAAACTACTTTGCCCACGTGGAGCAGTCTGCATTTGCGCCAACCAACCAGGTAGATGGCATCGGCTTTTCACCCGATAGGATGTTGCAGGGCAGGATTTTATCTTATCCCGATGCTGCACGTCACCGCCTGGGCGTCAACTATCAGCAATTGCCCGTCAATGCCTGCCCTTTCATGACCAATAACTACCACCGCGATGGCGCCATGAGGTTCGACGATAACGGCAATGATGGTCCGAATTATTTTCCAAACAGCTTTGGGGATGTCTTTGCCGACGAAAGTTATAGAGAACCGGCACAGGAACTTGGTTCAAGTACAGCGGACTGGTACGACAGGAATCATGGCGAGGGCGACAATGATCACTATACGCAACCTGGAGAGCTTTACCGCAAGGTGATGAGCGATGCAGACCGGAACAATCTGATAAATAATATCGTTGGTGCCATGAGTGGTATAACCGGCCCTAAGAAAGATCAGATCACCAACCTCCAGTTGTGCCACTGGTTCAGAACTGATATCGGACTGGGAATGGCAATAGCCGGCGGACTGGGTATTGATGCTGCACAGGCAATGCAAGCACAGAAGCATTAATACACCCAATCATAATAGAGATCGTTTTTCAAATAACCTAAGAATCCTCCCTCGATCAGTCACATCGCTATTGGATAATGCTAAAAAAACCGGTGTTCGGTAAGGAAAAGTAAAATCTTTTTTAAAAGATCTTGAGTCCGAAGCGCCTACCGGTTTTTTTGCAGATATATTCCGATCTACTAAGCGTTTCTTCTTTTCTTTTCCTTGATAATCAATCCAAGCTCTCTGCTGGTTTGTCCTGCGATGGAAGTATTTTCCTGCGCCCTCCGGAACAGGTAAGGCATAACTGCTTTTATAGGACCATAAGGCACATATTTTGTCACATTATAACCGGCATCAGAAAGGTTGAAGCTGAGGTTATCACTCATACCCAGCAGCTGGGCAAAGTAAACATGCGGATGGTTATACTCAACATTATACTGATCAATCAACTCGGTGAGTAGCCTGCAACTGCTCTCATTATGTGTACCGCAAACAATAGCAATCTCATTGATATTGGCCATGCTATATCTCAATGATTCATCATAGTCTTTATCAGAAGCTGCTTTATCTGGTTGTATTGGTGAGGGGTATCCCATCGCTGCAGCCCTTTCTCTTTCCTTCTCCATATAAGCGCCCCTAACCATTTTTACCCCCAGGATAAAACCTTCCGCCTTTGCAGTCTCGTGGTCTGCCTTAATAGAAGCGAGTTTATCATGTCGGTACATCTGGTACGTATTGTAAACAATAATGCCATTCTTATTGAACTTACGCATCATATCCATTGCCAGATAATCGATCGTATCCTGAATCCAGGAATCTTCCGCATCAATCATTATGGGTACATTTCGTTCGAATGCATTACGACAGATTTTCTCACAGCGTACTTTAACACGATCAAACTCCGCCTGTTCTGCATCGTTCAGGGTTTGTTGCGCATCCAGCTTCTCCAATAATGCAAAACGGGCGATACCCGTAACCTTAAATACCGTGATCGGGATACGCGGATCTCCATCAGCTCTTTCAATGGTTCTGATGATCTCTTCGCAGGTGAAGTCAAATACAGTTTCTTTTTCTTCTCCTTCCACAGAATAGTCCAGTATCGTACCTACCCTTCCTGAAGCCAGCTGTTGAATTCTATTTTCGCACTCTGCAATCGTTTCCCCCCCGCAAAAGTGTTTAAAAATAGTCGCTTTGATGATGCCTTTGATGGGCAATCCGATGTTTAGAAAAAAGTTGGTAATTGGTGGGCCCACACGCGTTAAAAAATTGCTACTGATAACCTTAAAAAGCCAGTATCCGGCGTTAAGGTCCGCATCTGACTGGTTTCTAAAAGCGATTTCCGTGTTGTCAAAATTAAGCGGTTTTTTGGGGGATGTTTCCATTTATATTAAGGTATTAAACAAATTGTGTGCAAAAGTATAAATTCCACAGCATCCGGTGGTAAAACACTTTGTAAATAATTGTAAATTTGCCACATAATGATAGAATTCAAACTAGAAGGCGAATTTATTCCCCTGATCCAGTTGCTAAAAGCGACTGCCCTCGTACAAAGTGGTGGTGAAGCACAGACGGTTGTTGAAGACGGTCTTGTAAAATACAATGGAAAAGTAGATTACCGCAAACGCCTGAAGGTACGTGTGGGTGATGTAATTGATTTTATGGGCCAGAAAATAACTGTTATATAAATGAATGTATTAGAAAGCGCCGGACATCAGATCCACTTTGAAACACAGTTAGCCGCACTTGCGCAACTGATTGAAGCAGGAAAATACAGCAAAGTATTCGTCTTTACCGATAGGAATACTTCTGAACTCTGTCTTCCAGTGTTCCAGTCGATGATGGATGACTACAGTAACTTTGATCTGATTGAAACAGAACCCGGATAAGAAAACAAAAACATAGACTTTTGCATCGGCATCTGGAAAACCTTACTGGATTTTGAAGCAGACCGCAAATGTCTTATGATAAACCTGGGCGGTGGTGTCATTACCGACATGGGTGGCTTTATTGCCTCGACATACAAACGTGGCATTGACTTCATTAACATTCCAACCACATTGCTATCACAGGTAGATGCTTCTGTGGGCGGCAAAACAGGCATTGACATCGACAGTGTAAAGAATATGGTGGGGACCTTTACCTTGCCCCAGGCGGTATTTATTGAATCGGCGTTTCTGCAGACGCTTCCTTCCAGGGAGCTGCTTTCAGGATTTGCCGAAATGATCAAACACGGTTTGATTGTGGACGCCGACTACTACCAACGCCTGAAACAGTCGAACTATGAGCAAACTGCTCCTGAAGAAGTATATCGTTCAGTAGTCATTAAGAATGATGTTGTCACGGAAGATCCTCAGGAGAAAGGTTTGAGAAAAATCCTGAACTACGGACATACCATAGGTCATGCCGTGGAAAGTTATTCACTGATGAATGACCAGCAGCCACTTACCCATGGTGAAGCTATTGCCATTGGCATGGTCTGCGAAGCCTATCTATCTGTCACCAACAACTCCCTGAGTACGGAAGAGTTGCAGGACATTGCCACCTATATTTCCGGACTGTATCCTTCATACCATATTAAGGAAGATAGCTTCGAAGAGCTGCTTGCTTTTATGAAAAGCGACAAAAAGAATGAACACGGGCAAATCCTTTTCTCTTTGCTGAGTAAAATTGGCAGCTGCGACTACAACTGCATCGTGACAGACAAGGATATCCTGGAAAGTTTAAGATACTATAATACACAGGTATCTGCCGTTGCTGGTTAGCGCGACTAACAGGCGTTTCTGCTGCAGACCAAAGTATATGGTAGGATCGATACCAAGTCAGGCATTTTAACAGCAGTAAGAAAAAGGTATGTGATATTGAAAGATATGCAGTTAAATGCGGAAGAAGGCTAATGTTTTGAGTTTCAGCCGATCTAATTTTAACAGCAAAAAATAATTTTTTAAAATTAGCTATTGACAAATTAAATTTTGTTGCTACATTTGGAAAAACAAAAAAGAAATAACAGATCGAATGAGAAATATCACTACATATTGGTTTAGCTACTTTTACTACTTTAGTAAGAGCCGGGACTGATATGCAACAAAAATCATAAGATATAAATGTATATGAAAAGTCCCGGCACACAGCCGGGACTTTTTTTGTTTTGACCAAGCCGAAACCAAACAAGGAGACCCGTTATCCCCTCCTCAATTTTAAAAGAAAAAGAAAAAATTAAATGAAAACGAATCAGACAAGAGTAGCAATTCAAGGCATCAAAGCATCGTTCCATGAAGAAGCTGCATTCAAGTTCTTTGGAAGAGACATCGAAACCATCGAATGCAAATCCTTCAAGCAAACCTGCGACAGCCTGGAGAACAACGAGTCTGACTTTGTGATCATGGCCATTGAGAATTCTATCGCCGGGAGCCTGCTCCCTAACTACACATTGATCCGTGATTATAACTTTGCCGTGGTAGGTGAGGTTTACCTGGCCATCCAGCTGCACCTGATGGCATTACCGGGAGTGAAATTTGAAGACGTGAAGTATGCCACTTCCCACCCTATCGCCCTACGCCAATGCGTAGACTTCCTGGATGAATTTCCGCACATACAGGTAGTGGAAAGCAGCGATACCGCAGCCTGCGCCAAACGTATTAAAGATGAGCAGTTGACTGATACCGTTGCTATTGCAAACACCCTCGCAGCAGAACTTTATGGATTGAATATCATCGAAAGGAGAATAGAGTCCAACAAGAAAAACTTTACCCGCTTCCTTGTGCTTAAAAAAGACAAAACTGAAGAACTAAAAGAGATCAACAAAGCTTCGATCTGCTTCCAGGTGAGTAACCATGTGGGTGCTTTATCCAAAGTACTCAACATCTTTGCCGACCAGCATGTGAACCTTACTAAAATCCAAAGTATGCCAGTATTGGGCAAACGCAATGAGTATTATTTCTACGTGGATCTGGAATGGACAAACACAGAGGCGTACGATAAAGCGGTCCGCCAGGCGCTTAAATATACCGTTAACTTTAACATTATGGGTGAATATCTGAAAAATGACAAGGTTTAATCCTCAGGCTCATTTCAAAAACTACCCCTTTAAATAAAAAACACTTAAAAATAAACCCCAAAAAAAGATGAAACTACAATTGAACATCCAACCATTAAACACCTGGTTGAACATCAACAACGATCCTTTGATCATATCTGGCCCTTGCAGTGCTGAAACTGAAGAGCAGCTGTTAACCACAGCACATCTATTGGCTGCAACTGGAAAAGTATCTGTCTTAAGAGCAGGTATATGGAAACCACGTACCCGTCCTGGAGAATTTGAAGGAATCGGCAGCATCGGTCTGGAATGGTTAAAAAAAGCAAAAGCAGAAACCGGCTTGCCTACTGCGGTGGAAGTTGCAAACGCAAAACACGTTGAAGAAGCGCTTGCTGCCGGTGTAGATATCCTTTGGATCGGTGCCCGTTCTACAGTGAACCCTTTCACTGTTCAGGAAATAGCTGATGCACTTAAGGGTGTAGATATTCCCGTTCTTGTAAAAAACCCGGTAAACCCTGACCTTCAGTTGTGGATCGGTGCATTAGAGCGCATCAATGGTGCTGGTATTACAAAACTAGGTGCAATCCACCGTGGATTCTCTTCTTTTGAGAAAAGCTCTTTCCGTAATGAACCAATGTGGGAACTTGCCATTCAATTGAAAACATTATGCCCTGAGTTACCGATCATCAACGATCCGAGTCACATCTGCGGTAACCGCGAGCTCATCCCTTACATCTCTCAGAAAGCATTAGACTTAGACATGCAAGGTTTGATGATCGAGTCTCATGTGGACCCTTCAGTAGCCTGGACCGATGCAAAACAACAAGTCACACCATCTGCATTGAGCGATCTTGTTGACCGTCTGACTGTTCGCGAGCCGGAATCTAAAAACGAAGCATTTGTAGATCAGCTGGCTGACCTGCGCAAACAAATCGATAAAATTGACGACCAGTTACTTCAGAAGCTTGGGGAGCGCATGGCTATAGTTGGTAAAATCGGTGAGTTCAAACGCGACAATCAGGTGACCATTCTTCAGGTAAATCGTTGGGATGCCATTCTGAACAAAGGTATTTCTTTCGCCAAAGCACTAAAACTGGATCTAAACTTCACAGAAAAATTCCTGGAGCTAGTACACGGAGAATCTATCCGCAAGCAGACAGAAATCATGAATGAAGGTAAAGCAGAAAAAGGAATTGCTGCTGAAACACACACTGAAGTTAAGTCGTAGTAAATGAGTAAAAGCGCAATTGTTTCTTTTGCGGGGAACAAACACATTCATACAGAAATCACCCTCACAGGTTCAAAAAGCGAGTGCAACAGGGCATTGATCATCAGTGCCCTGAGCAAGGGCACAGTGGCAGTAGACAATATGTCTATTGCTGCCGATACGGTTACGCTCGCCCGCATTTTGAAACAGGTTTCTATCCACAATCCACATCAGCAGACGGTTGATGTGGGCCCTGCGGGGACAGCCATGCGCTTCCTCACAGCCTTCCTCTCTGCCCTGCCCGGTGATTTTATCCTGACAGGTACGGAAAGGATGAAGCAAAGACCAATCGGTATCCTCGCTGAAGCTTTGAAAACCATTGGTGCCAACATCAGCTACCTTGGCGAAGAGGGTTATCCGCCACTACACATCAGAGGGCCGCTAAATCAAAGTACAGACAAGGTAAAAATTAAAGGAGACATCAGCAGCCAGTATATTTCTGCACTATTGATGGTTGCACCCACATTACCCAAGGGATTAACCCTGGAAATTGAAGGGGAGCTGACCTCCGTCCCTTATGTCAAAATGACTTTAGATATGCTTACCGAGGCCGGCATCAGCCATGAGTGGTCGGCACAACAGATCAGCATCAAACCACAATCTTTTAAAGCTACGACACTGACGGTAGAGCCCGACTGGAGCGCCGCTTCTTACTGGTACAGCATCGCTGCGCTTGCATCGGAGTCAGCCATTGAACTGCCCTATCTAAAACAAAAAAGCCTGCAAGGAGACAGCCGCATCCGGGAGATCATGACCGCTTTTGGTCTGCACACTGGCAATACGGCAAATGGTATCGCCCTGAGCAAAATCCCCGCTGCTTTCACTGATGAGGTACTGGATCTTAAAGACTGTCCTGATTTGGCGCAAACCGTTATCGTATGTGCGGCAGCTATGAAAAAGAATCTGGCATTTACCGGACTGGAAACATTGAAAATCAAAGAGACTGACCGCATTAAAGCACTGCAGAATGAACTGGCCAAGATCGGTGTGACACTGACGGAAGATCATCTGGTGTACACGCTGAACTGCGACGGATTACATTTCCCGGAACGAGTAACCTTTGCGACCTATGAAGACCACAGGATGGCCATGGCCTTTGCACCACTTAGTCTCCTGATCAATGAAGTGGTTCTTGAAGAAATGGATGTCGTAGAAAAGTCTTACCCGGACTTCTGGAAAGATTTGCAAACTGCTGGCTTTACGGTAATAACGGCTTAATCCTACATCAGACATCCAGTATGAAATGTCATATAAAGGTAGATACAAATAATACTAGTGTTGTCAATAGAGAATATCATAGATAGTAATTATCAATTAGAAAATTAACGAACCAAAAATGGCAGGTAATACATTCGGACAATTATTTCGCATCAGCACTTTCGGCGAGTCACATGGTACGGCTATTGGCGTAATCCTGGATGGCTGCCCGGCGCAGCTACCCATAGATCTGGAATTCATCCAGTCGGAGTTAGACAAACGCAGACCGGGCCAGTCAAAGATCACCACCCAACGAAAGGAAAGTGATACAGTACAGATCCTTTCCGGGACTTTCGATGGAAAAAGTACAGGTACTCCTATTGCGATGCTGATTCCCAATGAAGATCAGCGCAGCAAGGATTACAGTCACAATACCGACGTTTACCGCCCATCGCATGCAGATTATACCTACGATGCTAAGTATGGTATTCGCGACCATCGGGGTGGTGGACGTTCGTCGGCCAGGGAGACAGCAGCGAGGGTTGCCGCTGGTGCTATTGCAAAGCTTTTGCTGAAACATTATGGCATCGAGATCTTTGCTCATGTATCCGCAGTAGGGAAAATCAATGCACCCAATCTTGAGCAGCTGCCTGTTGAAGAGCTATTGAAAACAAGAGAAGAGAACATTGTTCGCTGTGCAGATCCGGCAACAGCCAAACAGATGGTTGACTGTATCGATGCCATCCGAAAGGACGGCGATACCATCGGTGGCAAAGTCAGCTGCATCATCAAAAATTGCCCCGTGGGACTTGGTGAGCCCGTATTCGACAAACTCCATGCGGATCTTGGGAAAGCCATGCTCAGCATCAACGCGGTACACGGATTTGAATATGGATCTGGTTTTTCCGGCAGTGAAATGAGGGGTTCTGAGCATAACGATGTTTTCATCGCCGGAAGCAACACGCCCAAAACACTCACTAACTTCTCCGGAGGCATTCAGGGAGGTATCAGCAACGGTATGGAGATTAACTTTACAGTAGCCTTCAAACCTGTGGCGACGATTATGCACAATCAGCAGACCATCAACGCGGCTGGAGAGGCCGCGGAAATCAAGGGTAAAGGACGTCACGATCCCTGTGTCGTTCCACGAGCCGTTGTGATCGTTGAAGCTATGGCGGCCTTGGTACTTGCTGATCATTTGCTAAGAAACAAAACTAGCAAACTGGATTAGATATGCTGCTTACAAGGCAAAAAAGTCTGTATGTATATCGGACTCATAATCTTTCGAAGGAGAGATTTTACATGTCTTCATCACATACAGGCTTTTTTTTTTGCAGGGATCAGAAATTTCAATGTAGTTAGAAAATCGCCGGATATTTAGCAGCATTATGCTCGTGCATCATTTCATAAACGATTTCAATCACATCATCGACCGAAGGCTTGCTGAAGTAATCACCATCAGAACCGTAAGGCGGACGGTGTGCCTTAGCTGTTAACGTACGGGGCTGTCCGTCGAGACTATAATAGCCATTTTGTTCTTCCAGCACTTTCTGCAGAATATAAGCAGCACCACCACCAGGTACATCTTCATCTACCACAAGTAATTTATTGGTCTTTGCCAGGGACTGAGCACACAGGTGATCTGTATCGAAGGGCAATAAAGTCTGTGGATCAACAATCTCCACATTGATTCCCATTTTCGCAAGGTCCTCGGCAGCTTCCTCTACAATTCTTAAAGTAGATCCGTAGGAAACAACGGTAATGTCCGTACCCTGACGTACAATCTCGGCTTTACCAAGTGGAACTGTGAACTCACCCACATTTTCAGGAAGTTTCTCTTTCAAACGGTAGCCGTTCAAGCATTCGATAACCAGCGCAGGTTCATCAGATCTGAACAAAGTGTTGTACATTCCGGCTGCCTGGGTCATATTTCTCGGCACACAAACGTGTAAGCCTCTTAGTGAACCCAGGATCATCGACATTGGCGATCCCGAATGCCATACCCCTTCTAAACGGTGTCCACGTGTTCTCATGATTACCGGAGCTTTTTGTCCCGCTTTCGTGCGGTAGGAAAGGCTGGCTAGATCATCACTCAGGACGTTAAGCCCATATAAGAGGTAATCCAGGTATTGAATTTCAGCAATTGGTCTCAGACCACGAAGGGCCAGGCCGATCCCCTGTCCAACAATGGTCATTTCCCGGATGCCGGTATCGCTGATTCTCAGTTCTCCATATTTTGCCTGCAACCCGGCAAATCCCTGGTTTACGTCGCCTATGGCACCAAGGTCTTCACCAAATGCGACCAACCTTGGATCACGTGCAAAGTTGGCATCAAAACAGGCATTCAGCAATTCACGGCCATCGACCATTTTGCTGCCTGCATGGAATTCAGGATGAAGGACGCCAACAAGAGATGGGCTTTCGTTTCCATCGGTATGTAACTTGGAGTTGTATCGCTCCTGGTTGAGTTCGGCTTGTGCCTGGTACCAGTTGATCAAGGCATTACGCTCATCCGAAGGGTTGTTTAAGCTTAATCGTAAAGCCTTTCTTGCGGTCGACATCACCTCTTTACGCATGGCATCAGGCGTGTTCATCAACTGAGCAGCAAGTTTTGCCAGGTCAGGGTTTCTTTTAGCAATGGCATTGACCAATGCGGCCACCTGATCTTTCTCTTCCTTGATAGAAGCAAGAAACTCGTTCCATGCTTCTCTTTGTACCCCGCGTACATAAGCTTTGGCTTCATCTTCCAGTGCGCTGAGTTCTTCCTCAGCGATAATGGCCGACTCCAGCATCCATTTGCGCATTTGTACGATACAGTCATATTCTTTTTCCCAGTCCAGTCTTGACTTATCTTTATAACGCTCATGGGAACCTGAAGTGGAATGCCCCTGAGGTTGAGTAACCTCTGTTACGTGGATCATGACCGGTATGTGATGTTCCCTGCAGGTATCTATGGCGCGCTGGTAGGTTTCACATAAGCCAGGGTAATCCCAGCCTCTTACTTTATAAATTTCAAGTCCTTCTCCCTTTTCGTCTCTCTGGAAACCTTTCAGTACCTCAGAGATGTCTTCTTTAGTCGTTTGATATTTTGCAGGTACAGAGATGCCATAAGCATCATCCCAGATGGAAATGGCCATAGGAATCTGCAGTACCCCCGCTGCATTGATGGCTTCAAAGAAAACACCTTCAGAGGTAGAGGCATTCCCTATCGTACCAAATGCCACTTCGCTCCCATTTACAGAAAAGTTTTTCAGGTAGTTCAGCTCCGGGTTTTGCTTA